>Ga0116227_10000158_pt1 | contig 114779 bp, 95 predicted proteins | sample S1TSphgellanicum_FD_89693 | JGI IMG/M metagenome (GOLD analysis project Ga0116227, IMG submission 89693) | Host-associated microbial communities from peat moss isolated from Minnesota, USA - S1T2_Fb - Sphagnum magellanicum MG | ecosystem: Host-associated > Plants > Peat moss > Unclassified...
TACGAGGGAACCAGACAGGAAGCAATCTAACCGTGGCACAAGATGGAACGCTAACCATTCCGGCATCTTACCTAACAACACTAAAATCAGGAGATCAAGTCCGTTTATATGAACCATATCAAAGTATTTCGCAAAGCACTTATTATGCCAGCATCTATTTTGCAACTGTAAAAGTTGATCAGCCCAAAATACCGGATGTGGAATATCAGGCATTGGTCGATTTTTATACAGCAATGAATGGCAACAAATGGAATAATAAATGGGACACTAGCACAAACAACCTGCATGAAGGTCCATGGTATGGCATAAGCATTCAAAACGGACATATTACAGCAATTAACCTTAACAACAACAGTAATGTTACAGGGGCAATTCCCGCTTCTTTTGGCAACTTAAAATTCTTAAAAAGTCTTTCTTTATATGGAGCAAGCTACTCTAAGAATTTAAGTACTACCGACCTAAAAGTTATATCAGAGCTGGAATCGTTGGAATATTTAGATATGAGAGCTTGCAAACTTACAGGAATTATTCCTGCTTCCTGGGGCAAACTTAAGGATTTAAAAACACTATACTTAGGCAGCAATACTATTCAGGATGCAGATGAAGCTTTGACTACTTTGCCACTTTTAAAAACGGTAGATTTTGCTAGCCAAACCATAACCATCCCAACTATAGAAGTAGGCGCCAATGAATTAACAATAGACCTCCCAACACTATCTACCATGGTATTTGACATCAATGGCGGAAGTATTAATAATACTAATTACTTTACCTTATTCATCAATGGGGTAAGCAAAGCATCTAATTATGCTAACAAAGAGGGCAGACTTATATTTAAGGATATCGCATTACTGGGTATAAAACTAACGGACAAAATTAAAATTGTACAAAATGATGGTGCTGCCCAATCAACAACTATTAATTATACAAATGTAACTTTTGGAATACCATTAATAGAACAAGAATTTGAAATTTTAAAAAAATTCTATACCAGCACCAACGGGGAACAATGGATAAAAAATTGGGATATCTCACAAAATAAACTTCATGAAGAAAGCTGGTATGGTGTGGGCACAAAAGAAGGTCATGTGGTATCTTTAAGCTTAGCCGGGAATAATTTATCAGGCACATTACCTGAAGAATTATCCGGTTTGCATCACCTGGAAACCTTAAACCTGCAATCGAATGCCATCGAAGGAAATATTCCTGCAAATCTTGGGCAGCTTACTGCATTAAAAATTATTTATTTACAAGACAACAAGTTAGAAGGTAATCTGCCTGAATTGTCAGAAATCACAGGTTTAAAGAAATTCTCTATTGCCCATAACCAGTTTAAAGGTATTATCCCGGCACAATTCAATAATTTTCAAAGTATAGAACAACTGGATGTATCAAATAATGGCTTTGAAAGTCTGGAAAATGTATTCACCTATGATCTCAACAATGTTTTCTTAAATATAAGAAGCCAGACAATTACAAAAGACGAGTATCTATATCTCAAAGGAGACGAAATTAGCATCGAATTGCCTCCTATCTCTACTTATAACGAGATAGAACAAGATTATAGCGGCACATACTTATTTGCATTACAAGCCAATAATTTTAAAATTGCCGAGGCAACTCCTGAAGGCAATACCCTGGTCTTCTCTAACATCACTACCGCTGACATTCCTACCGGGGCAAAAATAACTATCTGGCAAAGAACAGGAGCTTCACAAGGTACTTACTTATACTATAATGGAATTGCAGATGGATCAGAAACACCACTGTTGGCATCAGAATATCAGGCATTGATTTCTTTTTTTGAACAAGCAGGGGGAACAAACTGGACAGAACCTTGGGACATAACGACAAATAACCTTCATGAAAAAAAATGGAAAGGGGTTACAACCAATGACGGACATATTGTAGCGATTAATCTATCTGATAATAACCTGACCGGAAGTATAAGTCCTGAATTAGGAAAATTTACAGAATTGCAAACTTTAAACTTAACCCATAATAAATTAACAGGAAGTATTCCTGAAGAATTATCACAATTAAGTAAGCTTAAAACTATTGACCTTTCGGAGAATGAACTCACAGATATGAGCACGTCATTGCATGCTAATGTGAACTTTAAACTAGACCGTCAAAAAATTGATTTAGGAGAATTGCCGATGACTGTAAATACAATTATAAAAGACACAAAAATCAATCATTATGACCATACCAATGTACAATTTAGCACCAGCCAATCGTACAATATGACCGTAAAAGACCATTATAAAATGGTCACTGTTCCGGAAGACGGTTTAAAACTAATGAACATAATGAGCGAGTGGAATATTTCAAATAACCAAACGCTGGAACTGAGACAAATAGCAGGATCTGCCAGAAATAGTACGCTGACTTATACCCTGACCTATCGGGAAGGTGATACCAATCTGGATGGAATTGTAAACATACTCGACATTCAATCCTCCTTAAATTATATCCTAAGCCCAAAACCAAAGTATTTTAATTATGGCGCTGCGGATATAAACAAGGACAATAATTTAAACCTGCTGGATATCATCCTGTTAATTAATAAAATTCAGGAAGGCACACTTGAAAAAGCTGCCTCGACTAAAAAATTGATGGCAGACAATGGCAAAAAAGCATTATTGAGTATCGAGAATGACATCTTATATATAGACAGCCCGACAGAGTCTACAGCTGCTTTTGATATACGCCTTAAAGGAATAAATAAAGAAAAGGTAAAAGAGCTGCTTTCCAATAAAGACTTTACCATGTCAATTGCTGAAAAAGGAGAAGAAATTAGCCTTATTGGGTTCTCGATGTCCAAAACTTTATCAGGAAAACAGGCTATTGCCAATGTTTCATCTCAAACATCCATAGTTTCGGCAATGTTGTCTAATGAAGCTGCAAACGAAGTTCCGTGTAAGATTGTAAATGCCACTTTAGAAATAGATGATATCGACCCAAATACTGAGAAAACAAACGATGTTATCAACTATCCAAATCCATTTAGAGAGCAAACCACGATACAATACCAGCTACTGGAAAATGCAACTCAGGTCGTACTTAAAGTGTACAATATGCAAGGGCAGGTTGTGCGGGTGCAAACTGGCTTGGAAACTTCAGAAGGAAATCACGAAGTATCTTTTTTACGACATGAACTTGCAAGTGGCGTGTATTTATATACGATAGAAATACAAGGTTCACAAGGTTCACGCATATATAAAGGAAAAATGCTAATACAATAAACCTATCAAAATGATACGTAATAAATTAAAAACTATAAAATTGAAACCATTTTTGATATCTACGTTCCTGTTTTTGGGAATATTTGCTTATGCTCAAAATAGTCTCAAAATTAACGACGTTACGGCTGGACCCGGCGAAAAATCAAAAATTTTGATTGACCTGACCAATACTGATGAAGTAGTTGGCGCTGAATTTACCCTAACAATTCCGCAAGGATTGATCCTGAATCAAAAAGAAAGCAAATTAACCGAAAACCGTAAAGGAGATCATGCCATATATGTAAATATCGAAAAGGATAATCCGCAAAATTATCACTTTATAATCCTTTCGTTAACAAGTGATTCTTTTAAGAAAAACAATGGAACTCTCTTGGAAATTCCCATCGAAATTCCGATGAGCTATGTAACAGGACAAGACTATAGCCTCAGCCTTTCTGGTGTTATCTTAAGTTCTAAAAATGCCCTAGACATTGGCTCTAATCATACAAACGGAAAGCTTGTTGTTGCCAATGCTTTATATCCGGATCTAGAAGTTTCAGGTATAATCAGCAGTGAATCTAAAATTACTCCAAACGCAAAAATAAACGTTTCATGGGGCGTAAATAATATTGGTGAACGCATCGCAGCTGGAGGATGGACAGAACAAATTAGTATTATTTCAGAAAAAACAGGATTGGAATATAATTTAGGCAACGTTTCGTATAATGGCGATTTGGAAAAAGGAAAATCAATTATTCGAAACGCGGCTTTCACCCTTCCTAAAATTATTGGAATAGATGGAAATGTAAAAATAAAAATCAACTTGATTCCTAATCCATCTGTAAAAGAACCGGAAGCATTAAAAGAGAATAACAGGCTTATTGCAGCCAATACAATTGTACTTGAAAAAGTATTGTATTTAACGCTCGATAAAAACAGCATCGAAGAGAATTCTACCGAAGTAATCCGGGCAACACTCACCCAAAGTGGAGACCGAAGCACCGATAACACATTTGAGATAACGGCTTCGCAAAGTGGGCAACTGGATTATCCTGCAACCATAAAAATCCCTAAAGACCAATCATCTGCTGTTCTTTATATAAAACCAATAGACAATACAACAGCGGATGGGAATAGACAAATTACGTTCTCAATTTCCGGGAATAATTACCCTGCAGTTTCCGAAGCAATCGACATTATAGATAACGAATTTTCGGTTATTACGCTAACTTCTTCCAAAACAATTGCCACCGATGAGGAAAGCATGATCATTACTTTGCAAACCGATTTTGCAAAAATCAAAGACACCAAATTTAGTATTGTTACTGATCAGGATTCCCGTTGGACAGCACCAACAGAGGTAACACTGCCTGCAGGAAGCAAAACGGCTACATTTACTATCACAGTAAAAAACAACAAAGTTCCTGAACCAACGGTAACAGGTAAAATTACAGTCCGGGCTGAAGGTTTTCAGGCAGGCAGTACCGAAATTATTCTAAAAAGCTCAAATATTCCAACCTTTGAATTCGAAATAAGTCCTGAAACTATTTCTAAAGGAGATGGTATTTATGCGACCTATGCTACTATAAACCGATTAGACAAATCAGATGTTAATGTAAACATTCGTTTAAAAGCCAGCATCGCAAATGCATTGATACTTCCCGAACTTATTGAGTTTCCTGCCAATGTAAACCAGAGAAAATTTAATATTGGAGCGGTAAATAACGGAATTGTAGACGGAACCAAAACAGTAGAGGTAACTGCCGAAATATATCTTCCTACTTGCAATTGTACTTTGGGCGAAGCCAATGCCGAAAATTCATTAACAAAAACAATCACTATACTTGATAGCAATGGTCCTGCTATACTTGTAAAAGCAAGTCCATCAACCCTTAAAGCAGGACAGGAAAAGGCAGGAAAAATAACCGTTGCGAGAAACACAACAGATACATCGACCGCTATTACAGTAAAGTTATCCTCAGATGCTCCAACCATTGTATCTATTCCTGCAACAGTGATTATTCCTGTAGGCAAAGAAAGCGTAGAAGTAACTATAGACACAAAAACAGATACGGATAAAAAAGGAGATCAAACCATACGCGTACAAGCAGAAGCAAATAATTACACTACGGGATTTGCATGGCTATTGGTTACCGATCAAAACAAACCAGATGCTACGATTACAAAAATCAATACTGTAACTCAGGCAGCAGGAAAAGACAATATCGAAGTTACTACAACTATCACCAATCAGGGATTTGCTGTTTTTACCAAAGGAGCAAAAATCGAATATTATCTTTCTAAAGATAAATCGACAAAAAATGGCACTCTTTTAGCAACTGCCGAATTAGACAAAGATATTGAGTCGGGCAAATCACTTGATTTTGTAAAATCGATACCGTTACCGGAACAGGCCGGTGATTATTTTTTAATTGTCACCGTAAATTCGAACCAGCAAATAAACGAATTGACCTATACCAATAATGAAGCCGCTGCAGGAATACAATTACTTTCGGGTTATACCGCAACAGCTACAGTGGCCAAATCGCAATATAAATCTGGCGAAGTAATCGAAATAAAAGGATCTGCCAAAATGATTGACCACTCTCCTGCTCCAAACAGAGAAGTCGAAATCGCGATTACAAACGGAAACTTTGTTCGCAAATATAAAGTAAATACCAATACCGCGGGAAATTTCGCTTACAATTTTGAGCCGCTGCAGGCAGAAAGCGGCCATTATACTGTAAGTGCAGGATATCCGGGAACTAAAAATACTGTTCAGGCAGAATTTGATATTATCGGTTTTGAATGGACCAATAAACCATCCAATTATTTGAAATGGGAGGTTACAGCAAAAACACCATTTAAAGGAGAACTAAAATTAAAAAACAACAGCAAAATCCCCCTTACTAATATCAAAATAGAACTTCCTGCTGATGCGGAGTTTAGCATACAAGCTAATCCAATAACACTGGCCGCAGGACAAGAAGCAGTGCTCGAATACACTATCCTGGCAGACAAACCTTCAGAAGAAATCAAATTTTATGATATTAATTTTGTGATAACTTCTGCCGAAGGAGCAAAACTCAATGCACTTGCCTATTATTACTGCAAGGCACAAACTGCTAAATTAGTTGCAAATCCTGTAAGCATCAATACCACGATGACAAAAGGAAGCACCCGTTATTATGAATTTACAATTACCAACACAGGAGCCGTAGATGCTGAAAAAGTAAAAGTAGAATTACCGAAACTCGGCTGGCTCAAACTAAAAAGCGCTGCAGTTATAGAGAAAATAGCTCCTGACGAGACGGCAACCATAATATTAGAATTAGCCCCTACAGAGAAACAACAACTCAATGTTCCCCTATCAGGAAGTTTGGCTGTAAACCTTGCTAATGGAACAGGAACTACAGTGCCTTTTAAAATAGAAACGGTATCAGAATCTACCGGTACTTTAACAATAGATGTAGTAGACGAATACACCTACAACACCGAAAAAGCACCGCATCTTAAAGGAGCAAAAGTTATCGTGCGCCATCCATTCTCAGGAGCAATTATCGCTGAAGGAGTAACAGATGAAAACGGATTGTTTCAAACAGGGCAAGTTCCGGAAGGTTATTATACAGTAACCGTAACTGCAGAAAAACATAGCAGCTACCAAAATAACTTACTAATAGATCCGGGTAAAACAACTGTCCAAAAAGTTTTTCTTTCCTATCAGGCAATTAGCTACGAATGGACAGTAAAACCAACAGAAATCAACGACGAATACCAAACTGATTTAGTGGTTAAATTTGAAACGAATGTGCCGAAACCCGTGGTAACTATTGATTTTGATAATCAAATTCCTAAACTACAAAATGGCCAATCTTATTTATTAAATCTTGCGATAACCAACCATGGCCTTATTGCTGCTAACGACGTCAGTTTAATCAAACCCGAATTAAAAGGATTTGTTTTTACTTTATTGTTAGACAAGATCTCTGTTTTAAATGCAAAATCTACTATTGTGGTTCCCTTATTTATATACAAACTACAAAATGGTGAATCAGGTGGAGAAAATCCTGGCGGTGGCGATCCTGGCGGTGGTGGATCTGGTAGTAGTGGAAATCCAGGTGATGATATAGATCCTAGTAGCGGTGGTGGAAACCCAGGCGGAGAAGAACCAGGCGGAGGAGGAAAACCGGTTTCTGAAGTATGTGAAAATGAGATTATAATAAAAGCTCATTATACCTATAAATGCAGCGAAGTAACAGGTCTTTGGGAACGCGTTAATAGTAAACCTATACCAATTATTGAATTTAAAAGATGCTTTAATTTACCAAATGTAGAAAAAGAAACAGATTACAAACCATCGCATGGAAGTGGTGGACATAGTGGTGGTAGTGGAGTTGCTGGCGGTAATGACTTTGGTGTTGATGGACCTGGTTTAATAAAGACTTGCAATGGATTGAGTTGTATGGATGAATTTTTAAGTTATGTTAAATCTATAAACGAAACTTTTAATCCTTTACTTCAATTTGGTGCAGCTCCAGCTATCTATAATTGTTTAACTTCTGACGATCCTTTATTAAAATGTGCTACTGAAACATTTACAGCCACCAATGAAACAATAGGGAAACTTTCACCTATTAGCAATCTGTTGGATACAACATATAAATTATGTGATTTAATGCATTGTGCTAAAAAAAGCACAGAAAACCCGTCCTTGATTGAAACTTGTAATGATGACTTTAGAATATATCTATCTGCATTTTACGATGATAAAAAATTAAAATCTAAAATAAAAATGTCTAATGATTTTGATTTAAAAGATTTAATAATATACAAAGGTTATTTAAGTACATCATTAGAATTAATTAATTTATATTCTGCTCAAAAGAACTGGTTGGCAGATGATAAACTTAATTTATTTATGAATGTTTTGCTTCCTAAGATAGATGACTTAAATAAAATTCCTGAGAATGAAGTTGGAAATATAATGAATGAATTAGAAAAACTTAAATTTCAGTCAGATAATATAACTGAATATATCATTATGTGGAATAATGGAGTGGAATTATATAATAGTAAAGGCAAAGAAGGAAATTATGAAGGAATGATAAACTTTAGCCAAATTACAGAAAAAACACAAGATATTTTAAGTATCTACAAATACGCAATAGATAAAGGATATGGAACATTAGATGTTAACAATGACCCCATGCCTAATATGTTAAAAAGGATATTAGAAGAAGAAAAAATAATCCGAAATGAATATGAAAACTCCAAAACCTCGGTTTGTGCAACAGTAACCGTAAAATTTTCCCAAAAAACTACTATGACGAGGGAAGCTTTTGAAGGTACTTTAACTATATCTAACGGAAATGAAACCAAAGAAATTAAGGATGTAAATCTTGATCTAATCATTACGAATGAAGAGGGGAATGATATGACCCATTTATTTCAGATTAATAAAGATGCTTTCCTTAGCGGAACTGGTTTTGTAAATGCAAAAGACAGTCAAGCTGGTACGGTTATGTTTATCCCAACCAAAGAGGCCGCACCAACTGTTGCAACATCATATTCTTTTGGAGGGACATTGTCTTATCTGGATCCTAATACAGGAGAGAAAGTGACGGTAAAATTATATCCGGTTACGCTGGAAGTTAACCCAAGCCCGGATCTGGTACTGCATTATTTTATGCAGCGTGATATCATTGGTGATGATCCGCTTACCGAAAAAATAGAACCTATGGTTCCCGCAGAAATGGCTTTATTGATTAAAAACGAGGGTTATGGCATTGCCAAGAATGTTCAGGTACAATCAGTACAACCGGAAATTATTGAAAACAAATTAGGTCTATTGATCGATTTTGAGATTATTGGCAGCAACTTTAATAATGAACCTAAACAATTAGGCTTACTAAATGTAGACTTTGGTAATATCGAACCTCAAAAATCGGCTATTGGACAATGGTGGTTTACCAGTACGTTATTAGGACATTTTACAGAATATGACCTGAAAGTAAAACATTTGAGCAGCTACGGGAATAAGAACTTAAGCCTGATAAAAGCATCTTATGTTCATGAACTTATAAAAGGAGTAAAAGCCTATGGTACCGGACAAGATGATATTGGAGATTTTCTTGTAAATGATATACCAGATTCAAATGATACTCCAGATGCTATATTTTATTCTAATGGCGAAAGCGACGAAGTATATAAAGTAAGCAACGCTAGTGTTTCTAACCTTATTTCTCTTAGCAAATTAACTTCAACGCTAACCATGAATTCCTCTAAAACGGGATGGAATTATGGTTATTTAACGGATCCTGGCAAAGACAAATTCAAGCTGGAACGAGTGGTTAGAAACAGTGATAACCTGGAATTGCCTATTGAGAATTTCTGGCAAACATTTGTGACTTTAAGGGATGGAGCTGATCCAAAATACGAAAACAACCTTCATTTTCTTGACAAAATATCAGGATTAGAAAAGTATACTTTGTATTATTCTCCTATAAACACAAATGTACCTAAAGTAGTTTCTTTTGAGAATGTTCCCGCAACAACAACAAAAGCGCTGGAGTCTATTCAGGTAAACTTTAATAAAGCAATTAATCCGAGCACTTTTACATCCCAAAACATAAAACTGATTCACCAGGGAAACCAACTGCCATTTAATGACAGCTTTATAGGAAAAGTAAACGACTCTACTTATGTTTTAAATATTAAATCATTGGCAATAGCATCCGGTTATTACGAATTAACTGTTCAATGCACCGGGATTAAAGATTTAGAAGAAAACGAAGGGCTTGAAGGCAAGGCCGTTTCCTGGATTCAAATAATTGGAGAATTGGGAATTGTTCAGTTCAAAACCGATCAGATTCAAGCACAACCAGTTAATAGTATAGAATTATTATTTAATAAAATCGTAAAACCAAGCCAGTTCACCAAAAACAAATTACAACTGAACGGAAAATCTCTGGACAACGTTTCGATAGTAACAGACAACAATCTGAAATATACCATTGTAGGATTAACTGAATACAATCTGGACAAAGGAGAATATGAGTTTACTGTCGACCTGCCAGCAATAAAAGCCGATGATAATACTCTTGGCCTGATCGTACAATCGCATAAATGGAAAGTAGACTTAATACTGCCGGAAATAGATCAATTTATTCCTCAATTTCAGGGCGCAGTCAACAGTCAAAACGTGACCGATATACTGTTGGTATTAAACAAACCAATACAAAATAATTTTGAGGCAGGCTGGATTAATCTCTATAAAGGAAGCGTAAACCAAAATGCAAACATCATAGTTACCAAACAAGACGATTTGCATTATCTAATCTCTGGATTAGGCGAATATACGGATACTGCTGGCGGATATAAATTAGTAATAGATCAGTTCAACTTTGAAGATGCATCTGGCAATTATGGAAGCGGAAACGCAAGTACCATGTGGACAGTGAAATTTGACAAACCCTCTGCCCCTATTGATATGCGCATTACTCCCAACAGGGGAATATCACCAATCGATAATATTACTTCGGGCAAGGATTTAAACATTCATCTAAAAACGACCGGAAACAAACAAACTATTGAGCTGTATGTAATAACTCCGACCGATAGAATTTTGGTAAACAAACAATATTTAGAAACTGCCGGAGAGTTAAATATTCCTATTAATGGATATACTGGTAAAAATTCGTTTGAAGCGATTGTTTATGATGAGTTTGGAAATGCCAGTGAACCTGTAAAAATAGAAACATATATAGATATTCTGGAATTTGACGGAACGATCAATGCTGTAAAAAATAATAGTATTGACTGCCCTGAAACGGAATATCTTCAAATAATTTTTACTGATGAAATTATAGCTTCTGAATTTACAAAAGATGCTTTGATCATTCAAGCTGGCGGAATAGGCATTTCTAATGAAAATGTGAGAATTACCAAAAAATCAGATAAAGAATTCCGAATCGAAAACATAAATCAGTTTAATGATAACGAAGCTATTACATTTGGAATCGATTTATCTAAATTGCATAAAAAATCAAGTGGATTTCAAGGTAAAGGCATTATTTCTAAAAATGCAGGTGTTTTAAATAGTGTTTCGGCACTTATTAGCGGAGATCTTCTTATTACAGAAACCAACTCAACAACAACCTATACGGCAACACCAAATATGCAAAGCTATAATTGGAGTGTAACGGGTGGTGAAATCATAGAAGAAATGAATAATAGAGTAACAATAAAATGGACCGAAAAAGGCACACATGATCTCTCTCTTATTTATGTAACTCCTGCATTATGCAGCAAAACAACGTCAGCAGCAATAAAAGTAGATGCCACCCTATCCATAAACGATCCTACAATTGCAGGTCAAAAAAGAGTAACAATTGCACCAGTTCCTAATCAGGGTACTTTTACACTTTCTCTGACCGGTGAACAAGGAACATTTATGCTTGTGGTATATGATGCCGGAGGACGAATTGTTTACAAGCAAGATAAAATAGAGGTAACGGAGGATAACTTTAAAAAAGAAATTCATACCAATTTACGAACCATTGGTGTTTATTATTTGGTACTATATAATTCTGAAACAAGTTATAAATCTAAATTTTTAATTAAATAAATTGCACTTCAGCAAAAGTGTAGAACTTATTTTACAAAACCGTCTGAAAAATACTTTTAGGCGGTTTTCTAATTTATACAGGTTATTTAAAAGTAAAAAATACTTTGTTATTTATTGTTTTACTAAAATAATAATTTTAAAACAACACAAAATGAAGTTTGTCGTTTTAGATTATTCTGGTCCTTTTTATTTTGTTTAATTTTGAAATTCTTCTTTATACTTTTTAAACGCAATGGCACGATTATTTTCCATTTTATTTCTTATGCTTTCTTTTACTATTCATTCACAGTCAACAAAAGAAATGATTGATAGTTTGAATAGTATTAACGATCATCAGAAAAAAGTAGAATTATGTAGTAAAATAGCATTAAGACTGCAAAAAACAGATTGGGACAGAGCCATAAAATACATAGAATTAGCAGAAACAGAAGCAAAAAACTCGCACGTTTCAAGCGTTACCTTGGCAAATGTTTATATTACTGCTGGCAAAATGTATTCTTCGAAAGAAGTTTTAGATATTGCGCTGCAATATTATTTAAAAGCATATGCTATTTATAAAAACAAAGGCAATCTTGAAGAAGTATCAAAAATAGAAAACAATCTGGCAATTATTTACGGACAAGGACAAGACAAAGATAAAGCGTTGGCCAATTTCCTGAATGTATATCGCTATCTGCAGTCCAGAAATGATCCGGTAAAACTGGTCAAGATCTTAAACAATATAGGTACTACGTATTTAACTAAAAATATAGATTCTTCTTTATTTTATTACCATAAGGCCGAATTAGTAAATAAAACCATAAAAGACACTGTTTTAAAAGTTTATGTTTCTACTAATCTGGCTCGGGCATATGCTTTGAAAAAAGATAAAAAAAGCGCTGACTTATATTTTAGTAAAGCTTTCTCTTTATTAAACAACAACGTTGATAATCTAGTGCAAGCTTTTGTATACGAGTCTTTTTCAGATTATAAGTTAAAGGAAAAAAATTATGAAGCCGTAATTACAAATGCAAAAAAGGCAATAGAATTATCTAAAGAAAATCAATATACTTTTTCAGTATTAAACCTCAACAAAATACTGTATCAGGTATATGTAAAAAAAGAAGATTATAAAAGTGCGGTTTACTATTTTGAAAGATACAATGCAATTAACGACAGTATTCATGTCGAAGAAAAAGCAGTAAATCTGGAAAAAGTAAAGCTCGAACAGGACTACAAAGTCCGTACTCAGATAAAAATGCTTACGGAACAAAAGAAACGATTTAAGTATTATGTAGTAGGGCTGATATTGGTAGTGGGAATATTGATTTTAATTATTTTACTCATTAAATACCGAAATAAGAATATCAAAAACCAGCTTGAGCAAGAAAAATTAAAGTCCAATATGAAAGTCTTAAATGAGAGCCTCGAGGCAAAAAAGAAGGTTCTCATAGGAAAGGCGATGGCAGAAATTCATCGTACAGACAGCATTAATGAAATTCTTACTGACCTTAAACAAATTAAACTTAAAACAGTTAATAAAGAAATGCAGCACGCTATTGATATAGTGCTAAAGCGTCTGGAAAAGAATTTGAATACAGATATCTGGAAAGAATTTGAAATAAGTTTCGAACAGGTGCACAAATCCTTTTTTGATAAATTAACTGTCGATTATCCTTCTCTTACTCCAAAAGACCGCAGATTATGTGCGCTGTTATATTTGGATTTAACGACAAAAGAAATCTCTCAAATTACAGGGCAATCATTTAAATCTATAGAAAATGCCCGAACCAGACTTCGTAAAAAGTTTGATCTTACCAATGAAAAAGTAAATCTCTCCACTTATCTAAATACGATTTAACCCTTATTATTTGTCATTTTAAAATCAAAATAACCACTTGATTTAGTTCATCTTACCTCATATTGAGTGTTTTTTGGGTGATGCTTTTTCGCCTGTGAGTGTTTTTGCAATAGCCCTTTTTTTTCAAAAACCCATACCTCCATTCTACATTTACCCAGCAGATGTAAAAAAACAAGAATGAACCGGAAGAAAAAAAATGACTCTCCTAAAAGCTTAGAACAACTATTAGAAGAAGCAGAAACAAAAAAGAAAACTCTCTTAAAGATTCTTAAAAAAATAACAAAAGAAAATTCTGAAAATCAACCGCCAAATTGATTATCAGAAAATGCTTTAATGGTTTGCTATGAACTATTGGAGTGCATTTATAATTAACCAAATAAACTAGAATATTAATTTAAATTTAAACAAATGAACCAGATTTACTTCAAAACCAGGTATTGGTTTGTTTTGTTAGGTTTCTTTGCCTGTTTCTTAGGAATGGCTCAGTCACCTTCTCAAAACCCACAAAATCAAAATGTACGAACGGCAGTAGGACCGTTGGCAGGAAGTCAGAAAAAAGATCCGATTTTTAAGAAAACCAGTGATCAGGATTCAAAACAGAATAATGATGCACCAAATCTCCTTACTCAAAAAGAAGAAAAAATAAACGGCAAAGAACTTTCTGATGCAGAAAGTGACGCTGTAAGAAAACAAGAACAGCAAAGCCAAAAATTATCTGGGCAAAATTTAACCAATAGTATCAGTAAAACAAATCCGCAGGATTCTGTTAGTACAAAGGTTAAGTCGTTTGCTAAATCTTCAAACGTAACGGCTAAAAATATATTTGAGGTTAAAAAAGGAGAGTTTGATTTAGCTGCATCTGACAAAATGCAGTTAAAATCAGTTTCTGACAATCATGGCAGAACGGTGGCTACTTATCAGCAATTTCATAATTCTGTTCCTGTTGAAGGAGCAATTTATAAGGTTAGAGAAAATAAGACTAAAATCGATGTATTTGGGTCTACTGCTAAGAAATTAATCGTAAGCAGTAATTACAAGATAAATGCAGCAACAGCTTTAGAAAATGCACTTAAAAAGGTTAATGCTAAGCAATATATTTGGGAGAGTAAAAAATTAGGTTCTTTAGTTAATAAAAACATTAGCACTAAACCACAGGGGGAGCTGGTTTATGTTGGACCTAATTTTTCTTCTGAACTAAAAGAATATTACCTGGCATGGAAATTTGATATTTATGCGACAAATCCGCAATCAAGCCATACTATCTATGTAGACGCAAATACAGGAAAAATAATTTTAGACCTGGACTTAAGCCGTGATGCTGCTTTTGAGGGGCAAAGTTTAGGAAAAGGTAAATCAAGATATGCCGGAGAAGTAGCTTTTAATACCAAACAATATGCTGACGGATACAGACTTGAAGGACTGCAGGGTAAATACAAAGTACCCATGTACACCTGGAATATGAACCATGCCGAGCATGCTGCAGATGAGGTAATCACAGAGTTTATTGATGAAGATAATATCTGGAACGAACTGCATAATAAAGATCACGATGAGGTTGCTATGGATATTCATTGGGGTATGCAGAAAACCATAGAATATTATGGTGAAAAATTTAATCGGAATAGTATCGATGATAAAGGAATGACAATTATTGGTCTTGCGCATTTAGGTACTAATGTCGAAAATGCTTCATGGACTGGTGGATGGGCGCAATTTGGAGACGGCTACGGAAGTCCTTATGTAGGTTTAGGAATTACAGCCCACGAATTAACTCATGGTGTAACAGGTCTTACTGCTGGCCTGATTTATCAGGGAGAATCAGGTGCCATGAATGAATCTTTCAGTGATATCTTTGGTGTGTGCGTTGAATTTTATGTTGGAAAAGACAAAAAAGAAGATATCTGGATGCTCGGTAACGAATTGTATACCCATGGCAGTATGCGAAATATGGCAAACCCAAAGGCCCAAAATCAGCCTGATACCTACGGGGGAATAAATTGGATAAACCCGTCAAATACTTTGTATGATAATGGCGGGGTGCATTTTAACAGCGGTATTACAAATTACTGGTTCTATCTTTTAAGCGAAGGCGGCCAGGGTGTAAATGACCTTAATAACAGCTACGATGTTAAAGCTATTGGTCTGGCTAAAGCAGAAAAAATTGCTTATATAACACTTACAGAGTATTTATCGCCTTCTTCTAACTTTAGCGATATGCGTCAGGCAACCTTAATGGTTACAGAAGATTTGTACGGATTAGGTTCTGAAGAATACAAACAAGTTACGAATGCCTGGTATGCGATTGGTATTGGCACACAGTATGCAGATAAACAAATTGCACTTATCTCATTTGAAAATCCTGTAGCATCTTGTGGTTCTTTAAAAGGAGACGAGCCTTTTTATGTAAAAATTAAAAATACAGGATCTACTGTAATTAAAGCAAATGAAGTTTTAAATTATAAGTTGAGATTAATGGTACCGGGTTTTGGGGGCAGACTGACTGAGATTTACAGTGGCAATGGAGTTATAAATTTTGATAAAGATTTGGCATCAGGTGAAGAAAAAACCATAAAAGTTCAGGAAAAAATTCCTTACCTAATAAGCGCAACTAAGTTAAACTATATAGAAGTTAAATTTGATTTTGCTCCTATTACAGAATTTGGTGCAAAAGACGGAATATCTTTTACTACAAGCTTTATGGTTGTTCCTGAGCAAAAAGATTTTGACCTTAAGATGGTAAGATTAAATCTTCCGGAATACACGGGTACGGCACTGTCAGCAAATCATTCACTAACGGCAACGATCTATAATGTGGGCTGTAAGGAAATACCAGCAGGATCTCTGTTAAAAGTTGGATATGTAAATACAGCTCCGGGAAATGAAACGATCTGGAAAGAAATTACATTGAGCACTGCAATTAAAGGAAACACAGAAATCACGATTCCTTTTGATAATACAATCGATTTATCAGCAGAAGGATTACATACATATGAAGCTTTTGTTTCATACAGCCAGGATCCTGTAGCAGCTAATAATAGTATTATAGGTGCTTCGTACAGTGGTATAATCAAACAGTTTCCTTACTATCAGGATTTTGAAAGAACGCCGGGAGGCTGGTATTCAAAATCATTGGCTACCAATCAAAAATTTGTTTGGCAGGCATCTTCTTATACATTTAGAGATACGAAATCTAAATATTTGTGGGCCACGCAGCAACTTGGTGATACCGGTGAGAGAATGGCATTAAACGCTGATTTTACATTACAATCGCCAATATTTGATTTTACTAATGTAGCGTTTCCGTATGTTGAGTTTGATCTGATATCATTATTCCATAACGGATATGACGGATTAATTGTTGAATATTCTGAAGACAACCAAAATTGGAATAAAGTTACGGGAATCGATTATCCTTCAACTTTGCACTATAATGATAATGCAATTTCAGGACCTTGGTTTACCGGAATTAATAATGATTTTAATAAAAAACCAATAGGAATACGCCTAAATAACCTTGCTGGTAAAAAAGGAGCTATTCGGTTCAGAGTTGTTACTGATGATTATAACGATGGATTTTTAGGAGCTTTTATAGATAATATTCGTGTAGATAACGCACCTTATGATTTAGTACTTTCAGATGCAAAAATAGAAGCTGGTGGTTGTATAATTGATAATTCCAACACCTCAATAATTACTAAAATCATCAATAATTTTGCGACAAAAGCAGAGCAGGTGAATGTTGCAGTAAGAATTCTTGACAATTTACAAAAAGAAGTGTACTCAAGAACAGAAAAAGCATCGCTGGTATTTACCAAGTTTAGAGATACCATAACGTATGTTATTCCTAATATTGATTTAAAAAGCATTGGTAATAATACCATTACAGTTTCTATATTTCCTGATGATGTGACTCAGGATATCAGACCTGAAAATAATACCTACACTTTTGATTATGACAATTGGAACAATGACGATATGAAAATATCTGTGCTTCCTTACACCATGGATTTTGAAGAGGCAGACGGATATAAAGGATGGAGAACTTCTGAAAACAGAGGCGCTGCAGGCTGGAAACTCGGAACAGATATAGATTTAAGATCTCCTAGTTTTTTCTTAACAGAGCACACAAAATTTATGGCCAGTAACGATGATAAATGTAATTGTGACTCATCCAACGATATGCTCATTTCTCCTGTATTCGATTTAAGTAATTACAAAGAAGCTCACCTGACATTTGACGGATTTGGAGATGGACAAAGGCTTTCAGACGGATACGTAAAAGTAAGTACAGATGGAGGGAAAACGTGGGAACAGGTATTTAAAATGTATTATATCAACAACTGGATCGAATATCATGTAGACTTAAGTGCCTATGCAGGAAAGTCTTGTGTTCTTGTAGCGTTTCAGCACAGTGATAATGGATTATTTGCTAATGGTTTTGCAGTCGATAATATTAAAATTAAAGAGAGAGCTGAATATCTGAAGTTATCTAATTTAAGTGTACCCGAATTTGTTTATGAAGATGCACCTTCACATGAATTTTTTATAAGTGCAAAGAATTCATCTTACAATGCAATTAATAAACTTACAATTGAATATCAAATTAGCCAAAATGGTACTGCTGTTGGTGCACCAATTGTATTGGAAAGAAATGCCAGGCTATTAGAATATCAGACAAGTGTTTATAGAATAGATGGTATGCCGAAACTAGCTGCAGGAAACTATGAAATTAAAGTAAAATTAATTGCAGACGGACAACCAAGAGAATTGGCTGAAAGTCTTACGGGAACTTTTCAGGTTATTGCGAAAGCACCAAACTTTGATACTGAAACTTTTTCTAACGTAGCTCAAGGCTCATTATTTGGATCAAAAGGATTTGTCACAAGTCAGAGTGATAAAGATTTTCCCTGGAAAGCAGTAGTAAAACCTGATAATGTATATTTATCTATTCCTGCTAAAGACCATACCGGAGATTCTTCTGCATCGATGCTTTACCATCCACTGGAAAATGGTGCCAATTATGGAGAATTAATTTTTCCTTTACAAAAGTTGCCTCAGGGAGCAACTGCTATGGAATTTTATTATGCAATAGAAAGCAATGCCAATAACGATTTTATTATAGATGTTAAAACCATAGGCGGAGAATGGAATGAAATATGGAAAACTACTAAACAAGGCAGTTACACTGACAATGAGTGGCAAAAAGGAGTAGTTAATCTAAGTAAATACGAAGGAAAATCTATAATGATGCGATTTAGACATGGCCTGACAGATGGATATTCTTATATGGTATTAGACGATTTAAAAATAATAGCCAATCCTATTGTAGATATATCAGTACAAATATTGTCGCCAAAAGACGTATGTGGTGAGTCTAAAGTAAAAGTTAAGCTTACCAATGAAGGACAAGTTGCCATTCAGGAAAAGACTATTCAATTAGACTTAGAATATATCAACACACATGAGACTATTTCAGAAATCGTTGAAGCTGGAATTCCAGTTGGAGAAAGTATAGAGTATATTTTCAAAAAGCAGCCTGTACTTGAAGAAAGTGGAGACTCTCATATTTTTGATGTTGCTGCAAAATTGGAAAATGATGTAGTTCAGCAAAACAATGACATAAAAAACTATATCTACCAAAATGTATCATCAGATTTTAAAATATTTGATAAGTCTGTAATTCATGGATATACAGGAAAAAGCATATACATAGATGCTCAAACCAATTTTAGTGCTAAAAAAATAGATGTTGCCTCTTATAAATGGAGCACCGGCGAGGTGACTAATGGTATTGCCGGAGATTATACGGTAACAATAACAATGAAAAACGGATGTATACTAACAGAAACCATAACTGCAACATTTGACAGTTTTGAATCTGAATTAGTAAGTGGAGATGTCTGCGGTCCTGAAGTTGTTTTAAATCCCGGAAACTATAAGTCTTACGAATGGTTTGATGGTTCAACAGAACCCAATTACGTTACAAAAGAAAGTGGTAATTATTATGTAACGGTTTATAATGAAAACGGAATTGGTAAAATTTTAAGTACTACTATTTCAATCCTTGAAAACAATATTGTACCGGAAATTCAGGTTACAGGTGACAAAAAATTAACTGCTTCAGTTGAAGCAGCATCATACCAATGGTTTTTAAACGACAGACCTATACCAAATGCAACAGAGAAATCGATCATAACAATTTGGGAAGGAAATTACAGCTTACAGGTGACTAATAATAACGGCTGTAATAGTACATCTGTACCATTTGATTCAAAAGGAATGCTGTTTGGAAAAATAACAAACTCGTTTAGAGTGTTCCCTAATCCGGTTGTAGATAATGTAAACATCTTCTTGGCTGACAAAGTCGAAGGAGAGGTACAAATTAACATTTATGCAATGGATGGCAAATCAATTTGGAATAAAACTTATTCAAGCGTTCCGTCAAATATAAATATAAGCGGATTAACACCGGGAGTTTACGTTTTAGACTGCAGTGTTCAGGGCAAAAAATATACTGCCAAGCTTATTAAAAACTAGCAAAATTACAGATACAACAGGCAGCTCTCATTTTTGAGGGCTGCTATTCCCAAAACAAAAAATAATATGAAAAAATATATACTAATTTGCTGCACATTATTTTTTAGTGCAACAATTACGGCTCAAACAGAAAAAGTAAAATTAGGGGTAAAAGCAGGTTTAAATTTGGCTAGTCTTACTTTTGATGAAAGCGAATTGAACTCATCTGACAAATCGGGATTTACGGCCGGCCTAATGGTTGAAATTCCTTTGACAAAAAAATTTTCCATTCAACCAGAATTATTATATAGCCAGCAAGGAACAAAAACTTCCTTCTCTGATCAGGATGTAACAAATTCACATTACAAAAGCACTATAAACCTGAACTACTTAAACATTCCTGTAATGTTGAAATATTATGTACTAAAGGGATTAAGCCTGCAAGCCGGACCTCAAATAGGAATACTTTTAAAAGCGAACAATAAATATCAGGATAATTTTTTAGGATATGAAAATCACGAAAGCTTCAATTTAAAAGAGTACTCAACTGGTATTGACACTTCTGTAAATCTAGGATTGGCCTATCAATTCAAAGATAAGTTTTACACAGACTTAAGATATAACATTTCTTATTCTAATGTTTTCAAAGAAGGAGATGCAAATCATTTCATTAATAATGACATGAAAAATAGAGTTTTTCAAATATCTATTGGCTATTTTTTTAATTGAATTAGTGTTCTTCATATCCTTTAAAGACATTCAATGAACTCAAAAATAAAACTTTTGGTAGTCATAAAAAGAGTGTTTTTTGTACAGTTAATGAAAAAGTCTTTTTAAGGAATTAATAGTTAATATTGAGGAGTGGAAATTAAGTTTTTCACTCCTTTTTTTGTCTTTAATCGATCCTTAAGCTTTGTGATGAATATCTTTTAGAATTTCAAATAAAGTTCCATAAAATATTTTCTTATTATTTTCTATATTCGCTAAGGCATAAAGTATATTTTTTTCTAAAAACAACAAGTTTTAACAAGTTTATTAAACTTACCAAAATAAACGGTAATCATAAAAGGAACGTCATTGACATACTTAAAACAATAAAAATATGGAAAGTAAAAAACCAATCTCATTTACTTTGTTAGTTGTAGCCATCATTCTTGGGGTAACATTATATAAGCAATTCGATTTTAAAAATCTAAAATTTGAGCAGCCGGCATTAGCTGTTGTTTACATCATTGTGTTTGTTGTCTCTCTTTATTTTCTGATAAAAAGACCCAAAAAAAGCTCTGAAAAATAACAAATTATGCCAACTATAAATCTTGTGATCTAACTCCTATTTATGTTTAAGTTTTCAACTTCAATTAATTATGCAATTGATTTTTAAGAGCGTAGAGTTTATTTCTAAGGTTTTTTAATAATAAAGGATCCGAAGCTTTAGTACTTACTTCATTTAAAGATATGGCTTTTCCAATAGTCATTTTTAAGGCATGCCCTTGTTTGTTAAAGAGCTCCGAAATTAGTTTTGAAGTTTGCAGCATAGGATGAATTGATTTTAACATGCTGAAGAAAAGACCATTATTGCCATGAAAATACACGGGCAAGATGGGTACGTTTGCCTTGCTGATCACTTTTCCTACCACAGGATGCCACTCCGGATCTGTGATTTTACTCGTCTTAAAATCATAGGATGAAACTTCTCCCGCAGGAAATATAGCAACCGGAACACCTTCATTCAATGCTTTGAGTGTCATTTTTAATCCGGTAATACTAGCAGAATTTTGTACATTCTCAAATGGATTTACTGCTATAATACATTTTGCAAGATTTGGAATTTCCTTCAATAAAAAATTTCCCATATACATCGTATCAGGACGTCTTTTTGCAATTGTGCTCAATAAAGCCAAAGATTCGATACCGCCATAAGGATGATTTGCAATAACGATAAAAGCTCCTTCATCAGGAATATTTAGCAATTCTGCAGCGTCAAATTCAACTTTTACTCCAACTGTTGTTAAGACATAATTAGCAAAATCTGCTCCCTCGAGGCTACCACCCTCTTTTACAATCGTATTTAAATTATTAATTTTCATTACTTTCATTAAATAAGAAGATAATCCCGGAATAGGAATTTTGGAAAGTCCGGCAGCTTCAGAAAATTTTTCTTTGGATATTAATGTCATATGCTATTGCGATTAAGGTTGAGTATAAAAACTAATAAAAACCCTAAAAGGAATTGGCACTAGTAATGATTATTATTTATTATGGAAATTTTGTTTATTATAATTCGATGCTTCCCGGGTAAAGATACTCGATTTTAAATGCGAACATTGAATATGCAAATAAAACAACCTTAAAAACTACAAATTTTAAAAGTAACTTAACATTAGAATGATTTTAGATGTTGTGTCATACATCTTAAATTTACTGATCTTAACGATACAGAACTTTTTTTACTGTAGGACTTCAAGAAATTTGCTTTATAATTAGCCTACCTCATTTTACTTATATCCGTACAAGGTTTTCCTTGTGCAGCCAAAATCGGATTTAAATCGTGGATCTTTTCGTGTATACTGATCTTTATTGGTGTTTTATTCTACGGTAAAAATTTCTTCAAAACGGAGAAATAAAATCTTTTACAAATAAGAAATGTATTAGTTTGTAATAAAAATCAATCTGAAAAAATATATAGAAATATAAACAAAAACCCATTTCATTACGAAACAGGTTTTTTAATTGTGACCACGGAGGGGTTCGAACCCCCAACCCTCAGAGCCGAAATCTGATATTCTATCCAGTTGAACTACGTGGTCTTTTTTATTTTAGATTTATGATTTTAGAGTTCAGATTTAATCTAAAATCTGAACTCTAAAATTTAATATTTTTTTTAAACTAATAATTTCTTTACAATTGCAGAAATAGTTTTTCCTTCAGCAGTTCCGCCTAATTGTGCAGAAGCTAATCCCATAACTTTTCCCATAGATGCAATTCCTGAAGCTCCTGTTTCTGCGATAATTTTTGCAACTACAGCTTCAACTTCTTCTTCAGTTAATTGTGCAGGCAAAAATTTCTCGATTACAGCAACCTGAGCCAATTCCGGCTCTGCTAAATCAGGACGATTTTGCTCTGTAAAAATACGGGCACTTTCTTTACGGGTTTTAACTAATCTCTGAAGTAATTTAATTTCGTCGTCTTCTGTTAATTCTTCTTTAGACCCTGAAGCTGTTGCAGCCAATAACATTTCAGACTTAATGGCTCTTAATGCTTCCAAAGCTACTGTATCTTTTGCTCTCATGGCGGTTTTAATCTCGTCCATGATTAATGTTTGTAAACTCATCTTAATTTTTTTATTTAAATAGGCAAAACCTATAATTGATCTGAATATGTGAAAGTGTCTTCCTGACTCCGCTCGAACTGACAGCAAAATTAACTTTAAAAGTTAAGTAGAGAAGTCAAATTTTAAATTCTGTGCGAAGATAAAAAAAATAACCCGAAAATTAAATCCAATTTTCGGGCTATCTTTATTATTAGGATTGTAAAATTAATCTACGTTGTCGTGCAAAAATGAATTGTTTGAACGCAATTGCAAATCGTTGTTACTATCTGTTCCAACTGATATTCTCGAATTGTTATTATTGGATTGAGAATTTGATAAATCGATACCTAATCTTTTGTAAGCAGGTTCTTTTTCAAGCTCATCAATTCTTGAAACATTATTATGGAATTTATAATTAAATTCTTTTAGTTTCTTTCTTCTTTCTTCAGCTCTTAAGCGAAGAGTTTCCTCGATCGTCAATTCCATCGGAGAAACCTCTGAAGTGGTTGTAAAACTAGCTTCGCTTGCAAAATCCACTTTTGGTTTCATGGTGATGTTTAGTTCCGCAGGAATTACTTCTTCTACCACTTTATCAGCAGGTTTTGATGCTACTAATTCGTTTTCAACCTCCATATATTCTTCCAGCGAATATTTGATGATCCCTTTATCAGAAAGTTCAGTAACTGGTACAAATTGTACCGGATCGTTTACTTTTATATTACGGGTTTCATTCGATAATTCGAATAAAATTTTAGATTCCTGTTGAGCAGCTGGTTCTTTTTTTACTTCCGGCTCTGATCTGAAAAGAGGCAGGTCGAATGAAAAAGTAGTTTGTTCTTCTCTTTCAAAAGTTCTTTGCTGAACTGGTTTTTGCTCAAAAATTTGTGTTTCGGGAGCTGAAATAGTAAAATCGATATCTGTAATAGGCGAAACAATTTCGAATGTTACATCAAGGTTTTTAATAAACTCTGACATTACTACTAATTCTTCCTGATTCATTGATGGGTTAACTGGCGGAGCAACTGCAACAACCGGAGCAACCTCAATTGGAGCAATTTCAACTGGAGCAACTTGTGTAGGTGTAAACGGCGTTACATCATCTTCATCCTCCATTAAATCAAAAACAATTTTCTCTTCTGATTTTGCAGTAGGTGTTTCAGCATTTACATCAAAAGAAGTAACCGATTTATTGGTTAAATTATGAACACTTCTTTGCTCATCTTCCAGCGTATGAATAATTTTTTTAGGCTCTGTATTTACAATTTCGTTTTGTTGTTCAACATCAAAACCTGTTGCAATAATAGTCACGGCAATAGCATCACCAAGAGTTTCGTCTTCACCAACCCCCATGATAATATTAGCATTATGACCTGCTTCTACCTGAATATGATCATTGATTTCTCCAATCTCATCCAGTGTAATTTCGTTTGATCCAGAAACGATAAGCAACAATACGTTTTTGGCTCCTGTAATTTTGTTGTCGTTTAACAACGGAGAATCTAATGCTGAAACGATAGCATCTTTCGCTCTGTTCTCACCCGCAGCAACAGAAGATCCCATGATAGCTGTTCCGCTGTTTGATAAAACAGTTTTAGCATCACGTAAATCGATATTTTGAGTATAGTGGTGCGTAATTACTTCAGCAATACCTCTTGAGGCTGTTGCCAAAACTTCATCCGCTTTAGAGAATCCTGCTTTAAAACCAAGATTTCCGTATACTTCTCTTAACTTATTATTATTAATTACGATTAAAGAATCAACTTGCTTACGCAATTTTTCGATTCCTAAAAGCGCCTGCTCCTGACGCACTTTTCCTTCAAACTGAAAAGGAATAGTCACAATACCAACAGTAAGAATTTCTCTTTCTTTGGCCAATTGTGCAATTACCGGAGCTGCACCAGTACCTGTTCCGCCACCCATACCAGCGGTAATAAATACCATCTTAGTACCACGGTCTAACATTTTTTCGATATCAGCAATACTTTCAATAGCAGATTGCTGCCCTACGTCAGGATTTGCTCCTGCTCCAAGACCTTCTGTTAAATTTACCCCTAACTGAATTTTATTAGGTACCGAACTGTTCTGTAGTGCCTGTGAATCGGTATTACAAACGATGAAATCAACGCCCTTAATACCTTGTTTAAACATATGGTTGATAGCATTACTACCTCCTCCACCTACACCTATTACTTTGATAACATTTGATTGGTTTTTTGGTAAATCAAATGAAATACTTCCAAATTCTGAGTTGCTCATCATCTTTTTGGTTTTTGAAATTCTTATTTAATACATTTTTTACTTCTTGACTTGGGGCCAATAAAGTAATCCTTTTCTTTTATTGTCTTATTCTGCGTTGTCTAAAAAATCCTTGATTTTGTCGACATATCTATCAAAAAATGATCTTCTAATTTTAGTCTCTGTAGACTCTTCCTTGGTTGCAGTGCTTTTAACTTCTCTGGTTTCTTCAACAGTTTCTAATCTATCAACGTAGTTTTCTTCTACTTCGTATCGCTGTTGTACCGGTTGCTGCACCTGCGGAGGAACATTTCTGTACACTACTTTTGGCTGTTCGTTCACCATTTCCATTCGCACAGCACTTTGTGTACTGTTTTCGATGCTGTTCATCACCAAACCAACAGCTGTTGCAAATAACGGACTAGAAATTTCTTCGCTGGAATTTCCTGCTAAATGCTCATTTGGATATCCAATTCTGGTATCCATACCTGTAATATACTCTACTAATTGTTTGATATGTTTTAGTTGAGCCCCACCACCGGTAAGAACAATTCCTGCAATTAATTTTTTACGGGGATCTTCATGTCCGTAAGCTTTAATTTCTGCGAAAACCTGCTCTACTATTTCTACCACACGGGCATGAATAATTTTAGATAAGTTTTTAAGCGAAATTTCTTTTGGCTCTCTTCCTCTTAATCCGGGAATAGAAACAATCTCGTTGTCTTTATTTTCTCCCGGCCAGGCTGATCCGAATTTTATTTTTAGAAGCTCTGCCTGTTTTTCGATAATCGAACAACCTTCTTTGATATCATCTGTAATTACATTTCCTCCAAAAGGAATCACTGCCGTATGACGAATAATACCGTCTTTAAAAATGGCCAAATCTGTTGTTCCGCCACCAATATCTATCAAAGCTACACCTGCTTCTTTTTCTTCCTGACTAAGAACTGCATCTGCCGAAGCTAATGGCTCTAATGTCAATCCTGATAATTCTATTCCTGAACTCTGGATACATCTGCCCACATTTCTGATCGAAGAAGCTTGGCCAACTACAACGTGAAAACTGGATTCTAATCTTCCTCCGTACATTCCAATTGGTTCTTTGATTTCAGACTGTCCGTCGATTTTAAATTCCTGTGGCAAAACATGAATAATTTCTTCTCCCGGTAACATGGCCAGTTTATTGACCTGGTCAATCAAAAGCTGGATGTCTTTTTCGCCAATTACTTCTTCCGGATTATTACGGCTAATGTAATCTGTATGCTGAATACTTCTGATGTGCTGTCCTGCGATACCTACAACAACATCTTTTATTTTATAACCCGAATTGTTCTCTGCTTCAAGTATTGCTTGCTGAATAGATTGAATAGTTTGTGTAATGTTGTTTACAACTCCCCTCGCCACTCCTAAACTTTTGGATTTTCCAATACCCAAAATTTCCAACTTTCCATACTCATTCTTCTTGCCGATCATGGCAACTATCTTTGTCGTTCCAATATCTAGACCTACTGCAATGTTATCTTTTTCCATTTTCTATTATTTTGTGCAAACTACTTGTTCCGTAAACCTAAGGTCAATCTTACTGTATTTATATAACGAACTATCTAAAACCGCTTTTTGAAAAAAGGCTTTATAGTTATTAAATTTCTTATCAACATTCATCGTTCTGCCAAAATCGATGAAGTAATTATAATTTCTATTAAACATTTTTAAGCTACCATTCGGCATAATTTGAATTGCAATGATGTTTTTTCTCAAAAACGCATCGTCATAAATTGTGCGAAATAAAGTAGCTAAATCTTCGTTATTTTTTTTATTTATTGCCCCAGAAACAAGTGGAACCCGAGCAGTATAATTGTCTGACAAAGGCATTTTATTACCCTCATAGTCAATATAAAAAGAAGCGTCACCATCATAAACTCTTGCTATTGGTGTCTTCTGTTTTACTACTGCTTTTAGAACACCATCAATACTTACAAAAACGTCTGACTTCTCAATCATCTCTTGCGTATCAAGGGTTTTCTCAATCTTATTCAAATCTAGTTCATCTTTTCGGATACTGGAAGCGTCTTTTTTATTTTCTATCAACAATTTATTAACCGTTTCCGGCTTCACAAAAAGCGTATTTTCTCCTACAAAAACAACCATCGATTTTTTTAATTTTCGATCCCCATTTCGATGTTGGGCAAAAGAATATAAAAATAAAACAAGCCCTAAAATGAGAATTAATCTAATATTGGTCCAATTAAATATTTTCATTTAGCATTTTTTTGATTGACGGAACCATTTCTCCAATATCACCAGCTCCTATTGTTACAATTATTGGCGCATCACTGGCTTTGATCTCCGCTAATAAATCATTTTTTGCAACAATTTTTTTGTTCGAATTTGTCATTTTTTCCAACAGCCAATCCGATGTAATTCCTTCCATCGGTAATTCACGTGCCGGATAAATATCCATTAAAAACACTTCATCAAACTGAGATAAACTTTCAGCAAATCCGTCGGCAAAATCTCTTGTTCTGCTGAATAAATGCGGCTGAAAAACCGCCAGTACTTTACGGCCCGGATACAACTCCCTAACCGCCTGATGTACAGCATTTATTTCTGTTGGATGATGCGCATAATCATCTATATAAACTAATTTATCTGATTTAATCTGGTACGAGAAACGTCTTCTGATTCCGTTGAATGAAGCGATGGCTTTCGCAATCAAGTCGGTCGGGGTGCCAAAAGTCTTAGCCATTGCAATAGCCATCAATCCATTCATTAAATTGTGTTTTCCAGGCAATCCAAAATGCAAATCTTTTATTATTTCTGATGGCGTCTGCACATCAAAAACATAACTTCCGTTTTCTATACGAACGTTGAAAGCTTTATATACAGCATCTTCATTTATAGCACATTGCACTCCTTCAAGCGGCAACTCTTTTGTTATAAACAACTTGTTTTTATCTTCTACTTTCGAAGCAAATTCAACAAACGAAGCTTCGATTGCCTCACTCGTTCCATAAATATCCAGATGATCCGCATCCATTGAGGTTATACACGCAATATTGGGGTGTAAATGCAAAAACGAACGATCAAATTCATCTGCTTCTACAACTGTTACGGTTTTTCCGTTTCCAATTAAATTAGAATTATAATTCTCTACTATTCCACCCACAAAAGCAGTAACATCTGCTCCGCTTTCATACAAAATATGCCCCAGAATACTTGAGGTTGTTGTTTTTCCGTGTGTTCCGGCAACAGCAAAACTAAAGGTACCTTTGGTGATAATCCCTAAGACTTCGGCACGCTTTTTAATTTCGTAATTTCTTTCGATAAAATAATGCCATTCAGAATGTGTTGTAGGGACTGCTGGCGTAAAAATCACCAGTGTATTTTCTACAAAATAATCAGACGGAATTAGATTAATATTATCTTCAAAATGAATATCAATACCACTTTCGATCAATTCACTCGTTAGCATTGACGGCGTTTTGTCGTAACCAGAAACCTGTTTCCCGATATTTTTAAAATAGCGGGCCAGAGCACTCATTCCGATGCCTCCAATACCAATAAAATAAACGTTTTGTATTTGATCTAAATTCATTTCTATTTGTTTTTGAGCTATTTACAGGTTGCTTTATTGTATAAAAAACTAGTAATTAAGCCTTTGCATTTTTCTTATCTTAATAACTCAAAACGCTTAAAAATAGCGTTCTAACTTTTTTATTTTGTTCTATAATTTTCGTAAAAAGTTATATTATAACAACTTTTTAATCTGATCAACAATCACTTTCGTTGCATTGGGCATTGCCAGTTTTTTGATGTTATCACTTAATTGTTTTTGTTTTCCCTGATCTTTCAATAAGGCTTCAAAAACAATACTAAACTGACTGTCTAATTCTGATTCTTTCAACAAAATAGCCCCTTTTGCATCTACTATTGCCTGAGCATTTTTAGTTTGATGATCTTCGGCTACATTGGGTGACGGAATAAAAATTACCGGCTTGCCCACAATACATAATTCTGATACTGATGATGCTCCTGCGCGCGAAATAATCACATCTGCTGCTGCATACACAAAATCCATTCTTTCTATAAAATCAACTACTCTCACGTTTTGTTGATTGTATTTTTTATACTCTTCAAAATATAATTTTCCGCATTGCCAGATAATCTGAACATCTAACGAAAGCATATTTTGCAATTCTTTCTCAATTAACTGGTTGACTCTTCTCGCACCTAAACTTCCACCCAGCACCAGCAATGTTTTTTTATTTGGATCTAAACCATAAAAAGCAATTGCTTCATCGCGTTTGCTTTCGATATCAATTAAATCCTGACGAACCGGATTCCCTGTTAGAACAATTTTATCTTTAGGAAAAAATCGTTCTAAATTTCCGTACGCCACACAAATTGCATTGGCCTTTTTGCTCAACAACTTATTCGTAATTCCCGGAAACGAATTTTGCTCCTGAATCACAGTTGGTATCCCTGCACCTCCGGCTGCCTGTAATAAAGGTCCACTGGCAAAACCACCAGTTCCTATTACTACATTTGGCTTAAACTGTTTTATAATTCGTCTTGACTCCAGCAAACTTGTTGCCAATTTTAGCGGAAACATCAAATTTTGCAAGGTTAATTTTCTTTGCAAACCTGCAATCCAGAGCCCTTTTATTTCATAACCTGCCTGAGGCACTTTCTGCATTTCCATTTTATCCTGTGCTCCAACAAAAAGAAACTCAGCATCAGGAAATTGCGTTTTCAATTCATTAGCAATAGCAATTGCAGGATAGATATGTCCTCCTGTTCCGCCACCACTTAATATGAATTTATAATTTGCCATATTTTTAAAAGTTATTCGCTTTAAAAACTATTTCTATTCTTTTTTTCTACTTATTTAAAACTGCATCCATAGGATTTCTGGAATTATCTTCTATCGAATACATTCCTTCTTCTTCATAAACCGGTTCTTTTTCAGTATGAACCAAATCTTCCTCGGCCAGTTCTTTATCTATTAATCTTTGAAGCGCTTCTTTTCTTCTTTCTTTTTCTTCCTGTTCTTCGGCGATTTCTTCTTCTTTTTTCGTTACACTAATGATAATTCCAAGAGAAAAACAGGTCATCCAGATCGAACTACCACCACTACTAATCAGCGGAAGCGTTTGCCCCGTTACCGGCAATAATTCTACTGCAACCGCCATATTGATCATCGCCTGAAATATCATCGGAAAACCGAGCCCGACGACGACTAACTTTCCAAAAAGCGTATTGGCTTTATGTGATGCAATTACAAATCGAAACAACAGTAATAAGTACAAAACCAAAATAGCCACCCCGCCAACTAAACCATATTCTTCTACAATAATGGCATAAATAAAATCTGAAGAGGATTGTGGTAAGAAGTTTTTCTGAACACTTTTTCCCGGTCCTAATCCTCCTAATTTTCCTGATGCAATTGCAATCTTTGCTTTTTCGATTTGATAATCATCTTCATCTGGTTTATCTGTGGTAAAGTTCATAATACGGCTTTCCCAGGTTGACACCCTGCTAAAGAATCTTGAATCCGGAAAAGCTTTTGCCACCAAAAGGAAAAACAACAGCATTCCGATTCCTGAACCAATGATAAAACCAATATATTTTAAGGGATATCTGCCAATAAATGTCAACATAATTACCATCGAAAATATCAAAGCTGTAGTCGAAAAGTTAGCTGGTAATATCAATGCTAATGTTATAAAAACAGGTACCCAAAGCTGAATTAACGAAGTTTGAAATGGTTCATTTTCTTCTCTGGTTTTCGACAAATAACGTGCAACATAAATAAACAGGATACTAGCTGCCAAAGTCGACGTTTGAAATGTAATACCTATAAAAGGTACCTGAATCCAACGACTTGCATTTGCTCCGGCAATTACTGTTCCTTTTAGCAATGTATACAGCAACAAGAACCAAACAACAGGCAGTGCTACTTTTGAAATTGCTCTAAAATAATGATAAGGAATCCTGTGTACCCAGTAAATAATCAAAAAACCAATGCAAACATGCGCCAGGTGTTTTACCAAATATCCTAACGTATTACCAGTTCCGTGACCTATATAAGCCAAATTACTACTCGCACTAAAAACAGGCATAAACGAAAACAACGCCAATAAAGCCACGAAAGACCATATTACCCTATCTCCTTTTAATTTGTTTACTAATTCCTTCATAGTGCGATTTTAGATTTCTGATTTTAGATTTTAGATTATTTTTAAAATCTTTATCGTTTAATTCTTATTATTAATTCTGTTATTTACTGTTTTTAAACTACTCACGAAAATGGCCGTTAGCTCATTTCCTTCTTTCCAAATCATTTCTAATTCAGATTTGGCAATCCACATTTTTTCTTTTATAAGTTCTAACCAAAATAAAGTTTCATCAGCTTCTTCTAAAACTATATTCATTTTAGCCACAAATTCCCTATCACTTCTGGCACGACAAACCGCACGATAATTAGCTCCTACGGAGGTTCCGCTTCTTACTATTTGATTTGTAATTGATCTAATCACATTTGTATTCGGCATTTTTTCAGCTAAATCTATTATCATCAAAGAAAACTTCTTTGTTCTCATCTTCATTTCATCCGTCGTCATACTATCAAGAACTTAACTCATTATAAATCCCAATATTTATCCCGAAGTTTCGGGACCAAATTCCAATCTTAACACATTGCAAAATCTAAAATCTAAAATCAGAAATCTAAAATTATAGATTATGAACCGCTTGCTTAAACTGCTTTCCTCTGTCTTCGTAGTTTTCGAATAAATCGAAACTTGCGCAGGCAGGAGATAACAATACAGCATCGCCTTTTTCTGTTAAACGTTGTGCTGTTTTCACAGCATCGTTCATGTTATTTACTTCGACCATGATATCTACCACGTTTCCGAAAGCATTGATAATTTTATGATTATCAACTCCAAGACAAATAATAGCTTTTACTTTTTCACGAACCAATGACATCAATTCGTTGTAATCGTTTCCTTTGTCAACACCACCAACAATCCAAACAGTTGGAACATTCATACTGTCTAAAGCAAAGAAAGTAGCGTTTACATTTGTTGCTTTTGAATCGTTGATATATTGTACATTCTGAATTTTCAGAACTTTTTCTAAACGGTGTTCAACACCTTGAAAATTTGATAAACTTTCGCGGATTGTTGCATTTCTAATTTGCATCAATTTCGCTACAGAGCTTGCTGCCATTGCGTTTTTCATGTTATGTTTTCCTTCTAACGCAATGTATTCTGTTTCCATTGTAAACTCTTCTTGGTTGATCTTTATTTCCATTTTATTGTTATTTATAGAAGCCCCTTCATCAAATTTTTCAGTCAATGAAAAAGGAATTAATTTTGCTTTTGTTTTGTTGTTCTTTAACCATTCTGCAATTGCCTCATCATCTGCATCGTAAATAAGATAATCGCTTTCGGTCTGATTCATTGTTATCCGAAACTTCGAATTGATATAATTTTGATATTTATACTCGTACCGATCTAAATGATCCGGGCTAATATTTGTAATAATGGCTATATCCGGCCTGTAATCTATAATTCCGTCGAGCTGAAAACTACTTAACTCAAGAACATAAGCATCGTATTTATTTTCGGCGACCTGCCAGGCAAAACTTTTTCCGATGTTTCCTCCCAAACCAACATTTAAACCTGCTGATTTCAACAAATGATGCGTTAACATCGTTGTTGTTGTTTTACCATTACTACCAGTAATCCCGATAGTCAGTGCTTCTGTAAAAGGCTTAGCGAACTCAATTTCTGAAATGACTTTAATTCCGGCAGCGATCAATTTTTGTACTATGGGAGATTTCTCTGGAATTCCCGGACTTTTCATTACCACGTCGGCATTTAAAATCAGGTCCTCGGTATGTTTTTCTTCTTCCCAAGCAATTTTATTAATGATTAGAACTTCTTTATAGCTCTCTTTTATTTTTCCAAAATCAGATACAAAAACATCATATCCTTGTTTTTTTCCCAGAATAGCGGTACCTACACCACTTTCTCCTCCGCCAAGTACTACCAATCTCTTCATCTATCTTAATTTTAAAGTAACAATTGATAATATGGCTAACATGATCGCAACAATCCAAAAACGGGTTACAATTTTACTTTCATGATACCCTTTCTTTTGATAATGATGATGCAACGGCGACATCAGAAAAATTCTTCGGCCCTCGCCAAAACGCCTTTTTGTATATTTAAAATAAGCTACCTGAATAATTACTGAAGCACTTTCGGCTAAGAAAATTCCGCAGAATAACACAATCAATATTTCTTTACGAACTGCAATTGCCAAAACTGCAATGATTCCTCCAATAGTCAAACTACCTGTATCTCCCATAAACACAGATGCGGGATAGGAATTGTACCAGAGAAATCCGATCAACGCCCCCACAAAGGCAGATATAAAAACCGTCATCTCACCCGAATTGGGGATATACATAATATTCAGATAATTAGAAAAAATGATATTTCCTGACACAAACGTAAATATCCCGAGTGCGAGCACCGATATTGCAGAAGTTCCTGCGGCAAGGCCATCGATTCCGTCCGTTAGATTTGCTCCGTTTGAAACTGCCGTTATAATAAAGATAACCACCGGAATAAAAATTAACCATGCCCATTTTTCATATCCTTCGCCTGTCCAGGCCAATAATTCAGCGTAATCAAATTCGTTGTTTTTTACAAAAGGAATTGTAGTTGCTGTAGACTTCTCTTCAATTTGTGCAGGCATAACTATTGAAGAAGACGCTTTTACACCTCCGCTATAACCTGTATCAGTTCTTACGGTAACAGCTGGGTTAAAATAAAGCACTGTGCCCACAATAAGTCCTAAACCAACCTGACCAATAACTTTAAAAATTCCTTTAAGACCTGCTTTATCTTTTTTGAATATCTTGATATAATCATCAATAAAACCAATTGTTCCCATCCAAAGCGTAGTCACAATAAGCAATACGATATAAATATTTTGCAAACGGGCAAATAACAAAACCGGCACAATGGTCGCAAAAATAATAATCAGTCCACCCATTGTTGGAGTACCTGCTTTTTCGTTCTGACCTGCAAGTCCAAGCTCACGAACTGTTTCTCCCACTTGTTGATTACGTAAAAAGTTGATAATTCTTTTTCCGTAAATGGTAGACAGAAGTAACGAAAGCATAAATGCTAAAGCTGACCTAAAAGTGATGTACTGAAAAACCCCTGCCCCCGGCATGTCTAATGTTTTTCGCAAGTATTCAAATAAATAGTATAGCATATATCTTGGTTTATTTGTTTAATCCTTTATTTGTTTATTATTCAGTTTCTGATTAGATAATTATTCCGTTAAACGAATAATCAATTAACCATTTAAACTTTATTTATTTAGTTGATTTAAAATTTCTTTTACAGTTTCCATATCATCAAAATGATGACGAACACCATTTATTTCCTGATAGGTTTCGTGACCTTTACCGGCAATTAAAATAATATCATTAGGCTGAGCCAATTGACAAGCTGTTTTTATCGCCTGTTTTCTGTCGGTAATTCTCAATACTTTTTTATAATTATGAGCCTCAACTCCTTTTTCCATTTCATCCAGAATTACTTCAGGATCTTCGTTTCTTGGATTATCAGAAGTCAGAATTGCTTTATCACTAAGATCTGTCGCAATTTTAGCCATAATTGGTCTTTTTGTTTTATCTCTGTTTCCCCCGCATCCTACTACCGTAATCAGCTGTTCGTTTTTAGTACGGATATCTCCTATCGTTTTTAAAACATTATCAAGAGCATCCGGTGTATGTGCATAATCTACAATTGCTGTAATATTTCCTTCCGAAACAATGTATTGAAAACGTCCGGAAACACTCTCTAAATCAGACAATAATCTTAGAGCTTCAAGACTGTCCATTCCTAATTCTACAGCTGTTCCGTAAATTGCCAAAACGTTGTAAGCATTAAAAGTCCCAATTAGTTTTACCCAAACTTCATTGTCATTTACTTTTAACAGTAATCCTGACAATTGGCTTTCTAATATTGTGGCTTTAAAATCAGCGTATGATTTTAAGGCATAGGTAAATTTTCTGGCAACGGTGTTTTGCAACATCACCGGCCCGTTTTTATCATCGATGTTTGATAAAGCGAAAGCCGTTTTGGGTAATGAATCAAAAAACGATTTTTTAACATCTCTATATTCTGCGAATGTTGGATGATAATCTAAATGATCGTGCGAAAGATTCGTAAAAACTCCTCCAACAAAATGCAAAGCTTCTGTACGTTTTTGGTGAATTCCGTGTGAGCTCACTTCCATAAAACAATGCGTTACACCTGCTTCGATCATTTCATTTAAATAATAATTGATCGTAATAGAATCCGGTGTTGTATGTGTTGCTTTATACTCGGTTTCATCCACCATGATTTTTACAGTTGAAAGCAAACCAACTTTAAATCCTGCTTTTTGAAACAACTGAAACAATAATGAGGCAATGGTTGTTTTTCCGTTTGTACCTGTTACACCGACTAACTTTAATTTTTCAGATGGATTTTCAAAATAATTAGCCGCCATAAAAGCCAATGCCGTATTGGTATCTTTTACTTTAATATAAGTGATTCCTTTTTCGATATGCTCTGGCAATGTATCGCAAATAATCGCAACAGCACCTAATTGAATCGCTTTTTCTATATAATCGTGACCATCAGAAAGTGATCCGCGAATCGCTACAAAAACATCTTTTTCTTCAATTTTTCTTGAATCAAAATCAATTTTATGTATATCGATTTCTGTCGAACCTGTTACAGACTCAATAGCTACTTTATATAATATGTCTTTCAGTATTTTCACGATAATTCTAATACTATTGTTGTGTTTTTACTAATGTTTTCTCCAGCCTGTAGAGACTGTTTTTTTACTTTTCCTACTCCATTTACTTTCACTTTCAATCCTAAATTTTCCAGTAAAGCAATGGCATCCATTCCCGGCATTCCTTTTAAATCCGGAATCTGATTTGACTTTTTATTCGCCTCTGCCGTATATTTATTGTAACTGTCTTCTTGTTTTGGAATCCTTGAATCCAGTTTTTTAATTTTATTTGTCGAAGGTGCATCTGTAAATATTTTTTGGGCAATTCTCTTGAAAACCGGCCCTGCAACATCTGCTCCGTAATAATTATTTTTTGATGTATTGGGTTTATGAACCACAACAATACAAGAATATTTAGGATGATCTGCCGGAAAATACCCTACAAAAGAAGAAGCATAATACAATGCCGATTTCCCTTCTTTTCCTCCGTAATTTACCTGAGCTGTTCCTGTTTTACCTGCCATCGAAAAATCTTTCGAATACAACTTAGACCCCGTTCCTTTTTTAACCACATTTTCTAATACTGCTTTCAGTTTTTTAATGGTTTCCGGTGAACAAACTCTTGGATTTATTACTTCAACATCAAACTTTTTAATGGTTTTATTCCATTCTTTAATTTCTGATACAAATTGAGGTTTCACCATTACACCATTATTGGCTACTGAATTATAAAAAGCCAAAGTCTGCATTGGAGTAACCGAAACTCCGTATCCAAATGCCATCCACGGAAGCGAAACACCTGACCAATGTTTGTCACCAGGTTGTGGTATATAAGGTCTTCCTTCTCCTTTAAAATGCAAGCCTAACGTTTTATTGAATCCGTATGAATTAATATGATTTACAAACTTAGAAGGGTTGCTTTTGTAATTGTCATAAACCGCCTGAACCATTACAGTATTAGATGAAAGCTCAAAACCACGTGCTAATGAAACTTTCCCATAACCACCTCTGTGCGAATCACGAACGACACGACCATAATATCGAACCTCACCGCCTTTGCTATCGAAAACACTACTTGTATCCGCTACTTTATCATCTAAAATCGCCATTAAATCGACCAGTTTAAAAGTAGATCCCGGCTCATGAGATTCTGCTACCGCATAGTTTGTTGTTTCATAATACGATCCGTCTTCTGCTCTTCCTAAATTTGAAATCGCTTTTACATGGCCTGTTTCTGTTTCCATCACCACTACACAACCGTGATCTGCTTCATATTCTTCCAGCTGTTTCAACAAAGCATGGTGTGCGATATCCTGAATAAAAACATCTATTGTCGAAATGACATCAAAACCATCCTGTGGGTCCACTTCATTGACATCACGAATAGGTTTCCATTGTCCTTTGGCAATTTTTTGTTTTAAAATTTTACCGTCTTTTCCGTTTAGATAATTTTTAAAAGCCCACTCGATTCCTTTTCCTACTTCTACTCCCGTTGCCGGATCAATACGATCATAACCAATTGTTCTTTCGGCAATTTTTCCTATTGGGTGCTTCCTAACGGTTTCCTGCTCGATTATAATTCCACCCTTAAAAGCTCCTAAATTGAATAGTGGAAACCCTTTTATTTTTACATATTCAGTATAACTCAGATTACGGGCAATCAAATAGTAACGATTTTTATTCTCTCTCGCTTTTCTTAATTCTTTTTCGAAATAGCTTCCCGGTTTATCTAAAACTGTTGCCAGAGAATCTGATAACGATTTTACATATTTTTCGAAAGTTTCTGTTTTTGGCGCTTTAGCATCAAAACGAATTTCATAATTAGGAATTGATGTCGCTAATAAACTTCCGTCAGCAGAATAAATGTTTCCTTTGTTTGCCGGAATCACAAAATTTCTAACCGTACGCTGTTTCGCCAGTTTTCTATAATAGTCTCCTTCAACCCATTGAATATTGGTTAACTTAACAACAATAGCAATTGCCATCACAAAGATGAAAACTGCTACGAGGTAAATTCTGTAGGATATATTTTTATCGTCTACTGCCATATTCTTTTAAAGAAACTTTTTTCTTCTTCTTTTTGTACTTCTATCTTAACCGGTGGAACCGTCGACGGGAAAATTTGTTTTTCAAGCATTTTATCCGATATCGTTGATTCCATCTTCAACTTCATTAATTCTGAACGGCGATCTACAAATTCAGATCGCAATTCTTTTACTTCATTGTTTAGTTTTGCTATTTCAAAAACCTTTTGTTCGTATCGCTGTGTATTGGCAATCATTAGTATAGCAAGCAGAATAATAAAAACAATGAACCGCCAGTTCTTTACTGCATCATCGTTAATAAGAAATCTTGCTTTTAATATGCCAAATACTCCACTTTTCATTTTCTACCTATATATATTATATCTTCTCGGCAATTCTCAATTTTGCACTTCTTGCCCTATTGTTGATTTTAATCTCTGCATCATCCGGAACAATCAATTTTCCGATGGTTTTAAACGGCACGGAAAAATTTCCAAAAAAATCGCGTTCCGGCTCTCCTTCAAACATTCCGTTTTTAATAAATCTTTTTACCAGTCTGTCTTCAAGAGAATGATATGAGATTACTGAGAATCTTCCACCCGGATTAAGAATTTCTAATGATTGCTCTATGAATTCTTTCAAGACATCCATTTCCTGGTTTACCTCGATACGAATCGCCTGATAGATCTGGGCCAGTATTTTATTTCGAACTCTTTCCGGTAAATACTTTGCCAGTACATCTTTTAATTCATCTGTTGTTTTAATTGGGTAATGCTCTCTTGCTTCTACAATAGTTCTTGCCAAAACCGGTGCGTTCTTCAACTCCCCATAATCAAAAAAAACACGACGTAAATCCTGTTCTTCATATTCGTTAACCACACGATAAGCATTTAAATCATTTTTTTGACTCATCCGCATATCGAGTTCGGCATCAAATCTTGTCGAGAATCCTCTTTCGGGAACATCAAACTGATGCGATGAAACACCTAAATCAGCTAAAATTCCGTCGACACTTTTAACTCCGTGAAAACGTAAAAATCTTTTTATGAATCTAAAGTTCTCATTAATTAAGGTAAACCGTTCATCTGGCAATGCATTTGCAAGCGCATCTTCATCCTGATCAAAAGCAAATAATTTCCCGTTTGGGCCTAATCTTCTCAAAATTTCTTTTGAATGACCACCGCCTCCAAACGTTACATCTACATATACGCCATCCGGTTTAATATTTAAACCATCAACTGTAGGGTGAAGCAAAACCGGATTATGATATTCCATTGTCGTCGTCATTAATATTTCCCATTACTTCTTCGGCTAAATCTGCAAAATCCATATCTTCGCCGCTTATTGATTTTTCATATAAATCTTTATCCCAAATCTCCACAATATTAACCGCAGATGAAAAAACCACATCTTTAGAAATACTTGAAAAAGCTACCAAATCCTTCGGGACCAACAACCTCCCCAATGCATCAATCTCTACCATTTTAACACCGGCAGTAAATCTTCTAATGAAATCATTATTCTTTTTTACGAAACGATTCAGCTTGTTGATTTTTTGCATCATCAGATTCCATTCGTCCATTGGATACAATTCTAAACACGGCTGAAAAACAGAGCGCTTCAAAACGAATCCGTCCTGAAGAGAAGAAGCCAACTGCTTTTTTAAGGGCGCAGGCATCATTAGCCTCCCTTTAGCATCGACTTTACACTCATATGTTCCAACAATTGTGTTCAAGAATTTTACATTAATATGTTATACAGCAAAAATATAAAAAATATTACCACATTTTACCACAAAATACCACTTTGTTAATAAGTTTAACCACTTTCTTACCACTCTGCTTAATTTATGGACAATCAATACTTTAACTTATAATTAACGAATAGTCAATAACATTTCGACATCAAAAAAATAATGCACAATATTTCTTAAAAAATTAGTTATTATGCAGTTTTCTTAACATTTAGGAAATACACCAAAAACAGCTATAAAAGCTGATTTTTAACCACTTACAAGTTCTACTAAAATTATCTAGTTAAAAAACGGTGGCAAAAATTCATTTTTATTTATTAAACCCTATATTTGTCCCAATTGAAATTGGCATTAAATTAAATGGACAAACACTACAAAAAAGAAGGCAAATACAGCTATTATGAAGCTGGAGAAGGAACTCCTATCGTTATTTTACATGGCTTAATGGGAGGCCTTAGTAACTTTGATGCTGTAGCAGAATATTTCCCAACGAAAGGATACAAAGTTGTTATCCCGGATTTGCCAATATATACTCAAAGTATTCTAAAAACGAACGTAAAAAGCTTTGCTAAATACGTTAAGGATTTTATCACTTTTAAAGGTTTTGATAAAGTCATTTTACTAGGCAACTCATTAGGAGGTCACATCGCACTTTATCATACAAAACTATATCCTGAAAAAGTTGCAGGACTTGTAATCACCGGAAGTTCTGGTCTTTACGAAAGCGCAATGGGTGATAGTTACCCAAAAAGAGGCGATTACGAATACATCAGAAAGAAAGCCGAAGATGTATTTTATGATCCTGCAATAGCAACTCCGGAGCTTATCGACGAAGTCTATGCAACGGTCAATGACCGTATTAAACTGATCAAAACCTTAACGATTGCCAAAAGTGCAATTCGTCATAATATGGCCAAAGATTTACCAAAAATGACAGTAGAAACCTGTATCATTTGGGGTAAAAACGACGCCGTAACTCCGCCAAATGTGGCCGAAGAATTTGACAAACTATTGCCTAATTCAACTTTATATTGGATAGACAAATGTGGACACGCTGCTATGATGGAACATCCTCAGGAATTCAACACAATTCTGGAAGAATGGCTTGTTAAAAAGAATTTATAGCACCTAACTTTCGACTTTAAGGAGGTCTTAAACACAAAAAACATGAAAATTAATACCGCCGAATTTATTATCAGCAATTCTGAAGTTGCAAAATGTCCACAGGATTTTTTGCCCGAATATGCTTTTATCGGCCGCTCAAACGTAGGTAAGTCATCGTTGATTAACATGCTTACCAATCATAAAAACCTAGCCAAAACATCAGGAAGACCAGGAAAAACTCAATTAATTAATCATTTTAAGATTAACAACAATTGGTTTTTGGTCGATTTACCGGGTTACGGTTACGCTAAAGTATCAAAAAAAACAAAATCTGTCTTCCAGCAATTCATTACAGATTATTTCGAAACCAGGCAACAATTGGTGTGTGCTTTTGTTTTGATTGATATTCGCCACGAAGCTCAAAATATTGATATCGAATTTATGTCATATATGGGCGAAAGCGAAATTCCGTTTTGTATCATTTTTACTAAAGCAGATAAAATTAGTAAGACAAAAGTTGATTCGCATATTGCAGCATACAAAAAACAAATGTTTGCCAATAACTGGGAAGAGATGCCTCATTACTTTGTAACTTCTGCTACAGAACAAATAGGAAAAGACGAAGTTTTAAATTATATTGATGAAGTAAATCAGGAGGTTTTTAAAAATAATTCACAATTTTAAAATTCCAAAAACAAAACAAATTCCGCATCTTAAATAAAAATAAAAAATCCCAAACTCCAGGTTTTACAATTGGAATTTGGGATTTTTTATTTAATTGGAACTTAATTACTTTGTCAATTCTAATTTTTCTGCAAAATAATCACAAAAATCTTTCATCGTGTCCGACATTTTTTCGTCGTCTGTAGCACGTTTAAAAGTATCCGACATCGCTACTAATGTCTGGTGAAAGAAAATTTTCATTTCATCTACCGGCATATCTTTTGTCCAAAGATCAATACGCATGGTTTCTTTGGCTTTACTATCCCAGATAGACAACATGATAGCTTTTGCTTCTTCTGCCTGTACACCGCCGTCCTGTGCGCTCCATGTTAATTTTTCCGGCACGCGGTTTTCGTCTAATTCTATATTGAATTTAATTTCTGAGTTTATTGTATCTGACATTATTTCTTAGGTTTATATTTTGACTGTTCAAAGATTTCTTTTGCATTTGTTTTTAATAATTCCGGTAGTGTAACATTGGCATTATTCTTCATATAAGATCGTACCATTTGCCAACCTAGCCACGCCCCAACTCGTCCGGGAGAATCATTATCGATTTCTAAGTAAAATTTAGAAAACGGAGCAGGCGTTATAAATCGCGTTGTTAATTTTGGATCCTCGCTGTACAACATTTCACTTTCGATAAAAAAGCGCCACATATATGCTTCATTTTCCTGACACCACTTTATTTGTTCAGGTGTATAACCAATTTTATCAGCATCTGTATATTCCGGCAAAAGCAAATCTTTTGCATACAATTGCTTTCCTTCGAAAATCATTTTCGAGACTAAATTTTTATCAGGAAAGGCAGGAATATTTCGATAAGCAAAACTGGAAACCACATCCGGCATAATTTGTTTTTCCTCAAAATTTTGCTTCAGATAATTCGGAAATTCATAAAACTTATGTCCTTTTCCTAAATATAGCTCTAGAGCCACAATTACCAGACTATCAGCATAAATCGCTTTAGCATTATAATCCATTTCTCCAATTACGGTAATCACTTTAGGCGTTTTAGTTTTTGGAAAATAGTATTTTACGTGCTGAAACAATTTGTTGAACTCCTGACGAACGGGTTCAAAATTGGCGTATTTTTTTTGCACTTCTGTATACACTTCTCTCCATAACGGATCCTGCATTTTTTTAAGCCAGATATTATCATCGTTTCCTGCCGGAAAAAAGAAAGGATATTCTTTTTTTACTTTCTCCAAATCTTCTGGTTTAGTTTCAAAAAATACCTTATCGAAACGCTCTACTTTTATATCAACCGGGATTTCTTCTACTGCTTTTTCTACTTTAGTTTTTTGTTCACAGGACAAAAAAAACAAGCACAGAACCACTACAAAGCGATAAATTTTCATTTTATTTTAATTAGATTTGTGTTGCTGGATTTTAAGTAAATGCATACTTAAAAATAATTCTGCAAATATACATCCCTGCATCTTAAAACTTGAATTATTATGGCTAAAAAAAGTACCATTCAGACAGAAAAAGTAAATATCCACATTGTAGAGTGGTTAAAAAATTATGCTAACAATGCAAAAGCAAACGGTTTTGTAATTGGAATTTCAGGCGGAGTAGACTCTGCGGTAACTTCTACCCTATGTGCACAAACCGGTTTACAGGTTTTATGTGTAGAAATGCCAATTCATCAGGCGCCAAATCAAGTTTCAAGAGGAAGAGAACATATAGAACAATTACAGAAGCGTTTTCCTAACGTTTTGGATGTAAAAACAGATTTAACTGACACTTTTGAAGCTTTTAAGAGCGCAGTGCCTACTACAAAAGATTCAACAAAAGTTAATTTATCGTTAGCAAACACTCGTGCACGTCTGAGAATGACCTCTTTATATTATTTAGCCGGAATTCATGGGCTTTTAGTAGCAGGGACAGGAAATAAGGTAGAAGATTTTGGTGTAGGATTTTATACTAAATATGGAGATGGCGGAGTCGATTTAAGTCCAATTGCTGACTTAATGAAGTCGGATGTTTATGCTCTTGGAGAATTTTTAACGATTCCTGAGTCAATTTTAACAGCTGCACCAACTGATGGATTATTTGGTGATAATCGTACTGATGAAGACCAATTAGGAGCAAGTTACGACGAACTTGAATGGGCGATGTTGGCCGCGGAGTCAGGAAATACGCCAGCTGACTTCACTGGGAGAGAAAAATCTGTCTTTGAAATTTATAAACGTTTAAACACCAGCAACAAGCATAAAATGGATCCAATTCCGGTTTGTATAATACCAAAAACGTTAAAATAAAACATTTTAACATTTGTCTGCAATTAATTACAGAATTTATTTATTAATTTTACAGTTCCAAAAACATGAACAATTCTAAAAAAGGTAAAAATTATGATTAAAGTATGTCTTGCAGACAATCATCCTGTGACTCACTTTGGCGTTAAGTCTTATTTTAAAGACCACGATCAAATTTCAATTGTTGCCAACGTAGGCAATTTTTCAATGGTTAGAGATATTCTTCAAACGAAGGAAATCGACATCCTAATCCTCGATTTAGAGCTGGAAGGCCTTTCGAGCATCTTCGAAGTGAAGTCGATTTTGAAAAATTTCCCAAAAACAAAAATTGTAATTTTTAGTGACCTCGCTGAACAAATGTATGCTCCAAATGCAATCAAAGCAGGAGTTTCCGGGTATGTGCACAAAACAGAAAAACTTGAAACCTTAGGTCTTTCTATTATTAAAGTACACGAAGGAAAAATTATCATCAACGAAACTGTACGTAAAAACATGGCTCTTATTGCTAAACAAAGCAAGAGCGAACGTTTGTACAGAAAACTTTCTAATCGTGAGATTGAAGTTTTACGTTACTTAAGTGATGGTAAGAAAAATAATGAAATCTCTAAAATCTTAAATCTGAACGAAAAAACGATCAGTACTTACAAATTAAGATTATTGACTAAATTAAATGTTACTAATTTAGTTGACTTAGTTAATAAAGCAAAGACTTTAGAAATTATTTAATGGTATCTCGACATTACTCTTCCTAGTTTTTTCGAGAACGCATTGACTAGTTTTGAATAGTCGACTACCATAGACAAAAGCTCTGTATTATCTGAATTATCAGGTTGTATAGAGCTTTTTAATTCTTCAATGATTTTACCTACCAAGTACCAACGCATAGACATAATCGTTTCCGTAACGTATTGTGCAATCGTTTCGTGTTTCATTTTCGAAAAAATATTCTGCCCTTCCCAATCGTGCAGCGTCAATCGTTCATCTTCCATTAAAATATCAGTAACCTCTTGAGCAAAATCAGGCTGCAAACGCATTAAATATTGCTCCAGGCTAAACTTTTCATTTTGATTGTAAAATGCAATTAAGTCTGTATAAATATCACGGAACAAATTATTAGAAAGCTCTACCTCATCTTCCTGTAAACTCAAATAAATACGCTGATACACTTTATATGCTCTCATTTCAGAGACCATTACTACTTCACCTTCATCATTATTTTTTAAAAGCACATCTTCAAATTCTTCTGTTTTATCTCCGTAAAGCAATAAAATCTCGATTACTTTTCGTTCTAAACGATACAGAATATCTACTTTTTCTGCCTGCTCTGCAGGATATCCCGGCTCTCCCGGATAATAATCTTCCGGAGGGCCATTTCTTGGATCTTCAGGATCTCCTCCTGAATATCCCGTATTTTGAGGGTTTTGATTTCTAAAAACTTCAAAAGGTTTTTGTTCCTGCTTTTGCTTTTTAGCAACATCGGCAAGATCTTTTTGAATCAGCTGCGCCAAAGTACTTACCAATACCTGTTCAGAAATATCCATGATTCTGGCACATTCCTGAGTATAAATTTCACGCTGAATACGATCCGGAATTTTCGAAATACTCACCACCATATCGCGAATCAAATCGGCTTTTTTTATAGGATCGTTTTTAGCCTCTTTCATTAAGAGTGACGCTTTAAACTGGATAAAATCTTTACTGTTTTCTTCTAAATAGGCAATAAGGTCTTCGTGCGAAGTTTTTCGCGCAAAACTGTCGGGATCCTCCCCATCAGGAAAAGCACAAACCCTTACGTTCATTCCTTCTTCCAGAATCAAATCGATTCCTCGTACAGAAGCACGCAATCCTGCAGCATCTCCGTCAAAAAGAACTGTAATATTTCTTGTTAACCTATTGACCAAACGAATCTGATCGGGCGTTAAAGCGGTTCCTGATGAAGCCACAACATTCTCGATACCGGCTTGATGAAACTGGATCACATCAGTATAACCTTCAACCAGATAACAATTGTTTTGCTTGGCTATCGATTGCTTGGCCTGAAAAATTCCATAAAGCACTTTACTTTTATGGTAAATATCACTTTCCGGCGAGTTCAAATATTTCGCCGCTTTTTTATCATTGGTTAAAATACGTCCTCCAAAACCTAAAACACGGCCGGACATACTTTCGATCGGAAACATCACACGACCTTTAAAACGGTCAAACGGGCGATCTTCTCTGGCAATTGTCAAACCGGTGCTTTCCAGAAATTCCAGCTTATACCCTTTACCCAAAGCTTCTTTGGTCAGGGCATCCCAGGTTTCCGGTGAATATCCTAAACTAAATTTTTTGATAGTTTCATTGGTAAATCCTCTTTCTTTAAAATAAGAAAGTCCGATTGCTTTTCCTTCTTCTGAATTTAAAAGCGTTTTATGAAAATAATCTTTTGCAAATTCTGAAACCAGATACATACTTTCACGAACATCGGTCATGGCTTTTTCGGCATCCGTTTGTTCTGTTTCTTCTATTTCTATATTGTATTTTCTGGCCAGATACCGAATGGCTTCCGGATAGGTAAATTGTGAATGTTCCATCAAAAACTTGACAGAATTCCCTCCTTTTCCTGTACTAAAATCTTTCCAGATTCCTTTTGCAGGTGACACCATAAACGAAGGAGAGCGCTCATCTGAGAAAGGACTTAAGCCCTTGAAGTTACTTCCTGCGCGTTTCAAATTAACAAAATCACCAATAACCTCCTCTACACGAGCAGTTTCAAAAACGGTATCAATAGTAGTTTGTGAAATCAAAACGTAAAATATTTTAAAAATTTGAAGTCTGTAAAAGTACACAAATGAATCTTGAAATTTGGCCATTTAACATAAAAAAAGCACCTCTTTTCGAGGTGCTTTTTACTAACTAATTAAACTGCATTTTTAATTTAAATCGACTCTTATACCGAGCGAAATATTATTTTCTTTCACTAAATTATCCTGAAACAAAGGATTCAGATCATATTTTGCATACAAACTAAATTCTCTATATCCAATGTAAGAACTCAATCCGTAGATAAAATTATTTACATTATAATCTCCTTTTATCGTTGTTTTATAATCTAAATCATCCTGGTCAAATTTTAGAATTTGTTTCGATTTTACATTAATTCCTGCATAACCTCCAATTCCAAAACGGAAACTTCTATGAGTTCTAAAATAAGTTTTGCCATTACTTATCTGAGGTTTAGAAAAATCAAATTCTAAATGCAGCGGCAGTACGATATAGACATTTCTAAATCGGGATTCATCTAAATTTATAGCATTTGTTTCTAAAGTTGTCTGATCGCCGTTTACTACAAAACTCCTGTTATCTGTTGGGCGAATGTTGTTGTACATTAACGAAAGTCCGTATTTAGCATGCAATAAATTATCATTTTTCATTAATCTGGAGTTATAGGTAAAACCCCATTCGTAAAAATGTGAACCCATAAAACTATAATTAGAATCCTGAAGCTTGCCGTCGACCATCATATTATTTAAACCCATCGCAAATACAAATTGCGAGGTTGTTCTTTTTTCTCCATGAATTGAATCCTTAGACTTATCTCTATCCCTAACATGAAACACAATACTATATTTTTTAGTTAGCGAATCTTCTTTGATTTTTCCATCCACTTTTTGCTGTACTAGGTCATTAAGTTCGTTTTGTGCCTCTGTTACTTTTTCTTCAATAATTGTAGCCCTGGCTTCTGCCAATTCTTTTTTGCGTTTGTCTGCTTGTTCCTGTGTAATTTTCCCTTCAGACAATTGTACGTTTACCGCTTCTACTTCTTCTTTCAAAGCTGCTTTTTCGTCTTTGGTAATCTTCTCGATTTTATTCGCAATTTTTTTTGCTTTAGATTCAAAGGTTTCCTGCCCCAGTACCTTACTAACAAATAAGAAAATAAGGATAACGAGATAAAGTGTAAAATTTTTCATGATTGATTGATTTTTTTAAAAAATTGATTGATGATTGTGATTGTTGATTGTATTTATTATTGATATTGTCATTGCTATTGAATTTTTACTCTTGCTGATTTCGATTCGCCAAAGCCACTTTTACCGTTTGGTAATTTTTATTGACTTTTGTAATCATTTTTTCTCTAAACGACAACTCTAATTCGCCATCGACCTGATTGAGCAAATCATTAGCATTGATTTTTACTTTTGATTTTAGTTTTGGTTTAGCCGAATTTTCTGCTACAACAGTTTTTTCGGCAGCTTGTAATAACTGATCTACTGTTTCTTTCTTAGGGGTTTCGACAGCTAAAGATTGATTTTTAACAGATTGTTTTTCTTGATTGTTTTTGATGATGATTGAAGACTCCGCGATTTGATTTGATTTGTTTTTAAGGATTTTAACTGGTTCTACATTACGATTTTTTTCTTCTTTTACTAAATTCTGTTTTGTTGTTTTTTCTGAAACCGCAACTTCTGTCTTTACAGGACTTATAACGTTTAAGGCTGGTTTTACAACAGAATCTTTCTGTAAATTTTCTTTGATGACTACCTTATTTTTTGGCATTTCAACGACACTTTTTTTCTGATTAAAAAAGAAGGTCCCCACTAATAAAAAACCAACAATACTGGCGGCGATATAAAGCCATTTTCTGTCTTTTTTTGGTTTTTTCTTTTCAGCAACACTCAACATCGCATCTAATCGATCCCAGGCCTTGTCGCTTGGTTCTATGTTGCGCTGATTTAATTTTTCACGGAAATCCTTTTCAAAATTATTCGGTTCCATTATCTTGTTTTTTTAAAATAATAATCTGTGTTTGCAGCATCTTTCTGGCGTGCGATAATTGCGATTTTGATGTTCCTTCATTAATTCCTAACATCTTTGCAATTTCATTATGTTTATATCCCTCTATGGCGTATAAATTAAAAACCATTTTATATCCGTCCGGTAAAGCATCTATTAAAAACTGAATCTGATCTATTGAAAACTGACTGTCAGTTGCATTAAAACTTTCTTCGACATAAATTTCATCTTCAACAAATTTTACTTTTTTCTGAACTCTTAAATACGATATACATTCGTTTACTATGATTCGGCGAATCCAGCCTTCAAAACTCCCTTTATGTTCAAACTTGTTTAAGTTGGTAAACACTTTCATAAAAGCGGTGATCATTACGTCTTCTGCCAGTTGAATGTCTTTTATATACTGTCGGCAAACACTTAACATTTTTGGGGAAAACCGACTATAAATTTGCTGTTGCGCTTGCCGATTATTTTCGACAGCCAACTTTATAGTTTCGGTTTCTTCCTGATGTAAATGAATAATTTTCATTAATAAGCTTTCGGTTTTTTGGTTTAGTATTGGTCTTCTATTAGCATAGACGATTTAAGTTTTAAAATGGTTGCACCAGGGGGAAAAAAATTTCAATAAAATCCCGAAGCTTCGGAACCAAATTTCAAAACATCAGCTAAAAGCACTGTATTACAAGCAACTAAAAACAATTATCTAATCGACAAATTTTCTAATTATCTCATTATTTTTCTTCACCCAGGCAAGATAATCTAAATCAGATCCAATCTAAAATAAAAAAACCTTGTACTATTATAAATAATACAAGGTTTTCCTTAATAAGATATATTTTTAAAACAGCTGTTGACGTCTAAACGCTACCAACCGCCGCCTCCACCGCCTCCGCCTCCGCCACCGGAGCTTCCGCCGCCTGAGCTTCCGCTGCTCCAGCTTCCACTGCTTCCACTGGAACTGCTGGATGAAGAACCTGATGATGCAGGTGGATTAGGATTGACTGCTGCACTGTTTACCGAATTTCCAAAACCCGACAAGAACATTGCCGGTTGCATGTAAAACGTATCTTCGCCCTGATACCACGCAGGATCATATTTGGCTAATTCTAAAATTTCTGCAAATTGTTTTCCCCATTCTATTTCGACTCCCAATGCAATGGCATACGGAAATAATTTTTCGAATAATTGAGGTGTCAGTTCCGGGGGATTCAACATATTCATTCGGTCTTTTTCTGCCGTTTGCAGATAAAGCTTAAATCCCTCTAATCTGTGTAATGCATCAGCTCCTTTCTCTGTATACTTTCCCAAAGTTCTTGCGTAAAAAATGTACATTAGGAAAACAATTCCGATAACGACCATTTGTATCGTACTTAAAAATGGAATCGATATAAAAAACACAAATAATGCAGTAGGCAAGACAAAGAAAGCCAGAATACCTCTTAAAACAAGCAGACCAACACTCAGGCCTTTTTTTGTAAACCAATAGGTTAGGCCTGAAACTGCAACAATCAATCCTGTATAAAAAGGATAATTAATATATCCTCTAGTATTAGAAAGTAACTGATAAGTTAATCCTGCAATTAGAAAAACAGCAAAACCAAGCCATTTTTTTTGTGTATTGTTTTGATAAAAATCTTCCAGATTTATTTGTTTGGTTACCGTTTTAAGCCATTTAGAATAGGCTTTTTCAAAAATCTTATAATTTGTATCGTCTACTTTTATTTTATCCTTTTTTGTAAAACCGCTTACTATATCTGATTCTTCAATACTTAATTTTTGTGATTGCTTATTTAAAACCTCGATCTCATAAGCATGTTTGTTTTTAAAAACGCCATTTTCGACTGTAGACAAAATTCTAATTGCTCCTTTTACAGAAGCATTTATAAAAGAGGACATATAGGTTTTACGTGTTATTTTCCTGTCGTAAACATATCCTATAATCGCAGGAGACCAATCGAAAGGAGCCATGAATTCAGGGATCAGTGTTTTTTTGACGGGATCTTTGCCAAATTTTCTCCAACTAAAAAAGAAGAAAATCGACATTCCTATTCCGTAGATAACCGACCACAAATTGGTTTTTATTTGTTTATAAAAAGTAGCTGATTCCTGCAAGAAAGTGGGAGGATCCACAATTCCCTTAGGAAATGATGCGGCAACTGTCAGACCTTCATTAGCTGCAAGCTGTATAGTCGCAAAACTGGCAAGAGTATGATCTGTACTTAAGGAGCTTGTACAATCTGAGGCTGTAGATCCCGAAACTCCGGTATAACAATGTAAATTTTCGAATTTATTACCTGACGGAAGGGAGATTTCGCAGGTTGCTTTGTCGATAGGCAAATTCCAGCCATTTCCGGTTACATTCCAATACAATTCATCATATTGATCAAAATATCCTACCTGAAAAGGAACGGTATAACTTATTTGATAGTCATATACACCTCTTTCCAGATCGACATCCTTATTCCCTATATAGATTTTCCAGTCACCGGATTCTTCTTTTGTAAAATAATTTTCTTTGACACCATCTTTTTTTATGGAGCGTATCGTGTATTGAACATCGATTTGATGACCGTCTTTATCTCGTCTGCTTAACGGCAAAACCCTTAAGAGTCCGTGCCTAAAATCATTACCTTCAGCGTTTATTGTAATATTTTCGACAACATTTATATTACCTGATTTTTCGATTTGAATTTTTACATCAAAGTTTAAAATTCTTTCCTGGGCCTGAACCTGATAGAAAACAATAGAAAACAGAACAAAGAATATTTTTCTTAGGATCATAGTATACAATTAAAACTGAACTTTAGGTGTTTCTCTTTGTTTTTCGTCTTCCAATTCAAGGAAGCTTCTTTTTGGAAAACCAAAAGAATTAGCCACAATATTACCCGGAAAAGATTCTACAGCAATATTGTAATCTCTGACAGTTGCATTATAATATCGTTTTGATCGTTCTACTTCGGTTTCTATTTCGGTCAGTTCTTCCTGTAAGCTCAAAAAGTTAGTATTGGCTTTTAAGTCAGGATAATTTTCTGCCAGTGCAAAGATTGTCCCAACGGCATTTCCTAATTTTTTATCCAGCTGTAATTTTTCATCTGCGGTGCCAGCATTTAAGGCCTGATTACGAAGATTTACAATATTGGCGAGTGTTTCTTTTTCGTGGGTCAAATATCCTTTTACGGTTTCAACCAGATTCGGGATTAAATCAAATCGCTTTTTTAGAATAACATCTATGCCGCTTAAAGCTTCTTCGAGCATATTGCGTTTAGAGACAAAACCGTTGTAGAGTACTATGAGATAAATACCAAAGACAACAACAAGCGAAAGCACTATAATTATAATCACCATATTTTTATTATTAAATTAAAGTCCAATTTAACAATAAAAATATTAAGAATAGATTATGAAATTATTTTTTTCTCTCGATTACGTAGTTTACCATTAAAGTAAGGGCATCTTTAAATTCAGAATCAGGGAAATTTTCTAATAATGAAAGTGCTTCTTGCTGAAATTGTACCATTTTATTTTCGGCGTAAGCCAAACCATTATTATTTTTTACAAAAGCAATTACTTCCTTAACTCGTTTCTTGTCTTTATTATGGTTTTTGATGGAGTTTATCAGCCATTTTTTTTCCTGTTGAGTACAAGTATTTAAAACATGAATTAAGGGCAAAGTCATTTTTTGCTCCTTAATATCGATTCCGGTTGGTTTACCGATTGCTTCTTCGCTATAATCGAATAAGTCATCTTTGATTTGAAAAGCCATTCCGATAAGCTCGCCAAACTTACGCATGCTCTCTACTTTATTATCATCTTCAATTACTGATTTTGCACCAAGAGCACAACAAGCAGCAATCAACGTAGCCGTTTTTTTTCGGATAATTTCGTAATAAACATCTTCTGTAATGTCCAGTCTTCTGGCTTTTTCTATTTGAAGTAATTCACCTTCGCTCATCTCGCGAACAGCAACCGAAATGATTCTAAGTAAATCAAAATCGCCATTATCGATAGAAAGTAACAATCCTTTAGATAATAAATAATCCCCGACCAAAACAGCGATTTTATTTTTCCAGAGGGCATTAATAGAGAAAAAACCACGACGGCGATTACTGTCATCTACCACATCATCATGTACCAAAGTTGCGGTATGAATAAGTTCGATTACCGAGGCACCACGATAGGTTCTTTCGTTTACGGCACCTTCTGAAACCATTTTGGCGGTTAAAAAAACAAACATCGGACGCATTTGTTTTCCTTTTCGGTTTACGATGTAATACGTAATACGGTTCAGTAAAGCCACCTTGGAAGTCATCGATTCATGGAACTTTTTTTCAAAAAGTTCCATCTCGTTAAAAATGGGCTGTTTTATTTGAGAAGTAATATTCATTTCGATCCCAAATATACTATTTTAAATAAAAAAACGTTGTGTATTTTAGGTTAGTATATCAATAATTTATAGAATTATTAAGAAAACGTATCCAAAACATTCTTAATTCACCTTGCAATTGAATCCATCAAATTAAAAGAAAATTGAATACCAATATATTTCAAAAAAGATTGCCCTGAAAAAATTAGTATCCTTTTTGCCCAAAAAAAAGCATTAAGAACAAGAATCTCTCTCGTTTTTAATGCTTTTACTTTTCAAATGTTCCTATAGAACATATCTTAACGTTGAATTATTACATTTCTGCTTCTTTGTTTGCTAATTGTCCGCAGGCAGCATCGATATCTTTTCCGCGGCTGCGGCGAACTTTTACCACAACTCCAATATTTTCAAGTGCTTTTATGTAAGCCATAATAGATTCTTCGGATGCTTGCTGGAATTCTCCGTCATCAATTGGGTTATATTCTATTAAATTTACTTTACAAGGCACATATTTACAGAATTTCACCAAAGCATCAATTGAAGCTTTATCATCATTGATTCCTTTCCAGACTACATATTCATATGAAATCTTATTTTTCGTTTTTCTATACCAATATTCTAATGCTTCTCTTAAATCTGCTAAAGGGAAATTTTTGCTAAAAGGCATGATTCGCGCACGAATTTCATCAATCGCAGAATGTAAAGAAACCGCCAATTTGAATTTTACATCATCATCGGCCATTTTTTTTATCATTTTAGGGATTCCGGAAGTCGAAACCATAATACGTTTTGGCGACATTCCTAAACCTTCCGGCGACGTAATCATATCGATGGCTTTAATGACATTGTTATAATTCATTAAAGGTTCGCCCATTCCCATAAAAACAATATTCGAAAGCGGATGATTATGGTACAATCGACTTTCTTTGTCAATTGCAATAACCTGATCGTAGATTTCTGCAGCTTCCAGATTTCGCATTCTTTTTAAACGTGCAGTAGCACAAAAATTGCAATCTAAACTACAACCCACCTGGCTTGAAACACAAGCTGTCGTTCTGGTTTCAGTTGGGATTAAAACCGATTCAACCACAAGGCCGTCATGCAAACGAACTGCATTTTTTACGGTACCGTCGCTGCTGCGCTGCATGGTATCAACCTTAATATGATTGATCACAAAATTATCTTCGAGCATAGAACGAGTTGCTTTGGCAACGTTCGTCATATCCTCAAAGCTATGTGCTCCTTTGCTCCATAACCATTCGTACACTTGATTTCCGCGAAAAGCTTTGTCATTATTTGCGACAAAAAAATCGCGTAACTGATCTTTTGATAAGGCTCGTATGTCTTTTTTCTCCATTTGCATGGTGCAAATTTAAGTATTTGTTCATTTCTAATAGTATAAAGTAGCCTAGAATCTTAAAAAATGATTCAATTACCAATAAAATAATTCTTTCAGCAAACAAATACTTCACAGTGCCTGTAAGTTTTTATTTCCTAAATAAGAAAATGAAAACGATGTAGCTATAAATACAATTTTAATAAAATTTTAACAATGATTTTTATCATGTCCTTTTTTGTGTATGTGCAATACATTTGATCCAAGAAATAAGACCAGTTTATCCTTTATTAAAAATACAAATTATAAACTTCCTTATTTGATTGACTAACCCAATGCATTTATTAAAATGAAAACCATTAAATCAATTTTACTTACAATGGTATTTACAACATTGTCATTACAGGTAAACGCACAAAAAAACTATACTGTAAACACCAAATCAACTTTTGAAGTTGCCGGAACTTCTACTGTACATGATTGGGTAATGAAATCTACAGAAGGAACCGGAACGGCTAATTTAACTGTTAAGGATTCTAAACTTGCCGGATTAAATAGTTTAACAATTACATTATTAGCAGAAAGCTTAAAAAGCAGTAAAACAAGTATGGATAAGGTGGCGTACGAAGCCTTAAATACAGAAACAAACCAAACTATTGAATACGTATTAAGATCTGCGGAAAAAATAAACGAAACAATCTGGAATCTCACCGGAATTTATACTATTGCCGGGGTTAGCAAAGAGTATAAAACTCAGGTAAAAGTAACGACTGATAACGGAAATTTTATTTTACAGGGTTCGAATCAAATTACGTTTGGTGATTTTGAAATGACACCTCCAAAAGCAGCTCTGGGGGTTGTTAAAACAGGGAAAGACTTAACTGTAATTTTCAATATTATACTAAGCTAAGCTCTATCCGTTTTCAGGAAACAAAAAAACTAAAATCTATTCTCAACATTCTAAACCATTTTACCGGCTTTAATAGCTACAGGATAACTTTTGCCCTTTTTTCCCCAGAAAATGCTCTTAACAAATAACCTACAACTTATAAAAGTTGAGAGCATTACTACTTATAAATTAACTAAAGAAATCTAACATATTAAACAACAAAAAATTATGAAAACGACAAAAATAAAATTATTAGCCTTCGTTATTTCTTTTTTAGGAATAACCTCAATTGCAACTGCACAAAAAAGTTATACGCTCGATAGCAAATCTACATTTTCTGTTGCCGGTACTTCAACCTTACATGACTGGGAAATGAAATCGGCTTCAGGAACCGGAACTGCAAATCTGACGATTGCAAATTCTAAACTAACTGATATAGAATCTTTATCGATCACCTTACTAGCAGAAAGCATAAAAAGTGAGAAAAAAAGCATGGACAAAGTAGCATACGAAACTTTGAAAACAGATAAAAATAAAAACATAAAATATGTTCTTAAATCTGCCGAAAAAGTAAATGAAACTACCTGGGAACTAACGGGAACTTATACCATTGCCGGAGTTAGTAAAGTAATTAAAACTACTGTAAAAACTACTGTAACACAAAACGGACTAAACATGCAGGGAACAAACAAAATCACTTTTACAGATTTTGGAATGAAGTCTCCAACCGCAATGTTAGGCACTATTAAAACCGGACAAGATTTAACACTAAAATTTAACTTAAACTTTAATTTATAAACGCCATGAAAAAAATCTATTTATTATTTATAGCATTAGCAAGCACGCTAGCTGCCAATGCACAAGTTAGTTTTGGAAACATGCAAAACCAAATCTCTAGAGGAAAAGACGGTATCAACGTTTTCGACGTACAAAAAGATACCAGAGAATTTAAAGGTCTTAGTATTGACCTTGGTGGGGCTTTCAACATGGATTTCCAAGCCACAAATTCATTTAACGACCAACCTGCTAACATTACAACTACGACTACTACAAGTACGGGAACTACTGTTAGATCAATTACCGGATACCGTTTAATGAATACCGAAAACAATTTTACTCTTCCTGGAGCTGATATGTATATTGGCGCTCAATTGTTTGACGGAGTAAGAGTAAATTTAGATGTTTATTTAGCTTCAAGACACCACAATGATTCTTATGTAAAAGGCGGATACTTACAAATTGACAAGTTAGACTTCATCAAAAAAGACTTCCTGGCCGATGTAATGAAATATGCTACAATTAAAATTGGACAAATGGAGAACAATTTTGGTGACGCTCACTTCAGAGGTTCTGATAATGGTAATACAATCAGAAATGCATTTGTTGGAAACAACATCATGTATTCTTTCACAACAGAAATGGGTATGGAGGTTTACTACAACAGAAGTGGATTGGTAAGCATGTTGGGTGTTACAAATGGTAATTTAAATCAAAGTAATGAAGAAGTTTTTTATCCTAATGGACCAAATGCAAACACAACACATAGCCCTTCAATCTTAGCTAAACTTGGTTATGATAAACAACTTAATAAAGATTTAAGAGTAAGATTAACTGGTTCTTATTACCATAATGCAAATCTTGGTAACGCAAACATATATTCTGCTAATAGATCAGGATTTGGTTATTGGGGTATATTGAATAACAACCCTTACAAAAATACTATTACTAAAACTGATGCTAGTGGTAATGTTATTTCTACAAATAGTACTGATGTTGCTACTAGTTTCAGTAAAACATCTACTCCAGAAGCCACGTTCAATCCTAATTTCAAAAATTGGGCTACTACATATATGATTAACCCTTTTGTAAAATATAAAGGACTTGAATTCTTTGGAACTATAGAATTAGCATCAGGAGGAGATAAAGCGGGTACTGATGACAAACGTACTGCTAATCAATATGCTTCAGAGCTTATTTACAGATTTGGAGGAACAGAACAATTCTATATCGGAGGAAAATACAATACCGTATCTGGAAAATTATCTAATGCTGATGCTAAAAAGGTTACAGTAGATAAATTTGAAGCAAGCGCTGGCTGGTTTATGACTAAAAATATTTTAGCTAAATTAAATTATGTTAATCAAAAGTATAAAGATTATTCACAATTTACAGGAGACCCTGCCACTGGAAATTTAAACAACTTTTATGGCGGTAAATTTGAAGGTTTAGTATTCGAAGCAACAATTGCATTCTAATATAAAAAAAATGAAAACAAGATTTTTAATCTTAACAATGGGTTTAGCAATTTTCTTTTTATTCGGAAGTGCTAAACCCACTTTTCCAGCAGAAGATACAACTTTGGTAATAAATAAAATTAAAATAGAAATCACCGGAATATCTACTGTTGGTAAATACAATTGTTCGAATACGTTTTCAAAAAAAGATACCCTCTTTTTAAATTCGAACAAAAAAAACAACTTTAATACTCAAATTAAAATGTCGGATTTTGATTGTGGAAACAAAATCATGACTAAGGACCTGCAAGGGACTGTAAAAGTAAAAACATTCCCAAACAGTACTGTAACGATCACAGACGTAAAACAATTTGGTAAAAATTACAAATGTAATCTTACTTTTTTGATTACTAATAAAACACTTAAATACAAAGATTTTATATTGTATACCTCTGATAATAAGGTCGAGGGATCAGTTAATTTAAATTTTTCTGACATTGAGTTAGAACCTCCCGTAAAAATGGCGGGATTAATAAAAGTTAGAGACGAAATCGTAGTTTATTTTAGTCTGTACAAAAACTAACACTATGATTTCGTTCTAAATTTGTTTCATGTATAATTTGTTTTTTTTTAAAAGGTATCTTGTGGCGAGATACCTTTTTTCTTTTTAAAATTTCATAGTATTTTTTTTATATCATAAAATTTGGCACGAGAATTGTCTTAGCGTCAAAAGGAAAATAATCTTACAAAGAGCTCAGTCATTTTAAAATGTGTATCTTTATTTTCCAGCTTTATAACCTTTAAATTTTATCAACCTAAAAAAAATTATTCATTATGAAAAAACAAATTTTAAGCTTAGCTGTTGTGGCTTTATTAGCATTCGCAGTTCAATCTTGCGAAAAGAAAGAACCAAAACCGGGAGAAGATGAATTGACCCTTGGAAACAAGGTTGACACCTTAACTACAGATATTAAAGAAGCAAAAGACAGTGCTGTTATTAAAGCAGAAAATGCTGCTGCAAGCGCTAAAGAAGCTTCTCAAAATGCTGCTCAGGATGTAAAAGATGCAACCAAAAAGGCTGCTAATGACGTTGAGAATGCTGCTAAAAAAACAGCTACTGATGTAAAAGATGCTACCAAAAAAGGCGCTGAAAAAGTAGAAAATGCTGCAAAAGCTGCAAAAGACGGAACTGTAAAAACAGCTAAAGAAGTTAACGAGGCTTTGAAAAAATAATCCTGTTAGAATTCAAAACTAAAACCACTCGTCGCGACGAGTGGTTTTTTTTATGAAAAAAAGTAAAGCAATATTTTTTGTATTTTTGCTTCTCAAATTTAGAAGACTACAACATGCATTTTATATCACAGGAATTAGAAGATTATATCGAACAACATTCTGAAAACGAACCGGAATTATTAGCAAAACTGAATAAAGAAACATATCAGAAAATACTTTTACCACGAATGCTAAGTGGTCATTTTCAGGGTCGCGTTTTAAGTATGTTATCTAAATTGATTCGTCCGGTTAATATTCTTGAAATTGGTACTTATACTGGTTACGCTGCTTTGTGTTTATGCGAAGGAATGCAGGAAAACGGTAAATTGCATACTATTGATATTAAAGAAGAACTGGTAGATTTTCAGCGTAAATATTTTGACGCATCGCCTTGGGGAAAACAAATTTTTCAGCATTTAGGCGAAGCAGTAAATATAATTCCTGATCTCGATGTAAAATTTGATTTGGTTTTTATTGATGCTGATAAAGAGAATTATATGAATTACTGGGAAATGATTGTTCCCAAAATGAATAAAGGCGGTATTATTTTATCTGACAATGTTTTATGGAGCGGAAAAATCCTTGAACCTGTTCATCCCAATGATGTTAGTACAAAAGTACTTTTAGAATATAACTTACTTTTGAAAAATGATCCCAGAGTCGAGACGGTTTTATTACCCATTCGTGATGGATTGACGGTTAGTAGGGTACTTTAAAAAAAGAGCCTAAGTCTCTGAGTAACTAAGATACTAATTTTTTTTTCTCGATAATTATATAAAAATTGATTTCAAAATGAATTCTTTAAACGAAATAAATTCCGAAGGTTTTACCATTATTGATAATGTTTATTCTGAAAATGAAATCGAAAAATTGATTTCTCTAATTGAAAATATCACCGGGAATAAAACAGAGAATGCTACTTTTCGAAAATCCCAGGATTTATTTGCTATCAGACAATTTCATAAAGAAATCCCACAAACATTACCTTTTATTTTCAATGCGAATTTAAAGGATATTATAAGGTCAAATTTTGGTGAAGGCTATTTCATAACCAAATCGATATATTTTGATAAACCTGAAAAGTCGAATTGGTTTGTGGCTTACCATCAGGATTTAACTATTTCAGTTAATAAAAAAACTGAAGCTGCAAACTTTGAAAACTGGACTGTAAAACAAAATCAGTTTGCTGTTCAGCCTCCTAAAGAAATCCTTGAAGATAATTTTACCATTAGAATTCATATTGATAAAACGACGAAAGATAATGGTGCTCTAAAGGTGATCAACAATTCTCATTCTAAAGGAATTTTGAGAATTGAAAATCTGGATTTTGAGAAAGAAAAAGAAACCATCTGCGAAGTCGAAAAAGGCGGTATTATGATTATGAAACCTCTATTGTTTCACGCCTCAAATAAGACGATGAATAACGAAAGAAGAAGGGTTATTCATATTGAATTTAGTAAACAACAACTTCCTGAAGATTTAGAATGGAGCGAAAAAACTATTCTTGAAAATTCTTCTTTTAGTGAAGTGCTTTAGTTGCTATTCTGTCATTTCGATTTCTATGAAAAAGCCAAATCTTTTTTCAGGAGCTAATCCATTATCCATTGATCCGAGCGATATCGAATTGACAAATCTGCGTTAATTATTAAAAACTAATTAAATAGCCTCCTGCTTCAGCTGGAGGTAAATAGATCGCATTAAAAAAGGCTTTAGCCAAACATTACGTTTGGCTAAAGCCTTTTATCTTTTTTTATCTATAATGCTCTGCCTAAGGCAGATTGAAACCGATAGCGGGATTAGCTCCTAAAAATTATCCCGGGAAATATTGCGGTTTTAATTTTCGATACACTAAATAGATTAAGAATCCGAAAAGTGCTCCAAAGAAATAACCTGTAAGGATATCTCCAGGATAGTGTAATCCCAAATAAATTCGGCTGTAAGCGAAAATTAACGGCCATAAAAACAAGAATCCCAAATATTTAAAATGACGCTTTAGGACCAAAAACAAAAAGGTGGCTACCGCCATTGTATTGGCTGCATGCCCTGAGAAAAAACTATAGGATTTACGAACCTGAACAACACGTATAATCGAGTTGATATCAGGATTATTACAAGGGCGCAAACGCTGAAAAGTATATTTAAATAAATTGGTGGTTTGATCTGTAAAAGCAATTAAAACCGCTATAAACAATAAGACATACAAGGTTTGCTTACCTCCTATTTTTTTGTAAATAAGATAAAACATTAATAAAAAAAGTGGTATCCAATTTACCTGATTGGTGACAATCAACCAAAACTTATCGTATGTTTCTGAACCTAAACCATTAAGATATATTAGTAGACTGGTATCTAATTCTTTTATTTTTTCGAGCATTATAATTGACGTTTTACAGGTCCTGAGATAGAATCGATATCTTCTTTTACTTTATCTATTTCTGTGGCCGTATCACCCAACAAATTTGAAGTTAAATTTGTATTGTCTCCTAATAGATTTGTTTTGGCATCGTTAATCTGAGCGTTGATATTGCCCGTGATACTGTTCAAAGAGTTTGCATCCAGACCATTAGCCTCTGCTCCTTTTTGAATTTCACTTTTAATATCATTGGTTGCATTTTTTAGCTGTGCCATAGCTTTACCCATTGTACGGGCAATTTCCGGCACTTTATCTGAACCAAAAAGCATTAGTACTATAAACAGTATAAAAACTAGTTCTCCTCCTCCTATACCAAACATATCTTTTATTTTTGTGTGCCACAAAGATATTAAATTTTGTAGCTGAGAGTTTTAAAATTTACTTAAAAAAAAAGACTCTTTTCAGAGTCTTTTTAGTGTATCGTTAATCAAATTTAGACTTTACTTCAACTTTTGGCCAGGAATTATTGGTCACATCAATATCTGCTGTCATTAATTTTGGATCTATCTGAATGCTTTTTATTGCTTTTGAAGTTGCATAAACTTTCTTCGCAGTATCATTATTCTTTCTCCAGATTTGTGCCGGATATTGATAATTATCTTTTGTTCCGTCTTCGTAAGTAATCTCAACAAGAATTGGCATAATCATTCCGCCTGGTTTATTGAATTCTACTTCATAGAAATACTTTGGCGATTTTAGCGTTGCTTTTTCTTCAGCTGTAAAAGTCTGGCTTACGTAATCTGCCAATGATTTCACATCTTCTACTTTTAATGCTTTTTTGGTTGAATTATTTACCTCTGCATTATCTCCTGCTACTAAATATACGAATGGGCCTTTTTCGAAACCAAATCTTCCTTTTTTCACCTTCACATCTTTAAGATCCGCTGTTGGAGTTTCAGAAACATAATATTGTTTTACATCCTTAATACCAATATCTACGAAATCTGTTGAGTAAAACCATCCTCTAAAAAACCAGTCTAAATCTACTGCAGAAGCATCTTCCATTGTTCTAAAGAAATCTTCAGGGGTTGGGTGTTTGAACTTCCATCTGTTGGCATAGCTTTTAAAAGCATAATCAAACAATTCTCTTCCCATTACCACTTCTCTTAAAATATTAAGTCCTGTAGCGGGTTTTCCGTAAGCGTTGTTCCCAAACTGATGAATGGTTTCTGAATTAGACATAATAGGTTCTAAAAACTTTTGATCGCCGCTCATATACGGAACGATATTTTTTGCAGGGCCGCGTCTTGAAGGAAAGTTAGCATCCCACTCCTGCTCTGCCAAATATTCTAAAAATGAATTCAAACCTTCATCCATCCAGCTCCACTGACGCTCATCAGAGTTTACAATCATCGGGAAGAAAGTATGACCCACCTCATGAATTACAACACCAATCATTCCGTTTTTAACTTCTTTACTGGTAACCCCATTCTCATCAGGACGTCCAAAATTCCAACAAATCATTGGGTATTCCATACCCTGGTCTTCTGCAGACACAGATACTGCTTTTGGATAAGGATAATCGAAAGTATGCGATGAATAACTTTTTAAGGTATGTGCCACCACCATTGTTGATGTTTCTCCCCAAAGCGGATTTGCTTCTTTTGGATAAACAGATTCAGCCATAACCACTCTGTTACCTATCTTTACAGCCATTGCATCATAAATAAATTTTCTTGAAGAGGCAATCCCGAAATCGCGTACATTTTTTGCACTGAATTTCCACGTTTTTTTCTTTTCAGAGAAACCTTTTTCTGCTGCTTCAGCTTCTGCCTGCGTTACAATTACAACAGGTTTATCAAATGATTTTTGGGCTTGCTCGTAACGTTTTACCTGCTCTGGTGTAAAAACCTCACTTCTGTTTGTTAATTCTCCTGTTGCATCTATTATGTGATCTGCAGGAGCTGTAATATTTACATCAAAATTTCCAAAAGGCAAAGCAAATTCTCCGCTTCCCCAGAACTGCATGTTTTGCCATCCTTCGACGTCGTTATAAACGGCCATTCTTGGATAAAACTGAGCAATTACGTATAATTTGTTTCCATCTTTTTCGAAGAATTCATAACCTGAACGTCCGCCTTCTTTTCTATAATTATTAATATTGTACCACCATTTTATAGCCATTGAAATTTTCTCTCCCGGTTTTAATGGTGTAACCAAATTGATACGCATCATGGTTTCATTGATGGTATACGACATTGGGTTTCCTTTTGAATCTTTTACGTATTCAATATTAAAACCACGCTCTAAATCTTTTTTAAGATACTTGCTTGAAAAACCTTCGAGAGGCAAAACCTGGCTGATTTTTTCGCTTTCAGCTAAAGATGTTTGAGTTTTTGGTCTTGCCTGATTTTGATCTAACTGAATCCATAAATACTCTAAACTATCCGGTGAATTGTTTGAATAGGTAATAACTTCAGAACCGTTTATTTTTGAGTTTTTATCGTCTAATTCAATGTCGATTTTATAATCTGCCTGCTGCTGATAATAAGCTGGTCCCGGGGCTCCGGACGCTGTACGGAACATATTAGGTGTTGCCAGCAAATCATACATCTGACTGAATTTGTTCGTATCGTACTTTCCTTGTTGTTTAGGAGCAATTGTTTTTTCCTGTGCTATTAAGATCGCAGGAAAAATCAATAATAATGAAAGCTTTTTCATAAATTTTTAATGGTAATTTTATCAGGGTGTGAAAATAACAATTAAAATAATAATTTTAACGGTTACTTAATACTTTAACAATTCTTTCCTTGAAGATTCTGTAAAAAGAACACTCCTTTTTGTGCCAAATGCTGAAATATGTGTAATATTTTGCTGTTCGGCATTCCAATCGACCAGAATAGTATTGGAGATTTCTATTGTTTTGAACTTATCAATATCTTTTATACGGGAATAACAAACCAAAACATCGTTTGCCTCTACTTCTTTAGACAAAAAAGTAATGGGTTTAGACTGACCGTTTATTTTTATGGTAAAATTTTCAGACAGATATTTTTTTAATAAATCAACATCTGCCTGAGTTTCCTTATCTGTGCCTACAAAAGTTTTCTGGTGGTATTTTTTCTCCATACCATTATTCAAATCATCGATAAAGATTCGGGAAGTAATTTGAATCATTTTCTTTTCGGCCGCATAATTGACCTGAAAAACTCCCATATAAAATTTATGGAATGAAAACGCTGTAAGAGATAAAAACAATATCCCCAATAAAGGATAAATTAATTTATTTTTCATTTTCCGGCAACATCCACTTTTCTGAATTCCTGACTTTTAGTAATCAAAAAGTCCATTAGTTCAAACTTTTCTTCTTGTTTTAAGTGTTTTTTAGATTCCGGATCGACAGCACAAAACAACAAAAAGATATCTACTTCTTCTTTTTTAAGTTTTAATGTATCGGTATAAAAATCAGGCGTAAAATTAGCTTTTGCATACATTGTAAAAGCAAAATCACTAGCCTCTTCTTCCGGCACTACATCAGCATCTTTCTTTTTCATGAATTTCCTTGCATCCTTAAATATTCGGACGAAATCGACACCATTTTCAGTTGTACCATCGTAGATAAATTTATTTTTAGGAGACGACTTTTCATCATCAACATATTTAGTATCTACTATCGACTGGCTGTTTTTATCAAATGCTTTCACTTTTAAATCTTTGTGAACCACAACCTCTTTCAATTGATTGCTTACCAGATCCATTTGCACCAGAAAAAGTCTGTCGGCACAATTTTTCTCTGTTAAAACAATTTTTTTCGACTGAAAAGCCATACTTGTTATCAATAAAGTATCTTTTGGCTTTGCCATAATATCAAACAAACCATTTGAACTGATAAAAGTTCTGATATTGGCATTTAAATTCATTACATAACCACTTTCAAGAGTTATAGAATCATTCACAACTTGTCCATGTAGTGGCTTCCTTGAATTATTTTGTCCCAGCGCAATCTGGCAAAATAAGCACACAACGAGTATTCCTAGTTTATTTTTCATTTTCGAGAATTGTTAGATATTTCCTTGCTAAATCTGTTATTAAAAACATACTCATCGTTTTGTTCTTAGTATCCAAAGATACGGCAAATTCAGCATCATCTACACAATATAATTGAAATCCTTTGATATCTGCCACCGGAATTTTTAATCTTTCTGTATAATATTTTTCATCAAAAAGGTATTCTATTTTTCTGAAAAGCGCCTCTTTTTTCTCGACATTTACTTCTTTTTTAAGCATTGCAGTACGACCGGAAATTGCGTTAAGTAACTTATCTCCAGGAGTCGAAGTTGCTGTATAGACTTTTCTTTCAGCCGGAGTATATTTTTTTTGGCCATACGGAATTATACCCAGATTTTCTGCCGTAACATTTGCATTTTCATTTACAATTACTTCTTTCAGTTCTATTTCTTTTGATGACATTTTGATAACAATCGAAGTTGAATTTAAGTCTTCTACTGCTATTCTTCGTTTAAGAGGATCTAAATTAACAGCCGAAAAAACCAAAACATCACCTTCTTTGACCACAATAGAAAACATACCTGCTGCATCTGAAACAGCTGTAACCTGCGTCGTATTATTAATGATATTTACACCTTCTACATTAGATGATTGTTCAAATATTTGTCCCGTAATTTCTTTTGAAATGCCTTTTTGGCCAAAACCAATCTGAACGGTCAATAAAAAAAAGATTATTTGTAAAATGCTATTTCCTCTCACGTTCGATTATTTCTTTATATTTTACAGCTAATTCCCCTAATAAGAATTCTGTTGATGTTCTGTTTTTAGAATTCAAAATTGCCGTGAATTTATCATTATCAACCGCATAATATTCAAAACCTTTTACATATTCGGCCGGAATTTTTAATCGGTCAATAAAATGCTCCAGCGTAAACATATGCTCCAAAAGCTTCAGGAAAAATTCTTTTTTCTCTACCGCTACTTCTTTTTTTAGCATTGCGGTACGACCTGATAAAAAATTCAATAACGGATCTGCAGAAATCGAACCCCCAGCCATACCTCCTGCGTTTGCAGTAGGATTTAGCGCTGTAGCGGTATGTAATTTTCTTTCTGCCTCTGTATACGTTTTTTGATTACCGGGAATAATCCCCAAAGCAACTGCATTGATACCGCTATAATTTTTTACGACTACTTCCTGCAATTGATGCATAACCATATTCAATTTTACAGAAAAATTGATATCTGAGAAATTTTCAGGTTTGAGCAAAACCTTATTTTCCCTGAATTGTATAGACGAAAAGACAATCTCATCACCTGCTTTTGCCATAATCGAAAAAGCACCAGACTCATCTGTCGTAACCATAGCTTCTGTTTGTGCATTGATTACATAAACGCCTTCTAAGTAAGCACCATTTGAAGTGATTCGTCCGTTTAAAACAACCCTGTCCTCAACCTGACACCAGGAAACCTGACCAATTAAAACAAACAAAAAACATATAGCTTTATGAATCAAAATGACAAAAATTTAGAGATTTTCTTAAAGCTGTAAAAATATCTTAATGTATTGCAAACTTAGTATTAAGAACTTGGTAAAAATATGTTAATTAAAGTTTATGAACCACCTGCAAAATGAGAGTTTTTAATATCTTTAACCTAAACAATTTGAGTTTAAATTTTATGAAAAGCATTATTATTGCCAGCACTTCTACACTTCACGAAGGCAGCTATTTAGAGTACCTGCTCCCTACTTTGCAATTGCATTTTAAAGATTGTAAAAGTATTTTATTTATACCATATGCAAGGCCAGGCGGCATTTCGCATGACGAATACACCAGCAAAGTTTCAGAGGCTTTTGCATCAATACACATTTCTGTTAAAGGAATCCACGAATTTGATGATGCAGGAGATGCCATAAAAAATGCAGAAGGAATATTCACCGGCGGAGGAAACACTTTTTTACTGGTAACCCAATTATACAAACACAATGTTATGCAAATTCTTGCTGAAACAGTAAAAAACGGCACACCCTATTTAGGAACGAGTGCAGGATCAAACATTTGTGGTCTATCGATGCAAACTACAAATGATATGCCTATCATTTACCCACCAAGCTTTCAAACGTTAGGATTAATTCCTTTTAACTTAAATCCACATTATTTGGATCCTGATACTCAATCTAAACATATGGGAGAAACACGAGAAACAAGAATTAAAGAATTTCATGCTTTTAATGCCATTCCGGTTTTAGGCTTAAGAGAAGGGAGCTGGCTTGAAGTAAAAGGCGACACAATTACTTTAAAAGGAAATTTATCGGCTCGTTTATTTTTACAAAGCGAAACACCAAAAGAATTAGAATCACAAAGTGATCTAAGCAGTTTAAAATAAAAAATAATCTACCATTAAGAGATTAAGAAAAATTAAGCTTTTTTAAACTAATCCTTAATAAACATAATCTCTTAATGGTAAAAAAAACAAAAAAGCCTTAAACTTATCAGCTTAAGGCTTTTTGAAGAGCGAAAGACGAGGCTCGAACTCGCGACAACCAGCTTGGAAGGCTGGAGCTCTACCAACTGAGCTACTTTCGCATTAACAGGGTGCAAATATAAATAATTAAATCGTTTAAAAAAACAAAAACCAATAATTATTTAATTTTGGTAAAAAAAACCGAAACGATTAAATTTCGGTTTTTTTAGAGCGAAAGACGAGGCTCGAACTCGCGACAACCAGCTTGGAAGGCTGGAGCTCTACCAACTGAGCTACTTTCGCATTACTGTGGTGCAAATATAAAAATAAAGTTAAGTTCAAAACAAGCTTTTTCGCAAAAAAATTCAATAAAAAAGAACAATAATTTATAATACATTTAAAACTAAAAAGTTATAGAATCATTTTTTTTTCGAAAAATAGGAATATTATTAGAGAAATGCCTTCTCAAGAACTTATATAGTCCAACAACTCATTATTTAGAAGAGAAACTTACCGACAGCTGCATCTTGCAGGGATATGATTTAAAACAAAGAATCATTTTGATTTATTTGGTAATAAAAATTTAATAGGAATTATTTCATTATTCAATAAAATCAATATTATATTTGCATGGTAAAATCAAGCTTAATTCTCCGGATGATCGTTTAAGAAAGACATTTGAAGAAAAAAAATTGAAAAGGCTCAAATTAAACATTGCCCAACCTACTGCAATGCAAATAAGTTGATTTGGTTAAACACCAGAACTACCAAAAATTTGCTTTTACAAAAAAAATGGAATACCAACCCCAGGGTCGACCATTTAATATTAAAATAGTAGCAAACATTATATAATGTTTTAAAAAACACAGAATGAACAAACTTTACTTCTTATTAGTAATATGCATTTTTATTGGCTGTAAAAAAGAAACACCAAAACCAATCCCTGCTGTGGTCAAAAAAACCGCACCTGCTATTATACTTACTGACGAAAGAAAAGTAGACATTGACACTGCCCTTATAGGCACTTTTAAGAGCGAAACCCTAAAACAATTTTACAATTCATCAGAAAACAAAACTGTTTGGGGAAACCTAAAAAAGAGAACTTACGTTTTATCTCAATTATCAAAAGCTGAAGAATTGGGTTTGGATCCTGAAGATTATAAAGCTTCTCAACTTAAAAAATTTGAAGAAAAAATTGCTTCTTTAAGCGATACTGATCTCGCAACGTACGATATACTTATTACTTATAATTTCGAAAAGTATCTAAATCATCTTTACAAAGGAAAACTCAATCCTAAAAAACTATATAATGACTGGGATCTGGAGGAAAAAACTTTTGATGTCAACAATGTTCTCATTAAAGCTTTTAATAAAAATAAATTAGACAGTGTGGTTGACAACATTCAGTCAAAAACTTTTATCTATAAACAGCTACTAAAGTCGCTCGAAATTATCAATGCTTTTCCGGATGACAATATAAAAAATATTGAATCTGTAAATAAAATCACCTTAAACGATACCAATTCAGCTTTAATAAACATAAAAAAGAGGCTTATCTACTGGCAGGACATGCCTAAAAAAGACAGTCTGACTAAAATTTATGATCACAAAACTTTTGAAGCTGTAAAGAAATTTCAGGAGAGACACGGCTTAGCTTCAGACGGCGTTATTGGTATAGGAACTATTAGTGCTTTAAATTATTCGAAAGAAAAAAGAAAGCAGCAAATTATCGCCAACCTGGAGCGTTGGAGATGGTATAATAATGAATTTGCCGAAAACTATTTCATCATCAATATTCCGGATTACAGTCTTAATGTAGTCGAAAACCAGGATACTACTTTGGTTCGTAATATTGTGGTAGGAACGAGCAAAAGAAAAACACCTATCATAACATCGATGTTAAAAACGGTTGTTTTTAATCCTACATGGACGGTTCCGCCGACGATATTAAAAGAAGATGTTGTTCCGGCTATGAAACGAAATCGTAACTATTTAGCCAATAAAAACATTACTATTTATGATAGTGCCGGAAATGCTGTAGACCCTAATAACTGGAACGAAAACAAACCCGGAAATTATCGCTACGTACAAAGCCCTGGCTACAACAATGCTTTAGGATTAATGAAAATTCTATTTCCAAATCATCATAGCGTGTATTTACACGATACCAATCACCGTAATAATTTTGGAAGAAGCAATCGTTCTTTGAGTTCGGGATGTGTGCGTGTAGAGAATCCCCTGGAATTAGCAGAACACATTTTAGATGACTCAGAAAAATGGTCTAAAGACAGAATCGATACTATTATTGCTTCGAAAAAAACAACGAGTATCAGAATTACAAAAAAGTACGCTTTGTACCAATGGTACTGGACAGCATGGAGCAAAAAAAATCAGCTCATTTTCAGAGCTGATATTTATAATCTGGATTCGGATTTGTATGCTAAATTAAGAAATTAGTCTTTCTTCCATCGCAAAACTTCTTGACGGATGGTAGATATACAAACACGATTTATCTTTTATTAGTTCAATTATTTCATTCGTTAACTCTACAGGAAGAGCCGGACAACCCTGGCTTCTGCCTAATCTTTTATGATCTCTGATAAAGGACTCAGAAACATAATCAGCACCATGCATTACAACTCCTCTTTGGCGGGCATTACTGTTAATGCCGTTTTCTAAACCATCCAAACGCAAAGAAGCTCCATGTTTGCCCTGATATATTTCTCCTGTTGCATAAAAACCTAAACTGCTTTTAAAAGATGAATTTGAATTTGAAAAATTCGATGCAAATTCTTCTCCGGTATTTCTTCCGTGAGCAACTAAAGAATTAAACAGGATTGTATTTGTTGTCAAATCAATTACCCAAAGGCGTTTTGTATTTGATGACAAACTAAAATCAATAACGGTTAAAATATCTTTCTGGATAACTCCTTTTTCTTTCAATAAATAAAAACCTTTTAAGGCTTCAGAAAAAGTTTTAAGTTCAGGCAGATTAAAATTGTTAGAATTTAAGGTATGATAAATACTTTCAATTTTTGCTTCGACAGTAAATTTCTCCACTTTAGCAATATTTTTTGTCGCTGCCTCTTTAATTTCGGGAGTGTTATTTGAATCTTTACCAAAAGATAATAGCAAAAACACTAGCAAAGGATAAATTTTGTAAATCATTGAATTTCTTTAGGTTAATAAAAAATCTGGGTAAGGCAAAAGTATAAATATTTTTAGGCTCTCAAAATACAAGCCTGAAAATCAAGCTGTTTTTGTTGAAATTTTAACATAATTAACATAAAAACATTATTTCTGTAGGATTTTTTCTTCTGCACAAAAACCTAATATTTATACCAATTTTCTTAATAAAAATCAAAATTAATGGCAATTTTGAAACTAATTCTATAATAAATAGAACCAAAAACGATCTTTTTTATTGTATCTTCTGTCAAATTCATTCCATTTTTTTTATTCTACTAAATCAAAGACAAGAAAGAACCAACTACTCAACAATAACATCCTAAAACATTCTTTTTGCATAAGTATCAAATACTTTATCGATTATATACTATTAAAAATAAGATTAGAAAAAGAGCTTAGCCTGAATTTATTTTAAAAAATAAAGAATTCTTTAATTAATTTATTATTTTTTAATACACTTCATTTTATTAAACATAATTGTACAAATGCTTTCGCGCACATTTTAGAAATGACTTATCTTTGTAAAAAACTAAAAATGATGAATAAGAAAGTAATACTTATGATTTTAGACGGTTGGGGAAAATCTCCCGACCCTAAAGTATCTGCAATAGACAATGCAAATGTTCCTTTTATAAACAGCCTTTACCAAAACTACCCAAGTGCACAACTTAGAACTGACGGATTAAATGTTGGTTTACCAGAAGGTCAAATGGGAAACAGCGAAGTAGGACACATGAACCTGGGCGCCGGAAGAATTGTATACCAGGATTTAGCCAAAATAAATTTAGCCGTAGCACACCAAACACTTGCCAAAGAACAAGTTCTTGTTGATGCTTTTACTTACGCTAAAGAAAACAATAAAAAAGTACATTTTTTAGGATTAGTTTCTGATGGTGGAGTTCACTCTCACACCTCTCACCTACGCGGATTAATTGATGCTTCTCAAGAATATGGTTTAGATCAGGTTTACGTTCATGCTTTTACAGACGGACGTGATGTTGACCCTAAATCAGGAGCCAAATATATTCAGGATTTAGAAGAGCATATTAAAGATACTCCTGTAAAAATCGCTTCAATCATTGGTCGTTATTATGCGATGGACCGTGATAAGCGCTGGGAACGTGTAAAACTAGCTTATGATTTAGTTGTTAATGCAATAGGAACGCCTTCTAAAAATGCAGTAGCAAGTATTCTTGACAGCTACTCACATCATGTTACAGATGAATTCATTGAACCAATTGTAATGGTTGATGAAGATGAAAAACCAATCGCGACAATCGTTGAAGGCGATGTTGTAATCTTCTTTAATTTTAGAACTGACAGAGGTCGTGAACTTACAGAAGCGCTTTCGCAACAAGATTTTCATGAGCAAAACATGCACAAGCTAAACTTGTATTATGTAACACTTACCAACTACGACGAAACGTACCAAAACGTAAAAGTAGTTTACAATAAAGACAATATTACTGAAACTCTTGGTGAGGTTCTTGAAAAAGCAGGCAAAAAACAAATTCGTATTGCCGAAACAGAGAAATATCCGCACGTAACGTTTTTCTTCTCAGGCGGTAGAGAAACTCCTTTTGAAGGCGAATCCCGTATTTTGAGAAATTCCCCAAAAGTAGCTACTTACGATTTACAACCGGAAATGAGTGCTTACGAACTTACAGCTGCTCTAGTTCCTGAATTGAATAAAAAAGAAGTTGATTTTGTTTGCCTAAACTTCGCAAACGGAGACATGGTAGGTCATACCGGAATCATGAGTGCAGCGATCCTTGCCTGCGAAGCGGTTGATGCTTGTGTAAAACAAGTTATAGAAGCGGCTCTTGCCAACGATTATACTACGATTGTAATTGCCGATCACGGAAATTGCGAAACCATGATTAATCCTGACGGAAGCCCTAATACTGCACACACAACGAATCCAGTGCCAATTATTTTGGTTGATAAAGAATTGAAAAATATCGAGAATGGTGTTCTTGGCGACATTGCTCCTACTATTTTAGAATTAATGGGAATTCAGCAGCCAAACGCTATGACTTGTCATTCGTTGTTGTAGAAATACTTTTTTAACCATATAAGTGATATAAGTTATTATAAGCTTTACGCAGCTTTATTAAATGAACTAATATTACTTATATGGTTTAATTTTTTTATACAAAATAATGATACGTCCACTCTACGCAGTAGATTACAATCCCTATTAAACCTCCAACAAGAGTTCCGTTGATTCTGATGTATTGAAGATCTTTACCTATTTCTAATTCTAATTTTTCAGAAACTTCTTTACCATCCCAACTTTTCACGGTAGAAGAGATTAAATCACCGATTACTTTTTTATTATTTAAAAGAATAGAAAGCAAATCATTCTTAATAAAATTATTGATCTTATCAATCATTACAGGATCTTCTTTGATTCCGTTTCCGAAACCCTGAATCAAACCTGAAACACTATTTTTGATAGAAGATGCATCACCTTTATTTAAATCGTTTGTAATCGATAGTTTTATTTCATCCCAAATTCCGTTGATATAATCCTGAACTTCTTTTTTTCCGGCAAAACTCAAAATCATAGTGTTGATTTTGATTCGCATTTCTTCGGAGTTTTTTACTTTATCCAGAAAATCATAAACGTATTCGTCTATTTTAATTCTGATTTCGCTCTCCGGTTTTTTCGCTTCATCCAGAAATTCCTGCAATCCATTAAAAATACCTTCTGAAATCTTTTTATCGGCCAGACCAAAACTTAAAAATGGTGTAGATTCTTTTACTTTCTTCCGGATCAGATCCTTATTATTACTCAATTCTGTACTCATAACATCCAGAATATTAGTAAGCAACTGGTCTTTTACTTTTCCTTTCTGCAAAGGTTCTAACGCCAATGCCACCCAATCTCCAAAATTGATTCCTTCGAGTTTTTCCTTAAACTGAACCTGAATAAAGCGTTTTATATCTTCATCTTTTATGGTTTTCAAAACACCTGGAATAATATTTACCACAACCAAATTGGCAATTTTATTGGCATTTTCCTGTTGTGACAACCAATCTGAAGCTTTTGTCGCAAAGTTGAATTCTTCTAATTTAATTTCTAATTTTTCACGGTTCAGAAATTCTTCCGAAACAAAATTACCCAGGTTTTCACCAATTTCATTTTTCTTAGTTGGAATAATGGCCGTGTGCCAGATTGGGATTCCCAACGGATGACGAAATAAGGCCACAACCGCAAACCAATCAGCAATTCCGCCTACCATCGCCGCTTCGCTAAAAGCCTGCAACATGGGGATTTTAAAATAAATAGCAATGATAAATAAAAGCACTGCGACTCCTAAAAGAGCTAAAGCGTTTCCTTTCATTTTATTTAAAGCTTTTTTCTTTGATATATTTTCCTGATCTAGAGACGTTTCCATAATTCATTAGTTTTAACACTTACTAATTTACGGTTTTTCTGTCAAATCAAAACGTTATTTATTGTCGTTCTGCTACGAATTGCAAGAATTAGCGCGAATTACAATTACTTTAAAATTGAATTTTAATAATCGAATTAATTTTAAGCTGATTATAAAAATTAATTCGTGAAATTCGTGGTGAAAATTTTTAGACAAAAAATAATATTAAAATCGTACTTTTGCCAACTGAAAATCCGAAATTATGATTATAGTAAAATCACGTGAAGAAATCGAATTAATGCGCGAAAGTGCTTTGATCGTATCTAAAACATTAGGAATGATTGCTTCTGAAATTAAAGAAGGAGTTACCACATTATATTTGGACAAGTTAGCAGAGGAATTTATCCGTGATCACGGTGCAGTTCCTAGTTTCTTAGGATTATATGATTTCCCAAATTCACTTTGTATGAGTCCAAACTCGCAAGTGGTACACGGAATCCCAAATAATACACCTTTGAAAAGCGGCGATGTTATATCTGTAGATTGTGGAGCTTTCAAAAACGGATATCATGGTGATCACGCTTATAGTTTCGAAATTGGAGAAGTGGCTCCAGAAGTAAAGAAACTTTTACAGGTTACCAAAGAATCTCTTTACGTAGGAATCAGGGAATTTAAAGCAGGAAACCGCGTTGAAGATGTTGGAAATGCGATTCAGAAATATACTGAAGCTCATGGTTACGGAGTGGTTCGCGAATTGGTTGGTCACGGTTTAGGGCAAAAAATGCACGAAGAACCGGAAATGCCCAACTACGGAAAACGCGGCCGCGGAAAACTTTTTGTTGAAGGAATGGTTGTTGCCATTGAACCTATGATTAACATGGGAACAAAAAACATCAAACAGCATAAAGACGGCTGGACAATTACAACCGCTGACGGAAAACCTAGCGCGCATTTCGAACATGATGTTGCTTTAGTAGATGGAAAACCAGAATTGTTATCGACTTTTCAGTATATCTACAAAGCTTTAGGAATCGAAAGCAATGAAGAAGATGAATTCAGAAAAGTGCCGTTAGTACTATAAGGATTCCACAGAGATTCACAAAGATATACGCCAAGATACACAAAGATTATTTATAAGCCTTTTTTAAAATGTATGAAGAAAACACCGAATCTCGTGATCGGCTTGATGCGATTACATATAAAATAATTGGACTCGCTATTGAAGTACACAAACAACTTGGGCCAGGTTTATTAGAATCTGCTTATCAGGAATGTTTGTATTATGAAATTATGAATTCTGGTCTTATTGTCGAAAAGCAAAAAGCTTTGCCAATTATATACAAAGACATAAAACTTGATCATGGATATCGGATTGATTTACTGATTGAAAACAAAATTGTAATTGAATTAAAAACTGTTGAAGCTTTTACAGATGTACATTTTGCGCAAATACTTACTTATCTAAAACTTGGAAATTATCCTTTAGGATTATTAATTAATTTTGATTCAAAAATTTTAAAAAACAACATAAAAAGATTTATAAACACTTTGTGAAACTCCGTGTCTCCTTTGTGTAACTCTGCGAAACCTCCCATGAAGAAACTTTTTAAACTCGTACTCAATACAATCCCCCGCCCATTATTAATTCGTTTGAGCTATGTGGCTCGTCCGGTTTTGGCATTTTCATTAAAAGGAACTAAATATACTGATCCTATTGACAGGAGAAGTTTTAAATCGTTTCTGCCTTATGGATACGGAAAACAACGTAATAATGTGCTTTCACCAAGTACACTGTCGTTAGAGAGACACCGTTTGCTTTGGTTGTATCTCAACGATCAGACTGATTTTTTTACAGCACCAAAAAAAGTATTGCATTTTGCTCCGGAACAAGCTTTTTATAAAAGATTTCGCAAGCAAAAGAACCTTGATTATACTACAACCGATTTATTTTCGCCTTTGGCCGATGTAAAAGCAGACATTTGTAATTTGCCTTTTAAAGACAATCAGTACGATGTTATTTTATGTAACCACGTTCTGGAGCATATTCCGGACGATACAAAAGCCATGCAGGAATTATTCCGTGTATTAAAACCAGGCGGAATGGCGATTCTTCAAATTCCGCAAGACTTATCAAGAGAAGTGACATTTGCAGATGATTCTATTACAGACCAAAAAGAACGTGCTAAAATATTTGGACAATATGATCACGTTCGTATTTACGGACGCGATTATTTTGATAAATTAAGAAGCATTGGTTTTATCGTAATCGAAGAAGATTATACCAATAAAATTACACCGGAGTTAGTAGAGAAATATTGTTTGGCAAAGGGAGAAATTATTCCGCTTTGCTTCAAACCAGAAAACTAAATCATTCGGATTTTTCACCATATAAGTGATATAAGTTCATTTAAAAAGTTTTCAGAATAGCAGTATTTTGAAAACTTTTTTAGTTTAAGCCACTGCCCAAATTACAACCCAACCTAACCGCCTTATCTTGGATCTTTCAAATTCATTTCAATTTTGTTTTGATATCAGTTTTGAAAAAAACCTGAATCATTATATTCCAACTTCATACATCGTTGAGAAAACTGATGACATTAAATATTTAAACAAAAAAGCTACCAAGGATGTACTTGAAAGTTTTTTTATCGTTTTTGATAATTTAGATACTAATACAAAAAAAATACTGACTGTCTGCGAATCTTTAAAGCCTGAATTTATCTTCAAAAAATTCAGCACCAAAGTCAAATCGGCAAAAACAATTGCTGATTTACAGAAAGATTCTAAAATTGAATTTGCCATTCGTCAGCATTTAAAATTAAATTTAAGCTCTTTTTACGCCCTTATTTTACAGGAACAATTTCCATTGTCAATAAACATTGGGCCTGAAAAAGATTTTTATCGCTCAAGGGTTGATATCGGCCCTGCTTATTTTGAACCACAGATTCAATTTGACAAACACGAAAACGGAATTACTTATACACTCTCCCTAAAAGAAGATGAAACTGTTTTTGCACCAATGAACAGCAATGTCGAAATTCTTTTAGATGAGCCGGGATGGTTAATTTTTAACAAAAAACTGGGTCAGTTAAAAGAACTTAATGCTAAAAAACTGATGCCTTTTTTAAAGAAAAAATCAATTGAAATACCTTCTAAATTAGTAGATGATTATTTCAAAAGTTTTATTCCTGAAATAGCTAAAAAAATAGATATTGAAGCAAATGGCTTTGAAATTGAAGTTCGCGAGCAAATAGTCGCCTGCACGATTCAGCCTGTTTTTGATTTCTTTAAAAACTGCTATTACCTCAACCTTTATTTTGATTATAACGGTTATTTGTTTGATGCAAGTAAAACAAAGAGAACGCATTCGTTTGTTGATTTCAGTATTGCCAATGAGCCTAAAATCATTCAGTTTAAAAGAAGCGCTGACGAAGCATTATATACAGAAAAACTACGTGAAATTGGTTTAGTAAAAATCAAAAACGAGTTATTTGGCTTACATTCTGATGCAGAAAATCCTGATCCTTATATCAATATTCAATTGATAATTGAAAACAAAGAAAAGCTGGAGAGTTTAGGTTTTAACATTCAGAATTTAAAACTGGAAAGCAAAGAAATCATTACAGAAAACCATATCATTTCAGCTTCAAAGGAAGCAACAAAGGAAGATTGGTTTGATATTCGAATAATCATCACGATTGGCGCTTATACGATCAATTTCAGCGAAATTATCCCTAATATAAAAAGCAGGGAAAGACTGTTTTTATTGCCTGACGGAAACTATTTTCTGATTCCGTTAGAATGGCTGAGTAAATATGGATCACTCGCAAAACTGGCCAAAACAGAGAATGGAAATTTACTTTTGCGTAAAAGTAACTTTGCCGCTTTGGATGCAATTCCGGAAATCAAAGATGATGTAATCCAGAATGCAGAATACATAGCTTCTGATCTGCTTAAAGCCACTTTAAGACCTTATCAGGTTGATGGTGTAAAATGGCTTTTAGGTCACTTTAACTCTAATCTGGGCGCTTGTCTGGCAGATGATATGGGACTTGGAAAGACCTTGCAAACCCTGGCGGTAATGGTTGCCGTACAGGAACAACTGGGCTTTACAACCAAAACCACGAATTTTGATTTGTTTCAAAATGAAACAACTATTGAAAGGCAGCCTTTAAAAACCTTGATTGTTTTACCTTCTTCACTGGTTTTTAACTGGTACAATGAAGCAGCGAAATTCACACCGCATTTTTCTAAAATGCAATATGTGGGCAATGACAGAAAATTATTAGCAAGCAGATTAGAAACAACTGATTTAGTTTTTACCAGCTACAGTATTGTTCATCGTGATATTTCAATTTTAGAAAAATATAATTTCCGTTATTTAATTCTGGACGAAAGTCAATATATAAAAAATAAAAATTCTAAGATTTTCAAGGCCATTAATAAAATAAATACGGCTCATAAAATTGCCTTAAGTGGTACTCCTATCGAAAATTCCCTTGACGATTTATGGTCTCAGATGCAATTTATAAATCCGGATATTTTGGGCAGTTATGATTTTTTTGCTCAGAATTTTAAACTTCCGATTGAGAAAAAGCAGGATGAGAACAGTTTGTCTGAATTAAAAAACCTCATCCAGCCTTATATCTTAAGAAGAACAAAAGAACAGGTTTTAAAAGATTTACCCGAATTAACCGAGCAGATTTATTACTGTGATATGGATCCTGAACAGGAAAAACTATATGAAAAAGAAAAATCGAAAGCGCGGAACTTTTTACTAAAAACTGACGGATCCAGCCCGGATAAAATTAGCATCATCAACACGTTGATGAAGTTAAGACAGCTGAGCAATCATCCGAAAATGGTCGATCAGGAATCTGAAATTGATTCCGGAAAATATAATGCTGTCACTAATTATCTCGAAACTTTAGTACAGGAGAAGCAAAAAGCGATCATTTTTAGCTCGTTTGTTACTAATTTGAATTTTTATACAGATTGGTGTAAGGAAAATAAAATAGATTTTTGCGAGATTACGGGCGAAACGCCTGCCAGTAAAAGAGAACAGCAGGTAAAGTTATTTCAGGAAAAGGAAAATCCTTTGTTGTTTTTTATTTCGCTTAAAGCGGGTGGCGTTGGTCTGAATATCACCAAAGCTTCTTATGTATTATTTCTAGATCCGTGGTGGAATCCTTTTGCTGAAAAACAAGGCGTTGGACGGGCACATAGAATTGGACAGCTGAATAAAGTAAACGTTATCAGGTTTATTTCAAAAAACACGGTAGAAGAAAAAATCATTAAACTGCAGGAAAACAAAAAGTTATTATCGGATTCACTTTTAGAAGAAAGTTATATTAATGATGAGATCGAAGTGAATTTAGATTATATTTTAAGTTCCTAATCAGTGGTTTTCTGAACCAAAAAAAACGGCATCCTGTTACATGATATAAAATTCTTATATTTACAACTTTACAATTGTAATATGATGCCAAAATTTTTGTTTAGAAATCTTCTTCTGATTTTCATTTTTGCTTCGGCTACAGCCCAAGCCCAGGAAATACAAACCGAGATCGATCCTCCATACAATATTAAAACTGTTTCCTTTGTTCAGAACGGCAGTAATGTAGTTCCTATATTTGAGTTAGGCGATACCTTTACATTTCAGTTTGATGACTTGTTTGGTAATGAAGCTAATTATTATTTTGAAGTCGTACATTGCGATTATAACTGGAAACCAACTGATATCCCGAAAACAGATTACATTACCGGTTTTGATAATCAAAGAATTACAGATTACTCTAATTCTTTTAATACGCTGCAGGTCTATTCGCATTACCGACTTCCTTTCCCAAATCAGTTTACATCGCAATTACGAATTTCGGGAAATTATATGTTGAGAATTCTAAATGAGGACAGAGAGGTTGTTTTCTCCAGAAAATTTATTTTATACGAAAATCATGCAACTGTATCTGCTCAGGTAAAAAGAAGCCGTGATGTTACTAATATTGATTATAAACAAAACCTTGATTTTGCAGTATTATCAAATGATATTACATTTCAGACCCCGATACAAAACGTAAAAATAGTATTGTTACAAAATGGCAATTTTAATACTGCTATTAAAAATGTTCCTCCGCAATATACTATCGGAAATCAATTGGTTTACAAATACAATCAGGAAACCCAATTTTGGGGCGGAAATGAATTTTTGTACTTCGAGAATAAAGACATTCGCGCTGCAAGCAATAATGTAGGAAGAGTGGGTGCCAACAATGACATTTACAATTCGTACTTATACACCAATCAGGCAAGAGCCAATCAGATTTATACGGTATATCAGGATGTAAACGGAAATTTTGTGGTTAAAAACATAAATGCTTCCAACAACGAAATCGAGGCAGATTATGCATGGGTTTATTTTACGCTTTCAGCCCCTACTTTCAGATCAACAAACAAAGACATTTATATTACAGGAATGTTTAATAATTACAGTTTATCTCCAGAATACAAAATGGAGTACAATACTGAAAAAGCTGTTTTTGAGAAAGCCGTAATGATCAAACAGGGTTTTACTAATTTTCAATATACAATTGCCGATAAAAAGGGCGTTATTGATTATGAAAATGCTATCGACGGAAACTTTTATCAAACTGAAAATGAGTATACCATATTGGTTTATTACAAAGAAAGCACAGATCGTTATCAGAGAGTTATCGGAAAAGGAAATGCCAACTCAATAAACATCATAAATTAAAACATTGTTAAGGATTTAGATCGAAAGATTTTTTTTTGTAGATTTGCACGTATAACGCACACATATTTACTACTTTAGTATGGTTTCTCAGATAACAAGAGGCATAAAAATATCTGTTTTGACTAGTTTTGAAGGTACTTACTTCAAGAACTACAAGATCCACTTTGCTTTTAGTTATGTAGTTACAATCGAAAATCACAGCAAAGATTCAGTTCAGTTAACTTCTCGTCACTGGGAAATATTTGATTCATTAAATGATCTTGAAGTGGTAGACGGAGAAGGCGTTATTGGAAAAAAACCGGTTTTAAAACCTGGAGAAAATCACACTTACAGTTCAGGTTGTTTACTATCATCTCCTTATGGTGCAATGAAAGGTTATTTTAATATGATCAATTTCACCAGTACAAAAACATTCAAAGTTATTGTTCCTACTTTTAGAATGTGCGCTCCTTTTGCCTTAAACTAAATACTGCCTTAAAAACTGTATTTTTTTTATCGTTATCTTAATCATAAAATTGTCAAATTATTAATTTATCCTTTGTACTTTTGTGCAACGTTAGATTATTCGTAACAAATCAAATCATCTAACCGTTAAATTGTCTAATTATCTAATTTTAAATAAAATGCTAAAAGGATTCTTTCATGTACCAAAAGCGGTAAACGAGCCCGTAAAAGGTTACGCACCTAACTCACCAGAAAAAGCAGCTGTTCAGGCAGCTTACACAACATTGTGGAATTCTAAAATTGACGTTCCGTTATACATCGGAAGCGAAGAAATCAGAACTGGAAATACAAGAACAATATCAGCTCCTCACGATCACAAACATATTGTAGGAACTTATCACTTAGCTGAAAAACAACATATTGAAAAAGCAATTGCAAATGCTCTTGAATCAAGAACTGCATGGGCAAACATGGCATGGGAACAACGTGCTGCTATTTTCTTAAAAGCGGCAGAACTTATTGCAGGACCATACAGAGCGCGTATTAACGCTGCTACAATGATTGGTCAGTCTAAAAATATTCACCAGGCAGAAATTGATGCTTCCTGCGAACTGATCGACTTTTTACGTTACAACGTAGAATTTATGACTCAGATTTACGGAGATCAGCCAAAATCTGATTCTACTACATGGAATCGTTTAGAATACAGACCTCTTGAAGGTTTTATTTACGCAATTACTCCTTTTAACTTTACTGCGATTGCTGCCAATCTTCCTGCAAGTGCTGCGATGATGGGGAATGTTGTGGTTTGGAAACCAAGTGACAGCCAGGTTTTTTCTGCAAAAATTATCATCGATGTTTTCAAAGAAGCTGGTGTTCCTGATGGGGTTATCAACGTTGTTTTTGGAGATGCTTTAATGATTACAGATACTGTTTTGGCAAGCCGCGATTTTGCAGGAGTTCACTTTACAGGATCAACTCATGTATTTAAAGATATCTGGGCTAAAATTGGAGCTAATATTCACCATTACAAAACGTACCCAAGAATCGTTGGAGAAACTGGTGGTAAAGATTTTATCATTGCACATCCAAGCGCTAACGTAAAACAAGTGGCTACCGGAATTACTCGTGGTGCTTTTGAATTTCAGGGACAAAAATGTTCTGCGGCTTCAAGAGCTTATATTCCGCAAAGTTTATGGCCAGCGGTAAAAGAACAATTAATTGCCGATGTAAAATCGATGAAAATGGGTTCTCCGGAAGATTTCGGAAACTTTATTACAGCAGTTATTCACGAAGGTTCTTTTGATAAATTAGCTGGTTTTATCGATCAGGCTAAAAAAGATACTGATGCTGAAATCATTGCTGGTGGAAACTACGATAAATCTGTAGGTTACTTTATTGAACCGACAATTATCGTAACTACAAATCCTAAATATACAACAATGGAAACCGAATTATTCGGACCGGTTATTACTATATATGTTTACGAAGATGCAAAATGGGAAGAGACTTTAGAATTAGTTGATACTACTTCTGAGTATGCTCTTACAGGAGCTGTATTTAGCCAGGATCGTTATGCTATTGAAGTAGCTACTACGAAATTGCAAAATGCTGCGGGTAACTTCTACATCAACGATAAACCAACAGGAGCTGTTGTAGGTATGCAGCCGTTTGGCGGAGCAAGAGCTTCAGGAACTAACGATAAAGCAGGTTCTGCATTGAACTTATTACGTTGGGCTTCTCCTAGAACGATCAAAGAAACTTTTGTTACTCCTGAGGATTACAAATATCCTTTCTTGGGATAATTTCTGATTGTAGAGTTCAGATTTTAGATTTATAAAAAAGCCGTAAATTTCAAATGAAATTTACGGCTTTTGCTTTAGTTCCAAATCGGGATTTTTACAAAACTGTCATTGTACCATTTTACTTTTAGTGGTTCTTTGGCATCTTTAATAGTTTCGTCGGTAACTGTTTTTCCTGTTCCGTAATTCAGTTCCGAAAAAGGATTTTTGTTTACGTTTAATACTACCACCAAACGACTACCCTTTCTTAATTGTTTACTGACTAAATGCGTGTTCGAAAACGGAATCGACTCTATTTGATCTGGTTTTAATAAATTTCTTGTTGTAATATCTTTCGCATAACTGGCTCGTCCTAAAAAATAAGACAAATGAAAATATTCACCATTTGGCGTTAATTCATAGAGGGTAACACCAATATCCATATCTTTTTTATTGATGCTTGCTTTTATTTCTCCTAAGAATGATCCGTTAACCACTATCGCCTCTTTAAAAGGATCACTTATAAAAATATATCCGTTGGTGGTATCGATTTCTTTTCTGACAATCGGATCCGGATAATACTCATTATTTTGAATTTCTCTGTCGGTAAAATCTACTTCTTGCGGTAAATAATTCCTTTTCGCAGGTCTCTTAGTATTCAAAGAATAGAATTTTCCGGATTTATTATCCGTTAAATACATTTTCAGGAAACTATTGCTCATTTTATCAATAGAAGAAGCGCTTCTCCACTCATTCGCTCCCATTACCTGATAATTAATCCTGTCTTTTAAAATTTCCGGTTTTGGTCCGTTTTTTAAAATATAATCAAACCATTCGTAGGTTATTTTTTTAGTGTTAATTAAGGCATTTGCATCCACTTTATATTCATTAATCACTGGATAACCTCCTTTTTGCGCCCCAAAATGACTGTAAGGACCAATAACTAAATAAGAATTGGCTTTAGGATTGTATTTTTGAAGTTCTCTTAAATAATACAAACTCGAATTTTGAGAATCGTTATAGTAGCCATCAATTACTAAAATTGGAATATTGATCCGGGAAAAATCTTTTTTGTAGGGCGACATTTTCTGCCAGTATACATCAAACGAAGGATGCTGTATCCATCGCTGAAATAATCTGTTTGGAGTTCCGTCTATGCTGTCCATCTTTTTATAGGCAACTCCGGTTTCCCACCATTTAAACTGCATGTTTCTAAATCGCTGCCTGTCATTTCCTGCCACTGTATCAAGATATTTGTTATTGCCCACATAAAAAGACCATTCGTAATTAGGGTTTATAAACACATTGTTTTCCATTGGTAAACCCATTCCGGCCCTATTGGCAACATAAGGAACTATCGTTTTAAGCGCGGGATGCATTTTTTTACACGCTGCCCATTGTGTCATTCCGTTATAACTGCCGCCATACATTCCTATACTTCCGTTACACCATTCCTGTTTACTAATCCAGTCAATAACATCATAAGTATCATTTGCTTCATTTTCGTAAGGAAATATTTCATTAGGGCTAAATCGTTTGCCCCTGGAATATGATATAACGCCAATATAATATTTATCTGCTGCCTCTTTCAATGATTTAGCCTTTCCTTCTTCTGCAACATAAATCGTATGTTGAAGTATGACGGGTTTTGGACCTAAAACTCCTTTCTTCCGCACTACAATTGCCGATATAAAAGCACCGTCCCGCATTTTAATCATTACGCTGTCCTGAATATCATAGGCGCTTTTTAAATCTTCGGATTTTGTTTTGCTGGTTTGCTGAGAAAATGTATTTGATATTAGCAGGATAAGAAATACAAAATTTAGAATAGTTTTCATAGAATGGTTTTATAGCTTTTTTGTTTGTAAATAATGAGACATCATTCAATCTGAATAAGGCGTAGAGATTCACAACTAATAGAATTAGCTGTACGTATTACAATAATTTTTAAAAGTGATGAATTAAATCCCGTTCTGGTTTTTAAACTTTACTGATTGGCGGTTTGAGACTTCTAATAGTTCTCCGGTTTTTAGTTTTACTTCTAGCCTGCCGCTCATTGTTGTATGTACTTCCTGAATGAATTTTGTATTGATAATTTCAGTTCTGTTTATTCTAAAAAAAACAGTTTCATCCAGTATTTCTTCCCATTGGCGAAGGGAACGTCTTTGAAGTGCTTTTTTGTCCTGAAAAAACAATCTGGTGTAATTCTCTAAAGATTCAATTAAATAAATGTCATCCAATTGAATAAAAAATCGTTTCTCTCCATCCTTTATAAAAATCTTTCGGTCTTTTGAAGTACTATCATTTAAGGAAGATTTCATCTGTATCGCCTCTCTTATTTTCTGAATTGCTTTTGCAAAACGTTCTTCCCTTATGGGCTTCATTAAATAATCTAAAGCACTTACCTCAAAAGCCTGTATTGCATATTGATCATAAGCGGTAATAAATAAAACTGCCGGTACATGATCTAAGGATTCTAATAAATCGAAACCGGATTTTTCAGGCATCTGAATATCCAGAAAAATTAAATCAGGCCTTTCCGTTTCGATCAGAACCTTAGCGTCATAGGCATTTTCAGCTTCACCAATAAGTACAAAGTCTTCATATATTTTTAAAGCTCTTTTTACTTCTTCTCTTGCTAAACGCTCATCGTCTACTATGATAACTTTTATCTTTTTCATCTCGAAGGTATTAAAATAGTAGCCAGAACCGTTTCGTCTTCCATCTGCCTAATTTCAAAAGAAGCATTTCCGTTATATTGCAGCAACAGCCTTTCTCTCATGTTATTTAACCCAATACGGGAACCTTTAATCTCATTACTTAATTGTCCTGAGTTTTGAACAGTAATTTTTATAAAATCATTTTCCATTGCGACTTTTACAGTAATGAACCCTCCAGCTTTTCTTTTTTCAATTCCATGTTTTATGGCATTCTCAACAAGTGACTGAATACTAAAAGGAAGGATTAAATGCCTGGACAAGTCTAAACTGGTTTCTATTTTTATCTGCAAACGTTCCTCAAATCGTATTTTTTCTAATTCCAGATAATCTCTGACCAGATTAATTTCTTCATTTAAAGAGATTAACCTTCCCATGTTACTGTTTAAAGAATTTCTTAAAAGTTCAGACAATAAATCAATTGCTCTTCTCGCTGCCGTAGGATTTTCTATAACCAGAAATTTTATATTATTTAATGAATTAAAAAAGAAATGCGGATTAAGCTGTGCACTCAGATTATTTAGTTGTGCTTCTTTTATCATGATTGATAACCGTGCATTTTCTTTTACTGTTTCTAATTCGAGTCTTGAATAATGATAAAGATGATATGCCAATACCCAAATAGACATTAATCTTGTACCTGTAATAAAAACTTGTAATTGTACCGATTTAAAGAACACTAAAAATGAATCGGTTTCATTTTTAAAGATTAACAAACGTACCAAATACAGTTTACCTACAATCAAAACCATATATAATAAGGAAAGTATCAAAATACTAAGTACAATTCCTGGCAATAACATTTTCAGATTCAATTTATTCCATCCGTTTTTTAAGGCAAAATTTCGGTATATATGAGTCAGTAAAATACCAATAGCTACATCCAGTATTAAATCTACAGCTCCCATTTTCCATATAAAATGACCACTCAGGAAAGCTGCTACTCCCCAATACAAAGAAGCAGTAATCCACCCTATCAGTTGAATTTTCCAATATGTCGATAGTGCAGTAGTTGTTTTCAAAACTATTTTTTTTAGTGCTGTAGTAAAGGTATTCTTCTCATGCAGATTGAGCAAATAAAAGTACAGGAACGAAAAATAATAGAGGATGAATGTATCAAGATTGCTTATTTTGATACAACATCCTCATTAATGATTATTATTTCTCCTCCTTTTTGATCAGGATTCTAAAAACAACAAATCATTAAAAAACAAACACTTACAATGAATAAAGAAAAGCCTAAATACATTTGAATTTATCCTTACGATATCAAATTTATATTATTTGTAATACTTTTCTTATGATATTGATAATCAACTCTATAGGTATTAAAAAATCCTATTCTGTTATTTAAAAAACTTTTTGTAACACTCTAAAAATATATCTCAACATACTTTTACATCAGATTTAAAGTGAAAAAATTTAGTAGAAATTAAACACAATCAAAAAGAGCTTTACAAACAAATTTTACAACAATCCAGAAAAAAATAAAAAAAGAAACAATGAGAAATCTACAAAACACACCCCCAATAATTGTACAGGCAAAAAGCATTGGACATCCAATTGATTTTAAATGGAACAAAAAAAAGATAGAACAATTTTTAGATCCTTTAGAAGGCAATGACGAACTTGAACATGCATTAATGCAAATTAATCATAAAGCTTCTATGGGACTTACAGCAGCTTTGCTCGAATGGATATACTGGCGATATACCGGGTACACAAAAATGAATAATGATACCCAAAAAAGAATCGAGGCTCTATGGTGTTCTATTGGGAATATCGAAAATACAAAACCATTAGTTTTTGATGCTGACTTTGATATTTCGGCCTCAGGACACGTAAACGGACCATTATGGGTAGCTCTTATGAATGTAACCATGATCGATGTGATGTACAGAAAAGGATCTTATTCAATTCAGAGTGAACTTGTTGGACTGGTTTTACTAGCGCGTCATATTACTCCAAGAAAGCGAGTTTTTGATAAATGGTTCAACAGAACATTAATGGTTTTAAAACGCGATTATCCATGCCAATATACTATTGAAGATGCAGATAAAAACTACGAAACAGTTTACGACTCATCGCACGAACCTGTAATTTGCCGTGATTTTTTCTTTAATCCTGAGTTTGAAAATTCTATCGAGACAACAGAAAAAGCAATAAACGAACTAATTCATAATTTAGATACTAAATCCAATCAATTTTTGTGTTTCCCAAAAAGAGCCTCTTAATGGGTATATTCTAAAAACAAGCCCCACAAACTTCATCTCTTTTTGAATTTTGTGGGGTTATTATTTTAGTTCAAATTAAAACTTATTTTCAACTTCTGCAGCCTGCAACATAAGATAATGCAAATCGGTATTTTTTACGAAAGGTTTCAACAGTTCGCTTCCGGGACCAAACATTGCTAATTCTACATAATCAGCAGAGTGATCCATGCTAATCCATCCTACAGAATTTATTTTTCCCTGCATTTCTGCAAAAGCCTTATAGGGCAATTTTTTATAATTGTACAGTCCGTCCTCTTTATGCAATCCATCATAATAGCTTAGTACTGTTTTTGCCTCTTCATCTGAAACCGAATGTCCATTTGCCTTTTCGATGATTTCCTTTATTTGCGAGACAGAAGATTGTGGTTTTATCTGATTCAAAATCCATTCGTTCGTCTGAGTATATTTCTGGATACTGTCAAAATTATCATTAGCATCTTTACCGTAGATAATTCCAGGATTGGCATTTCCGTGATCTGTAGTAATAATAACCAGTGTTTCTTTATCTTTTTCGGCAAAATCTATGGCAATTTTTACCGCTTCATCAAACTCGATCTGATCATGAATTAAACCTGCAATATCATTTCCGTGAGCAGCCCAGTCAACTTTTCCGCTTTCTATTTGTAAAACAAAACCATTTTTATGATTTTTCATTCGGTCGATAGCTTTCTGCGCCATTTCTGCCAGACCTGGAATAGTTTGCTGTAAATTCTGATCGCTATTTCTATCAACATAATAAGACAAACCATCTTCTGCAAACACACCCAAAATAGGCTGAGAATTAGAAGCCGCGCTCATATCAGAACGTGTTTTTACCACCTGATATCCTTTTTCCTTAAAAGCAGCAAACATATCTTTTTTATCTTTTCTGGATTCGGGACTAAAATAGTTTGAACCGCCGCCCATCATCACATCAAAACCAAGATCTAAATATTGTTCAGCAATGTCATCCTGTGCATTTCTACTTTTACTGTTTACGCAAAAACCAGCCGGAGTAGCATGAGTTATAGGAACTGTTGTTACACAACCTGCCATTTTTCCTGCCTTCTTGAACTTTTGCCAGATTGGTAAATGAGGTTCTCCCTGCGGACTCACATTAAGTACTCCATTATTCACCCTAAAACCACCTCCCCACGAAGAGCTCGCAGCCGATGAATCAGTTACAATAGAACTGGCAGAAGCCGTATCCATTAAAGCTCTTGAAACTCTGTTGTCTTTGTATAACTGAATCCAGTTAGAGCCTTTTCCGGTTTTTCTGTTCAGGAACAAATCCGTCATATTAAGCGTGCCGGTACTCATTCCGTCACTAACGAGTAAAATAATATTTTTAGCTTTCTTATTTTTATTTAAAGATTCTAAATCTAAAATATTGGCAGAACCCTGAAACGGATTCATAACTGCGGCTCCAATCGTTAATAAAGAACCATTTTTAAAGAACTTCCTTCTATCCATTATTACTTTATTTATAGTAATTTCAAAGATAAAGAAATACGCCCAACCGCAAAATTATCATTATGTTATGATAATCGTTTTAAAGGTATCCTGATATATTACAAAACAAAAAACCCAACAGCATACTTATTAAGGAGGCTGTCGGGTTTTTATCATTCAAATGAAATTTATACTACAAACTTCAAAGGCAAATGCACTACTTTTTTAGTTTCGAAAAATTCATCTTCAAAAATGGTAGACAAATCATATAAAGTTGCTTTTGGGAAATCTTTTAGTTCTTCGGTCAAATCACCACCTTTCAGGTATAGAATTCCGTTTTTCAAAGTATGCTTGTGCTGCTTTTTTATTTTATTTTTAATCCACGAAACAAAATCCGGCATGTTTGTAACGGCACGACTTACGATAAAATCAAAATCACCTTTTACATTTTCAGCACGCAATTGTTCTGCTTTTACATTCTTTAATTCTAATGCATCAACAACTCCCTGAACTACCTTTATTTTTTTTGCAATTACATCAATCAGGTAAAAACGGGTTTCAGGAAAAAGAATTGCCAACGGGATTCCGGGAAATCCTCCTCCCGTTCCAACATCAAGAACAGTTGTTCCAGGTTCAAATTTCATGATTTTTGCAATTCCAAGCGAATGCAAAACGTGTTTTGTATATAATGCATCAATGTCTTTACGCGAAATAACATTGATTTTTTCATTCCAGTCGTGGTATAAAAAGTCTAATTTTTGAAATTGTTCGATCTGAATGTCGGTCAAATCAGGAAAATATTTCAATATCTCATCCATTGCTCTAATTTTTTAACAAAAGTACTACTTTACAGTTGAAATATTTAACTCAATTTTGCAAATTGAAAATTTATAATAATTACCTTTGAAAACTATTTAAATTAATTATGAATAACACTGCGCCTACATTTGCTAAGCAAGACAATCTGAAGTTCTTCAGAACACTTAACTCACGAGTAAACAATTACTTCAAGGAGAATAACATTCAGAAAACAGGAAACTGGAAGCTGCACTTAAAAGCCATTATTCTTTTTGCTGTTTTTCTAACACCGTATTTTTTAATCTTAACTCTTGACATGCCATTTTGGGCACAATTGTTATTAAACATTCTTATGGGAGTGGGAATGGCCGGAATTGGAATGAACGTGATGCACGACGGAAACCACGGATCGTACTCTTCTAAATCATGGATTAATAAGATTATGGGCGGAAGTATTTATGTTCTTGCCGGAAACGTACACAACTGGCAGGTACAGCATAATGTACTTCACCATACCTATACCAATATTCATGGTCATGACGAAGATCTTGATGCGGGTAGAATTATTCGTTTTACGCAAAACGCCGAATGGCATCGTTTTCATAAGTTTCAACATTATTATTCTTTCTTTTTATACGGACTTTTGACTTTTAATTGGGCTTTAACAACCGATTTCAAGCAAATGAAAAACTACATAAAAAGAAAACTATCCTACGGTGCACCACAAAGTCCAACTAAATTATGGACCGTTCTTGTGATTACAAAAATAATCTACGTTTTAATCTGGATGGCTTTGCCAATGATTTTAGGCGTAACATGGTGGAAAGTTGTTATTGGATTTTTCGTAATGCATTATACTGCAGGATTAATTTTAAGTATCGTTTTTCAATTGGCACACGTAGTAGAAGAAACTTCAAATCCGGTTCCTAACGAAGACGGAGAAATCGAAAACACCTGGGCTATTCACCAGTTGTACACAACGGCTAATTTTGCTCCAAAGAACAAAGTAGTCAATTGGTTTACAGGAGGATTAAACCACCAGATTGAGCATCATATTTTTCCGAATATCAGCCATATTCACTACGGAAAAATTGCTGAAATCGTAAAACAAACTGCAATCGAATGCAATTTGCCTTACCATGAATTCAGAACCATGAGAGGAGCAATTATCGCACATTACAAGCATTTAAAAGATCTTGGAATGAAACCTGAACTAGCATAAAATAAAAAAATCTATTAATAATTAACCTTCCTTAATTAAAGTTGAAATTAAGGACATTCAAAATTTTTATAATGAATCACATTCTTTCAGACAGAATTAACAACCTAGCAACATCACAAACCTTAGCAATGGCTGCTTTAGCACGTGAATTAAAAGCACAAGGAAAAGACATTATCAGTTTAAGTTTAGGTGAACCAGATTTTAACACTCCTGACTTCATTAAAGAAGCGGTTAAAAAAGCGGTAGACGAAAATTACAGCACTTATTCTCCGGTAGAAGGATATTTAGAATTGAGAGAAGCAATCTGCAAAAAATTCAAAAGAGACAATAATTTAGATTACAAACCAACTCAAATTGTAGTTTCTACAGGAGCAAAACAATCTTTGTACAACATTGCACAAGTAATGCTAAACGACGGTGACGAGGTTATTTTACCTGCACCTTACTGGGTTTCTTACTTCGAAATCGTTAAGCTTTCAGGAGGAGTTCCGGTTGAAGTACCAACATCTGTAGATACTGATTTTAAAATTACACCCGAACAATTAGAAGCTGCCATCACACCAAAAACAAAAATGATGTGGTTCAGCTCTCCTTGTAACCCATCCGGATCAGTTTACAGCAGAGAAGAATTAACTGCTCTTGCAAAAGTGTTAGAAAAACATCCAAATATTTATGTAGTTGCAGATGAGATTTATGAGCACATCAATTTCTCAGGAACATTCTGCAGCATCGGTTCAATCCCGGGAATGCTAGAAAGAACTATCACTGTAAACGGAGTAGCAAAAGCATTTGCTATGACAGGATACAGAATTGGTTATATTGGAGCTCCGGAATTCATCGCAAAAGCGTGTACAAAAATTCAGGGACAAGTAACTTCTGGAGCAAATTCTGTGGCACAACGTGCTACCATTACAGCTGTAGAAGCTGATCCAAGCGTATTAAACCACATGGTTCAGGCTTTTCATACCCGTAGAGATTTAGTAGTTGGATTATTAAAAGAAATTCCAGGTATAAAAATCAACGTTCCGGAAGGTGCATTTTACGTATTCCCGGACGTTTCTTCTTTCTTCGGAAAAACTTTAAAAGGAACCGAAATCAAAGATGCAAATGATGTTTCAATGTACCTTTTAGCTGAGGCTAACGTTGCAACGGTAACCGGAGATGCTTTTGGAAACCCAAATTGTATTCGTTTCTCTTACGCAACAAGCGACGATATCTTAAAAGAAGCATTACGCAGAATCAAAGAAGCTTTGGCTGCATAACAACATAAACAATTTTTATTAAAACGGCTTAAGGCTTAAAGTTTCAACACTTTATACTTTGAGCTGTTTTTTTTATGCGATTATTTTGGGCGTGTCCCTCCGGGTCGGGCTATTCGCTGCAAGTCCTCGCACTTCCTTCGTCAGGCTGTGGGCTTTTCGCTACTATCCCTCACGCAAACAGCAAGCAAGAAAATTTCATCAATTATGCAGTCAAATAATTCGGTAATTTGTGTAATGCGTGGCAAATAACAAAAATTATTTTCAAAATTCCCATTCCACAATTTTATAAACACCCGTTGTAATTCTATAAGACATAAGGCTTTATAAAATCCCAACTTTGTAATATAAAATTTAAAAAATTATATATTATGATACATACAGATGAAACCACAGAAAAAGCAGTTAGTACATTAGAAGGATTAATTTCAATACTGGAAGACGGAAAACTAGGATATACCAATGCCGCAGAACATGTAGACAGCCCGGCAATCAAAACCGACTTTTTAGAGTATGCCCGCGAACGTGCATTATTCATTGTAGAAATACAGGACGAAATCAACAGACTGGGAAAATCAACAGATACTGCTGGCGGAGGCCCATTAGGAGCAATTCACCGTGCATGGATCGATATTAAATCATCTTTTACAAGTGGTGACACAGAAGCTATTATCAATGCTTGTATTACCGGAGAAGAAGCCGCTATCGAAAAATACAAAATGGCGTTGGAACACAACCATCTTGACGGAAGCCAAATTGGACTTGTTTCAAAACAATTAAACAGTATTGAAAATACTTTGACAAAAATTAAAGCGAGAAAATTGTCATAATAAATGGCAATATTTTTTTGAGAAGGAAACTATCCGGTTATTTGAACTGGGTAGTTTTTTTGTTTTTATTAAATTTGAATTTTTATATTCCTACCATTAATAAGTAAACAAAACATTCTTAAATGAAAAAAGTAATTTTAGATTTAGCTGTAACACTAGACGGTTTTATTGAAGGTCCTAACGGAGAAACTGATTGGTGTATTATGGACGACGACATGGATTTTGATGGATTTTTATCCAGCATAGATATCATTTTTTATGGTAGAGTGAGTTATGATATGTGGGGAAATTATCAACCGGATGAAAATGCAAGTCCTGATGAAAAATCACTTTGGAAAAAAGTACATGCTAAAGATAAATATGTTTTTTCCAGTCAAAACAAAAAAGATGATAATGCCACTTTCATCAATTCAGACATTTCAAATAAAGTAGCTGAGATTAAAAAACAATCCGGAAAAGATATCTGGTTATATGGAGGCGCAAGTCTTATTAAAACGTTTATTCAATTGAATCTTATTGACATCTACAGAATATCCGTTCACCCTATTGCTTTAGGAACCGGAAAGCCATTGTTTGAAGACCTAAAAAACCGAATAGAATTAAAACTACTTAAAACCAATATTTTCAAATCAGGAGTTGTACAGCTTATCTACGAACCTGCTAAATAAAAAACCTTCATTTATCATCATTCCATATAATGTAACTATTTCAAAAAAAGTCACTTCAGCATTAGCAAACTCGAATTATTTATAAGAACTTTGCAAACTTTTTTCCATGAATACCACAAAAGCCTAAAGTTTTAGAAATGAAGAAGAAGATTGAAATATTAGCTCCAGCAAGAGATTTAATTGGTGGAATGGCCGCGATAAATAGTGGTGCCGATGCAGTTTATATTGGCGCTCCGCAATTTGGTGCCCGTTCTAATGCCAACAATTCAATTGAAGATGTAGCCGCATTAGTAAAATATGCGCATTTATTTAATGCTCAGGTTTTTGTAGTAATGAATACCATTTTGTACGACAACGAACTAGAAACGTGTCGCCAAATGATCTATGAATTATACGACATTGGTGTCGATGCCCTGATTATTCAGGATATGGCCATTATGGAAATGGAGTTACCTCCTATCGTACTTCACGCCAGTACACAAGCCAACAATCGTGACGCAGATAAAATTAAATTCCTAAAAGATGCCGGAATCAAACGTGTGGTTTTGGCCCGCGAACTGAACCTGCATCAAATAAAAACAATTTACGATGAAGCCGATGTTGAATTAGAATTTTTCGTAACCGGAGCTTTGTGCGTTTCTTTCAGTGGAAACTGCTATATGAGTGTGGCCAACGGAGAACGCAGCGCCAATCGTGGTTCCTGCGCTCAAAACTGTCGTTTGCCTTACAACCTAATCGACGGAAACGGAGAAACCTTAATCAAAAACAGTCACTTACTTTCTATCAAAGACTTAGATATCTCAGATCAGATTCCAAATTTGATTGAAGCCGGAATCGTTTCTTTTAAGATCGAAGGAAGATTAAAAGATGTAGTGTACGTAAAAAACAACGTTTCTTTTTTACGTCAAAAACTAGACAGCTTTTTAGAAGGCGCAGGAAGTGATAAATACATGAAAGCTTCTTCAGGAAAATGCACCTATACTTTCGATTCTTCTTTAAGCAGAACATTCAACCGTGGTTATACCGATTATTTCGTAAACGACAGAAATCACAGCATTGGTTCCTGGGAAAGCCCAAAATCAAAAGGGCAATATATTGGTAAACTTATCCGAACTGTTGGAAACGCTTACGAAATCGAAAACGGCGAATTATTAAACAACGGCGACGGACTTTGCTTCATCAACGAAAACAACGAAGCCGACGGAATCTACGTAAACAAAGCCGAAAACGGTAAAATTTATCCAAACGTTTTAAAAGAAGTAAAAGACGGTACTTTTATTTATAGAAACAACGATGCTGCTTTTATCAAAATTGTAGAAAGAGAAGACAGTGCCGTTCGAAAACTAAGCACTACTTTATTACTTACAGAAAATGAAACAGGTTTCGAACTAATCGCAACCGATGAAGACGGAAATGTAAGCACTGTTACTTTAGAACATTCAAAAGAACAGACTAAAACCGGTGAATCGATCGAAGAAAATATCAAAACACAATTGGCAAAAACAGGTTTTACCCCATATACTGCCGATGAAATTACTATAATGTTCTCTCAAAACTGGTTCCTTCCTATTTCAAAAATCAACGAAATGCGAAGAACAGTTTACGATCAGTTAACTGAGATTCGTTTGGCAAATTACGTACGCGAAGAACACCAGTTGGTAAAAACATCACATCCGTATCCTGAAACTAAACTGGATTTCATGTACAATGTTTCAAACAAAACGGCTCGTAAATTCTACGAACGTCATGGCGTAACCGAAATCGAAAAAGCATTCGAATTGCAATGGGATCCGGGAAAATCTCGTGTAATGACAACCAAATATTGTATCAAATACGAATTAAAAAAATGCCCAATACACCAAAAAGATATCATGGGGGTTAAAGTAAAAGAACCATTGGTTTTAAAACAAGGCGAGCTCGAATACAAACTAAAATTCAACTGCAAGCCCTGCGAAATGGAAATCTGGGAAAAAGATGCCGAATTCGAAATCGAAGAAGATTATTTTCATTAGTAGCGTAACCGCAAAGTTCGCAAAGGATTACATAAGGTTCGCAAAGATTAAAACAATCTTTGTGAACCTTTTGTATTTTTAATCATAAGGTAAGACTTTGCGGTTAATTTTAAAATCTGCTGAATCTGCATGAGAATAAATTCCATTTTATTTATCTTTACTCTCAAAATAAGATTTAAATGGAGCCAAAAAACAGCATAGCCACATACGCAATTATTGCCGGCTTTTTGGTCTGCTCATTTTTTCCGGTTTTAATCTTTTCAGATAGTTACTTTATTTTCCAATGTATCCAAATATGTGATTTTGGTGTTTTTTGGAATCCCATTTTCTGGGGAATTTTGTTTCCATTATTTATTGTTTTTCTTTTTTGGAATACCGCTAAAAAAATCAGTTTTTCATTACATCAAATAACCTATTTCAAAGCTTGCTCTCAATTTTCATTCGGAGTAAGTTCAAAAATCATATTCGCTCTTTTTACACTTTATATAATCGGACAATTCGTTAATGGAATAGCTGTTCCATTAAGATCTCAATTTTTGGATCAGGTTATTTTTTCGATACTAATGATATTATTTTTATCATTTATATTAATGACAATAACATTTATAAGCAGTTTAATAATTGTAAAACTGAGCCGAAATTCTCAATCTCTAAATCAAACAAAATGAAAATATTACTTTTAGGTTCAGGCGAATTGGGCAAAGAATTTGTCATTGCCGCACAACGAATCGGACAAACCATAATTGCTGTCGACAGTTACGAAAATGCTCCCGCAATGCAGGTTGCACACGGATTTGAAGTCATCAATATGCTCGACGGCGAAGCACTTGACCGAATTGTAGCCAAACACCAACCTGATTTTATAGTTCCCGAAATAGAAGCCATTCGTACCGAACGTTTTTATGATTACGAAAAACAAGGCATCACCGTTGTTCCTTCGGCGAAAGCCGCCAACTTTACCATGAACCGTAAAGCCATCCGCGATTTAGCTTCAAAAGAACTCGGATTAAAAACAGCCAAATATCAATACGCAACATCGGTCGAAGAATTACAAAAAGCCGTTCAGGAAGTTGGAATTCCGTGTGTGGTAAAACCTTTAATGTCGTCTTCCGGAAAAGGACAATCGACTATAAAGACCGAAAGCGATATCGAAAAAGCATGGCAATATGCCGTTGCGGGTTCACGTGGAGACGTTATTGAAGTTATCGTAGAAGCATTTGTTGATTTTCACTCAGAAATTACGCTTTTAACAATTACTCAAAATAATAATCCAACTTTGTTTTGTGCTCCAATTGGCCACAGACAAGAACGCGGCGATTATCAGGAAAGCTGGCAGCCTGCAAAAGTTTCTGAAGCTGATCTGTACGAAGCACAGGACATGGCCGAAAAAATCACCGAAGCGCTTGGCGGAGCAGGATTATTTGGCGTTGAATTTTTCCTGACAAATGACGGTGTTTATTTCTCTGAACTTTCTCCTCGCCCACACGATACCGGAATGGTAACTTTGGCCGGGACTCAAAATTTCAATGAATTCGAATTACACTTGCGCGCGATTTTAAGCCTTCCGATTTTCGAAATCACACTTGAAAAAGCCGGAGCAAGTGCCGTAATTTTAGCATCGGAAGATTCGACAAACCCTACTTTTACCGGGATTGAAAAAGTAGCCGCTTTACCCAAAACCGATTTTAGAATCTTTGGCAAGCCAACTTCAAGACCGTATCGCCGAATGGGAGTTGTTTTAAGTCATGATTCATTAGCCATTCCCATTGAAGAAGTCGTAGAACGCGCCAAAGCAACTTCAAAATTAATCACTGTAAACTCTTAAAAATGAAAAAACTATTATTTATAGCATTCCTGTTTATTGGAATCGCAACGCAAGCCCAGAATAAAAAAACAACCGAAAAGCCACAAATTGTAGAAACCGCTTGTGGAGAATGCCAGTTTGGGATGAAAGGCAAAAGCTGTGATTTAGCCGTTCGAATTGACGGAAAAACTTATTTTGTTGACGGAACTACTATTGACGAACATGGCGATGCCCATGCTGAGGATGGATTTTGCAATAAAATCCGCAAAGCTGCTGTAACCGGAAAAGTCGAAAACGGTCGTTTCAAAGCCACTTCATTCACTTTACTTAAAGAAAAATAATGGAGTTAATTCTTGAAAATATTGCCAAACACGTTTCCCTAACTCCTGAAGAACAAGCTCTTTTTTTATCTAAAACCGAAATACATACCTACAAAGCCAAAACCATTTTGCTAAGTGCCGGTGAAGTTTGTAAACATTCGTATTTTGTAAATTCCGGAATTTTAAGAAGTTTCAACATCAACGACAATATTGTCGAGCATGTTCTGGCATTCGCTTGCCAGGGCTGGTGGATGAGCGATATGTACAGTTATTTTTCGCAAAAACCGGGACAGCTTTTTATAGAAGTTCTGGAAGATGCGGAAGTAGTTTCATTATCTAAAGAAAATCAGGAACAATTGTTTCACGACATTCCAAAATTAGAACGATTTTTCAGAATTTTGATCGAAAACTCACTAGTTGCCAATCAGCAGCGACTAATGGATAATTTAAGTTTACCTGCGGAAGAACGCTTTGAGAAATTCTGCGCAAAATACGGAACACTAGTTCACAAAGTCCCTCAAAAACAAATCGCTTCTTTCATTGGTGTTACACCGGAATTTTTCAGTAAAATGAAAGCAAGGCTTTTGAAGAAATAGTTTTTTTGCCACAGATTTCACAGATTAAAATGATTTAAAAAAATGTTGCCACGACCCGAACGATAGCGAACAGGCTACGAATTCCACAAATTTTCCCGAATTTTAATTTAATTTTTGCTCAATTTAATTCGTGACAATTTGTGGAATTCGTAGCCAAAAGAAATCATTTTAATCTGTGAAATCTGTAGCAAAAACAAAAACACGGCCAAAGACCGTGTTTTCTTTTGAATTAAAATTGTTCAACCTCTGTAGAATGTTCCATTGCTGTTATGGTTGATTTTCCTATCATCACCGTATTCTGAACGGCATCGAAATAAGAAGTCCCTACAAAAGCCTGATGCTTTACCGCTCGGAATCCGTTTTTCTGTAAAGCAAATTCTCTTTCCTGCAATTCAGAATATCCTGCCATTCCGCGTTCTTTATACGCTTTAGACAATTCGAACATACTGGTATTCAAAGCATGAAATCCCGCCAGGGTAATAAATTGGAACTTATATCCCATTGCAGCCAGATCTTCTCTGAATGTTTCCATCTCAGCAACTGATAATTTTGCAGCCCAATTGAAAGAAGGCGAACAGTTATAAGCCAACATTTTATCCGGGAATTCTTTTTTCATCGCATCGGCAAACTTTTTAGCATAAACCAAATCCGGATTACTGGTTTCCATCCAAATCAAATCAGCGTAAGGCGCATAGCTCAAACCTCTTGCAATTCCCTGATCGATTCCGCTGTTTACATAGAAAAAGCCTTCGTTGGTTTTTTCGCCTGTAATAAACCTTGCATCTCTCGGGTCTGCATCGCTCGTTAATAAATTAGCAGCATCAGCATCTGTTCTTGCAACAATCAAAGTAGAAACTCCCATAACATCAGATGCTAAACGAGCTGCAATCAGTTTATTAATTGCTTCCTGAGTGGGCACCAAAACTTTACCGCCCAAATGCCCGCATTTTTTAGCAGAACTCAATTGATCTTCGAAATGAACTCCTGAAGCCCCCGCTTCAATCATAGATTTCATAAGTTCAAAAGCATTTAGATTTCCACCAAAACCAGCTTCAGCATCAGCTACAATCGGAACTAAATAATCTTTTTTATCTTCCACTCCGTTTACGGTCTGAATCTGATCAGCGCGTAACAGTGCATTATTTATTTTTTTTACCACCATTGGTACACTATTTACAGGATAAAGCGATTGGTCAGGATACATTTCTCCCGCCAAATTTGCGTCGGCTGCCACTTGCCAGCCACTCAAATAAATCGCTTCAAGCCCGGCATCGACTTCCTGAATCGCCTGATTTCCTGTCAAAGCCCCTAAACCAGCAACATAATCCTGACTTTTTAACTTTCTCCATAATTTTTGCGCTCCCATTTTGGCAATAGAATGCTCAATTTGATAAGAACCCTGAAGCGTAACTACTTCTGTAGCCGTGTAAGGACGTTCAACACCTTTCCATCTTGGGTTTGTAATCCAATCGTTAATCAATTCCTGAATTCTGTCTTCTGTTGTTTTCATAAATAGTATAGTTAAGTTGGTTAGTAAAGCATTTCATTCAATTAAAAATTTTGAATTAAAAATTAAAAATCTGCGTAATCTGCTAATCTGCGTGAAAAATATTTTTAATTCTTTATAAATATTTATAGCACGGAATGGTCAAGAAATCAACGAAATCGGAATTTACAACCAATCGTTCCAAAACCTTTTCAGCCAAAGGAAATTGTCTTTTTTCATGAAGTTCCTCCCCTAATTCCTCTTTGATTTTCTGGAATTCGTCTAAAGCCAATTCGTGATAATACGCCAGATCTAATTTTCTGCCATTATCCAAAACCACTTTATTCTGAAGCCACTGCCACAATTGCGATCTTGAAATTTCTGCCGTTGCAGCATCTTCCATCAAATTATGCAAGGCTGCGGCACCCTGCCCATTTAGCCATGAAGCCAGATACAAAACTCCTACATTAATATTTTTTCGAACGCCATTTTCAGTAATGATCCCGATTGGTGGTTCAATCAAATCGGCTTCTGTAATTTTGCGATGTTCCCTTTTTATATGTATCTGATTGGGCGTTGGCATTCCTTTATCAAAGATTTCTTTTGCTATTGCAACCAAATCCGGGTGCGCTACCCAGGTTCCGTCATGGCCGTTTCGAACTTCTCGTTCTTTATCTGCTTTTACTTTTGCGAAAGCGGCTGCATTCGCTTCTTCATTATTCTTAATCGGAATTTGAGCCGCCATTCCGCCAATAGCATGAATGCCGCGTTTATGACATCTCTGAATTACCAGATTTGAATAGGCATTCATAAAAGGCGAAGTCATATTTACCTGATCGCGATCCGGAACGATAAACTTCGGGTTCTTTCTGAACTTTTTGATATATGAGAAAATATAATCCCAGCGTCCGCAATTCAATCCTACGATATGTTCTTTCAATTCATAGATAATTTCATCTAACTGAAAACTGGCTGTTATGGTTTCAATTAAAACCGTCACTTTTATGGTTCCTCTTTCCAGTTTTAGATAATCTTCGGTAAAATCTATTACATTGTTCCACCAGCGTGCTTCGAGATAATGCTCTAATTTTGGAATATAGAAATAAGGTCCTGAATTGTTTTCCAGAAGCCTTTTGTGGTTATGAAAAACATACAATCCAAAATCTACCAAAGAACCTGAAACTTCTTTTCCTTCAATCAAAAGATGTTTTTCAGGCAAATGCAAACCTCTGGGACGTACAATTAGCGTTGCAATCTTTTCATTTAAATGATAGGATTTTTGCTTCACCAAATCGGTGTATGTAATGGTTTTATTTACAGCATCAATTAAATTCGTTTGCCCGTCCATTAAATTTTGCCAGGTCGGAGCAGTACTATCTTCAAAATCGGCCATGAAAGTTTTTGCTCCGGAATTCAAGGCATTGATAATCATTTTGCGATCAACAGGCCCGGTAATTTCTACTCTACGATCTAATAAATCTTTCGGAATTGCTCCGGCCGTCCAATTACCCTCTCTGACACTTTTTGTTTCTGGTGTAAAAACCGGCATGACCCCCTGATCAAAAGCAGTTTGTTTTTGTTCGCGTTGTAACAATAACAATTTTCGTTGCGATTCGAATTTTCGATGCAAATCGGTTATAAAAACAATCGCTTCTTCTGTCCAGATTTTTGGATAAGAAAGCTTCTTTTCGGCTAAAAACTCCATTGCCGTTTCGGTAATTTCTAATTGGTTTTTCATAGCTGTGGATTTTACTTTAATTAGAATTTAATCAAATCGCCTACATCTTTTTTAAAATAAAAACATAACAACCTGATATATAATATTTTCTACACCACAATATTAGAAAAAAGTTTTTTACAAAACAAGCGAACGTTCGCTAAATATTAAAAATAATTTTTTGGCGATTATTTTTTAAATGGTTATATTTGATTTATGGATATCGAAAAAGACTATATAAAGCTGATATTTGGGCTAAAACTCAAGCAAGTCCGCACGCAAAAAAATCTTTCTCTTTTTGGCTTAGCTAAATTGACCAATCTTTCAAAATCGTATTTAAACGAGATTGAAAAAGGAAAAAAATATCCAAAAACAGATAAAATTTTACTTTTATGCGAACATTTGGACGTTGCTTATGACCAGATGGTGTCTTTAAAACTGGATAACAATCTCGCACCGATTGGAGAAATTCTAAAATCAGGTATTTTAAAAGAGATTCCTTTAGAGCTTTTTGGGATTCAGGAAGCTGATTTAATAGACATTATTGCTAATGCTCCGGCTAAGGTGAATGCCTTTATTAGTACGATTATCGAAATTGCCCAACATTATAATTTAAGTCGCGAAAGTTTCTTTTTGGCCGCTTTACGATCGTATCAGGAAGCACACAATAATTATTTTGAAGATCTGGAAGATAAGGTCATTTCGTTTTCGAAATCATTTCAGATCAATTTAGATTCTAAAGTAAGTATCGAAGAATTAGAAGCCATTTTAAAAGAAGAGTACGATTATAAAATAAAAGAAATTGTATTTTCTGAACAGGATTTGGGCGATTTGCGTTCTATTTATGTTCCTAAAAGCAGAACATTATTACTGTCGACAGAATTAGACCATCCGCAGAAAGCATTTATTTTAGCCAAGGAAATCGCGTATAATTATTTACAAATTTCAGACCGCTTACTCACTTTTAGCTGGATTAAGTTCGAAAACTTCGATCAGGTCCTGCACAATTTTTATGCTTCGTATTTTGCGGGAGCTTTGCTATTGCCAAGACAATTAGTTGCGAGCAAAATCAATGATTTCTTAAATAACGAAAAACCAAATCCTGAAGAGTTTGTGGCACTAATCGAGAGTTTCGAAGTTTCGCCGGAATCTTTCTACCAGCGATTGACCAACTTATTACCCAAAGATTTTCACTTGAAGAATTTATTCTTTTTAAGAATGTCCCACAAAATTGGTTCGGATAAATACCTCATAAAAAAAGAATTACACATTACGAACCAGCAAGAACCACACGCCAACGAAACCAATGAACATTATTGCAGAAGATGGGTTTCGGTAAAAACGATTGATGAAGCCATCAGGCAAAACAAAGCTCATTTTTTTGATGCTCAAATTTCAAGTTATGCGCACAGTGGCAATGAATATCTAGTTTTTTCATCAGCGACAAAAGATCCTTTTGTAGAGAACTGTATCAGAAGTATTTCGGTTGGAATCCTGATTACGCCTGCAATGAAAAAGAAATTCAAATTTATCGAAGGAAAGCCTTTGGTAAAAAGAATTGTTGGTGTAACCTGCGAAACCTGCGATGTAAAAGATTGCCTGGAAAGAGCCGCACCGCCAATTGCGCTGGAGAAAAAAAGACGCCATGAGAATACGGATTTGGTTGTGCAACAGTTTATAAATCAATTCAGTTAAAACATTATGAAATATTTTACTTTAATCATAACGCTGCTTTTTATTAATATAAACCAGAAAACAGAAAAACTTACTGGTCGCTATAATTATTTAATTGAAGACGACAATTCCTATATCCAAAAAGATAAAATCACTTTTAAGGATAGCATTTTTGCGTTTGACAATAAATTTTTGCCAAAAGGAAAAATCTCATATGGTAATGTCATACTATTGGATAATTTCATCAATACAGATTTAATTATAAGCATTTCCAAAGATCAAATCAAAAACGACACTATTCTATTTTACATGCATGATAAACAAAGTTCAGCTGCGAATTATCTTGACGAAGTAGTTGGAAAAGGAAAATTGATTAGGATTAAACAATAAAAGTTTTTTTTTAAAATCTCGCAAAGTCGCAAAGTTTCCTTTCACTTTGAATATAATTACCTAAATATATCTTCTCACAATCTTGTCATCTCTAGACGCATTGCTGTGCGTCTCTACTTAAAACCTTTGCAACTTAGCACCTTAAAGAACTTAATCTAGGTTAAGTGCGTTTCGTTGACCTTGATAGTATCTTTGTACTATAAAAATAACAAAACACAAAATCATGGAAAATATAGTATTACACAAAGCAGAAACAAGAGGAAACGCAAATCATGGTTGGCTTAATGCTTATCATAGTTTTAGTTTTGCAAGCTGGTACAATCCGGAAAGAATTCAGTTTGGAGCGCTTCGTGTTTTGAACGATGACACCATCGCTGGCGGAATGGGTTTTGGAACTCATCCTCACGATAATATGGAAATCATTACGATTCCGCTTGAAGGTGATTTAGCACACAAAGACAGTATGGGAAATACTGAAATTATCAAAAATGGTGATATTCAGGTGATGAGTGCCGGAACCGGAGTTCAGCATAGTGAGTTTAACCCGAATGCGGATCAGCAAACTAAATTATTGCAAATCTGGTTGTTTCCGAACAAAAGAAATGTAGATCCTCGTTATCAGCAAATTACTTTGGATGTTGCAGACAGACACAATAAATTAGCACAAATTTTATCGCCAAATGCTGATGATGAAGGAGTTTGGATTCATCAGGACGCCTGGTTCAACATGGGAAATTTTGATGCCGGAATCACAACTGAGTACAAAATCAAAAAAGAAGGAAACGGAGTTTATGCTTTCATTTTAAAAGGAAACGTAACCATCAACGGCCAGGAATTGAATACACGCGACGCTGTTGGAATTTCGGGAACTGATATTTTAAATATAAAAGCAAATACAGATGCTGAATTTTTATTGATGGATATTCCGATGAATTATTAATTTAAAGATTATAATTAATATTTTTCAAGAAACGATATATAAGTTGACAATCAACTTGTTATCGTTTCTTTTTTTAACCAATTTCTGCAAAAACCAAAAAGAAAGCGTATTTTTATTAGACGAAACTGGTCTTACTTCACTCAAAACTAACGATTTAAAATTTCAATCATGAATCCAAACAACCTAACCAAAGAATATACAAACGGAGAAGTAACTATAGTTTGGCAATCCGGAAAATGCATTCATTCTGCCAATTGCGTGAAAAATAATCCTGCTGTATTCCATCCAAAAGAAAAACCATGGATTTTACCCGAAGCTTCGACTTCTGAAAAAATCATGCAAACCATTCAAACCTGCCCTTCGGGAGCTTTGACTTATTATATAAACAATACTAAATAGCTTTTAATATAATTCCAAAATCGCATTTTTTATTTCTTAATCTAGGTTAAGTGCTCAAGGATTACTGTCATCGTAACTTTGTCTTATCAAAATGAAATTAATTATATAAAAATAAAAATTATGGCAACTACAAAATGGTCAATTGACCCAACACATTCAGAAATTGGTTTTAAAGTAAAACACATGATGTTTACAAATGTTTCAGGAAAATTTGGAACATATGACGCTACTATCACTACAGACGGAGATAACTTTGAAAATGCAGCTATTGAATTTTCTGCTGATATAGCTTCGATCGACACTGCAAATGCAGACAGAGACGGACATTTAAGAAGCGCTGACTTTTTTGATGTTGAAAATCATCCAAAATTAACTTTCAAAGCTTCAGCTTTCAAAAAAATCAATACAGGAAGCTATGAAATCACTGGAGATTTAAACATTAAAGGTGTTTCTAAAACCGTAACTTTTCCTGTAGAATATAGCGGAATCCTGACTGATCCTTGGGGAAATACAAAAGTAGGTCTAAGCATAGAAGGAAAAATCAACCGTAAAGACTGGGGTTTAAACTGGAACTCTGCTCTTGAAACCGGAGGCGTTTTAGTAGGTGAAGAAGTTCGCCTAAATATTGAATTACAATTCGCGAAACAAGCATAATCCAAAAATAATAGAATTTAATTTGATTGGTTAAAAGCCTGTACTTTTTTTTTAGAAAAGTGCAGGCTTTTTTAGTTTGCCACGAGTTTTTCTTCTTTATCAAAAAAAAGGGCTGCCACAGATTAAAAAATTTTCACAGATTTAAAATCAAAATAATCCTTTAATCTGTGGCAAAAAATTTAAAATATTAATTCGTAAAAATTAGTGTAATTGTTTCGCCTGTTCACTATCGCTCGGGTCGTAACAAAAACTATCTCACGGTATTTCTAAATTCTGTTGGAGACAATCCTGTTTGTTTTTTGAAAAGTCTGGAGAAATAAGAGTAATCTTCGTAACCTACTTTGTAAGCGATTTCATTTACTGCCAATTGTTTGTCGATCAACATTCGTTTTATTTCCAGAATTACGCGATCCATGATTACTTCAGTTGCCGTTTTTTGGAGAATTTCATTGCAGATTCTATTCAGGTGTTTTAATGTGATATTTAATTTTTCTGCGTAAAACGAAGGCAGTTTTTCTTCCTTGAAATATTGCTCTAAAAGCATTTCGAACTTATTGATTTTTATATTGTAAGAGTGTGTTTGATGCGAATAGGTTTCGCTGTATTTACGCGCAATTTCGATATGAATGCAATCCAGTAAATTCAGCATTTTATCGAGCTGGTATTTATTTTCCTGATTGTTTTCCTGAATCAGTAAATCAAAATAAGGCAGGATTTTTGGGATTTGCTTTTCCTCAAAAACCATTTCCGGCCGATTGTGAATCGAATGATAAAAATTATACTCGTTGATGTTTTTTTGCCCAAAATACAAATTATACAATTCCTGCGAAAAAATAATCACAAAACCTTCAATATCTTCAGACAAACTCCAATGATGCATTTGTCCTGGCTGCAAAACAAACAGGCTTCCTTTTTTGATTTCGAATTGGTCAAAATCGACTTCATGCTGGCCGGCACCCTTTGTAAAAAATACCATTAAATACGAATCGTGCCTATGTGGTTCTTCGACAAAACTGTGATTTTTTAAATGTTCCGTAAAAGTGTTCACATAAAAATCACGATGAATATCATTGCAGCTAAAATTCTGAACACTATAAATGGGATATCTTTTCATACGCAGTTAAATTTTATATTGCAGACTTTAGGTTCTTAGATTGTAGATTTTTGAGATTGGATTTGGAATTTGTTTTTTTATTGAAATTTCATAAAAAATGTCTTTATTGTGCTATAAGTAGCGAAGATATAAAAAAGACTTTTAAAAGCAGCTGAATTACCTTTGTATAAATAAAAAACAACAAGATCATGTCAAGTGCATTAACTCATATTTTAAGCAACGAATGTCCTATTTGTCATAAAGGAAAAGTATTTAAAGACAAAAGTATTTTTTTGACTTTTGGCCTTCCAAAAATGAACGAATATTGTAGTCATTGCAATTATAAGTTCCAGAAAGAACCTGGTTATTTCTTTGGTGCCATGTACGTAAACTACGGATTAACAGTTGCTCAGGGAATTGCCACGTATTGTATTGCACAGTTTTTCTTCGAGAAAAATTTCGATTTAAGAATTATTCCAATTATTGCAGTCGTCATCACCTTACTTACTTCTTTCAATCTACGATTTTCAAGATTAGCATGGATTTACATGTTTAAGGATTATACGAAGTAAAAAAGTACTATTTTTGCCTTTCAATTGAAACTAATTTTCAATTTAAAAAAATTCAACTTTAAATTAGAGAAATGAAAGCATACGTATTTCCGGGTCAGGGCGCACAATTTACAGGAATGGGCAAAGACTTATATGAAAACTCGGCTTTAGCCAAAGAATTATTCGAAAAAGCTAATGAAATTTTAGGTTTTAGAATTACAGATATCATGTTCGAAGGTACTGCCGAAGAACTAAAAGAAACCAAAGTAACTCAGCCGGCTGTATTTTTACATTCAGTTATTTTAGCAAAAACTTTAGGCGAAGATTTTAAACCAGAAATGGTTGCAGGACATTCTTTAGGAGAATTTTCAGCATTGGTTGCCAACGGAACTTTATCTTTCGAAGACGGACTTAAATTAGTTTCTCAACGTGCTCTTGCAATGCAAAAAGCCTGCGAAATCACTCCGTCTACCATGGCGGCGGTTTTAGGTTTAGCCGATAATATTGTAGAGGAAGTTTGTGCTTCTATCGACGGAATTGTGGTTGCAGCCAACTACAACTGCCCTGGACAATTGGTAATTTCAGGAGAAACTACAGCAGTAGAAAAAGCTTGTGAAGCGATGAAAGCTGCCGGAGCAAAACGTGCTTTAATTTTACCTGTTGGAGGAGCTTTTCACTCGCCAATGATGGAACCGGCAAGAGAAGAATTAGCTGCAGCAATCGAAGCCACTACTTTCTCTACTCCTATTTGTCCGGTATATCAAAACGTAACAGCGAGCGCTGTTTCTGACGCAAGCGAAATCAAAAAGAACTTAATCATACAATTGACTGCTCCCGTAAAATGGACTCAATCTGTACAACAAATGATCGCTGACGGTGCTACTTTATTTACTGAAGTTGGACCAGGAAAGGTATTAGCAGGTTTGATCAATAAAATTGACAAAGAAGCGGTTACGGCGAATGCTTAAATTTTAAGTTTTCAGTCGCAGTGGCAGTTTTCAGTTATTGACGATATAAATAAAATCCTCATGAACGGTTCGTTTATGAGGATTTTATTTATATAATTCTTTCGCTTCAATACAATGATTATTAGTCATTCCGGTAATTAGATAGTTTTGATCTCTTTTTTCAAAGAAGATATACCAAGTCGTTCTACTACTATTGTTATAAAAAATATAATTAGAGCCTAAATATTGAAGAGGTTTTGGAGTTTTCTTATGAGGAAAAGTAGATATATTCGAAATAACAAAACCTGCAATATCATCAGCATATTGCTGTGCAGATTCAGCAAAACTGAAATATCCTTTTTTAAAAAGAGAATAAACTAAATCATCAAAGTACTCCAGAACAGCTTTTTCAAAAATTATTTTTTCCAAGGATATGCTTTTATTCTTTTAGACATTTCAGCTTTAAATTCCTCCGAAGTTAATCCTTTTGCAAACTCAGCATCAAAATCAAAAGTCTCGCGATTTATCCCTTTAAATTTAGGTTTCTGAATTTCATATTCAACAGCAGGCTCTTCAACCTTATTATTTTTCGGATCTTCTTTTTTCTTATTCATAATTCCTACAATTTAATCTTACAAATTTACAAAATAAAATCTTTCTAAAATAAAAATCCCAAATAACCAGATTAGATTATTTGGGATTTTTAATATTGTAATGCTAGACGCACTGCTGTGCGTCTCTACTGAAAACTGTGCGTCTCTACTGTAACTACTAAGAGCGAACTTTCTGTTCCCATTTCCAGGCACTTGCCATAGCTTCGTCTAAGCTTAATTGTGCTTTCCAGCCTAAAACATTATTTGCTTTATCTGTGTTGGCATACGCTTCGGTGATGTCGCCTTCACGACGCGGTTTAATTGTGTATGGTAATTTTTTATCGCTTACTTTTTCGAAACTATGAATTACTTCCAGAACCGAACTTCCTTTTCCTGTTCCTAAATTGAAGGTTTCTACTTTTTGTAAATTCTTTTTATTGAATAATCGCTGCAATGCAATAACGTGTGCTTTTGCTAAATCGACTACATGAATATAATCACGAATTGCAGTTCCGTCCGGAGTTGGATAATCGTCTCCAAAAACAGATAATTCTTTACGTAATCCTACTCCGGTTTGCGTAATAAAAGGCACTAAATTCTGAGGAACTCCTAAAGGTAATTCTCCAATTTCAGTGCTTGAATGTGCTCCAACCGGATTGAAATAACGCAATAAAATTGCACTGATGTTGGTTACTTTAGCAGTATCTGTAATGATTTCTTCTCCAATTTGTTTTGTATTTCCATACGGAGACATTGCCGCCTGAACCGGTGCATCTTCTGTAATTGGCATTTTTTCGGCCTGACCGTAAACGGTACAAGAAGAACTGAAGATAAAACTTGCCTCAGGTTTTTGCTGTAATTCCTGCAACAAATAAACTAACGAAGCAATATTGTTTTCATAGTACAATAAAGGCTGTTCTACACTTTCACCTACTGCTTTTGACGCCGCAAAATGAATTACTCCTGTAACATCATTATGTTTTTTAAAGAAATCCTGAACGGACGCTTTTTCTCTTAAATCTAATTTTTCGAATAAGGGCGTTTTTCCTGTAATTGCCGTAATTCCTTTTAAAACATCTTCTGAAGAGTTCGAAAGATTATCAATTATCACTACTTCAAAGCCTTCATTTTGCAATTCGACTACGGTGTGAGAACCAATAAATCCTAATCCTCCTGTTACTAATACTTTCATTTTGTGGTTGTTTTTTTATTATGTAGTTAATTTGTATGCTTGTCTGGCAATCAAGATCCAATTGTTCTTTTGTTTTTGCCAAACCAACATTATTCCAATTTTAATATCTCTGTCGATTCCGTCATCTTTGGTATGAGCAGACAAAACATGTCTTACTATTGCCACATCATTCTGAATCGATATTGTTTGGTTTTGAAACTCTATAGTAACAAAGTCTGATTTCCCGCTAACGATACCGTCTATAAATTCTGCCTGATTCTGAAAATTACCATTCGAATGAACATACGTCAGCTTTTCAGAAGTTAATGCTTTTAATTTTGCTCCATCAGCATCAATCATTGCTTTACGCAAAATCTCAACCTGATTATTGATAGCTTCCTCATCTTTTGTATTTGCTTTTTGAGCAAAAGCCGAAAACGAGACAAGAATCATCAAAATTAAAACACGGAAACTTCTCATAATTATTTATTTAAGAATTCTAAAACAGCATCTGTTATGAATTTAATTTGCTCATCATCCAATTCTGTATGCATTGGCAAAGCAATAACTTCTTTTACCAATTGATTGGTAACAGGAAATTGCTCTTCTTTATAACGAGAATCAGCATAAGCTTTTTGTGAGTGCAACGGAATTGGATAATAAATCGCACATGGAATTTGCTTATCCTGCAAATGCTGCAATAAAGCATTTCTGTCTGCATCGATAATTCTCAATACATACTGATGAAAAACGTGATCATTTTCGCTGGCATCAAATTCCGGCGTAATGATATGTGCATTTCCGGCAAAAGCTGCATTGTATTTTGTCGCAGCCAAACGACGCGCTGAATTATATTCGTCTAATAAAGGCAGTTTTGCATTTAAAACCCCTGCCTGAATGCTATCTAAACGAGAATTTACTCCCACAACATCATGATGATAACGCTCGTACATTCCGTGATTTACAATTCCGCGGATGATGTGTGCTAATTTATCGTCGTTGGTAAAAATAGCTCCGCCATCTCCATAACAGCCTAAATTTTTAGATGGAAAAAATGAAGTTGCAGCCACATGACCAATAACTCCTACTTTGCTTTTTGTTCCTGATTTAGAAATATAATCCGCTCCAATTGCCTGAGCATTATCTTCGATTACATATAAATTGTGTTCAGCAGCAATTTCCATAATCGCATCCATATTAGCGGCGCGGCCAAATAAATGTACAGGAACAATTGCTTTTGTTTTTGGCGTAATTGCTTTTTTAATCGCTTCGATATCAATATTCATATTAGTCATATCAACATCCACCAAAACCGGAGTCAATTGCAACAAAGCAATAACCTCAACAGTTGCTGCGAAAGTAAAATCGGCAGTAATTACCTCATCACCCGGTTTTAAATCCAATCCCATCATGGCAATCTGCAAAGCATCTGTACCATTAGCACAAGGAATTACATGTTTTGCTCCCAAATAATCTTCAAGATTTTTTTGAAATTGATGTACTAATGGTCCGTTTATATAAGTATTTGTATCTAAAACTTCCTGAATCGAAGCATCAACCGTAGTTTTTATTTTTTCGTATTGACTTTTTAGGTCAACCATTTGAATTTTTTTCATTTTCAATATATTTTAAAATTAAAGACCTGTTTTGTAATCAGAATCTCTAAAAGGAGGAACAAAAATAGTTATTTAATACCTTCAAACCAATGAAAATAATCGAAAGAAGCGTAATTTAGCCACAAAAATAAACAGATGCTTTTTCTATATAATTTAGTTATTTCTATTGCGGGGTTTTTTCTGAAAATTGTAGCGCTTTTTAGTCCGAAAATTAAACTTTTTACAGAGGGTAGGAAAAATGTTTTTTCTATTTTAGAAGAAAAAATAAAACCTTCAGACAAAACGATTTGGTTTCACTCAGCCTCACTCGGAGAATACGAACAAGGATTACCGGTAATCGAAAAAATCAAAGAAAAATATCCCGGGCACAAAATTATTATTACTTTTTTCTCCCCATCAGGTTATGAAGTGCGTAAAAATAACACAGTTGCTGATGTAACTGTATACCTTCCATTAGACACTAAAAGCAATGCGAAGAAATTTTTGAAATTAGCGCACCCGGAATTAGCCTTTTTTATTAAATATGAATTTTGGCTGAATTATTTAAAAGAACTTGAAACAAGCAAAACCCCTACTTATTTAATTTCCGGAATTTTCAGGGACAATCAGATGTTCTTTAAATGGTATGGTGGTTTTTACCGAAAAGCTTTAAAAGCATTCACTTATTTCTTTGTTCAGAATGAAAGTTCTAAAGAAAAAATTGAAGCGATAGGATTTCATAATGTTATTGTTTCCGGTGATACGCGTTTTGATCGCGTTAATGCTATTTTAGAAAGAGACAATACACTCGATTTTATCGAAAAATTCAAAAACAACTCTCCAGCAATAGTTATAGGAAGTTCATGGCCAAAAGACGAGGCCTTATTAACCGAATACATCAATCAGGCACCGGATAATGTAAAATTCATTATCGCACCACACAACATCAAAGCAGATCAAATAGCCAGCCTTAAATCGCAAATTACAAAATCGACGGTTTTATTTTCAGAAAAAGAAAACCTTGATTTATCACAATACAATGTCTTTATAATAGATACAGTAGGCTTACTCACCAAAATTTATAGCTACGGAACCATTGCGTATGTTGGCGGAGGTTTTGGAAATCCGGGAATTCATAATATTCTTGAACCTGCAACATTTGGAATTCCGATCGTGATTGGCCCAAATTACTCCAATTTTGCAGAAGCAATTCAATTAGTTGCATTGGGAGGATGCCTTGTTATTTCTAATAACGAAGAATTAAAACAAAATTTAGATCGCCTGCTTAACGATAAAAATTTCCTGGAAGAAAAAAGCAGGATTTGCGAAGCGTATATTCAGAACAATAAAGGAGCAACCAATACTATTATGAATAGCATTTCTTAAGTGATTTATTCAAACAATACAGGATTTAATGTCGTTATTAATTACAAAAGAGCTTAAACAAGCTCTTTTTTGCTTTTATCAGCTTGTTAAATAACGAATCAAAAACAAAACAAACCGCAAGGAACAGAATAAAACAGCCAATTCTCTTATCGAATATTCAATTAAAAATAATTTATTCAAAAAATACAACAATATAACATAACTTTAGCATTGTGGCATATTATTTGATAACTAAGATAATCGTGAGCAATGAAAATATTTTAAAAAAAAAATAAAAAAATATTTTACATATTAAAAAATTTATATCTTTGCCACGAATTAATAATTAACCTTTTATAATAAAGTAAGATGAAAAAAGTATTTTTAAGTTTAGCTGTTGTTGCTGTTTTAACTGTTGTATCTTGTAAAAAAGCTGACGCTGCTGCTGAAGCTCCTGCTGTTGATTCAGCTGCTGTAGCTGTTGATTCTGCTGCTGCTGTTGTTGATTCTGCTGCTGCAACTGTTGATTCTGCTGCTGCTAAAGTTGATTCTGCTGCTGCTAAAGTAGAAGAAGTAAAAAAATAATTAGAACCTA
>Ga0116227_10000159_pt1 | contig 114728 bp, 86 predicted proteins | sample S1TSphgellanicum_FD_89693 | JGI IMG/M metagenome (GOLD analysis project Ga0116227, IMG submission 89693) | Host-associated microbial communities from peat moss isolated from Minnesota, USA - S1T2_Fb - Sphagnum magellanicum MG | ecosystem: Host-associated > Plants > Peat moss > Unclassified...
AAAAAAAAAAAAAAAAAAAGCCCAACCCAACTCTTTCAGTTGTTGAGAAAGAGACAGGATGAGTGTACCTAAGTCCAAAAACCCCAAAATAAAAATAAAAATAAAATTTTACAACACTAATATATATTATTCTCCGCCGCGCCATGTCTGTATTCCACTCTTTCTCCACCCCGTCGGAATAAACAGACCATGACGAAATGGATGAATGACCGGATGAATGGATGGATGGATGACAGGACAAATGGATGAAATGATACTTCACATCCCGACGTCGTTTATTATATGTAATATACCTTATTCCAAACTTTTTGGGAACAAGGGAGGGAACTTAATTTCGCGTAGTTCATGCTAATAGGTAACCATGTGGGGCTCCAATTAGGGTAGGTAGGTCATCATGGTGGTAAAGTCAACCACTTTTGACCTATCATTTTTTTCATTTCTAGAAAATACGATATTCATCTTTGTGTGAAATGGATAGTAAAGTATGATAATTCATTTGTGTCAAAATATGCACATGTTACATAATAACATATATAATCCTTGTATATATTAAGAAGCACATGAGATAAAAGGATTTTAAAAAATTTGTTATGAAATGATGTCATCTTTTTAAAACTATATATATAAGCACCTTATTTATATTTGTATTTTAAAGAAAAATTCAATAAGTTGCATCTTTTTTTTTTTGCACACCATTTTGAATAAAATGAAAGTGTTATGCCCAAGTACATGTGTAATGGATAATAAATTCATTCATCTCTGTGTAAGTAAATATGAAAAAATTGGTGTGTGAGTAAATACAATAAACCCCCCCCTTTATAATCACGCCATTTTAATCACATTCTTGTTTGTGTCACATTTTTTAGTAACCATCCGTTTTAGTAAAAAATGTCATTTTTTAGAGTCATTATCACATTCGTTAGTAGCACAAAACATTTGTAAAGTTTTTTTATAAATATGGTTATAATGGGGAAATTTAGGATAAATATTAAGGTTTTGTAAATTATAGTTTCCTTTGGCAATGTTAGTGTTGTTTTGTGTTCAAATTGTGCAAACTAACAATAATGAATACAATTGAAAAGAAAAATAACAATAATTTTCTAATGTAGGCAAACAAAAAGTATGTGAAATTGTTAAGAAAACAAAAAATCTACTTGACAAAATACACAAACTAATAGTTAAAGAGCTTAAACTCAACATAAATCAACACATTCAAACAAGCTGAAATCACAACCTTTTTCAAGTCTAATAATGCATAGTAGAACTTAAAATAACCCATGTAAAAAATTTAAACGATTGACATCTTTATTCTAGCAACAAAAGGCTATTTTGTAAGATTTTTTTTTCTATAGTCACAATCTTTAAAGGTTTACATGGAATATGACTATACATGTTTAAATCACAATTCATTAATGTCACCAAAAAAAAGTGGTCACCAAAAGCATGATTATAAACATGACTATAAAGGGTTTACTGTAAATAAAACAACATGGATTCTTTAGGTTGGTGGTTGCCGTTTCTCTTGTGGGCGAGCGAAATTTCTTCTCTTGGTGACAAATAGAAAAGGCTACAAACTTTACAAAGGATTCTTTTGGGGGAAAAGGGTCCAAATTTTGCCATATTTCAAGGGAATTTTCTTTTTTGAAATTGCCAGATTTATACCACAGCTTCTAGTACGTGTGGCCAGAATATAGCTGGGCTCCAAAAAATTTATTACTTTCCTCTATGACCTGTAGCCAAATTTGGCTAAAAACTCTCACACCTAATAGCCAGTCCACCTTTTGTACAAATTTGACAAACAACAACACCTTATGTTGGCTGTCTATAAACGAGTGATTTTGTTTTTCAAATTTCAGATGTTGCGATAATGGCTAGCATCTCAGGAGGGATTTGACATTAAATGGCAACAGGTCTAAACAGTTTTTTTTTTTAAAAACTAGTTTAATAATGGCTACCAAATTTAAAAGCACAGTCCAAAATGTGTTTGAAATTTTTCTCCAAATTTGGCAATTTCTTCCAGAAAAAAATGAAAATATTGTGAGAGAATATTCCCTTTTTAATTTTTATTTTTCTCATGAAAATTATTTTTTTCCTGTAAACCATTCCTTGTGAGGTCACTCATAGCAAAGACTATTTTTTCAACCGAAGGTGTTTTAATTTTGGACTTCCAATGGGATGGATATGTAGGTCCAAATTTCATTACTCGATACTACTTATTCATTCAAACAAATGGGTTGGATTATAAAACTGCCTATTCCATGCACAATTCTAAGCATAATAGACTCTAAAAGAAATATTTGACAAGGGGTGTGTCACATTGGCACCTTGCAATTTACATTAAAAAGTATCTTGAGGCAAATTTAGAAGAATTATGGAAACTCAAATATTTCACCATGCGAAAATATTAATCTTCCAAAAATCCTCTTAAAAAGAAACCAAAATCCTTCACAATATTATAACTCTATAACTAATCTCAAGTTTCAACACAAGCCAAAGTATTATCATCTTTCAAAAACCCTCAAGTAAAACTAGACCTTCTACCTAGGAGCCCGAATCCCTTAAGCTAATGGGCCACAGTGAACCAGCACCCACCAACACACCATCAAGGATGGATGATAAGTCATCAGGAAACAGTTTTCTGTTAGATTCCAGTTCATTAGCTAACCATGGTGGTTAGCACAGCTTTTTTTTTTTTTAAACTACCTACCTACCTACCTACTGACAACCCAACCCACAAGCAGGTTGTTAGTAGGTAGGTAATAAAAACAGCCATTACCTATGTATAAACCATCTATCTATGTACTTAGAGTAGTAAGTAATTTACCTATTTTCTTACCTATCCAACTATATATGAGACCTATTTCTTTTACAGAATTGGTTACCAAGGTGAAACCAAATACTAACTCAGTTGAGGTTCATCCACAACTGAGTAATAACAGGCATCCAGTGGATGGTGGGCTGGTGGGTGCTGGTTAACAGGAACCCTCGTCTCTTGTTGTGACAGCAAACCCTAATCGAATGAAAAGAGCCAAAGAGTCAAGCCTTGCACCAGAACTAAGCGGGTGCAGCAGCTGAGGACGTATCACTGACACTCGCAAAGTTGGTATCCTGCAACACTGGCACCCACAAAGTTGGTATGGCAAGGGTTTAGGGTTTAGGGTTGATGTCCTTCATTTCAACACCTTACATTTTGTCATCCAAGTCGAATGTGGTTATATGGCGTAATTTCATGGATCCCATAATACCCACTTTGTAAGATCCCAAGACAGGAGAGAGTTTTCCATAAGGTGGTGGTATGAAAGGGTAAATAAAAAAGGCATAATAAATTTTTAAAACACTCAAAAAATCTTTTAAGTGCGAGGAAGGCATTTTCCTTGCAGGAGTCACATGATGGTCGGCAAGTGAGACTGGGTGGCCTCACCCTTAGATGCCAAATGGAAAATCACATGATATTTTGATGGTTTTGGGCTGCTTACTAAGGAGTTGAGAGGAGTTCAACAATAAGGTTGACGAGAATTGGGCATAAAACTTTCAAGGTTTCCACCCCCACATGGTCAAAAATGGTTGCTATTTCAATCTTCTGCGACCAATTTTGAGTTTGTAGTACTTCTGGAAGGTGCATTCAAAGGCACCCTCAGAAGTGTCGGGTTTAGGGTTTAGCCAGGAGAAAATAGAACCTGTACCTAGGTATGTACATATTTTAACTTAAATAAGTTAGGGAATGAACACAGTGTTGGGTGGGTATTTGACTGACCTTAGGGTATTTATTGGGTATTACATTGAGTATATATAGATATATATGACAATTTTGATGTTGGTTTTTCAAAAACTTGGCTCTACCGCCCTACCCAGGCATTTCAAAATGTTGGTACCCACCCCCACTCCATAACCAGAACTTTTATAAGCTCAAATATTTGTAACCGTACTTGACCCATGAGAAAAGATGCAAAGGGTATCTATCGAAAATTCATATTCATTTTCTTTTTAGTACTAAGGTTTATACCCTTTTAAGAGGGTTAGGGTTTTTGCTTTTGTGGTTTCCAATTTCAATTCCAAGTCTTTTTCATTTTTCACATTTGTTTTTCGCCCTTACAACTTGCATCATTCATTTTTGAGCTTCCTATCAATGTGTGATGTTGAAATTGTGAACGCAACCTATTAACTGTTGGAGCTTTTTAAGACGAATCAAGTTTTTTCAAAAGAGCATGGTGAATATAGAACGCAATGAACTACAAGAAGGGTAAATGTTTATAGAGTTTTGCAACCTCCATTACATTAAAAGCATGTTGCTTTTGTTTTCATCTTTTGCACCATTGCCTCTACATTGGTGAAAAGTTTATTAAATTATAACAATTGCAAAGGTGGGGGAGGATGGGGTTTTTGATTTTCAATATTTGCCATGATTGTAAACAATGTTTTTGGTATCTAATCACGGAGTTTCATTGTTCACAATGTTTCATTGATTCATTTGTCTTGTGCCTTGACATTACTTACGTTGTATTTTGCTAGAAGGTGCGTTTGTGAAGTAGCTAAGGTGGGGGAAGTTATTTCTCCTTACCTATTTTAAGCAATTGTTGTGTTTGTTCATCTATTCCATTGATTTTCACCAAGCCACAAAAATAAGCTTTGTTTTTGCACCTCACTATTTCAACTTCTACTCATAAACATGAAGTTGTGTGGATGGGGAAAGATCCTAAAATTTTTGAGAAAACTTTACATTTTGAAACTTAAATTCTAAACCATATCACATTATGTTTATTATTCTTGAGTTTAGGGTTTAAGTAAGTTTCTACAAAATTCATATTTTATGTCTTATCTTATGTGGATTTTTTAGTGAATCATTTGATGGCTTATTCTTCATGTCCTTTCATGAGTGTTCATAATATCAATTCCAATGATGAAGTCCCTCTAGCTTTTGTAGGATGTGGTAACAACATGGCAATGTGCAAGTTGCAGGTGAAGAGCGAAAAATTCCAAAAGTTGTTGATGTTGAAATGCATGATAATGCATACATCATTGAAACACACTTAGAGAATATGGGAAACAAAAATTATTTGAATTGGCAAATGAAAAAATGTCTACTAGTCTAAGTTATGGATCTATAAAAGCTACTTAAAATGTCATTCAAAAATGTAATGCATGGCCCAAAAAATTAGGCAAAGGCAAGCAAACATGGGGCAATGGATTTTATATTAAAGCCCAAAAAACTAACAAGCTCATGAATATCAAGTAAGGGTTTACTTGAATTTTTATGATTATTGTTTGGTTTTAACATAGAATTGCATTTTATGTGGTTTAGGGTTGTTCTAATTTTATTTTATTTTTTTGATCATGTAGGTTTGTAAGTCAAGTATTGTTATTTCAAGATGGGCCCTAACTTTCCATACTATTTTTGCATTTGTTATAATAATCAATCTATGGCATTGCAAAGTTATGTGCCTTCTCCAAAAACATGGGTTGTTTATGAAGCAATTGTGAAACTCATATCCCCAATTGTTTCTAATTGTGTTTAGAACCAAAGTCATGGACATTAGTTGCTTGTGAATGTTTTACAATTTTTCATATCAACTTGCTAAGACATTCAAAAATAAGTTGGCCTTCAAGCCTATTTTTAACAACCTCATTGAAGATGTGTTGATTATGAATTTTAAAAGTTCATGTTTTGAATGAATCAACACATATTGGAGGTTTTTATACCCTTCATTTATTTTTTTGCTTACATTTGACAAGAAAAAAATCATAATATGTTGGCTTTAATTGATATCTTATCCAAGGTTCAAAAGCAAGCAACTAATTTCCATGTTAGGTCATGAAAATGTTGTTGTGGTCATTAAATATGACAAAAAAATATTGTTGCCTTTACTAATGAAGGCAAATAAGTTGTTGATGTTTGATAGGCTAAAACAACTTATGACCTTCATTTAGAAAGTGATTTTGAAGGTTTAAGGTTATGATTCCATTTGGCATGTAAAACAAAATTGGAGGTTGAATTCAATCCCTAATTTGTTAATATTTTTTAGGATCATATGGAAGATGAAACAACGAAGCATTTTCCTAAAACCTAAAACCATAAAACATGACTAATAATCTTCATTCTAATTCACCATTTAATAATCATTTTTAAAGGAATTTTGTTGTAAAACATAATACTTATTTCATTGAAGAACTTTTTAAATGCAAAGACTTAGGCTCTATATTTAGTAAAGACCCAAGCTTGTTTGTAAATGTGTGTTGTGTGTTCACTACCAAAAAAGTGCAAATACCAGGGGCTTTATATTTGTCAAAAACTCAAGACTTAGTTTTCAAACAAGGGTTTGTCAAAAAAATGGTCAAATAACCTGAATATTCCAATCTAGGCTTTTGCAAAAGAACCAAGCTCTAAACCCAAGTAAATCATGTAACCAAACACCCTCCTTTGCCTCATACCCACCTATCATTAGGTTTTTTAAAACGTTGACCCAAGTAGTTCTTTAAAACTCGTGAATGCGAATACCTAAACCCAAGTGGTTTTTTTTTTTTAAATTCCCCCTATTGCAACATAAAGGAGTTGTGTGTTCCTCATATTCCAAATAGATCATGGATGGACTAATATTGCTATTTTTTATGTGCTCAACTATAAATATTATACAAATAACATTATAAGATTGGAATTTTGTGATAAAGATTTTTTTTTTTAATTTGGGAAAATATTGTGACTATTGGAAAACCTACTGGGTTCCATTTTCTCCCTAAAGGGGGTTATTGCAAACATGATCATGATCTATTGCTTAATTGCAAACTTGGGTTGTTGCAAATTCCTTGAAGGGTGAAAAAAAGTTGTTAGTTTGTTGTTGATTTAGTTTAATAGATTATGATGGCATAAACATAAATCAAGATGAACATATGATAAATTCATTGTATAAACTAAATAATCATCAATATATATCCTTCAATCATCAATTTACAATGGTTAATGAGTACAACAACCCAATCTAATTATCATGTGTGTTTCTTAATTTGTTCCCTTTTGGAATCAATGTTTCCAAAATGATTAATAGACCAATCAAAGTATCACTACAAATGCATATAAAACAATTCATGAATTTAATTGAAACATAACACAATTTTTCAAAGCACCATTTTTCCCCATTTTTTGTTTTCAATTTAACTAACAATTTATGGCTAGTTAACTAACCCCATTCCAAACAAAATGTATTTTTTAAATTATTTTGGTTATGGTTTTGATTCCAAGACCAAAATTAATTTTAAAATTAGTCCTAAATATTGTTCTAGTTTGGTTTTTACTAATTGAAATTGGAACTAATGATTTTAATTGGCAAAATGCATACTATAAATTTCATACTTTTGGTTGTTGTTATCCCTTGAGTAAAAAGCTCTCACCTCTAGTCTTTGAAAATAACATTAGGTTACCACTCCATATTCACTATTAAGGTTCCTCCACCTAGTCCCCCTCCCCTCCTTTAAACTTAACACACAAGTCCTTAAATGCTTGTGAAGGCAACCCTTCCACTCCCTACAAAAGTGGTCCACTCATATGGACCTCGATAAACATCTTAATTGTTTTCACTATGTATAATTTACTTAAATATCCAAACATCATATTGGGATTTCCCGACCAATTTTGAGATCTTCCAATTGCTCATGTTGGCCAATTCCACATACAAAACATTTGGGATGAACTACATGAACATCATCACAATATACTATACTCCAAAACAAGAAAAAAACCAAGCATTTAATTGAAAAAATGTCAATGTTGAAGGGACAAATCATTACACTACTAATTCCAACTACTGTATCCAAATTATTCATGTTGCACTTCTAGAATGAGGGAAAAGACTACCTCCACATGGTTCTTGAAGATAACTAGATGTGTCATTTCCTCCAAGGCTTGTTATTAGATCAAGGGCATAAAGGTATCCTCCATTAGCAAGAGGATAAGAATGGGCATAAAAACAAAAAACTTGCAATTAAGGTATAAAGAAGACTTTTGAAAGCACTCAACTATTGCTAGATTTGTTACAACACCTCATCATGGGATTCCAACTACTAACTAGCATGTTTATTGAAAATTTATCCTTGAAGAAATGTCTATTAGAGTTTTTATTTGCACACAAACCTTAAGTTCTTATTTAGCTCTAGAATTAGATGTTGAATTTAAAAAGAAAAATAAATTTAATTTTTTTATTAATTTCTAAGCATCTCTTCAAGATTTCGAAAATCGTGAGAAATAAGCTTTATTTTTAATTGTCACAATGCTAGCCTCTACACTTCAATCATGTATCTACAAACAACAAAATCAAATGTAAAAGAAAATTGTGTTTAGATGTAGTAAGTGCATGTGTTTGCAAGGTAGAATTGGCAAGTGATCGAAATCCATAACAAATAACCCAACTACTCTTTTTGGAGTTCTCGAACCAAATTCAACAACTTCACCTATTATGGACTAAATATTGTGTGCATATTTAATGAGGTTTGTTCAAACTTTAAAAATGGAAGGAAGGTTGGGTGGTTCTTACCATTTGGCAATAATGGCCAACATGTTATGTACACCTTAAATACTCATGTTTTGATCCTTACTCCACAATAATAAATAATCCCCTAATGAGACTTGTCCCATATATGTTGAAATCATAGACATTGCCCATTCCTTCATCACTGTCAATGACGATTGAAAAATTCGTAATCAAAATTTTCACAAAATCAAATCATTTTTTACATCATTTCCTTGTATTGGTAATGTGTGGTAATGAAGAGCCCAAATGTTTTACAATAAATACTTGATAATCATAAAGTTTCACAAAGGTGGAATATAAGATCATAACTAATTGTAAGGAACATCTCTAATTAACATGGCAACACACAATCGAATGAGTATTTCCTTGTTATATCACATATCATGTTGCCTTCTAACATTTTCATTTTTCCTTAATTCCATTTTCCACATTCCTAGTTGTTGGTTGGCTAAACCCTCACAAACTCATGCTCTTTCTTATTCTTATGTGTTCCGTAAACCATGAGCTTTGGTACTCTTATGTGTTCCATAAACCATGAGCTTGGCACTCTTGTAACAATCAATTATGTGTAACAATCAAGCTTGGGCGCACTAGTTATTGTGAATAGTCTTGATGTTCACAAACCTCAACTGTTCACAATAACCTACATGCTCTCATCAATTACCTAATCCGTGCTTAGTGAGCACTTTTACAAGCTTGGTATGCACAATGTACACACAAATGGAGCCCACTTGGATACACAATTGGAGTGCACTTGGCATTCCATTCATAGCTTGTGTACAATTAATATCTTGCGAGTATCAATCAAGTACCAAAAACAAGTATACCTACTTCTACAAATACAAGGATACTAGTTTGAACCATGTGCCTAATGCACAGGTGTGTGTGTATTTGACAATATATATTACAAACTTACAATTACAAACTACATTTCCAAAACTCTTTGTCTTCCTCTCCACAAGTCGTTTTACCAAAGCCATTTCACTTTCTATTACCATGAAAATGAGCATTACATCCTGACCAAGCAATTTGTGCACTGTTGCTGGCCCTTGTACATCTAGTCGCAGAAGCACATCTTGTCCATTGAACATGCAATCCCAAACCTGTTTGGAAAAAAATTAAATAAATTTCAAATCTCTTGGTATATCTAAGAATAATAGCCCATTTGACCTACCTTTGCACAAAAGTTGTATAGGTGTATAGAACGACGATGACGAAAGTGTGCTCAGAGGGATTCCAAGAATGCCCACACAAAAAAACAAAGGAAGGCAATAAGCAACTAGAGCGAGGGTTGTTCACACAGGAAGTCCCAAACCTTAACGCCATCTTGCCTCACTTTCCTCATCATAATCATCACCCATCACCACCACCCACTAGCCACACAAAATCACGCGTTCCTATTGGCCAACATCCTGGGCCATGGGCTGGTAATGTTTAGACACACAACGGGTGGATCCTCCTCTTCCAATGGCTAATGTGGTTTTCAAAGTTGTAGCTAATAATAGGGCCACATGTATTATTACATGTATATATGTATATGTATTTTTTTAATTAAAAAAAATTTTGTATGTTGGTTTTTCTTTTTAACCATGTTTGTATGTGGACATAATATTAGTGTATTAAATGAATAAGTACCCCCAGTTTGTAATGGGGGTATTAACCCAGACCAAAAATGGTGACGAACAGTTTTGGAAATGGGAAGGCTCAACATGCACTCAAAGTGCCTTGATTTTTTTTCTTTTAAATTTTGGGTGGGGGCGGCAAGGGGGGTGGGGGAAGGATTTTTTTCTTTTTTTCTTTGTTCCCAACATGTTCCCTTTAAGTTCCCAACTTGTTCCCAACAGGTTCCCAATTTGTTCCCCAAAGGTGTTCCCAATAGCACCTCACTTTAATCCCATATTGAAGTTGGTAAAAGATGGATCAAAGCTATCCCCAGGCAGATTTTGACTTAATTGATGACACGTTTGTATGACACCATCAAAACAATAGCCAACATATATACATGTAACAACACACACACTCTTTTAGAAAAAAAAAGAAATTTGGCAACAAAGTTTTGAAAAACAAAGAATGTTTCACCAAAAAAAAGGTCGCCTCTTCTCGCAAGGGTGAGAGGGACTAAAGAACAATAATGCAGTTTCATCTGGTCCCACATTTTGAGGAGTGGTCATCAAATGTTACTGGGAATTCTGAGTTCATTATTTGAGAATGGCCAGGGTGAATCATCCTCTACACAAATACTCTCACCTTCTTGATTAAAACGTCCTTTTTACACACTATAGGTAGGCGAAGCCAAGGGCAAGTTAGGATTTGCAACTAGCCAAAACTATTGTGTAATAGCTGTTGCAGAACTAGCAAGGTCTGCTGATTAGGTCTATAGAATTGGCACTCGTGTTAAACAATTCATTCTGGATGAGAGGGTTAGTCCATCAAAAGGGAGAATAAGACCTAACAACTATTGTTGACGCTTCTTTCCAAAATGGGTACATGAGGAAAAAAGAGTAACTTCTGACATTATTGCCTGAGACTATTCTGGAGAAAAAGCTTGTGTAGTTTGGAGAATAGCAGTTACACACCAAACCCAAAGCCTAATCTTGTTCCTTTATATGAAAACAAACCATGACGGGACAGTCTTTAATTAACATGGCAACACACAATCGAATGAGTATCTCCTTGTTATATCACATATCATGTTGCCTTCTAACATTTTCATTCTTCCCTAATTCCATTTTCCACATTCCTAGTTGGTTGGCTAAACCCTCACAAACTCATGTTCTTTCTTACTCTTATGTGTTCAGTAAACCATGAGCCTTGGTACTTTTATGTGTTCCATAAACCATGAGCTTGGCACTCTTGTAACAATTAATTATGTGTAATAATCAAGCTTGAGTGCACTAGTTATTGTGAATAGTCTTGATGTTCACAAACCTCAACTATTCACAATAACCTACATGCTCTCATCAATTACCTAGTCCATGCTTAGTGAGCACTTTTACGAGCTTGGTATGCACAATGTAGACACAAAGGGAGCGCACTTGGATACACAATTGGAGTGCACTTGGCACTCCATTCATAGCTTGTGTACAATTAATATATTGTGGGTATCAATCAGGTACCAAAAGCAGGTATACCCACAAAACAAATACAAGGATATACCCATATATACATATTTTTATTTTATTATTAAATTTTATTTTGAAGTCAACAAGTCAACCATCCTTTCTTTCCCTTGACAGTCCACCTTCTCTGAAGAAACGTGAGAGATGGGGAACATGAGACTGCAAAGACTGGGAACGTGAAAGAACGTAGGTATTCCCTATAAAGTGCGCTCAGCTGGATGGGGAACATGAAACTGCAAAGACTGAGAACGTGAATGAACGTATTCTTTACAACAACGTGCCCTCACCCAGATGGGGAACTTGAGAGCATGAAGTTGATGGAGACAGAGAACGCCTGAGCGCACGTACTAGGGGACGAAACGGAACGAGATCCTGGGCTGTGAGAACTGGGCCAAAGAACGTGAGAACGCATTTTGGGAGCGGGGAACATTTAGGGTTTGCGTGTTGTGTGCGTGCGCGTCTTCTTCAACACTGCACAATAATAATAATAATAATAATAATAATAATGTCGGTCTTCTGCTTTCTCCTTCGTTCTAGGGTTTGCCGCTGCGTGCTGCTGCTGTAAGTAATCTGCTGTTCGAGATCCGATTTCACCGTTCTTGTTGTTATTGTTCTGAATTCCTCCTCTCTCGATCCTTTGGCCGCAACGACACTCATCCAGAGATAGCGGCAGTAGTCTTCTTTATTTGTCTTCGGAGGAGGAATTGTGGAAGAAGAAGAAGAAGAAGGAAGGAGAAGAAAAGCATCGTGCCTTTGGGATTACTTGCGTCCAGGTGAGTGTCTCTGTCTTTTTTCTTTCTTTCTGGTTTTGTTGTGGCCTCCACAACTACTTCTGGCTCTGATGTGCAGTTGTCGGTACTTTCTCTCATGTGACATGTTTCCGTGTTCCCTTTCCAGGAGTAGATCTATGATTCTCTCCGTCTAGGGTTTGATGTTTCTGCTAGGTATGTTGGTCTCTGAAGCCTTTGAGGGGTTGCGTCACCGTCTTGTTGGTGATGTTTTTAAGTGTGTTCCTTCCTCAAGTTGTTGTCATTGTTAAATACTTTTGTTTCTGGAATGTAACAGGAGATAGGAAGTAATTAGCACTTCAGTTTCCCGGGGGGGTTTATTGCTGTCAATTCGCGTTTATTGTTAATCTGCATGAAAGAATGTTAGTGGAGAGATTGGCAGAGAACCATGCCCGTGTGTCTTTTTCAATTGCGTTTTCTGTGGACTGTGGTCAAGAGGGCTCTGGAAACGCTAGAGATCTGCTTCTTTCACTCAGGACATTAATTCTTGCCGTTTTGTTGATCCTTGTCATTCTGGTTGGTAGGTGTCATTACATGTTTCTTTTGTGTTATCGTTTGTGCTTTGACTTATTCCCTTGTGTTGTATTTTCGTTGGTCGAATTTGGTTGGCATTGAGCAATGCTCTTCAGTGTTCTCTCTCTCTGGTTTCCTATGTCTACCATCCCCTCTTCCTTCTTGTGTAAGTTTCTGACCTAAGAGAGGCAAAGGAGACCTCTCACTGGCCACTAGTTTCAATTAATATGCTGCAGACTCAATTCTGATAACATAATTTTAATTACAACACACCTACATGCTAATGCACCAGAGAGCCTCTCTTGCAATGAGATTGAACTGCATGGTCTTGTTCCAGGCATAAGCTGTATATTTTAGCCTTTCAGGAGATGTGAGCTGAGGTTTTTTAAATCAAGCACAGGAGGATCTTATCTAGTGTGTGATTCCTTCATAATCTTGAAATGCTCAAGAACTTTGATGTTGAGAAATTTGTGATCTACATATCAACTGATAACATAATAGTTTCAACTGGATTTTCTCAAAAATTGGCCCATCTTTTATGGGAGAAAATTTGAGCATTATAGATATGAGTATTATAGGTTTGAGGTCATTAGTTCAGATTTTGCAGTGCAATTCTCACACCATGGAAAATGCTCTTTTGGATTGAGATTCTTCTTTTGTTGACTGGGCATGCCTTTTCTGTAGAGTTTTAAGCATGCTGGTCATTGATGCTTTGACAACACTGAGGAACGCAATGTATGCAGTTGTTGACATTGATAGTTTGTGGTTAAGAGGACATGCACCAGATCTCGTGTGTGGGAAACTTGCAGTTTTTCATAATTGAAGTACCCTGCAACACTGTTGTTTGGTTCATCATGTGACGATTTTGTATCAATTTTGTATTGTGATCAATTTGAGCCATTCCTTCTGGTTGATGCAAATTCCTCTGTATTTTCAGGTGTGTCTGATGTGAATTGCCGGTTTTTGAGGCCTGTTGGAGGTTCTCAGATCTGGAGATCTGCCACACTACTGGCAGAAGCTCTATGGGCTAGCCATAGGGTGGAGGCCTGTTCATGGGAGGTGACAACGGTGTTGGGCCTCCCCCCTTGAAGCGTTTGAAGCTCTCAATCCCAACTGCAAAAGCTGTACCAGAGGACTCTTTGGTGGCAATTCTAGCACCACCAATGGCCAAAGATATGCCAGCTGATGATGGTGTTACCATTGGTTCCCGTGGTCAAATCCGCAAATTGGAGTTTGTAAGGATTATCACACAAGCACTTTCTTCTCTGGGCTACAAACATGCAGCAACAGCACTAGAAGAAGAATCAGGAGTTCCTTTACAGTTGCCTGTGGTGTCTGATTTCCGGCGTGAGATTCTGGCTGGACTTTGGGATGAAAGCATTACCACCTTGCACAAAATCACTTGGTTAGATGATGAAACTGTAAAGCTGGCCTCATTTCTTATACTTCAGCAAAAGTTCCTGGAGTTTTTAGATTCCGGAGATACTAGCAGTGCACTTAAAACACTGCGTTCAGAGATCTCACTGTTGGGGATAAACACACATCGGGTACATGAATTAGCTAGCTTTGTCATGTGCCCTTCCCGGGAGGCTTTATCAGAGAGAGCTGATTGGAGGGGGGGCAATCCAGATTCTCGTGTCTGTCTGCTTGAGCAGTTGCAGAACTTACTTCCACCTGCACTTATGATTCCAGAAAATAGGCTTGAACACTTGGTGGAGCAGGCTCTTGAGGTGCAACGTAAGAGTTGTCTTTTTCATAACTCATCAGAGCACTTACTTTCTCTTTACACAGACCACCGCTGCAGTCGTGACCAGATTCCGACCCGTACTCTTCAGGTAAATACTCACCAAGGCAACAACTGATTTATTGTTAGGGTCCATATTTGGGTACATCTACAAGTGATAAAGCTGCATGATGACTTTGTGAATTTGTGGTGTGATACACAGTATGAGTTTCAGTAGACTTTAGGCAAGCTCAAGAACTTAGGATATGGAAGCAACAAAAGTAGATTCGTGTTGTGGCCCCTGATCATGAGTTTGGATGCCATTTGGAAGATGAAAATAAGGCCAAGCAGTGTTGGGGTGTTGGTCCAATGGGTGGATCAAAATTCACAGGTGCTGGAAGCGCATGAAAATGAAGTTTGGTTTCTGCAGTTCTCACACAATGGTCGCTACTTAGCTTCAGCATCTAAAGACTTAACAGCCATCCTGTGGGAGGTGAGGATTCCACACCTATCTGTTACACTCTGCTTCACATCCTTTTATGTACAGTATGGGGACATAAAGGTCTATTTACAAGTGTATTTACAAGTCTGTTGCATGACAAACTTGATAAGTATTGTGCTCTATTCCTGTGTTTTGCAGGTGGTTGAGGATGGGCTTGTGAAATTAAGGCACATCCTGAAAGGCCACCAAAAGGCAGTATCATTTGTTGCCTGGAGCCCTGATGACACCATGCTTCTGACCTGTGGGAATGAGGAGAGTGTGAAACTGTGGGACACTTCCACTGGCGAGTGTAGACATACTTTCAATAAACCCAATAGCTGCTTCACTTCATGTGCCTGGTTTCCTGATGGAAACCGCTTTGTTTCTGGTGGTGGTGACAAAAGCATTTACATGTGGGATCTAGAGGTAAATATCTTTGATGTTACAGTGCCTTGCTAGTTTTTGAAGATGTGTTTGTTGCAAGAATACCCTGTTTCAGTTCACTCATTTTTTAAAGTATTGGGTGCCCTTTCTTAATGGTCTCCAGGGACAGGAGTTGGAGTCATGGAAGGGAGCCCGGATGCCCCGCATCAATGATCTTGCTATCACTGTTGATGGCAGCCACATGGTAAGCAGTGTCCACCCCTGCCTATATCCAAACCTCCTGTAAATTGGTATAGCACAGAGATCATATAAGAGCATTGCACTTCGCTAACCTTCCCCATTCTAGTTGTGGGTTTTGAATGTGAAGTCTAATTGGTGATTTTCCATCAGGTGAGCATTTGTGCAGATAAGGATATCCGAATATACAATCTGGAGGAGAAATCAGAACGTGTAATTGAAGAGGAGAAGCCTATTACTTCACTTTCAGTGAGCAAGGATGGAAGGTATCTGCTTGTCAATTTGGTGAGCCAAGAGATCCATTTGTGGGATATTGCAGTCAGTTCAAAGCTTCTATTCAAGTACCGTGGCCACCGACAAGGCCGATATGTCATCCGCTCATGTTTTGGTGGCTCAGATCATGCTTTTATTGTTAGCGGAAGTGAGGATTCTCAGGTCTGTTTCCAAACTTGCAATTTATCACATACTTAAGGGTATGCTGCTATGAAAGGGTTCTAGTTGTTCTGCATTTTTGTTATCCCACAGATTCCTCTAGCAGATGATTTTCCTATCATCAGTCAAATGTATCCAGTATAGTTTGACCCACAGAATTCTGCAATCAAAGGTAGAAGAGCCCTCTACTGTAGCAGATGCTGCTGTTGAGTGCCTTCCCCACCATGAAAGATGCACTGAATTATCATGAGGCATCCACAATCCAAGCCTCTTGATAATTCAGTACCTCTTTCATGGTGCCAAAGACAATAGACACCAAGTTCTACCTTACAAGTAGGACCCTGTGATTGATGCCTATCTGGAGGATTAGGCATTGCCTTACTGCAAGGGATCCTGGCAGGTGTATATATGGCACAGGCAGAATGGAGAACTACTGGAGGTTCTACCAGGTCACTCAGGCACCGTCAACAGTGTGAGCTGGAATCCGGTGAACCCACATATGTTTGCTTCTGCAAGTGATGACCACACAATCCGCATATGGGGACTGACCACAAATATAGATCAAAAGAACCCCAATGTGGGTGCCGCAAATGGCATTGACCACCTTGAAAATGGGGGAACTCGAGAGCTTCTTGAAAATCTCAAACCCTTCTACTAACTAATTTGTCAAATTATTTCTCTTCTGTGTTAGCTCTTAAACAGAGTTTTCCTTTTCAACTTTGTGTATATCTGGTTTGGTCACACAGTCTAGAGGGTTTGTTTCTTGATTTTTGTTGTGGGTGGTGCATTCTTTCTCTGCTGAAGTGAGAACCTCCCAACAAATTTTAGGTTCTTGTTTTGAGTGGCTTAAATGTATTTAGGCTTGTAGTAGGTTTTGGGGGGATAAAAGTTGGATGTGATTTCTCATTGTTCAGGATCAATCTTGGATGATACTAGAAAACATGTGGCATAATTGACAATAGTGTGGAAAATTACTGCATGTAAATGCAATTTTTTTCAATTCACTCTGCAGTCATATGGGTAATTAGAGAGCATGTCAATAGTACAGACTTCACATTGAAATCTGGAAACCAGAATCTACATTTATCTGCAGACTCTCATCTAATGGCAAACATAGTTACATATCATCCAGAAACGAAATCAAAAACTGTCCTTTGATACTGCTCTAAACGTTCTCTAAACTGCAGTGAACTCTCAAAAGAATTCTAGCACACTTTCATTTGCAGCATTGCCAGCATTTCAGAGATGCACACTGTAAGCTTCAATGTTGAGGCAGGTCTTTAAACTTTCAAAACTGGCAATGCAGCAGCAACCTCTAAGAAATACTCACAATTCCATGTCAGTAGTTAGCCCACTGCGCAGACCTGTACCACTCAAGGTATGCAAACAAGCACCCAAATAGCCACCTATTTGCTATAATCCATTTGCATATTGCTGACAAATGCACAGCAAGCAAATTGCCCGTGCTGAAAAAAGGAAATGTCTGTTCATAGAATTATGCCAGGTTTGCAATCCACAATGAAATGCTTTTCGAAGTTTGGCTCCCAAAATACAAATCAAACTGGAGCCCTTGCTGAGAGACAAAGTAGCATTCTGACGATAATACCCTATAGAATAAGCAAGAATGGACAAATAACAAAACTATTAAAAGATGAGAAAGGGTCCTTACGCGCAATCTCCATTTTCCACCTGTGATAAGAGGGATGCCCTAACTCTAACGACACATCTAGAAAGCCCAAAGATACATTGAAATCTGAAGCTCTGGTGAACCCCATTTCAAGCTGACCCATGATTTTCCAGTCACACACCATAAGAGTGCCAACAGACTATAGTCACCCCATTGCATATTTCTGAGTCCAATTCCGAGCAGTGGCCTCATATTTGGCCCTGTCAGTCTTGTACATGTGAGCAATTTCAGGAACAAGCGGGTCATCAGGGTTGGGGTCAGTCAAAAGTGAGCATATCGACAGCAGGACCTGCCACCCACAACCACCCACTTGTTACTTTCTAGACTTTGCAAAAAGACAGAAATAGTGCTGAACTTTAGAGTTAGTCCATACATCAAAATTAATGCCACAGTGCTGAGTTCTGTGAATATATGCAAATTCCCGCAAATCTGCAAATTTGGCAGTGTGTTTTCAAAGTTACTGTGGTAAGGGGAAAGTACCAAACTTAGCAGCAATAAAAGAACGAGCAGTCCAGAAATACAAAACTATTCTCAGTATTATCAAAGCTGAAATAAAAAATTTCCAGACTACCACTACTACAATGGCTTCAAACGGTAGATTTTGAGGACTCAGAGTAATAATGCGTTTGTTATGATTCAGGATCATTGCACAATGCAGCACATTTTGCACAACAAGACAACAAATAGACTCTAGCCCTCCAAAAAGGGAAGAACAGGACTCTGTTGGTGGTAGGGCAAGAACTCCAGCTATTGACATATCTCTCCTACAGAGACAAACACTAGCTATGAGCATTTTGATTTGATTTTAGCACAGTTGGCTGGCAAAGCACAGGCAAATGAGATCTATCATGGCACATGCATGAGAGTGCAACAACAGAACCTTGGAAATGGTCAGTGCTGGACTCCATTGTTCCTTGAGAATGTCCAAGCAAATACTCCCATTGCTATTGATATTGGGATGAAAGACCTTTGTTCTGAATGCAACCTGCACAGCTCAGATAGACAAAAACTTTTTCCTCAATGGGTCTCTTTATTAACACACAACTTTTCTTCACATTGCATTCAAGATCTGTTGGTTACCTTCACCAGCTATAAACCACAAAAGAAGGAAAAAAAATACCTATTTCAGTTAGAACCACATGACAGATTACTAGATCAACAAAATGAAATGCATCCAAAAACAATAATTTGACTCTTGATTACATATCACATGTCCAGTACCAAGCTATGGTAACCAGCAAGAGCTCACGAGACTTTTGTGTCTCAAATCCATCCATTCGCAGACAACGTTTCTGTCACATGCATGCAATAATCGCTCCAGAAAGAGCAGACACACCTTAGGAGGCTTGAAGGGGTAGTCGGGAGGAAAATGAATCGTAACCAAAAATACACCTCCAGCATACGGGCTGTCAGAAGGACCTATAATTGTGGCCTGCCAATGAAACATGTCCTCTGCTACTGGCCCTATTACACACCAAAACCCACCACCCCAGAAAAAAAACATTCAGCTTCACAAGCAATCAAACAGCCATATATTAGGAGCATAAAGAGCAGGGAGATTAAGATGTAGCTTGTTTCCATTTCTTACCAAACTTGGCTGCTACTTGCATTCATGCAGAAGGCAATCGTAGTGCTTTCACAGATGAAGAAACAAACCAAGTTAGAGCATGGAAATATCACCACACCCCTCATGCCTTGAGAAATAAGAAACAAGCAATAGCAAACCTATGTCCTACAAGCAAGCTTAGGTGAAGACTCATGTTGCACACTTTTACAGAGAATTTGTGTGCCACCAAAGGCAAAATAAAACACAGGAGACAATTTCATGAGCAAATTAACATAAGAAACAAAAGAAAGGAAAAACCATCATCAAACACCAAATAGGCACTTCACTTCTTTTTTCACAAGCTCTCTCCCACCCACCCACTCCTCTTCTTCTCTTGCTCCTGTTCTGTTTCCAGAGAAACTCATAGTCCAGACAACAAGCCTAGGTCTTTTACACATGACTGTAAAAGTAGCTGGAAAACCATCTCCACTCCCAGATGAAACCTTTGGATTTCTTTCCAACCCAACAAATAAAAAATCCAGAAACCTAACTCATCATCAGTGACCCTCCCCTCTGCACACATACCCCTCTCCCCCAGACACTATTCTTCCGCAAGCACCCAAGACTTGAACACAACCCTCATCATACCCCCACAAGAGGTCGATTTGCATACAAAAAGTGTTGAAAGATTTAACCAGAAAAACCGAAGCACAAAGAAGAAACAGAAGAAGATCTGGTCTCACCGGCGCTGCATGATGTAGGTGGGTCTCTTTGCAGATCTTTCAACTCCTTGAGAATCCTTTTGGAAGCCATGGAAAAGGAAACAAGCTGTTGCCCCCCTTTCTCTTTCTCTCTCCGCCGAAAGATGAAAACCCACGAATCTCTAAAGCTCTGGATCCACTAGTCCTCTTCTTCTTCTTCTTCTTGTCCTTGTTCTTCTCCTTCTCCTTGTTCTTCCTCTTTCTACTTCTCTTCTTCTCTTGAACAGCACAAAGAACAAAAACAAACGCGGTTTGTGGGTTTGTCGCCGACTTTGGCCAGCGCTGCGTACCTATCCTTGATGGCTATGGCGAGCTGTAGAAGAAGAAGAAGAAGAAGAAGATTCTGGCAAGTCACACATCCTGCGACCGAGACCCTGCGAGCGATCGGGTCCCACGCTGACTCCGTCTGCGGCCAACAACACCTGCGCAGAACCGCAGCAACCTGGCATTACGCACACCGTCCGCTTGCAGCAGTGTGCACATTACCGGAGGCAAGGTGTACATTATGCCAGCCGTGGTGTACATTATGGCAGGGAATGAGTGTACATTCTGCCAGCTTTGGTGTACGTTATGACAGCGAAAGGTGTAATTATGGACGCGAGCCTGCATTTTGGGAGTGTGGAATTCTCACTAGAAACTTGTAATCCTACTGAGGGTGACTAGGCCCCATGTGACCCAGTACCCACCCAATGCACCAGTTGGAGAAAGCCCATTTTGGGCTTTCATCTCATTAAAACCTAACTCAGCTTCCAAGGGGTTCTGGGTGGATTTAGAAAGAAAAAAATTAGGGTTTTTTTTTTTTTTTGGTCCCTCCTTGTACATACCCCCCTCTACCTACCTACCTACCCACTAACCTATTAACCCTACCCCCTTACTAACCCTACTTGCGTACCTCCCCCTCCCAAACCCGCTCCTTCTTGTTGCCTCGACCATCATTGCAACACAATTGAGTTTGAACTTGCTCCCCACCTCACTTTTCATATCGTCAAAACCATCATATCACTAAAGCCACTTCACCTCCACCTTTAGCCAAGGTTTCTTATCTCCTCTTCTTTCTTCCTTTGCTAGAGAAGACAACAATGAGCCAAGTTTGTGATCATCTTCTTGTTATCTTCTTGCTTTGTACACAACAACAAGTTTGGCTATTTGTTGTTTTCATTCTTGTTACAAAAGATGATGATAAGCCTACCATCATCTTCCGAAAAAAATTTAAAGAGGATTTTGAGGGTTGTTATTCTTTGTTGTGCAAAAAGTAACAATAAATTTTGATTCACATTCAATCTTATGTTCCTTTAAGTTCAACTCTAGTTAGTTGCAAACAATGACAACAAGCTTGTAGCTTGTTATCATCATTTTTTTTTAAAAACTTGAGCCTCTTTTTTGGGTGTTTGTTAACTTCCAAGGAACCACTTTGAGATCTTCCTTCTACCTACACATTCGCGGCTTTAGTGAGCGCTCCCAAGCTTTGTGTTGCACCTAGGTATGTTTCACCTCCCTCCCTCTTAGTCCTCATTTTAAAAATAATTTGTTAAAAAGAAAAAAATTGGGAGAAAATGAAATAATAGGAGTAAATCAAGAAGAACAAGAATTTATTTTTTTAATGTTTTTTTTTGTTGTGTTTGTTTATTGCAAGATGAATGTGCACTTCACCATAAGAATTTTTATGTGGTTTTTTGTTGTTATTGTTTATTGGAAGATGAACACACTATAACATAAGAGGAATTATATATTTTTTAATTTTTTTTCTTGTGCATATTGATGAGTGGGACAATGATGTGCTAGCATGTTCATCAACTTTGTTTTTTTCCTTTTTTGCTATTATATTTGTTACAAGATGAACAACAATTATGGCAAATAACATGTTCATCATCATTGTCATTTTTTGGTTTTTTTTTCTAACCTTTGTTGCCAGAGGATGAGATAGCGATGGCAAACAACCATTAGCATTGTTTCTTTCTTTTTCTTGGTTTTGCAAGATGACGTTAGCCACAAGCTTTGCACTTCCACCGCTAATGCCTACTTTTGACCTCAACCACATCACCACACTCCCTACAAGTAGAAATGTTTATTGTAAATGTTATTTTCTTACCTTTTTCTTTTTGCATGCCTTGTTTTCTTATTTTTGTTGTAAAACAAAAGAGAGGTAGCAACACTCATAATCATTTTTTTTTTTTAAATTTGCAAGTCGACATCACCCATCACTTTTTACCATCATACAAGGTACCCCCCCTTCCTCTTTCCTTTTTGATTTTTTTGTGTTTGTTAGAAGAAAAAAAAATTTAAAAGAAGATGAAGATGGAAAAAGGAAAATCATAATAAAAAATCAAGAAAAAGAATAACAAAAATTCAAATGAGAAAACGCAAAAGAAGAATTAAAAGAAGCAAAATCAATTCATTTTAGTTTTATTATCTTTTTTGTTTACTTGTATTCACTCCTCTTTGTGCTCTTATCTGTAGAAGTGCTAATACCATGGCTTCTCAAAAAAGATTATGATGATGCCAAATGGTAACAACTTTTGACATTGAACAACAAAATGCTCTATTAAATTTAATAACAAGTGAAGAATGCATTCCTACAACAAAGGAGGCAACAAGTGAGTTGATCCATCAAAATGAACAACAAAATGTTCAAAATGTTCCAACCTCATAAAAGAGTTGGAGATTTGACTTTCACATCTAACAAGTGTTATACTTGTCCATAATTGTTATCACTACACAAAAATGTGACATATATTACTTCACAAATGACTATGTTTGCAATCATATATGTCATTTGCAATTACATGACTACATAATCTATTTGAACATGTTATTTGTTATTTTTCTAGTCATAGTCATATATATGCCATTGGTCATGTGATTTAAATGACTGTAGTTGAAAAAAACGTTAGAGAAACATATTTGGTTTCAAGAGATTGTGTAATCTTAGTTGTCTACTTTTAATACATTAAAATAAATCATATGTATTTAATAACTTATTAAGTATAGACACACGGTTATGTTTAGTGGAGTCACATGGATGGCTAAGTCCTAAGTACCTAGAGGTGTAAACTAGAAATTTAAGTAAGTAGGCCTAGGTAGATATGTAGGTAGGCTTAGGTAAATAAAACCTTATTTAATTTGTTGATCACAATTTTTTTTTGGTTAATCACAAATGGTACTTACACTTTGAATTTTTTAATGCATGTATTTTTTGTAGTTTATATTTTCACCTACTTATACAGTGTACAAAATTAAACTCGTTGAAAAAGGATATAGGGTAATTTTAACAAAAGGGAAGGATTATAACATTATCTCACATCTTTTGTCCCATACAAAGGTAACATGCCTAACTACCTATATTACTTAACCTACCTTCCTATTACATATTAATTATTACCTAACTTACCTACCTACCTACCTAATTTAACCTAAGTTTAAACTTAAGTAAAATAATATATATGTAAGTAAATACATATAGGTATGTGGCCTAGTTAGCTTTTTATATACCCCAGGTTATGTAGGTGGGCTATATTTAGTTATTGCCTACCTAACTATTACCGATTTAGGTAGGTAAGTAAGCTAGGTAGGTAGGTATTAAAATTAAATAAATACAAAGATATGTAGTTAGGTTAAGTAGGTAGGTAAGGAACTTAGGCTAGGTAAGTTGGTAGTCAAATGTGATAATAAATTGTAGAACCTTAGAAATTTATAGGGGTCAAGTTTTATATTTTTGGTTACCCATTATGGAATTATGGTGACTTGTAAAACAATGGCATTTTGGGGCATTGGACTTTTTAAAAAGTCTTTTGGATATTAATAGGATTATATCAAATTGAAAGAGGATATTTGTTAGAATAAACTTGAATTTATCATAAACCATGAACCAAAACATAACATAATAAAAAAAATTGTGAAAGTTCTATGTTGTAGAATATTATGTAATTTTGTGAGCTTAATCCTACACCAAAATTTGAGAGAGATTTTCAATTTGCAAACATGAGCCCCTTCCCCTTCCCCCCCCCCCATCATGGTTGTCAAATTTTGAAATTTTAGTCAAACAAGGTTAATGGCACACTTGGTCATTTTTTTCAAGATGACTATAGGCAAGAAATCATGAACATGATTATGGTCATATAAATGGCATAATCACAAGGCATCAATGACTCCATGATAGGTTGGGACACTAGTACATCATAATATGTCATAGCTATCATGGATGCCACATTTTGGCATAGTGTATCAATTCAATTGTCTCTTCTCTTTAGGACACTAACCGTCACCCCAATGGGGAAAATGAAGGATGGAATGTACAATTGAAACAATGGTAGGTTCAAAATAGTTTCATTATAATCATGTATTTGGTGTAGCTACACCTTGGTGGTCATACTTGTTGTGGTTATGTGAAAATCAAAATCAAAAACTAAATTTCAAGCCATTCTCCATCTCCATGTGAAATGAAAAAAAGGGTTTTTTTTTGGCAAATTTTAATTTGCAATACTCTCAAATGGTTATGGCTTCTTAGGTTTAAGTGAAAGCAATACTTGTATTATGTAGATGGTTGTGGTCCAGTCTTACATGCAATAACCTCATGGTATTTAATTAAAAATTTCAACACATAATATCAAGTTTTTATTTATTTAATCATTTGTGGTTCTCTTTAATTTTAATTGTTCACATGAAACCTCAACTCCAACAAATAATGCTTCTCAAGCATCAAACCACGATGGCCCACCCAAAATAGTAAGGAAAGATACATAATGGACCAATGTTGGTTCAAAATGGGTTTGCAAGGTTAGTGCATTTTCATATGTTACAAAATGGTTACTAACCATGCATCTCAAAATGGAGCACAACTTGACCACAAAGAAAGCAAAACATGGACACCCCTCCACCCATGAAAGGGGCCTTCATCATTAAGATCATCATGCCCTGAATGTGTGCATCCTAAGTGATGTGCATTCAATTTAATAGCAAAATGAGCAAGAAAAATTTATTCAAGCTTGAAAATTTGTTGCCACAAAATTTAACTAAATAAGACTAAATTACAAAAATTTGCATTAGTCAAATTAGGTTCAAATTTGTTGCTAAAGAGTCTTGACATTCTAGCTTGTGCCATGAGAAACAATCCACATGATATCTTTTCTAGGATAAAAAGATGATGAAGACGTGCAAGGCAAGAATTGAGGCAAAAAATTTGCTTATGCCCAAAAAGGCAAAGCTAGCATGGGGTGGGACAAACTAGGAATGAAAATGGAATAAGGCCTTTTGTTTACAAAAAATGTAAGCAATTGTGGATTATCACAATTCCAAAAGGATCCATGAACAATGTGTGCAATTTTTATTATTATGTGTTTGGTTTGAAATTTTTGAAATATTACATTTATGCCTTGTTGACATTTTCTGTATAACTATTAATTTTGGGTTTGTGCCATATTGCAATGCTTCCATAAGGAAGCAAAGTTATCATATGCAATGTGGTCAACACTACAATACTTGCATGTGGGTCAAAAAATTTGTAATGATTTGGTTGATCTTGTAATACCCACATGTATGTCATAACCATTAGGTTTTTTGGCTAAAACATGCAATATCCACATCTAGTTCACATAATTACAATTAGTTTTTTGGGGCCACCTTACAAATTGCAATACATGCATGTGGGCCACATAATATGCATTATTCTTTTGGAGGCCAACCCTACAATACCTACAACCACATCCATTTATGCATTTATATGGCAAATGTTGAATATAATGTGGATATTGCATCTATATTTTCTAAAATATGGTTTAGGTTATTTTGTAGCCTATGTGTGAGCATTGCATACTAAAGTTGTGTTATAACTATTTTTTTATTTGAAATGGCATTTTTCAAAAATTTCAAGTATTGCATTTGAGGAACGGTGCTTCAACTTTTTTATCTTGGACAAGTAATAATTTGTAGCAATGTTGTTTCATTTGCATCGACTATATTTATGCCTTAAAATGATAATATAGAGTCATTAAAGATTATAGGAATTACATAATGCATTAAAATCCTTGAATGTGATACTTGCATTCAAAGTACATCCAAAATTAACATGTACATTGGTTAATTAGCTTTAAATCAAGGATACTTAACAAAATGCAATACTATAATTTGGATGTAAATTTAATCACAAAAAAATGATTATGGCAATAACCCCATTTCAATTTTTAAAAATTATTGGTAATGCCACAAATTCTAAGGCAATGCAATACCCACGCATAATACCAATATGTCATTGGCCATGCTATTAACCCCACAATACCCGCATAACAAGAATTTTAAGCTCATTATAAATTTGACCCACTAGTAATACCCTCTTCACATTGCCATAACCTTCAATTTGCATCACCAAACTTACAATACCTACAAAAGGGCTTCCTAATTGTTATTAGTTTTTTTAGCAATCCTTGCAATACATGCATTGGTATTGTGTTCTTTCTATGTCCATGGTGATTTCATATTACAAAACCTAGATGTATTACTCATATGATGTATTATGAGGTTGGTGGAAAAATTGAAAATATGGGATAGATATTGGATTGGGTAAGTACACAATAATATTGGTGACCTTTGGGCCACAATATAAGAAATAATGAATGATGATATATTGGGTGACAAATGGGATATTTATTTATGAGATCTTTTATTACAAACATTTGTGTGCATGACCATTTTTTCATGCCAATTTTTCATCTGTGGAATATAATTGTCCAAACCATCTTCCATGTGATGAAGCACCATTCCCAAGTGTAATGATGCATTCATGTTTTTGAGGAAATGTTTCATATGTTTAGCTCTCATGAATGAATTGATATGGTCACAAAGCGTGACTCCTTGTTTGCATTTTTTAATGACCTCTTGTATCATGTCACACAAACGAACTAGTGTTATCTCCATTGGAGCATTTGAACTTTTTGGTTCATTAGATCCTCCAACATCATCCATAGGAAGCTTGCTCTCATTCATGGTGGGGATTTCACCAATGTCATGACCCCTTTTCCACCTTGGATACTATCATTTCCATTTTCATTGGAAGAGTCCAAATCATCTAGAAAATGCCATAGGTTTATAAACATGGGTGCCATGCTTTCATGATCAAATCCATATATACCATGTGGCACAATAATCTATGACATCCTCTTGCATATAAACCTCAATGCATGTGAGAATAACAACAATTGGTGCTTGCACAAATTGCCTCACAAATGCCCACCCACATGTGCGACATGCATAGTTAGTAAATGGATGTCACTTGTATGTCATATTGGTAAGGTGTTGGTTTGTACCATCCAAGCATTGTCACTTTCAAAGGTTGGCTGGTACTAAACATGGGTATGTAGAATCAATGTCACCTTCTCCATTGTTTTTCACAATATGTTTCACAACCCTATTCTTTATGAATCCCCTCTTCTTCATCTTTGAGGTGTGCATGTAATGGTATGCAGTTGTTGTCATTGTTAATCTCCATATGAACCAATTAGTTTGACACCTTTTGAAACCCTTTGTCTCAGAACAAAACCAACGCTTTAATGCACCATGGTAAATTTCAATGTTCGCTCATGTATATTGGTTGGAATGTGGCACTTGTTGAAAACCAATCATCCACAAATTTAAAGGACCATGCACATTGTAATTATTAGATCATAGCCATAAATTAAATGATTGAAAAACACCATTAACAAGTTTAGATGATTAAATGTGTACACCATCCAAAACATGCATAATGCATTAAAGGATAAAGGTTTTTATATGTGTTTGGAATAACTCATAAAATGAAAAAAATTGGATATGTGTCAACAAGAGAAATGACAAGGATAATTAGAAATGAATTTACATACCAAACTAGCAATAATGAGTCCAAAAATCTTGAATCCATGAATCACCAAACCTGTGTTTTTGAAAACTCTTAACCACCTTTTCTTTCCCACATCCCTTCAAGCATTTGTTGGTCTCATTAGGATTGATGGATGTGTACATAACCCTATGAAGGTCATCAAATATTACACAACACACCCTTATATTTTCAATTTTCTCCATTGATTATAAACACCATTTTTTCAAAACATATTGTGTAGAAAAAAATGGGCACATTATCCTAACTGCACACAATCATATGCATGTACACAATTTTCACATTAGAAAAACACGCACATCCAAAAACATTAATATGTAAAATTAAACAAGTTGAATTTTTTTTTAAAGGATTTAAACAAAATAATCCACTCACCATATTGCTTGCAATGCTTGTAGGGCATCATCAATGATGAAACAAAATGGTTTCCATTCAAACGTCTTTGATAAAAAAATTTCCCAAGTAGTAGAATTAATCATTCACATGTTTATCAACTTGTGATGACCTAACAATCAACATTTTGGTGCAATGTACATTAAACACCATCAACATGAACAATTGAAACTGACATTGTTGGTGCCAAATGTGACATCCAATGAAATAGCCACATTGTGGCTAAATGAAAACATGGATTGCAATTGCATTAGTGTTTGGATCCCTATGTTGAATGGGACTTGAACTGCATTAACTTTTCATCCCCATTTTGGAAATAAAATAGATTGTTGAAGTGATTATATGCCCAAGTTTGAATAGAATCAAGGGGGGGGTTTTGTGCAAGTGCCAATTCCCTTTGTTGTGCTTTCAATTTAAATAGGCAATGTATTCTTATTATTTAATGAAATTATCCTTTGTCATGATTTCCTTGACGTTCACCCATTGTCACTAATTTATTTTATGTTTATCATAGATTTGTTTGACAACATACCCCAAACACATTGAGTCCAAATGTGATCCTTCAAATATTATAACATCATGAAACATAATAAAACATATAAGGAACATACTTAGGGTCATGTTGGCAACATGAAGGTAACCCATTCGCTCATATATGTGATTTATGGTAGATGGTTATTTATTTACACTACAACAAGTTGTGTGTATAATATCTAAACTTGACATCTTTTTGTGGAGGAAAATTTCAATGTGTGTTCCATTCCATTGGGGTGTTCATATCCCCTCATTCATCTTCTAAAAATTATGGGCATGAGCATGTGAAATATAAGCAAATTCAATTCACACTTTGTTTTAACCTCCATGTCATTTATCAATTGTCCGCACCAAGTCCACATTTGGAAATGATGACTTTGAAGGGTTTTGGATCTTAATTAATTGGGATTTCAAAGTCCTTCCCATGTTTGAAGACACAATGATGTGTGCATGCACCAAAAGATTATTCACAAATCATAACACATTCATGAATAAACCCTAAATCCTAAAATGCAATTTAAAGCTTCATTAATGGAGTATGGCAACAAGTGTAAATCAAAGCAAGAACCACATGTGTGAACCTAAAAACTACATTCTACATGGGATGTGAAGTGACAATATTCACATGATTATCTAAAAAATCACATTATGCATGGGCCCAAAGATGTAATACCCGCATGACTATTTACAAGTCACACTATGCATGAAACCCAAATAATACCCACATGACTATTTTAAAACCGCATGGTGCATGGGACCGAAACATGTAATACTTGCATGTCATACTTGTAATATTCCAAATCCAATTTGATGACCATGCAATACCCATATGAGGGATGGAAAATTTGCTTAAATTATCATCAAATAAACAAACTTTTGATAAATTGTTTGGGAGTTTAAATGTTTTGTTTCCTAATAGACAAACAAGGAAACTAACTAAACTCTACTAAAAGTAAAACCATAAATGAACGAAAGGAAGGAAACCATACCTTTGATGTTGAAAGGTGATGTCACAAAATTTCAAAAAAGGTTCAACCCTATATCAAAACACATGCCTAAATAAATCAACAAACAACATTATTTAAAAAAAACACTAAACCTAAACAATTCTAAAGGTAGATGCCCTAAAGACTAATACTATACAAACATATACAAATGTCAAACAAAATAATAATTTAAAAATGAATTATGAATTAAAATTCAAAGCTAATGAAATAAAAAAGGGGGTAATTTTTTTAACCTTTAGTGTAATCTTTATAATTTGAGACCTTTCTTCATTCACCTTGAAAAAAAGCTTAACCTTAAATCAAAACACATCCCTAAATAAATCAACATATGACATTAAAACTAAATAATTATAATGGTAGACGCCCTAAACAATAATAACAATACTAACATATACAAATTTCAAATAAAATAGATTTTTAGAAATGAATTATGAACACAAATTCAAAAATTAAGTGAGTGAAACATGAGGTAAATATGTTACCTTTCATATAGTTTCTCCATTACAAATTTACCCAACAAGTAGGTGGGTGGGTAGGTAGGTGGAGTTTGGTTTTTAATTCGTGAGTAGGGCCATGATGGAAGGTAGTATGTAGGTGAGGTCATAATTGAGAAAATGCAATCAAGGAAAAAGAACTAAATAAAGGGTCGACACCAAAAAGTTTGATTATGATATTGTGGTGATTAACACAAGTTCAAGAACTAGATGAAAAAATCCTCCCTGTTCAATGGACATAACAACTAACTAGTGTGTTGGTGTGTGCTAGTTCATTGTGGCCAAGTGAGTGAACAATGAGCCTTGAATACTCACCAATACAACCATGGATGGATAGATGGATAAATGAAACTTCTTCCTAAGATGATTGCCAATTAGGCTACATATAAAAATAACCAAGGTAAATATGATATTAAAATATTCAATCAACCTTCTATATCTATGGCTACATATTGAAAACTTCATATATAAATTTGGTCATTTTTGTTAGTTGTTTTTTCCCTCATTTTTAATGATTGTAACCCACCAAAGTCATTTCATTGCTATTTTTTAAACTTGCACTTTGCCTTGTTGTGCATTACAAATGACAATGAAATGATGGAAAAAATGATTTGATTTTGTGGAAATTTGCAATCGGACCATTCAAATGAAACTATTGAATGACATTGCATGTAACTTGAAGTGAATTGAATTCAAATTTCTAAATTGAATTCAAATACATTGAATGGACTTCAAATTCAATTGAAGAGAATGGGGATGCAAATTAGTGCAAGAATTATGAAAAGGCACATGTTAACTTGGTTTTTCATATCCATGTAAGTAGGTTGCTGAAAGGAACAAAATAATTAGGTCTAAAATTTCATATAGAATGTTTTCATAGTTGTCAAGTTGATGACCATATCGTGTTTCACTTAAACTAGTTATGATTATCATCATCACTAGAATTTTCAAATATGGTTCTTGGTGAAATTTTGCCAATAAAAATAAGATGTTGTCAAAAATCTCATAATGTCAACAAACACTAACGAAGAGCAATGTTTTAAATGTGATATTGGGCTTGATGTTTGTTGCAAGTCAATTGGAACTAAAATATATATTTTTGAATTTTTTTGACTATACCAAAATTATCATGAACAGTCTAATTATCATTTTTTCCCCATAGTTTCCAAATAAAGGCATGTGGTGCAATGGTTTAAACTAGTTCCTATGGTTCTTGTGCTAGCCTTAACCCCCAAATCCCCATTGACCTTCTACCATTGTGTAATTTCTTGTTTTATTTACCTTGGTGAAAATTTCTAGTGCAACGGTTAAGAACCATGTCTTTAAGTAGGAGATTTCAATTTTAATTTGTTTGTCAATAGCCATCTTCTTCCTCAAATGACCTCTCCCCCCTAATGAACAAATTCCAAGGAGTTCACTTCATAAAGTCACCTAAGAAAATGGTGGGTCTTGGGGAGCTTTCTTTGTGCAACTTGACTTCATTTCTATGGTCAAGTTGAAGTCAAGTTGCCTAGGAGAGAAAAAGGACCATGAGCAAAGTTTCCAAATGAAAAAAAAATTTGAGATCACACTTTCTTTGAAGACATTGGCTACATTTCCATAGGTCCAAAAGCATTCAAGAAAGTTGCAAGGCTTAAAAAGTTTTAGAATGGAAGAATTTGTCATCTCATATTTTTCATTTTTTCATCCTTATTTTTTGATCCATTTTGCAAACTTTTCCCCTATTTTTCATCCATATTGTAACTTTAAGATTTAACTTTTCATCCATTATGCAAGTTTTTTCCTCAACTTCTCATCCATGTAATTTTTCAAGCATTTCACATAATTTGACTATTAGTGAAAATTATAAAATTATAAATGAAATCTAACTTCTCTAAGGACAAGAATTATGAGCTAAAAGTGTTCTCCGCCCATTTCACAACTAAATCATCTACTCAAAATGACTAGTTATTTTTTGTCTATTTTTTTGAATGAAACCATCTAACATGAAGATGGAGATGGTATTTATGCATACTTGTGTATCAAAGATGGAGTTGCATTTAATTCATTGTTCTTGTTTAGTGCTTGTCATGATATCATATCCCTACCATTAAACCCAAAACATTTTTTGGCATTTCAAGTAAAATGTATTCCATTGCCTTCACTTGTAATGAATCATTAGTTGTTGATTCACAATAGCTTTTGACGATTTACTAATTATTGGGAATTTTATTTATTTGTATCCATTTGATAATTTTCATGGTGATCCATTGCACTCCATTCACACATTGGTAATGAGTTGAATTTATGTTTTTTTTAAAATAACAAAATACTTAATATAAGGTTTGTAAAATAAAACGAAAAAATGAAAACCTAAACTAAGTTAACCACCCTTGGTTACAAATGAAACAACTGCCCAATGATAAATCTTTTGTTATCCACCCATCATCCATCCATCCATCCATCCATCATGGCATGCTATGGGTGTTGTTTCAATTTAGCCTTTTCCTCCATGGAACTTTGTGGTGTGAAACCTTTAAAGGAGCATGCCACCTATAACCAAACCTTTGCCCATATACATGAATAAATGCAAATTATTACATGTGTGGAATAAACATGCCACAATTACCCCTCTTCTACCAAGGAATGAAAAACATGATGGTTATGGAGAGATAATGTGGGGTTTATACATATTAATTGTTTCATTAAAGTAAATTGGCTGGTGATTGAACATTTAAGCACTCAGGGCAAGCCGGATCCAAGGGAAGGGCTTTGTTGTTTCTCGTGTCTAAAAAAAACCTTGAACCCCTTTTATTGACACATCTAGCACATTAAAAATTGTCAAAAATGGAATAGAATTGAGAAAGTTATGGCCCTCCAAAGAAGAGGGGTCAAAAACTCAAAAAAACAAACCACCAAACATTACAAAGGCCAATTCCTGAACACCCAAAAAATTCCATGTAAGTTGTTTCTTTGCTATTAGTGTTCAAAGATGAATTGTAGAACTTTAGGTGGCATTCCTATGGCACTTTAGAATTTTAAACAAGAAATAAGAAAGTTATGAGGTTTGAAAGTAGGAAAGGTCAAAATTTTAAAAAATTAAAAAAAACGCATTTTACAATTTAAAAAAACATAATTTTTTTACTGCTTTTTTTGGCTGGTCCTTTGGCTTTGCATTTCAAAGATGATTTGTAGAGCTTGAGAAGGCGCTCCTATAACATTTTAAATCACTCAAAATGGAGAAGAATTGAGAAAGCTCTGCCAAAAAAAGTGTTCAGTCATAGGCAGGCGATCGATGATGGGCCAGTTTACCCTAGGGGATACCGTGGTTAGGGCATTCTGTATTTACCAGTGTTGCATGGTTATTAGAAACAAGAACAGACCCTGGTGGTTATCATGGTGGTTAATAGGATTCATGAGCATGGTTTTCAACAAAAAATCAAAGACCCAATTCTGGCATATAACCATGATTCTCAAAAAAAAATTGAAAACATCAAATCACCGACCATAAAACTTTCAGTTCATTATCATAATTTCTTTCATGAAAAAACCAACGGTTCTTTAATGCTTTTGAAATAACCGGGACTGGCGGTTCTTTGATTCTGGTGTTCCTTTTCAAAAAACCAGAACCGACGGTTTTCTGAACTTGAAATACCTTAAAAAACTGGAAGAACTTACAATCCTCTTATAGATTCAAATAACGGTGCAATAATTGTATTCACCTAAACATGTGATGATGCACTTTTGAATGTCTGCCTTTTGTCATTAGGAGCACCTTCTAAAGCAGAACAGGCCTTGTGTGTTAGACATAGGGACCCATTCCATTTGTGGAAAAGGAAAGTTCATCAATTGAAGGACCGATCCATTTACAACAGAAGCATCCATTCGATACTCTTCTTTTACATATTGTTATAAATTCATCCAAACAAACATTCACAGAAATCCACATTTACATCGGGGTGATTTACAGCACGTAACACCCTCAAAGTAATGCATTCCCCAAAATAAGTGCCCATGCACTCTAGCAATAGTGACCAAAATCTGTTTATTGAACATGAACTTTTATGTTATTAAAGTATTGAATATGCATCAACCTAGACCTTAATGTCATGGAATGGCCTCACCCTTGGTGCATTGCCCAGCATGCCATAACGGGGTTGTTGGCACCTTACACCCACATAATGGTCAACAATTCAAACCATTACACATCCTCTCCATCTACTCTCCATATGAAGTGAGTGAATGAGAAAGAGAGAGAGAGAGAGAGAGAGAGAGAGTGTGTGTGTGTGTGTGTGTGTATAGTTGTGTCATTTTTGGTTTGGGACATGAGACTAAGAGCATCTCCAACAGTGCTCAGTATGTAACTCTGGATAGTAAAATTAAATGTCTAAGTTTAGCTTTTTTTTTTGGCAGCCCCACTAATAAAACTGAAACTGGAACTGCAAATACATGGGGAACTACTAATAGCAAACCACCTGGACCAATCATTGTGATCGACCAATCAGAAATACTAAGCCGCAGTCAGGTGCAATTTATTACACTTTTTTCGGGAGGTGCACAACTGTGTTGGGCCTTTCACCAGCCACGGCAAGCTGCACGAATTTGGTGCAGAAAAATCAATTTCCTGAGCTACACCGCCACATTTTGACTTTTTTCCAATAAAGTGTACTGTCTGGAGTCACATAGTGAGCACTGTTGCAGATGCTCAAAGGAGATGATGTTGATCAAAAGTTGTCTGGATTCAATTTCTTGGGTCTCTCTCTGGTTGAATCAGAAATTGTGTTTGATTTGGGAATTACATGACTGAGTCTGGTGGTTCTTAGAAGCTTTGGCTGCAAGTGACCACGTGAACCAGATCATAGTTTACTACAAACATTATGATTTACACAATCTCAGAACTTGCTTTTTTGACTTGGTCCAAGTAGGCTACTAGTACTGCAAATGCTCACAGCAAATGAACTAGTTCCTCATGTCCCCTTTGAGTGGGTAATTCGGTTTCACATGGAATGGAACCTCCTCCAGCAGTTCATGTTTTCTGAAAGTTTAGGTGATCAGAAAAACCTATGGTATATGGAGTGTTTTAGAATAGTGAAAATATTAATAGATGGGTATTTTGTAAACTTCTTCAAAAGTTGATTCAATCTAATTATGATATTAATTAATTCACTTTCGTAACTTTCATTCACGAGTCTTGGGTATAATATGAGTATATAGAACTCGTCAAAGAACCACTTGGGAAATCAAACTCAAGAATGAAATTATAACATTACTAATAAGGTATTCCGTATTGAGCATGTTTCACACATCGAGTTTCAACATATACATTCGCTTCTAGTTGGATTGAATTTTGCTCAAGTGTGAGGTGTTTTAACTTTTATGACAATTGATTCTTGCAATGTAGGAGGAGTTCATTTAACATGTGAACTTGCAATTGCTATTAGCCTACCCATCCCACCACATATTGCATGTATGTATAGCACTATCCTCTACACAAGCTTAGTGGTTAAGTGTTTGTTAACTAATGAACAAATCTTGCCCTAACCATTACTCACATTAGCATTCTCAAATCTTTAAAGAATCAAGAAATAAATAAATAAAATTGTCATTCCACAAACAATGAAAGCATGCCGTCAATTCAATTTCCAATTAATGACTGAAAAAGAAATTGAAAACTTCAACTATCCTTGGGTATAATTGACCTTTCCTAGTTTCTAGTATGAGATCAAATATTGTTACCCACCTTAGTTCACTCTCACAAATAGGTCAAGTTCTCAAATGAAAATCAAAGTGAGAACCTTCGGTTTGGTGAATTGTTAGTTCTTCAAAATGTGACAACCACCATATTCCAACAAAGCTAGTTATTAGATTATGTTTTATTAGGGTTCCATATATTCAACTCTTACTCACCAGCTCTTTCCTTGAAAAAGAGAGAACTATCTAACATTGGTTTGCACTAATGTGAGGGGTTATTATTCGATTTTTTAATAACCACAAGTTTCAAGTATTTGAAAAAAATCATTAAAAAAGAACCATTGATTTCAATCATTTCAAAAACCTAGATAAAAGAACTAATGGTTTTTTGGGTAATAGTTTGACTAAATTATTTTTAAAATTTGAAAATTGCAACTATATGTTAGAATCAAGTATTTGAAAATTTTTAAAATCATAATTATATATTAAAATTCAGTATATATATAACCTTATTTATCAACCTTAACAATTGCCCTAATAATCGAAGTGTGGGGTTTGGTACAGTTTTTATAACTTCCCCCACACTGGTTTGCACCTATGGACATGGCCTTGAAGGCCCATCATCCATTTCTAGTTGTGTTTAAACTAGTGCTTCCAAAACTTGCAAAACTCTATCATGGAAGAAAAAACTTCAAAAGTGTAAACAATTATTACCTTCACTTTAGGCCAAATGGGGGCGATATTCCTAAAATGTGAAGAGTCATGCAATCATTCAAACTTTCTCCTCTCAATTAGGTAGAAAATAGACACATGCATGGAGTCTAGAAAGCCCTTGAAATAGATCATATGTTGGGTAGTTATGAAAATCAACTACAAACTCTCACTAGGTATCAACTTGGGTTATATACCCACTTAGCTTTTTTATTTTTTAAATTTTTGATTTGTGTTGTAGTTGGAGGTTTGCCGAGTGCAATTTGCATTATTTGATTTTCTGCCTTAAATGATTTGTTCATTTGAAATTTGTAAGTTTGTGATTTGCACATCTCGTTTTGCAATTAGTGTTTTGTAAGGTCGTGTTTGTACCTTGTCGTTCTAGAGTAGCTTGCAATTTGTGAAATGGAGCTTGATGAACAAATGTTGTTAATTTTGTTATTGCCTTAGTTGCTATTCCTAAGAGTTGCACTATCACGATTGGGTCATTTTGAACAATAATAGTTTCTTTGGCTATAAATCCATATTCACTCCTTCTTTAGATTGTTGTTTGTATTTGTAGGTTTTTAGCACACACGAATTGGTGTAGATGATTCCAATTTTGCTTCATGCTTGCATTGTGCTTTTTGTATGCTTGATGCAATGCTTGGCTTATATATTTGGATTGCATGTTAGGTCTATCATTGTATGTGGTACGGCTTGAACTCAAATGGTAGTTGGTTTTACCTTGATTGATTGAAGGGTATGAAGATATTTTGTTGTCTTTTTATCTTTTCCTTGAGGTTGTGGCAAGTACAATTAGGGCTAGGGTAGCAAAAGGAGCTTAGTCATGTGATGGGAGTTACAAATGTTTCCTACCATAAATTTACAACAATTTTCAAGTGTGCCATCTTTGAGCTTTAACACGAAGCAAACTACTATTAAGGATAAGGGACATGTGATGAAGAATATGGTGGATATTGAACATGGCTTTGATTTGACATTTGAACATTGACATAAATTCATAGATTTTTTGTTTGGAATTTTGAGTTTAGGCATCTTTTCAATTGGGTTTGGTTTTACCGTCATGCTATTCAATATACATACAATCACCGTGACTAATAATTACAAGTCCATGAGATGGGAATTTTGCTTATACAACTAAAGTAGTGAAACACATTGAATCAATTTGTTGTTTGTTGTTTTTTTGCTATTGGGCTTGTGAGAAAGATAATTAAAGAAAAATGTCATGTTGTTTATCTTGTGATAGTACATGATGAGAAGAAACAATCACCATATGGCATTGTCAAAAAAAACCAACTAATACTTGCCATGGTTCTTTGACATGGCAAGGATTTAAATCCTAAATAACATATATATATATATATATATATATATATATATACACACAATCATTTTTTGCTTATGAAAAAAATCAATTCAATAGAGAATTGGCAAAATCAAAATTTGCAACAACAAAAAAAAGAATTGGACAAAATTTTGAAAGAATAAAAATAAAAAATTCTGAAAACCTCATGTTTTTAGAATTATGGTAGTTTAAAAACTTGGAACCAGAAATTCTGTAAGAAGTCAAATAATCACACAACACTACAATAGACTTGTGCCCATGTGTTAAAATAAACCTTTTGGCCAAACCCATTGTTAGAATTATTTTAGGAGTAATCTTGAGTGAAATATAGGTTCAATGTTGTTAGGCCTTTCATAGGCTTTTACTAGATGTCGAGAAAATCTTTTGTCCTATGGGATTGTTGGAATTGGTGGATTTAATTGTTTTGAAAAGTTGTTTTTAGTGAACTAGTTAAGACAAAACTACATGAAGAAAGGGTATGGCCTCATGTTGGGTGGGTATAGTCACATTGAATCCTAACCCAAAACTAACCCATTTGAGTTATATGGGAGTTCATTAGTGAAGCATATCAATGCATCACTCATGATTTGATCAATAATTTTTCACCCATCCAAAAATTCATCCACTAAATATTAACACACAAGTTTTTGCATTAGCTTCAATCAAGGGCTTCATTCATCTTCACGTCAAATGGGGAATGCATTCATTTGTAAAATGAAGTTTAGCAATCAGTTCACATTCATTTATATCATAATTCAACTACATTCAATTTACAAATAGATGAAATCTATTAAGGAAGGTTGTTTGTTGGCCTTGCTTGTCAAGGCAACGACATTGTGTTTAGATTCATTACAAAGTATAGTAGCTTAAGGGATTTTGGCCCCTAGGTAATAATAGGTCTATTTTTATATGAGGATTTTCCAAATATGATATTTTGGCTTGTGTTGATTGATGAGTCGGATTTCTTGGAGGTGATTTCATAAGCATTAGACCTATGGCATGACTCAATATATTGAATTTTAAGAATTGGAAGAAGAAAGTAGTTGGGTAAATGGTATATCTACAACACATTAGGATTCGCGTGAGACTTGCCCAGCCAAAAAGGACTGAGCATGACTGAAAAAGGCACTAAAAGGCACTAAAAGAGGAAAACAATAGTTCAGACAACTCACAAAATTCTGACAAGGGGTGGCACAATGTGGTGGTATAATAACCTCTGAGTCAGCTTTCCCATTAAACTATACCTACAAAAGATTTGCCTTCCTATGGCAGATTCCAAAGTTTCAGCCATTTAGAACAAGATAGAGGACAGGACACAAACCATCGTGAGAGAATAGAGTCTTACAACACAATGTCGCTTTCAAAAGATCGCTGTTACTGCACATCTAACAAGCCAAAGGAAAACCTCAGAATTGTGAAACCCTATCTGAACTCCAATTTGAGTGAATAAATATTTATCAGCTCATCTTGTCAGAACAATTGACCTGCAGAATATCTAACCCATGGCATATTTCTGGCTCCAATTCCGTGCTGTGGCCTCATATTTGGATCTATCGGTCTTGTACATGTGGGCAATCTCAGGTACAAGTGGATCATCAGGGTTGGGATCGGTCAACAGTGAGCATATTGACAGCAAGACCTGCATACCCATTACGACTTGTTACTTTCCAAATCTCACAAATAAAAGTCAGATTAGTCAGAAAGTCTAGTCCAGTCAGTTAAAAATAGGATGAAGTACAAGGTCCAGACTTCATGTCAAAAGTTGATGGCTAGATGGTCAGAAACAATAATTATCTCTATGGCAAAATATTGTCAGCAATAACACTCTGAAGATAAGCATCCAAATAAATAAATGACAACATCTTATGCATATGCACCACAGTAATTGTGCTGAGTAAACATATCTATGAGATTGCAGAGAAAAGTCCACAACAATGATTTGAAGGTCTGTTAGTTCCAGTAAAACCAAGACTACCACAGCAATAATAAGTGTGGTCACAACATTATGAGTGTCACTCACAACATCTCAGACCATCACCTTTGTCATGAATAGCAGTGACAAGCTGCCATAAATCCCCACTGACTTTATCAGCTCCTGACAGTGTGTCCATAAGTATATGTTGATGCACCTTAGATTTCAGGCAAGACATCATAGAATCATCTGCATCCTGAGTTTCTCTTGGATTTCTAGAAGCAACAGGAAGAGTGGTTGTTGCCAAGTAACCATAACTCTCATGAGTATCACGAAATCTCCATACTCTAGACAACCAGAATGAGATGAAAAAAATTTCCTTTGTTAAGAACAACTCTAGATAAGGACTACTGAACAGGGAAGAAGGAATACATGAAGGAAAGAACTAGTTGAAGATGAACTATAAAACTAGCAGTATGAACAGCATTGACAGTCTTGCACTTGTTCAGTGACAATAAACAGTTACATTCATAACCAGTAACATGTATGATAGTGACTACTCTATCACAACTTACCCACTGACTTCATCAGCTCACGTCAGTGGGTATAACCCAATGTAACTACTAGCTAATGTACTGAGTTTCTGTGACAAGTTGGAAGTAACAGTAAGACTCAGTCATGATACTGTGTAGCACCCAGCAAGAAGGGGAAACCCATAGAATATACTTCCATATATGGAAACCAATAATTCCACCAAAAGTTGCAAAGAGGAGAATAGGAACTCTCTAGGTGTAAATCATAAGACTGAAAACCATGGGAAGTACACCTGTAACCAGTCATGTGGCTGCTATCATGAACCTTTTAAGTGTGTTTGGTGGCAGAGTACTCACTACCAATACTGCAATGCACCCAGACAACATAGATGGGGATAAGTGTAGAACCTTAGATATTGTCAATGCTGGACTCCATTGCTCCTTGAGGATGTCCAAGCAAATACTTCCATTGCTATTGATATTGGGATGAAACACCTTTGTTCTAAATGCAACCTGCACAGTTTCCAAGAACCAAGAACAACACACAAGGTGCTAGATTAGCGTATGAACTTCACAAGCATATGACCCAATTTCCAAGGCATTGTTGATTGGGGTTGTGCTGTATGAAGGCCCACTGTTGGGGTGACAGGGTACTGCTACCTGTTCCAAATCAAACATTCAGCCCAAGGGAATTCAATTTCTAATGGCCGCACTTCACATAAAAGCATCCACAATACTGCCAAAAATCTGCTATTCCCTATTTCTTTCTCAAGAACAAATTTGGAGGCTTTTCCAGCCCATAAATACTCATAGTATATCCCAAAGAAAGGACAATTACCTTAGGGGGCTTGAAGGGGTAATCTGGGGGGAAATGAATGGTAACCAAAAATACACCTCCAGCATAGGGACTATCAGGTGGACCCATAATTGTTGCCTGCCAATGAAACATGTCCTCTGCCACAGGCCCTGTAAAACCATCCAGATAAATGTGTGTCAAAGGTCAATTATTATGGGGTTGACATAAAAGAAGGTGATGGATGACAGAATCAGCACTAGGAAACATGATAATGCAATCAGGTTTAGTGAGACTAATAATACAGTTATCATGATCTCATCATTCTGTGTACTGAAACAAATAAGCTGGGTTGATGTTTCATGGTCACTCAGGAAGGACGTACAGATTTACAAACTAAACCCCCTAGAGAACAAAAGCATGTGCCAAGCCCATGCAGCAAAATGATGGTATCTTTCTCCTGCATCCTGAAACAAGATGGGCTGATTATTTATTTCATTGTCACCACCCAAGGACAGTCATGCCAAAGAAGAGATAAGTGAGAGTAGAATCAAAGAATCTCCATACTCAAAGAAGAGATAAAAACCACACATACTGGATTCCAAACTGGACCCTAGAAAGACAAAGCACATGCCGAGCCGAGCCATGGCATCACAACACAATTGCATCACTTTAACCCTCTTCTTGTCAAGATCATCAGATTGCAACAATGACCACTCTCATCAGTTCTCCAAAGTTATCCTCCAAGTTCAAAGACAAAAAAGGAAGAAATCATGAATCCCAGACAACTACAAACAGCAAATCTCTAGTGACCAAAGCATGTGCATGACCCAGATTGAAGCCCATGTATCATTCACACACACAACACACACACACACACACACACTATTTCAAAACATATGTGTGTCAAGTAAACTATTAGCGAAGCAAAACAAATTCCTTTTAAGTTTAATGGAACAAAAGTCTTCCCCAAATTCCAAAAATCCACCAGCAAAGATGATCAATCATCCCTAGCAAGCAATTTTTTTTTTAAATTCCCCTTTCGTTCAGTACCACAAAAACCCTATTCTGCACAAACCCTAATCTGCAAGGCCCATGACTCCAACACTCTTTTGACCTCAAAACTTTGGCTGTAGCCCCCGAAGGTTTTGCTCAAACAAAGACACAGACACACACTTCATACATGCAAAGCCACAACCCACAAAAAAATTAAATAAATAAATAAACAACAACAACAACAAAATTCGGAACAGAAAACAAGAAGAAAATTGGTGAGAGATTTTAGGGCAAGGGGTCGGCACCGGCACTGCATGATGTAGGGGGATCCTTTTGAAGATCTTTCAACTCCTTGAGAATCCTTTTGGAAGCCATGATGATGATGGATGAGCCCTTATTAGGGCAGTGAGTGACAAACCACCCCGGCCTTCTCCCACAAAGTACACACACGACGGAGCTTGAAATCTGCAACCACGAGGTTTTGTGCAAAATCCCCAAGAAGACGAAGAAGAGGAAGACGGAAAGAAGAAGAAGAGAGAACAACGAGAGAGGCGAAAGAAAAGACCGCGTTTCTTGTTAGATTTGGTGTTTCAACACAATCGCCACTTCCCTGTATAAATGTTACTTCTGGAAGCTTTCCTACCCACCAAGCTATCTTCCTACCCACCAAGCTACCAGGGTTTTTTTTAATAAATAATTTATTTTTTAATTTAAAACATTTAATTAATTTATCCATTTATAAATCAATAATAATAAATATTTTGATTCAATTTTAGATTTTAATTTTAATAATTTAATTTTTTTTTGGTGATGTAACACACACAAGAGGAATTAGCCAAATTTGGCTACAATTCAGAGAAGAAAGTAAGGAAAATAATATTTGAGAATTGTACTTTATTTTTATGGTGAAATATGGTGATTTTGGAGGGGGGAAAAAATTTGGCAATTTGGGCCCATTTTTTTCACCAAAATCATTTGTATGAATCAACATTGGGTTATTTTCTTGGTTTGCCAAATGAAACAAAAATTTGCCAACCCCTCAAAAAAAAAAAAAACCCTCGCATTGAAGATCAATTTCCTTCTTTCATTTGTTTTATTTTAAATTATGTTGTATAAGTATTAACTATTGAAATAGATTATTTGATCCAATAATTATTAGTAGTCCCACATTAAACTTATTTTTAAAAATTTTGTGTTCCTTCTTTTTTAACTTTTATAAATATAAATATTTCAAATTAGTGTGACCAAATTTATTAGTTTCATTGATAATTCCAAGATTAATTTGGTTCATTATGGTGCATAATTCTTTTCTTTTTGTGTGAAATGTTGTGCATTATCATTCAACACTTTCAATTCTCATTGTTTGAACACATATAAACCAAATAACATAAATCACTTTAAATGGCATCTCATTTCTAAACCAAGATATGATTTGTTTGCAAAACATGCAAAAATCCAAGCCTAAAACACACTTGATAAAATTCACACAACAATGTGCATAAATGAAACTTGCATTAAAAACAAACTTATGTGTTTTGGAATCTCAAATCACCAAAAATGATTAGAAAACATACAACTTGAGATTATATCCAAACACAAAAAAATTCAAAATCTCATTCACATATAACCAATTCCAAACTAAAACGTAATTAACTACATTAATAATTTTAGTATTAACCTAATTAGATTTAATTGGGTAGTTGTTAACAAATGTCATGCATTGCCTGTCAATGTTTACCATTATCACTATCCGCATACACACACATAACCCAAATAACATAAATCACCCTAAATGGTGCCTCACCTTCAAATCGTCTCCACTATCTAGGGTTAAAGTCCCCCTCAGCCAAATAGCCATTTTAAAAATCATTTATTTATATTCACCAAGAGTAAGCGCTTTGATTTTAAAGTGAAAGGACAAGCAAATTGTGTGTAAATGTGAACCCAATTGTTAATTATGTAATTGTAAATCCCCCAAATCCTTAGCCAAAGTTGAATCATCATATCGAAAAACTTAAAATATTCTTATTATTTAACTATAAAAATAGGTACCTAAATCTATTTAGTGCATCCAAGGTAGAACCATTTTTCAACCGACACTTCCTCAAATGGTGGAATAATATATCCCATATGTCAATTTCTAGAACATTGATCACAAATTAACATAATATTGGCAACCCTTGTAAATTGCCCATATAACATAATCCAACTAGAACAACTGCCAAATATAGGTTTACTTGGCCATCAAAATATTTTCAAAAGTTGACACAACACACAATTACACACATGATCTTTCCATGTTTGACCATCTTGTCCCTCCAACAATAATACTTCAAAAAGTAGCCCCACGCATGCAAGATAATATATCCCACAATCACATCCAACACAATTATTGTTTGTTGTAGGTATGCATAAATTTTTGACTCAAATCTACAAACTCCAAGCCAATAACCACTTATTCAAATAATGGCATAACACAACATATATGAATGTTGAACACTTGTTAAATTCTTCATAGCCATAGGCATTACTCATCAAAACATAGCTATTATTCCCATGCTTGAAATCACACCTTTGGATCATGCAAATTGTTAAATTGACCATCACATCTCATCGAATTAAAGCTAGTAGTTTAGGTTCATAATGAAATAATATAAAATATAATAAGAATAATGCAAGATAAATTGATTGAACCTATATCCCATAATCGACTATGGTAATAGTAGATTTTAGTATCTAGTATGGTTTTCTTGAAGCCCATACTTTTGCAAAACTTATTTCATTGTCTACACCATTTGTTCAGCTAACACGTTTGCCTCAATTTTGTTTCACACCTTTCCCTTTCTAGCATTTTTTAAAGTTTGATTTTTCCCCACATTGGTCATATGTGATTAGCCTTATTTTAATTATGGATGTAAGGTGATTCAGGTTATATTTAATTTGAAACATTTAATGCCTTTTGATGGAACATTTTAATTATCAAAAGTTGTTTGAACTAGTTATAATTATACATATAATGGGATTGTTAAATGGTTTTACTTTCGCACTTCAACCAACAATGGTTTCAATGCTTCAAACAATCCACAATGTACCATGTTTATTTGAAAGGTTGTCAACACCAACATGGTCTAGACATAATTGAATTTTTTTTTCATACAATGGCATAATTCGATGACATTTGTAAAATTGTTAATGTTGTAGCCAATTATGCCCCAAGGTTTTCCTATATTTCACATATCTTGCACTTGGAAGGTGAGGAAGTTTTTGGATCATCTAAACAAAAGGAAAATTTAACATTAAGATTAAAGGGAGATTCACATAGCCATGATTGTGTGAATTTATTTCATCCATGAATGAAACATTGCATCAAATCCAATCAACTTTGGTGTAAATGTGCATATTCATCAATCACCATACTTGGAAGAAGTTGATTTTGTTCTTGATGAATAGCAAAGAAATTAACATCAAAATATTTTTAATAGTGAGAGTTTTTTGAAAAATTAACCTATGGATGCACACAAATGGGTGAATGCACACTAAGGTGACTCACATTTTGAATCATGGTGCCAATGTTGTAGAATTCCCTTTCTTTGGACACCTTTAACAAATTTAATCAAATTTATCAAATTAAGAATTTGAAATTGAATATACATTAACAACTTGATTATGCAAATACCTATGTAATTATTTTTCAATAATAGTGCAACCACTTTTCACAATGGACTTTTGAAGTACAAAAATATGAATTAATCAACATACTAGAATGGTTGAAAATTAAAAAGGTTCATGGTGAATTTCATTTCAAGTTATTTATAATGACTCAATATGTGGTGTAACATGAAATCTAAACTTTAATGTGAAAATTCTCCCTCAAAAATCATAGTCAAATTCTAATCAGGGACTTTTGAATGGTCAAATTGAGTCATATTTTCATAAGTCCTTAACATAATTTCTTTTTCTCAAATTTCAAAGTTGTTTTTTCTAAAGATGTATATATTTGGAATATGTAGGTGGGCTCTTGTTAATATGGACTTTATTGCTTTTAATACATGAACTTTATTACCATTGAACCCATGATATTAGAAAAATTCAAAAATTTAACATTGTATAATGGATTTTTGTGGACTTTTTTTTTTTCAAAAAATGTGCCACCTTAGATTATATACACCCAAGTGGTTTTACAGTTTGTAATAATAAAATTGTTTCATATGTTATAGTGTTCAAATTGTCAAATTAACACATAAATAAATAAGAAAGCAATCAAATTTTCCAAGCAATTTTGTTGCCCCCCAATTGTAACTAGACTCCACTAAGGTATTGGCAAATTTACAATGTAAGTTTTGGTGCTCTTTAAAATAATAAACAATATGAAATAATAATTGGAAATTTCCCTACTTGCACATGCATAAATTTTATAACAATGATGGCATGTTCCTTGGGCAAATAATCCCAATAGGTGCATTACAAGTACTTGTACTACATTCTACATTATGTATTGTTTTGTGGGCAAATTGAAAAATTCATTCACCATTTCACATATAGTTGGGATTAAGTTCAACATGTATTAAGTCGTGTTAGAGCTCTTAAGGGATAATTATGACTACCTTAAGGGTCTTAAACTAAATTTGAACAATGGAGACAAAAAATTAAGGTAGTGATTTCCATAGTTAAATACAATAAATGATGTAATGAAAATGTTGTTTACACCCAAACTTCTTTAGACTTTATTGGATACTATGTGAAAAATGTATATCATTGAAAGTTGCCCATTGTGGGAAAAGTGTTACAACTATTGACATTGATCTTGAATGTTTTTTGACATGCACAATCTACTACAAGTTAAGTTTTTGGCACCCTTCCTTCTTATATGTGGATTCATCACCACTTTCTCTTTTAAACATGAAGAATCTTACATATGGCAATATATTCTTCCATGTCACCAAAAAAATTCTATTTATGTGGATAAAATATTAAAAAATATGTTTGCCACATGGATAGAACATTTTTAAAATATTTCGTCAAACTCACTTGTTCATGTTCACATACTTGCCACTTACTGTTCACCTTTTCATTCAGTAACATTCATGGTCTATATTACACCACATGAAAAATAACACCTAATTTTCCTCCACCTTGAACTTTAATGCTATAAAATCTTTTGGGAAATGATTATGTTCTTGAGGAGAATGTAAGTCAAAGACAATAAGCAACAACAAATGGAGTGCAATGAGATTAAGTATTAGTTATAAACCTTGATGATAATTCCAAATCCTTTCAAAGTTGTCCAAATGACTATGATCCTTAGTAACTCTCCATCTACATCATTTACACTTGCAAATAAACCAATGACACCACTAACACTTAGTAACACACGTGTAAACACATGAAGATGATGTTTTCCCCCCAATATTAAGGTTTCAAACAAGAACAATAATCTTTGTTAACACAATCGAACACATTAATGTCATGCATTTTGAAATGCCATACTAGAATTGAAGAATGAAAAACCAAAGACCTATTATGTTATTTGAAATATGAAGACCAAAATATCCATCGCACAAACAAAAACATGGTGAATGTTTTGGCCAATTTGAGCATTGCAATGTATCATATTTTCATTCAAGATAAAATGGAGATACCTCCACCAATAAACATACTTTCAAATTCATATATAAAAAAGAATCCACATGCCAACATTCATGTCAATGAGGATGATGATGTCAATTGAATCAATCAAAGAAAACAAAGTAGGTGATCATTTTTCAATTTTAATTTTTAGTTCTCCAAATTCATATAATTTTCAAAACATAATGTTAGATTCATCTCCAAATACATGGCTTACAAGTTCCAAGATATTGGTTTAATGTAGTTCATTACAAGAACATGTTCACCATCAATGATAGTACCTACTTTTGCATTTCTTTGTTCATATCTCCTTACAACATAAATTGGTTGATTTTCTACTTCCAACTAAATCATCAAGCATTCAACATCATCATTTTTAAAGTTGAGGATCAAGTTACGCAACATGCAACAATAGACAACAACATTATGTATATATAAAAAAATTAATTGGATTTTTATACGAGCTCCCTAACCATTTCCTTTAGGATTCCTAAAGAATTATTGACTACATTTTTATTGCAAGACAATTACCAATTGTACAAAGTTTTGAAAGCAATGTGGCATACCTTACTTGCTTGTGGAACACCATCAACCATGGCAACACGGGATAGCCCTTGTCTTTTTGAATGTAAGTTTTTATATTTTCTTATCCACTGTCAACAACAAACAAATTTCCTTTGGTGACTATGGTATAAGGAGATAGCATGAGGATTCATGCATTCTTGATAGAACTTGAAATCCCAACACACACATTTCAAAACCTTTTCCAATGGTCCATAATAGCTTGCATCTAAATGTTGTAACCTTTGGATTTGAAAGAGTAATAATTAGTTGCAAAAACATGGGTTTTTAGTTTTTGCACATGAATTTGCATAACATCTATGGCACCATAGGTTGATGGCATGTCAAAAAAATCTATGAACATTTCCATGATTTGAACCAATTCATTGCCCTAAATGGCCATTTTAAGCAATTATTCGAAATTAAGTTAATTGCACAAACAAATTCATCTAAGACCAAATGAACAATTGATTTCATGATAGCAAAAAAATTATAACAATGTAGATACTTAGACGCATGCACTAATTTATACAAGTTATAAGCTACAGATATACTCAAATGGACAATGGATCAAAATTATATGTTCTTTTTTTTCATGGTTTAGTTTTTGTGTCAAGTGTTACGCAAAGCTTTTGTTAACATGAAAATGTTCAATCCACTTGGGGTCATTGTATTGTGTCATCAAAAAGTGTGAATACCAAGTGAACATTCAATCCTTAACCTAGTCCCCAAATTCTTTACTCCCCACAAATTCATAAACACACTAGATTTGGTATTGGTGCAAAAATAATATGTTGGCATTGTTTAAAAAATAAATAAAGTATATTCTAGAGGAGGTGCTAGAATTGTGGACAAAAAACCCAATTCAAACATGTTGAAACCTTGTAGAATTAAAATTTGAACTTGCAAAACAATTTGCAAAAACTGTATATGAATAACCACTTGTAATGTTTGCATCATAGACTACAAAGAATGCAATAATAGAGTAAAAAAAGATCACAAACAATCTATAGAAGGCACAAGTTGTGTGCAACAACAATTTACAACAAGTTTGATCATAAGCAAGGGTGAGCATAAAAGATGTTTGCAAGTGAAAATAATACGTGATAATTTGAGAATGGGGGAGCTTTACAATGAGCTTTGATTTGAGTGAAAAAAATCACCATTACAAACTTGAACAAGAATGAAAATATTTTATAGAAGACCTAAGTCAGGTCCAACGACAATTTATAGCAAAATTGATTGCAAGTAAGGGTTTAAGTGTAAAGGGGTTTCATGATAAAAAAAACAACACAACAAAACTTGAGCATGTAGGAGCTCTAGGATTGAAAAGAAAACAATTGTAATATGGAGGAGTTTTATGAATGAAAGGAAAACAATGATTCTTGAATAAGGAAAAGTAATGATGGGACAAGGAACTTACCACACCGTGAATATTGTTCACAATGTTTGAATAATGGGTTAATAGTAAAGTAGCACATGTTTTATTTGTCTTATCTATAAGCTTCTAAAAAGTTTAATATGAACAATATTAGCATACAATGGTAGTTACCTTTGTTAAAAGATGATAACCCTAACTAATGCCCTAACTTTTTAGGTTATACTAACTTTTTTTTAATAAAATAAATAATAATTTATCCTTAAGTGTGAATTGACTTTTAATTATTTCTTCAATTCACTATTAAATAATTTTTTTCATATTTATATTGATGTGAGCAAGCTATTGAAACACTAGATGGGGGTGACCCATTCAAATTTTTGTTGATTATAATCATATTTTCTAAATTTCTTTCTCAAATTTTGTTGACACTTGATGGAGGGATCAAAAAAAATTGAAGCAAATATAAGGTTAATCTTCTTGAATTTGTCATGATTATTACAACAAATTGTGAAAATGAAAAAAAAAGGATATGAATTGTTCTTTTAAAAACATTCTTGATGTAGTCAAGAACACTTTAGCATTGATTCTTGTCTCTCATGTGATTATGAAGAACATCATGACCAAATATATCATTTAAAACTTTCACTTCTTTTGAATCTCTCAACACAAGCATTTTGTCTTCTCGATTACTAGAAGTTCAATTGATTGTCCAACCCCATCATGCAAAAAGAATGTAATGTGCGATGGTAGATGTATTGTGAAATTATTTCAAAACCGATCCTTTAGCAATCAAGTGCATTTTATTAGGTAAATTTTTAAAAAAAAGGTGCTATATTGATAAAACTGAAACCCTAACAACTACTTTTCATTAAGTTAGTTTGGGTTTAGGTGTGCTCAAAGTCCCCTTCCCAAATCTACTAGTCAAAACCAACCGAATGTAAGAATTGTGAATCAAACTATAATGAATCACCATAGTGATGACTATCATTTTTTTTCCCCTAGAAATAAGTGTTGTTTTCAATTCTTTTGGAAAGTTCCCTTCATATGAAACATGCTCATAGTTCCTAACATTTAATACTCTTATAGATTTTCAACCCCAGTTGTAGCTCTCCAATGGATGAGACACCGCATGTCCATGCACCAAGAAACGAAGCTCCATTTCAGTGGTTGTTCATTAGGTTGTTGTGATCACAACATTTTGTGTGTATCTGTGACCATAGCTGCCCTCATGGAAAGATATCCTTACTCTTATTATATCCTAAAATCACATAAGACAAATAAATCAACATTTAAAAAGCACTCATCTAAAAACACAAGATCAGATCTTCATAAGTATGAGAACTTTACAATACTAATGATTCAATCAACCATAATAATCTCGAGAGATGAGTCGACAACAAGGTTATCAAGATTCCAAATCCAACAAAATATGAACAAACTGGGGAAAAGGCAAAAAGACTCAAAAGAACTCAAGAAAATAGAGAAAAGATCGAGGAATAGTTTGAACAGTTCAATGTGTTCCTTGTTCATTGTTCAATGGGTTCTGGAGAAACACACCCAGTGGCAAACCTTGAATTATGTTGTCCATCGAGGTAACAATCTGTTAAAGATTGTTCTCATGACTCTTGTTGAAACCTAGCAAAACTATCCGTGCATCTTCTTTGTTCCTTGTTGGAACTGCTGGGTGGCAATTGTAAGCAAAAAAAGTATTTACTTGAAATCTTCATCCTCCTGTTGTTACATGATACACAGCAGCATGACCTCGAAAGAGATGTCTTTGCATTCAGCTGCTGTGCCAAGCAACCAGAGAGAGAAAAACCCAAAAACCAAGAGAGCTGAAATCCCCCAAAAACACATCAGTATTCTATTAACTTAGAGAAACAGTATCTGTAACAGCACAACCAGATTGAAGATTGAGGAAAACATTCAACTACAAACTGTGCAGCCTTTCTCTAGGGAAAACTGCCAAAGTCTGAGGCACATCTGATGTCAAAATGTAGCTTACAAAAAACGTAGATACCCACTGCTTTGTAACAAAAAAAATACTGGCACAACCCTAAATCAAGCTCAAGCTTACATGCATGTGCTTTTCATGCGTGTGCTGCACTGCTGGCGGTGGCAGGAAACCCAAAAAAATGCTCGAGAGAATCTGCAAGGAACACATTTGATGCAATTGGTTGGGAAGCTCCCAAGGGTGCAATGTGAAGCTGGTGACGAACAAAAGGAGCCAGAGCAGCATTTGTCTCCCGAACATTGTCCACATGCCAGTCCGGTTCAAGCTGTCGCACAAAGGATGAGGTTCCAACCTCTGTGCTGCAAAACAAAACCTTGTTGCGATTTGATCCTGGCACTGTAAAGAAGCCAACAGAGTCGAGTGCTGCCAACACTGATTCCTCACTTTCATCATCCAAAACCCTTGCAATCAGATACAAATCACAAGCTCGAGCAATCTCCAGCAATACTTCCACTACCTGTGGTCTCACTGCTACTGCTGCTGCTGCTGCTGCATGTTTCTGAAGCTCCTCTGCTGAGGATTGCTCTAATATCACTCCTAAAAGCTGACAAGTCATCTTCCTCCCTCCCTTCAGCTTTTGCTTCACCAATTTTGCCACCGATGGCACCACATTGCAGTCTGTAATCATACTACCAGTGCTGCTGTCAGTAGTAGTATTGCTACTCCTTTTCATTGCTTGTGTGATGGAGCGTGCAATTGCTGTAGAAGATGAGGAGCCTCCTGCTGCTACCCCTGTGTTTGGATCCATGGTGGTGCTTCTTGTTGGATCCTCCAAGGAAGAAGAAGATGATGAATCTTCTTCTTCTTCCTCTTCTCCTCCTCCTCTTTTCTCCATGTGATTAAGACTACGACTACTACTACTACTGCTGCCTCCTCGTCGTTTCCTCGGCATTCTCCACCAGTACCTCCAGGTGCAAAATAAAGCTATGGCTAATCCTACAGCAGCCCCCGCAGAGCTTGCGTTCTTGTAACGGGAAACGAGAGAGATGAAGTGAGAGAGCTTGAGAGTCAGAGAAACAGTTATCCCCCGTAGTAATCGCACGAGCTCCTCCGCGATCGCATCAGCCATTATTGCTGTTTTCTTTTTCTTCACACGCCCTTTCTTGGCACGCACCTCCTTGCCTCCCTTCTCTCTTCTCCTTAACCCTAGAAACAAGATCTTCACGGTAAACTCTTGAGTCTCTTCTTCTCCAGAAACCTTCAAATCCTCGAGGAAAAAAGTTCAGCCAAAAGCCTCTTCTTCTTCAGAAAACTACGACAGCAACAGCAGCAGCAAGATTCACAAAATCCACAACTCTTGGAAGAAGCTCTTGATAGTCTTCTTCTTCATCAATCACACACTCTAGCTATAGCTGCAACTGGAGCTTCTCCTCCTCCTTCTACGCTGCAATCACGGAGAAACAAAACTCCCTTGGAAAAGAAACGCTTGCTTGCTTCAAGCTTGCTTTTGTGAAAGCTGATTCTCAATAGGGCACGGACATGGCAAGCAGTCCAAGTCTGTGATGATGCAGAAAGAAGAAGAGCAGCCTCGTCCAGCAATACTTACAACCCTCGCGTTCGCGTCCAAACTTTTTCGGCGTCCAAGGGCTGTGCAGCAGCAGCAGCGGCGGCAGCAACGGGTGTTGAACGCAAATCCCTACTTACTTTGCGAAAGCTCCTCCTCTTCTCACAACAAACACTTCAGAAAACAGAGAACAGAAAACAGAAGAATAGGCTTCCAGAGCTCTCATTTCTACTGTTTCGTTTTGTTGCAACAACAATCATAATTATTATTACGATCGACTTACAGCTTTTCTGAAGATGACAACAATAACAAACCTTCTTCTTCTTCTTCTTCTTCTTCTTTCTGGAAGCGGAATTCCCGGATGGCATCAATATTCGCTACACATCGTGATTCGCCGCGGCTGCCTTTTCTCCAACAGCAGCATCGTCGTCACGAGAAAGAAGAAGCATGGTTCATATTCTCACGCCACGACTCTCTCTCTCTCTCTCTCTCGCGATAGGCTTGTTGACGTCTGTTGCGGAGGAATGTGTTGACATCAGTGAGCAAAGAGCAAAGTGCGCAGTGTGGAGGCAAGAGGAAGATACCTGCTTCAACATCCTGTGCATGATTCCTGTTTGCAAGGTATGCAGCTTTTCAAGAAGAAGAAGAAGAAAGAAGAATATAGAAAGAAAGATCTAGTAGGAGGCATTCTGGCTTGATGCAAGCAAGACTACTGACGGTCCCATGGACATCAGCAGAAGAAGAACAAGCACAGAGCTGGGCTTGTTTCTTCCATGGCACCAGGGGACACAAAACGAGTGTTCAACAAGAACACAAAAGCTTGCAAGAGACTTTCAGGCAGAGCAGCCTGAGAAAAACACTGCAGACTTTCTTTAACAAATGCAACCAGAAGACAAGGTTTCTGACAACATTGGTAAGTGCTCAATGCCGTCTGCTAAGAAGAAGAAATCCACGTATTGGGTGCTCAATGCCATGCCATGTGCACTTGAAGAAGAAGAGGAAGAAGAGGGCAAGACAATGATCTCCATCTCCAGATCATGAGAAAATGGGTTGTAAGAGACATGTCTATTGCCTCCTTGACATGTATGCTGATCTGCAGGATGGTCCTTGGAGAGTGTTCATCAGCAACAGAATGCCTGGCTGACACATGATGATGATCAAGTTGTATCTCAGAATGATGCCACAAATCTGGACTACTTGTGAGATGCAGTGGGAAGGGCAGATGGCAGGGGAAACTCCTGTCACCAAATGCAAAGGTGCACATTCCAAACCCTGTCGCTTTTGTTAGGATCTGGAAAGCAATCTGCTGCCAGTGTACTGGCAACTGAATGACGGCAGGTGGATGCTCATGATCAGCTCATTCAAAAGTGAGCGATGAAGGCTTTGCATATGTTTGTGGGGGAGCAATGTGACGGGTATGTATGGCAAATGCAGGAAGAAGCTTGAAAGAAGCTTGTGATACTACTGTTCACTAGGAGGGATGATGATCACAGGTGCTGTGGTTTCCTGACAATGCCTTGTTTTCAGAGCTTGTTACATTGCACAAGTGTTTGCTAAGGATGTTGTTGGCTATCTTGTTGACTGCAGAACTGTGAAGAAGGTGTAGGGATAGATCTAATGTCACTTATTGAAATGGTATTACTGCTGCAGCATCAGTGGAGCATTATTGTGGTTCACATGGTTGAACTTCTTGCTTGCTCTTCTAGCTGTTGTTGCATGCAGTGGAGAGGGATCTGATTGACGAGATGATGTCTGGTGAACCAAATGCAGAAAATGTGGTATCACCCTCCCTTGGTGCTTGCAGAATTTACATTGATGTGGAGATGGCAGGGCACATTGGAAAACAAAATTGTTGAATTTTGAACCCTGGAAAAAGTGTCAGACTATGTGGTGCTAATCAGATATCTACTCTACTGCTGGCAAGTAGGTCTGGGCACAAAATTTTCAACAACAGCAGAGAATGGAAAATAGGTGTGACGAAACAGCCAGGTGCCCACATGGATTGAAGCATATAATGAGGGACATAGAGATTTGTGCTTGATGATCAAAACCCGCTGCAGACAATTCAGTGCTGTGCAGAACTTAAATAGGCTGTCTCGGTTGAGATGAATCATTCTGGATATGTAGTAAATGCAACATTTGTGCTGCAAAAAGAAAAGGTTTTGTAGTTGCATCACTACAATAGTGAGAAGAAGCTGGCAATTGCAGCTGGCCTTTCTTACATCCATGCAGCTCTTGCTGAAGACCCAGCTTGATGGTCATCTGTGTTTCTATGAATTTTGTTCTTATTCTTGTTGGTGAGGCCAGAAGCCTGTCTTCCTTAATGGTGCCTGGATCAGGATTTGACTCGTCTTGACTATGCTGTAAATTGGAAGCGCATTCCTGGTGAGAAGACCATGTGTTAACAATATGTACTTGTGCAACAAGTCAAAGAAATTGCAATTCTGGGTGTTTACTCCTGCTCTGCATTGACATCTCTTTAGAAAGACTTGGGACAATTTTTGTGCAAATTGTGCAGGAGGCCCACAGACTTGGGGAACAGCCTGGAATGCAGCAAGAGTAGAGCTGCCATGTGAGGTGCTTCTTTGTTCTTGCAAAATGAATCTACTGGTGGGCTAAAGTGTGCTGCCTGGTATTACAATTAGAGTGGTTTGAGTATGCAAGCTTTGGATGGACCAAGGGTTGCAACCATTGGGAATGAGCACCCTTTGGTGTATAGCTTGAAAGGAGTCTTTCTTACTGGAACCAGTCATCCCCTGGAGTGATTTTTTCTTCCATGGAAACTAGAATGATGGAAGTGCAAGTGGCACTGGCAAGTGAAAGCAGAAGCAGCACCTGTCTTGTCATCACCCAGCCACAAACATTTTCTGCAGGGTTGAATCCTCATCTATGGACTGTGATGACATGAGTTGTGTGCAAATTGCTAAACTGTTATCATCTTTTATTGGGACCACTCATAGATGTAACAGGGAGAATTTTCGTATGGAGACATTGGTGGGGCATGCTATGTGCTTTGTTGGACTAAATTGTTGCCACAACTGATCTTTCCAAATGACAACACGCAGCAGGAAAGGAAAGGAGAAGGTTGTACCGGACATAGAGATGGCAGCAGGTCAAAATCAGGCTGCAGAATCCTACCAGGAATTCAGTGACCGGATGCTGGCAGCACGCATGATGGCACATAATTTCACCAGAGATTACATGACAGAATCTGCAGATGACTTTGAGGTGGAGTTAGCCCCCCCATCTTACATTCTGCCAAGGCCGATTCCTCGTGTTTCAGGTAATTCCAGAAGATTGTCAGAAATAGCTAACACTGTCCCACCAGATATCAGAAGGTTGTTGGTGACTAGCACTGTGCCAGGTGAAAGAAACCCGCAGCAGCAGCAGCAGCAGCCAGAATTACTTGAACCACAACCAATGCAATCCAGCAATGAGCTACATGTGCCACGTGATTCACAGGAAATAGTCCCAGGCGGTCAGCAATGGGAGGATGTGGCCAATCCTTCCAGCCAACTGCAATATGCAAATGCTCGAGCTCTTCTCACTAAAGAGGAGTTTGGTAGATTGTTTCAGGTTTGCATTTACAACCTGATCTCCATGCAAATTGTTGCTTATGTCCTATAGTTGTTGAGTTTGGCCTGGTAAATTGCTTGTGCTTCTCTGAATTCTATGGAAAACAGCTGGATTACAGCAAATTAGAAATCTGATAAGGTTTTGTCATACAGTCTAGTCAATCAAAAAGGCAGGTTGATGAGAATTGTTGAGAGCTTTACCTAGGGTAGACAATCCCTTTAATGAAATTGGCAATAGAACTCTGGTTTACTGGATAGGAGAACAACAGTCAACATCCACAAATCAGAACAATTTTCATCATGAAGGAGTGGTACCCAAAATTGATATGACATACGTAGGTTAGCCCTCAACAGGCAAATTTGTAGACCACATTGCTTCACCATCTCTTCAAACATAGAGATTTCAGCTCTGTAGGTGAAGAAACTGTAATTTGGACTCTGCACAGTCAAGTATTGGCAGATTGATCTATTGCTGTTGTTTTGAATATTTGGTTAAGGTCTAGAAGAGTTTGTTCATTGGATCAGATTCAAAAGGTGAATAAAAGCAACACATCATAATATATATGGACTGACATCATGAACCTTGTGATACATGGGTTGTGATCTAAACTCTAGAATTTACTATTATTCCAGAGTCTTGATCCAGGTTCCATGGATGAGATATGGGAACTAACTACGGATCTCAGGGTTAACAAAATCCCACTGACTGTATCTCCTCTAGAGAAAATCAAAGCGCTGAAGTCATGGTCACCAGGGACCATGTTTCTGGACAAACAGAAAAGAACATACCGTGTCTACCATCCCATTGTTATGGAGACAAGAAAGAACACATGGTTCTTGGTGGGTTTTGACAAGGAGAACGCATCAGAGCTTATTGATCAAGATTGGGTTTCTCTGCCAACTATAGACTATTTACCTATTGAACTGAATGATACCTATGGAAAAACTCAAAGGAGAATTATTGCTGGTTCTGCAGGTAGATGATTTGATTAGCTTTGCAGGTAAGTTAGACACTGCACATTGTTCAAGATCTGCACATTGATGAGCCACCTGAGGCGTAATCTTAAATGTGGAATTGACACTTTACTAGGTGATCTTTATGTGCAGGGTTACTTGTTGTGGATACAGGAAACCAAGGGCCAGCCTTCAAAGTTAAGCCCAAGGGAGGCACCCCAATGGTAGTGAATGAGAAATTCTGGAAACATGGGATTTACCCACATCCTCAATCAATTGTGTATGTTACAAATCCTTTGACTCAGGAGTATCGCATATTGCCCCCAGTTACAGGCCGATTGCTGAAGGGAAAAGCTGCTCGTCTAGTGTGGAGGAACATGGAGCGCACATCCTACATGCTGATTTTAGTGGGTTATGATGACAAAGTGCCGGGGTCACAAAAACGCAAAAGAGAATTTGAAGACCAAGTGGGCATTTTTGTGTATTGCTCTGAATTGGAGTCCTATTCACATGCTGACTGTATTTATGGCCGCCCAAATGTGCGGATCCAAGAGGGAGATTCAGGTCTTGGTGTTATTGGGTATGGGGTTTATTTTGGAGGATATTCTTCAAGGAAATTGGGAAATCAACCTCAATGTCCCTGTGTCTACTATTTCAATGTGAGTAAAAATGATAAATGTCATGAACAAACGCCTTTCACAGTTCCCGAGCTTCCTGACGGAATTTCTCTTTTGGCACCTCGAGTTTTGCAAGTTGGACCAGAAAGGCTTTTTGCTGTAACTCGTCAATCTGAATCCCTGGGCGCAGTCTTTCTCACTGACATCTTACTGACCGAGAAAGGCCGATGTAATGGTTTTCAGTTGATTGCAACCACTCCTGATGATGTGAACAATGAAATATTCAGAAAAACTGAGTGTGACTCACTCTGTGATGTGAGTGCTTGCTGTGGCATAATTGCAATCAGAGGTGGTGGGAGATCAAATGTAGTTGCTCTTTACAATGTAGAGCTCAATAAATGGTCAATCACACGTTTTCCTAGGCAGAGAGATGTTAAAGTAGCCTACTTCAAAATGATGGAGGCTGCTTATGAGCCCAATTTCCTGGCAAGACCTTGAGAACAGCACCGATACAAATTCTCCCTTTGTGAGCGTCATAGTAATGTTGTGAGGCTTCACTTTTGTCCATCCCTGAAGAAGCACCGACAATATCATTTATGCATAATTGGCCACAAATCTCTTCTGCTGCCAGATAAAGCTGTGTAAGTAAACCATGTTTTTGGTTCCAAACTCTCTTCTATCTTTTGCACTTTCCATCGCTACATTTCCTAAGAAATATACACTTACCCATTTATTTATGCATTCTTCTGCCTCATCACCTTTCACTTCGTGTGTGCTAACATATTGCCCAAGGGTTTGCAGATGCTGATGACTTCACATCCTTTAGCTTTGCATATGTGGCTTCAATTTTATTGTTTTTAACTTTCTCACTGTCCAGCAACTCTTTGAACTTGTTGCTCAGAACTCTGATCCCAACAGCTGCAGCATCATTGACAGTTTCAGATGCTCCAGCTACAAGAATAATACTGCTCTCTTTAACATACTATTACATTGCCAAGCATGTGACACATGCACTTTTGGTTTCTTCATGTTTGGTCTCCTGGTGGTGAAAGGAATATGATCTGTGTGATTGTCGCTTGAACTCAACAAAGCAGGTTCTCCACCTTCTGGATTTGTGGTATTCTCAGAGTGAGAATAGAATTCTATCCTGTCATGATTCTTCTCTCTGGCAAGTCTCTAGCTGTCTGTCATTTGAGTCTCACAGTAGAGAACAAATGCCTGGAAAGGAAACAATGATGAAGCTCCTTGGAAACCCCCTGCTAGTGTGCACGCTCCTGTGTATCTCTGTGGTCATCTGCTGCCTCCTCAGCACTCGATCGGTGTCACCCTGAAATGCAGGATGGAACATGATCATCCTATTGCCCTGCTTGCACAATGCCTTCAGGCTCACCCTCAGTCATGACTTCCTTGCCTGCCAGCAAGTCTATACTACTAAACCCAAGAACACTGTATTTCAGCATCTGGACCCAGCAAAAGAACTGATGCCTCCACAAACCAGTAAAACCTCCACAGATTGCAGACTATTTATTTTCCCCCTAAAACAGGAGCAACAAAACTCATATCCAACCTGCACAGAAGTCAGACTTGAATTGCACCCTCTGCTGGTCCAATGATTTGAACAAAGCAAAAACAACCACCCTTGCAGCTTCATCTCTCTGGCAGTCCTCCAACTTTCTTCTTCATACAAGCATCTGCTCCCCCTCATCAATAAGTACATCTAGGAAACAACAAACTGAAGAATAATTTCAACAAATGCAGGCTCATCATTTAGACAATATCAGTACTGGACGCATGTAAAGAAATTTTATACACATTTAATTGGGGCACACCCACCCATAGTGAGACAGCAATCATGTACCCTATTCAGAATACCGCATGCTTAAAAAATACCTAGCTTTCTCCAAGACACCACTAAATGAGTAATAACAAAATTGACGGTAGTTCAGCAGGGCTTTACAAATGAAACAACAATCACCACAAACATGTGGCGAAAATAACTCCTTTACAGCAACCTCTCATATGTACAACCAACCATTACCATCAAACAATCCTTCAGAACCTTTTGTTGCTGCTGTACCATAAAGGCGTTTCCGATGAACAAAATTTTACCATGATTTGCACTCAAACCTATTTACAGTGCAGTCCACAAAGACCACTTCTACTACTGAGTTGCCTGATTGATCTGAGTGGAACCATGAGACACAGATATGTACAACTGCCTGGCACCAATTTCCTCCATCACATAGAAGCAATATATTCTACACATGGACACAAAGACCACACTGCAGCATAAATCTTTGTTCCCCTAACTGACCAAAACAGCTCCATGAGTTGCATCCAGCAGAGCTTTCCTGAACTCCTCCAGAACATGGAATTGATATAATGATTTGCAGTCTGCATTCAGGGGGTATGATCAAGAAGCAACTGAGCCCTCAGAAGTCCTTAAGGCCTGTCATATTTGTTTCATTCTGGGGGTGCCCTGCTAATTCTCCCCTGCTTGCCTCAAATTTTTTTCTTGCAGCTTCCAACTTCTCCAGTTGGTCTGGTACCCACTCAGGGGTCTTGTAGCTATCTACCCACAATGCCTCATTGGTAGTCTTGTGCTTGAAATCTGGATACCTTGGGTTTTGCTGCAAAAGCTCCAACCCAGGTCCTGAGTCAGCTGACCTTTCCTCTACAGTATGGTTTGTTAGATCCATGAAAACCCATATGTCTATCTCCCCATGTTCCCCTGAATGCCAAATGCTGAAGAGCTTTGCAACCTCTACTTCTGGGGACCTTATCAAATAGAACACTAACTGTGTGAATTACGGATTGGCAGGCACCATACAAGCATATCTTACTTTCATCTGACACAGTTTTACTGGTACTGACCTTTTTCCCTCGATTATCCCACCACTCTGTGGGATCTGAGAAGTATTCATTCCAAACCTTCTCCATATCCTGGTATGCTTTTGCACCAGAGTAATTAACTGACACATGGCATCACAAAGGACTTTCAATTTGAGACAAAAAACAGCCATGAGATCTACATAACAACACAATTTTGGCAGAGAAGCAGGCTACAATGGGGAAAAAGCAATGAGCCAAGACTTGTAGCAATAATCACATGAACTGAAACCTGGCTCGCTGCTAAACATTCTAATGAAATGATCTCGGCACACAAGTGATTTTCAAAAACAAAAGAATATACCGGTCAATGCTAGAAATGAGGCACTCCTTCCACACAGCTCCTTCCATGAATCAACAAAGCAACCCAAGACCAGACACAACTCAATGCAGTCTGCACACTGTAGCCTTGGCACAGGAACAACCAAAGTAGATGTGACTAGGAATGCTTACTAAGTCTAATCTCTGCTTGCTTAATTTCCAGGAACCCAGGGTATAAGGATTCATGTATCAAATTGACCAGAACAATGTGGGAGAGTGTGACACCTGAAAGTTGTGGAGTGCTTGTCCCAACTGGTGGTAATAGGGAAGCCCAAGAAGGACTCCCTTCTTCTTGGTACATTGATTGTTCCACAAACTTTACATCCTGCACAACCACCTGTCCACCACATGGTAAAAATCCAAAAGTCAGCCCCTTCAACACGTTACAGTGGCCCGGAGCTGCCCAGAAATAGCACCAGAAGGTAACACAACACACAGTTGTTTTTGTCAGCAACCAGATTCTTTGAACGTACCAAATACCCAGTTCACCTTAGAAAACAGTAGGCTCATCCACAACCTGGTGCATAGGTGTAGGGTAAAGCTCCAGGGTGGGGACATTCCCAAAATAAGGGGCCTAGTATGAGGTGGTAGCTGAGTCCAGCCCTGCATTACAAGAATGTCCAACACCCATGGGCTTTACCCATTGTAAAGCACTAGTCAAGGGCTATCATGAAGCTGAACATACAAAGATTATGAGGTGAAGGAGGGAGAGGGTTCTTACACCTGCTCCTTAAGAGTGGGAGAGATCCTACAGCTGTAAGTAGGCATAATTTCCCTCCCATTCTTGAGGAGCAAGTGTAAGATCCCTCCTCTTTTCTAGGAGGGATATTCACACATATAAGGCAACTGTGAAAGACACTAGGATTTATTTCTCCAAGTGCTCTATGATATGGACAAATTGTCAATAAAACAAGATAAAAAATGTCACACCCGAGCAATCTTATGTTGCACCGCATCCTTGACATAAAGATCCACCTTCAGACTCCCAGTGACATAAACCTGATCTCCTTTCTTCAAATGCTGGAGTGCAACATGTGCCAGTGTGTCCCAGAACTCCATCTCTAACCTGATCAAAAAACAAAACATATCAAAATCACCATTTCAGAAAAACCTCAGAGGCATAAAAAAAAATTTCCCATCCTTTCCCACTGCTGCTTAAACCAGAACCCTAAACCCTAAACCCTCTCCCCCCACAGGCTCTAGATTTTGGGAATAAAAAAGAAGGAAAGCAAAAATAGGTACCAGCTCGGCACTTCATCTTTCTTCGAAGATTTCCTCACGGCAAGACTGCATTTGGCCACCACTTTGCCCGTGTCCAAATACTTCACCTCCATGTCCCGGCCTAACCTGCCGATGAAGTGCACTGTGTTGGCCAGTTCTTTACTCCAAACAACAGAAGAAGGTCGCGGAAAATTCATACTGCTAGCGCCATCCACTTGTTCCAACTCTGTCCCGTACACCTCACTTTCCTTCCAATGCGACGTTGAAGTTGTCGCCGCTCCAAGAACCTGCGTCGAAAATGACCTAACTACAACACTACTCCTGAGAGACGACTGCTGCAATCGCCAATGTAAAAACATGCATTTCATCGGAGAAGCTACAATTCCTGCTTCTGCTGTTAATTGTGCACAGACTGCCGATCTTCTTCGAAAGGCTGCCACTCCAACAACGCTCACCGTACTACTGCCAGCAGCAGCAGCAGCAGCAAAAGGCATGTACCTCAGTGCAGAGCTTGCTACAAGGCGCGCCATTTAACACTTCCTGCTTCCGCTAACTCACAATTATTCCTCTGCTGTACTTCTTCTTCCTCGTCGTCGTCGTCTTCTTCTTGTTCTTCTTCTTCGTACTCGCAATCGTCAGCGCGGTCGTCGTCGTCTTCTTCTTGTTCTTCTTCTTCGTACTCGAGTATCGTCGGCGCGGTCGTCGTCGCGGTTGCGCGGGAACACTTCAGACGGAGAAAAACGGAGAAATGGGAGCCAAACCCTAAATTAAGAAAGTTGACACCACAACACAACGAACAGAAAACTGACAATGGATGAATGAAATCGAAAATGGATGAAAGTGAAAAAAAAAAAACTTGAACTCAAGCCAATTATGAGGCAGAGGGTAAAAACGGAAAACTATAAAACTAAAAGATTTTTGGGACCTTATTTTAAAATATTTTTGGGATTTAGTTTTAACCCAAAAACTCAATTTTTTGGGGGGGACCTTACTAGGGTTTATTATTTCATTTTTATAAATCACCCATATTATTAATAATAATTGATTTATCATTTCTCACTTTGATGAGTGGAGTGTGTCTTTTGGGTTCTTAGGATTATAATATGGTTTTTGGGATGATTTATGAGTCTAATTATCATTTTAAAATTTTGGAAATAGATGTGTTGTTATATTTGGTTATTATATTCTTGCCCTTTTGTTTTTTAGAGTTTCATATCTTATTAGTTTTAATAATAATAAAAAATATTTTTTAATACCCTATTAGGGTTTAATTCATTTAAAAAATCACCCATTTGCTTAATCATTTTTTTTTTCCCCTCATTTTGGGTTTGTCTTTTGGGATTTTAGGGTTTAGGGTTATGAAAATTGAAACCAACTATGACAAAAACAAGCATAAATCTAAATTCAAACATAAAACATAAAAATTTTAAAAACAAATATACAAAGTATACAAAAAAAAAATTCAAACATTTTTTTTATTCTCATAACATATGAAAACATGAACATAAAATAAAACAAATAAAGTTTTTGGTGCAAAATCATACTTCAAATTGATATTGAACATATTTTCAAAAATATTGAATTATTCTACTTCTATTTATATCCCTTTGGGGGACCTTAGTAGTTAAAAAATATTTCACAAAAGTTTTCACCATTTAAAAAAATTATTAAAAACTTCCCTAAAATTATCAGTAGATTACATGGATGATGGTGGATGAACTTTATCCCTTATGATGAAAAACAATGAAAATGAATGAATTTATCCATTGGATGAAAAATATAATAAAGATGAAACATGGATATTCATAAATGAAATTCATCCATGATGATGGTGGCAATGATGTTGATGATGGTGATGCTAATCATGATGTTGGCTATGATGTTATTGATGATGTTAACAATCATGTTGATGATGATGTTGGCAATGGTGTTGGGTGTTGTCATCCATGACATGATCATCCTATTTTTCCTATGTTTCTTGATTTTTATTCTTACATTTTAAAAAATAAAATAAAATAAAATTCAAATTCAATGAATTGTGGTGGAATAATTGATTTATTCTTTTGCAATAATGATGTTGTTGGATGAAAATAGGGTTCAATTTCGTTAGTTCAGTGAGAACACCCAATTTAGTTTTAAGGTCAAGAAGGGATGAAGATTTATGGGATGATGTTAGGGTTCAATCGATGAGACACTACTGTGCACATGACGAAACCCTAGAGCGTCACAGCGGAGCTTCGCATTTGGTTTCGCTGCTTTTGTGTGTGTGTGCGCGCGCTCGCGTACGCGTGTTTTTGTGTGTTGGTATGCGAGAAGGGGAGAAAAGGAGAAGCGATGGCGGGTAGCAGCATGAGAGCCGGTAAGTGTATGGCTGCACTGATGAGGAGAGGAGTCGTGCCATCTCCTCTCACGACGGTATTGCGGACGCGATCTGGTGCCGGACTCCCAGTGGGTTCTTTGCCTCCTCCTACTGCTCCTGTAAGTCCCGACGCCCCTCTGCCTCACGGCTTACCTCACCATTTCCATATCTTCCGCTAGTATCTGGTTTTAGTGTGCACCTAGGTTTTGGTCTTCAGATCTCTACTTCAGTCAGTTTCCCCACTGGATGCATTTTTGTTGCAGTCTGGTTCCAGGGTTTCTTATTTTTCTTGTGACATGTCTATGGGGTTTGCTTCTGTACCGTGCAGCTTGACGAAAACGATGAGCTGATTTGGGATGACGGAAACCCGTTTCCCGAGCCTTGTATCGACGATGTTGCTCCCATGGTTGGCAAGGTAAACCTGTTGTTGCCTTGGGAAGATACCCTAAGGAAAAATATCCATGCATTGCAAAGCAAATGGTGTTCCTTTTGAAAAAGAACAATTTTATAAAAAAATATTGGTTTGCATCATTTCTGGGATTCAGGTTTATTTCTGTAAGCTCCAGATACACATTTGTGTACCAAATCTGGTGTTTTTCTATCTGTTGTGGAGCAGCTGTGTCTGGGAAACAGAAAATGTGAGATCAGGGGAAGGATTCAGGCTGATGTAGATCATAGATACAGAAAATTCATTCTCATTTAGGTTGTTCTAGGTGCAAAATGTCTGAGGTACAGAATAAGATTAACAAGTAGGATGCTGCAAGCAAGAATGCCACTGCAAATGGTGGTTTTTTGGTTTGCATCAGTTCTGAGAATTTAGATTCATTTCTGTAAAGCTCCAGAGACACATTTGTCTACTGAATCTTGGTGTTTTCTATCTGTTGTGAAGCAGCTGTGTCTGGGAAACAAAAAAAACAAGATCAGGGGGAAGGGTTGAGGCTGATGTAGATCATTCTTATTGAATTGTTCAAGGTGCAATATTTCTGGGGTACAGAGCAAGATTGTCAAGTATGATGTGGCAAGCAAGAATGTCACTGGAATAGAGCTGTTGTGATCAAATTATTTATTTGAAGATCATGGTTTTGTGTGTGTGCCTATGTTAGGGGGCATGTATGGACCTTCTCCCCTTGACACAAACACAGGGTATTGTTGATGAACCACTTAACTGGGTGAGGCGTCAGAGGATTATGTTGATTGAAGTGACATAGTTTTGCATGAAATGGTGCAGTATGAAGCACTGGCATGGACGACAGGAGGCTTGGGATTTTTTGCTCTTGTTGGGTATGCGGCTGCTTGGTGGGATAAGAGGCGTCAATGCCCCTGGGTTTGTGCTCTCTTCGACAGCTAATCCTTTAAAAAAGATGGATTGATCAATGTCCTGCATGATTTCTTATACTTTCCTTAAGACAAGATCATGGTGTGGTCACCACCTGCATATTGGCAGGCAGATCCTTCAAATTTTTGGATTACAAGTGTCCTGGCCTTGAACACTATGCCCTGACATGAAGTCATGGTAAAAGGCTTTTTACCAGACTAAATGCAGATTTGTTTGAAGGACATGGGTTTGAACCATCTGAGGGTACATTCTTGCTTGGAGTCGAGGCTGTATACAACATACTATTGGGAGTTATGGAAGTTGAAAGATTATTACTGCCATTCAATCATTTGGTTTCTCTTGCATGATGGTTTTTCAGGTACCACGTGAAGTTTTTCTTGATGAAGTCCAAGCTGATGCTGCTTAGACCCACTTTAAGGCCCGCCTGATTGTGAATCTGGCTGATTTGGGGTAAGTCTTCACTAGTCCTGGGTCTTCAGTGTGTCTCTTCTAAGTAAACATTGGAACTGAAATATTTCAGAGGATACAGATGCATAAAAGTTCAATTGAATGTAAATCACTCCAGAATCTTTCATTTTCACTGACAGGAAAATCCTTGCCCATTCTTTGTTATTTCTGAGATGGACACCTGGTTGATGATGAGATTTCCCTTGTGGGATGGTGCAGGTTTATTTGTGGTGTACTAAGTGGTTCCATGTAGAAATTACTGATTTGAATAGAATGCAAAAGGCACACCCAAATCTGATGCAACAAATTGAAATAAGTTTAGTTGTAACCCTCTCAAAGTGTATGCTTCATTGTTCTTGTGGCCTCTGTGAATTGCAAGTTCAATGTGAGGTTGAAGAAGTCATAGTGCCAGCCATCACAGTTGGCCCATTACACTTGACTCTGTCCAGCCACTAATTCAGCCCCCTGTGGAAATTCAAAAATTGCCTTGGCGGTCTATTTTGTTCTATGGGTCCTAGTGTCCCCATGGGTGTTGAAGTCAATGATATGCCACAGTTTCTTTTGCATCTAGCTGTTTTGTGATGAAGCACTTGCCACTTGGATGCAGAACATTGTAACAACCTTAGAGAAAAGTGTGTTTGTTATTGGAAGAACTTCATCTGTTGCAATAGCCAGTGCTAGGGGTAGGAGGGCATTACAGTGTATGATCCTGCAGTGGGAGGGATTTTTCATTAAGGTTCCTCAATTTTCATGTTGGTATGAATGGAACCTTGGTTTTTTAGGAGAAGAAGGCCTTTAAAGCATGACATTACACCCTGGACCTCAGTGGCTGCCTCGGTTGACAAGATGGCAGGCCTTGATAGCAGGATATTACGACCACAACTTCAGGCTCCATAATCATCTTGCTATGGCCAAAGATTTGCAATAAGGTTTGTATCAGTGAAACCTTGGTTTTTACATAGAGGAAGGCCTTTACTGCATGGCATTACACCCTGGACATCAGTATCTGCCTTGATAGCTGCAAGACCTCAGGCTCTGTCCTTGGTTTGTGGGACAAAATGCCCTGCTGCTTTGGCCTTCCTATAAACTAGAATATACTAAAGTGATTAGAAAAAAGAACTCACAGGAGTCTCAAGAAATCTCCATACTTGGAATTAAAGGTAAATCAGAACCAGGTGGAAAACGTTTCCTTTATAAAGAAAATTCCAGATTAAGACTTATGAAGAGGGAAGGAGAAGTTACATGGAAGGGAAAGAACAAGAACTGGTTCAAAATGAACTGGAAAACTAGGTGTATGAACAGAAGTGACAGGACTAAAGGGAGGAACTAGTTTTAAATGACGCAGTTCATATTCAAACCATTGCTCTGATAGTATGGAGCTCAAATGGGGTCCACAAATTGATGGGAAGATTTGAATTCTAAACTTCTTCAATATCCATTCCACTAAATCTTCAAGTAGAAGTGCATGTCAGTGTTGGTTTGGTGTCAACTTTTGAACATACATATCAGCCTCCTCCTTGTATTGGGTACTCTCTTCAACATTTTCATACTAGCATGGTCCTGGTATTGGGTCTTTTTTAAACTTTCATCCGTGCCTGCTCCTGGGCCCTTTACGGTGTAGAAGACTGGTTTCCAGTGGGAATTTGAGGCAGGCACTGGCATTGGAACTGGTATGAAGTAGTAACAAGGCTGGTATCGCTTCAGCTTATACCAGCCTGGTAGGGTCTTGGATACCAGTGTTATAGATAGATGCCCATATCTCAGATCAACATGGTCCATACCAGTGTTGGCCAGTTCTTCCTTTTCAAGAGAACCTCTGGTCTTGGTTCCAACCTTCTTTTTAAGTTTGAAAGAGGCCCTGGTTTTAGTTCAAGGTTTTTTGCATTTTTGTTTGCCAGAACCTCTAGGATGGTTGCAGACCCAATTCTTCACATTTTAAGACTCCTGTTCCCAGTTCTTAAAAAACAAATTCCAAGGCAGGTCCAGTTCTAAACTGGAACCAATTCTACCTACCTACACATGGCACAAAACTGATATATATATTTTTGTTACTAGCACTCCACAACCAATAAAAGTGACAACCTACATCAACTACATGCCCAAACCAAAAGAAGAGATCAAGGACAAAGAAAGATAGATCCTCTTAATATGTAGGAATATTCACCCTTGTAAGAATCAAAGTAGATTGAACCCATGGATTTGTGTGATTCTCACCAGGCACAGTCAGAGACACTGTGGAGCAAGTGGCACTGACGCAGTGGTACCCTTTCTCCATATCTGGAGAGATCCAAAGAGTTCAGCCACATCTGCAGAACTTCTTCAAAGGTAATGAAAAACTTGGCAACAAACTGATGAAGAAAAAGAGTGTGAACATCTGAGTGTTTCACCTTCTCAGATGATCCATGGACCACAACACACTTTCTCTACACAAGGCAAATCTCATTCATCTTCATTGACATCTACACTTGAGGATATTTTTCTAAACATGCAGTCCAGTCCTATCATATCAATGGGTATACCAGACAACTACAAAACACCAGACAGCCATTCAAGTAATCCAGAAACTATACTGAACTGACACAAAAAAAAGATACTGTGAACCCAACTCTGGATGCAAACCTTGAGGATTGTTGAACAAATCAAAACATTTTAATTCCTTCAAAGGGTTCAATGGCCACATGTGTGCATGGGCAAAAGATCTAGGAAGCTGTCTTGGTACAAATTATGCTCTCTGTTTATCAGGATCATGCATGCACAGTGGATTGTGCATTAGGAACTTTGTTCTGTTTTACTCGAAATATGCACAAAGCTCCCAAATGAAACTGGGAAACAATTTTTTCCTGAAGCAGTCAGAAAGACGTTCTGCATCATGGGTAGTACCTATGAGTCAGGAATGAGAACATCCTTGTATGTGCAAACATAGGGTTCGTTGCAACCTACATATCGTCCTGCCCACTTTCCACTGTCAATGTCCCCTGCATTCCACACAGATGCATACAGAAACATGGGTTTGGTGGGAAAATCTTGTGCTTCCACCTTTTCAAGCGTGCGGATTTCAGCACCATCAATGTACCAAGTGATTTTGTCATGAGTCCAACAGATTGTGTACTCATGAAATTCCTGTGATGAGTCGAAACCCAGATCATGAATAACCTCCCTGTTTCCTGTCCCCGTGGTGTACACATTTGTCTGTATGATAGACTTGTCTTTCCCCAGAAACTCAAAGTCAATCTCATCTTGAGTTTTGTCACCTTCCAAAGATGACAGATAAAAACTGCAATTCAGGCCACTTGTGTTTCCAGCAGGTGTGCGGATCTTTGCACTGAAGGTTCCTGAATCAAAGCGATTTGCTGTCCGCCACCGTGCCCCATTCCTGGTGTCATATGTGATTGCAATTTCTTTGTCTGCTGCTCTGTGCTCAAGAACATGATGGCCATAGTCAATCTCTATATGGAGAAGATGCTTTGTTGCAGAAGCCAATGCTGTTGTTGCTGTGGATGATTTCTCCTCCTTACCACCCTCAGTCTCCTGCTCATCATCATAGTTATGCTCTGAAGATGGACTCTTTCTTCTTCACTATGCCGTTGTGTGCAAACCACAATGAGTACAAAACCCTATTTACATACTGACACAAGTACAGAAGTAAGAACAAACTTCTGAAACTTGCAGTCCATGGCTCTTTTCAAGGTCAAGGGCCCATGACTGCTATTATGTTCTTCATAACTTATAAAATGAATTTGAACACACCACAAAGTGCAAATCTAAATCCCTGATTTGAAGCAACAAATTCAGGCAACAAAACCAAAACTGGGCATTCAAGAAAAATCTGCGCCCACAAAACAAGAGTGAAAAATCTGGTGGTTTTTGTTGCATACCTGTGATGGAGCTGGGTTTGATTTGCGAGGTACGCATGCACAACCTGAAAGGCAATGCCCTTCCCCTTCCATACTCAATCCTCCTCTTCTGGACCTGCCTGCAGGAATTGCGTTAGGGTAGATCTGAGGAATGCTGGATCTAATTTCTCTAAGGAGAAGAGATGACTGTATTGCTAGAGGTGAATATGAGAACAAACAAAACCGGACAAGACCCAAATGAAAGAATCGGATGGAAAACAAAAGAAAAAAAAGAGAAAATATATATGTATTGTCTAGCAAAGACCAAGGTCAAGAAGGAAAGCCCAAAGTGGCAGAATCAACGAAAGAGTGTTTTACACACATAATGCAAATAGATAGCCTTCTTACATCTCATCTCATCTCATCAAGGAAACTGGAACCCAAAACAAAATCTCAAATGACTTCTTAATCCAACGCAACAAATCACTTCTTGAACCCTACCAACTTCAGAAAAAGGGAGTCCAACAGGTGTACAAACCGGACATCAATCAGAACCAGATCCAAAGAAGAAGAAGAAGAGGAAGAAGAATCAGATTGATCTCATCTTACCTTGGCTTGATCTCAAGATATGGGTAGCAACCCAAAATAAACAAGTAAATGAAGAGAGAGAGAGAGAGGCTCCTCCTGTGCTCCCGAATATCACAGTACCCAACCAGATCATGAACTTCTTAATGATCACAACCTCGTAAAAAACAAAACAGAAATAAAAATAAGAAGAAGGAGGAGGAGGAGCAGAGCGTTCTCTCCTTCCGTAAAGCACTGCCTGGATTTTTCCTTTGTATTTTCAGCTCCCTTACCTTGGGCATTCGACTTCTGGTGTGGTAGAAGGCTTGTCTCCAAAGGGCAGATCCCATTTTCAGCCATGTTCAAGGCTTTCTTCATACTAGTCAGTACAGGTCGTAAAGTTCAGTGAATTATTTTTTCTTTGTAATTTGAGGACTCTCACTGGCCAAAAATTTAAAAAGCTCCAAAATAAGTTTTTTCATTTTTTTCTCTGAAATAAATTTAGAAAAATTGGGAAAATTTTGCAGATTTGAAAAATCACAAAAAGAATCATCAAATGTTCAAAACTAAAATATTTCAACCCTAATGCTTTTGGGTGTCTTCACTAACAATTGGATAAACTTTTTTCATCGATGTGATAACATGCCGTGGATTGCAAAGAGCATGATGGCCATCTTTTATGAGTGTTGTGTTTGTTTTATAGATAGAGAGAGTCGGTGGTTTTACAGAAAGCACATGCTTTGTATGAAGTTTCATCATCATCACTTCACATGAAAACTTTACTATTTCAATTTTTTTTTAAATGCTTGAAAGAAATTCAAGGTGGTGAAATTTGGGTGGTTTTTGGCAAAATAAAAAAATTTTAAATTGCCAAGATGTTACACTAAGTTCTGGTAGGTCTCCAGAAGAAAAAAAGAAGGAAGCTACAGAAATTTTACTTTTAGTTTTTAAATCGCCAATGTGGCAAATTTTAAGGATAATCACAACCTTGGCTATATGACAAAATTGAAAATAAAGAACCTGCCTCATACAAATTGCCTTTTAAGGCGCAAACAAGGACATAAGCGGTTGTAGTAGCCTCATACCTTACACATTAAGTTGGCATCACAATACTCCAATCCTTGTCAATCTTACTTAATTTTTAGGTCCACATTAAGTTGGGCATCACAATGCTCCAATCCTTTACTTGTCTTCATCATCTTCTTCATCATTATCATACTTGGGTTGTCATCACAATCCTCCAATACCTACTTATCTCTTCCTCCTCCATCTTCATCTTCTGCATTAAGTTGGCATCACAATACTCCAATCCTTGTCAAACTTACTTAATTTTTAGGTCCACATTAAGTTGGGCATCACAAATGCTCCAATCCTTTACTTGTTTTCATCATCATCTTCATCATTATCATACTTGGGTTGTCATCACAATCCTCCAATACCTACTTATCTCTTCCTCCTCCATCTTCATCTTCTTCATTATTATCATCATATGTGGGTTGTCATCATAAGGATTGAAAAACTATTTGTCTCATCCTTCATCACCGATGTTGATATTGTCGTCATCATCAAAACTTGAGTGTGATCGCAATTCCTCAATCCTACTCAGTCTCCGCAATTATCAGTATGGGATGAGTGTAAAGCATGTGGAGAAAAGCATGCTGAGAAATTTCCTAGCATATTTGGAAGGCACGTCGATACCCAAGGATATTCCTCTTAAAGAGAGGAGGGATCTTACACCTACTATTTAGGTGCAAGAAAGAGCTTAGATGTCACATGAAGCTTGGGTATCATCCATATGTCAGTATACTTTTTTGTGTTGGAATGAGGCTATTTGTAACAAAGTGGCTATAAGGAAGTGTCTCTTAGCTTTATGTCTTGCTAAGAGACACTTCCTTATATGCAGAGTGTCTTATGTCTTTGATAACTACCTATCAAAGACATAAGAGACTCTGCATATAAGAAAGTACCTCTCAGTAAGTAGCCCTCTTCGAATTCACAAAAAGTTCCTAGTCATGCCAACTTGAATCCCCAAAACCTGCATAAGGTTGAAATTGAAACTAGCAGCCAAAGACTCCAAAGTTTAAAAAAATATTACAACATCTAACCACCTCTGATGAGACAATGAATCGAATATATCCACAGAACTAAGTCTGCAACTACACCAATCTCTTGAGATGAGATATTGGGGGCGGATCACAAAAGGTAGCTGCCACTCACGTAAGAATTCAAGGACCTCTTCCCTCATGATTTGCTTACGGTCCAATGATCTATGAAAGACACTAGATGAAGATGAGCACATTACCAGTAGCAGTAAGCAATCTGTTAGGTGAGATCCTCCTTTTAGAGATCCAAAAGCAAAAAATAAGTCATGAATGTGTGACAAGCAAGTTGAACCTTCCCTTACAGAACTTCACAATTTTCAACTTTTTTGAACGAGGCAGCTTGAACAGCCAAGGTGACAAAACAGGTAATGGGCACTGGCCTTGCTGGCTATGTGTGAAATACCCTCTCCCGTTCAAGATTCTCTATGGAAAAATTGTAATCATATTCTCACTGGAAGCTGGCATATCAGCTCACTAGAAAGAAAGAGATGATGTACCAGCTATCATTCATCCAACCCGCTGTGTTAGCAAACACCTTGATGCCTCTGTAATAGATCTGAGTTTTCACTTGAACTCAGGATCGCTGAGAACCATGGGCAAGCATATTGAGGAGGTTTTGTAGTATCAATCTATAAGCACCCCCTACATTGATAGATGACGCCTGTCTCAACTGGGTAAGAAACCTACAGGCTTCTCCATTGACTATACAATGGATCTGTGTTTAGTTGAGCAAAAGAAAATCAAGGTTACTATTATATAGCAGTTTGTTGCTGTTTTTGTTGAGGTTGACTGATGTCATCATGGTCACCTTCCACACCTTCTGCTGTTGTCCCCAACTTCACTATGTCCTCCACTAGAATCTTGCCATCTATTTACCCACCAGATTGATCCAGTAGACATCATCAGTCAGACAACCTTCAAACACTGTATCCTTTTCCAGTTGCCCTTTTGAAATGAGAAAAAGAATGACCCAACTGCTTGTCAGCATGTGTAATGTGTCTTTGACAGGTCAGATCAACAGATCTGAACAAACTGTTCCATGTTTGTTACAGCAGTAAACCTTCACTTTCTGTCAGCAGATTATGACCAGCAATCAACAAAGATGAACAGGGCATTAATGGTGGAATTTACCTGGATCTTTGGCTAATTTACTGATGAGCTCATGTACTGATGAATTATCAAGGCTGTCTTTTAGAAACATAGCTGCCGCTGCAACCTCTTCAGCTGTGACCTTTCCATCGTAATCCCTAGGATGAGACACAAATCACACCTACGTTATTAGCATTCTCAGGATTCAGAGTGAAACAAGACCCAATAGATCAGTTGCCTTTGCTGTGGTGTATTCAACTCTCAAATGGTTTCATTGAGCACTTCTTCGTCACCCTCTTTCTAAAATAGGTCTCATTACCTTACGATGTTTATGTATATTTAGAACATTGAATGCAAGATCACTCCTGAGCTATCCTCGTTTTCCCTCTGCTTGACAGGCTGTGAAATGACATACCTGTCAAGTATCCTCCAGCGATCACCAATCTTGATGTCTACATCATCAAGCTCCTTTTCCAGCTTATGTAGCATTGCATCCACCTGTAGAGTTCTCCCAATTACAAAGGATTAGTATAAAATTACTAAAATATTCTCTCACTTAAATCACTGGATAGGACATGTGAGCTTGTGGCTTGACACCCATTTGACCTCTACAGCAGTTTTCTCCATTTATGGGTGGTGTGGATTTCACAACTCTCCTATATAAGGAAGAAAAAAAACCCTCTGCTGTATGGATCATTGAATTGGGGATTCTCCTTTCCACATATTTTTCATTGACAGAATTCAGTGAGAAATTTTTCAAATTGATAACCATTACATGGGATTTTCAGCAAGTACACACCCGCTCAATCAGGGCAGATGAGACATGATCCGCAGGCAACCGCTCCTCATAATCCTTAACTGCTTCACGAGAGGAATGGTAGAAAGCATTGCGAGCCTCCTCTGCATCATCAGTCCCCTCTTTTTCAATCATGCTGTTGTAAAGTTGAATCTGCAGAGTTGAAATGGCAAAATAAAAACAGTCAGCTTAAACCTCTGATTTACTGACTACAGTGTAAAATCAAAGCAATTTTTGACCGAGGAACAAACAGAGGAACAAGGAGAACAAATGCAAAGCAAGTCTCATTGACAGCTCAGAGAAAAACACATGCAGAAACCCACTAACAGTCTAACTAAGTGAGAATACTCTCCTTTGATGGCATAGCATTGTGAAGGTAAGGTGCATGGCAACTTGGGTCATTGTATCTGAACTGTCTGCAAACAGCTTCTGACCACAAACCTCATAGTTAGACAAAGAAAACACTGCAGAGGGTGCTTGCATTACCTCATTCTTCACAAGCCTGAGAAATTCTCCTCGCTCCTTGCTAACAGACTGCAGCCAAAAGTAAACAATGGAAACCACCATTACTATAGTCATAAAGATCACATGATGAATGTCAGTGAGGCCACAACAGCGTAGAAGCAAAATGGTAGAGTGTGTGGAGAAAATGGGATATAAGGTTTACTCACTTTCCCTTACACAGACCAGACACAATTTATTCCTACAACCTGGATCCGGCATTTGAAACACAACAGGCAAAACATTGGGATACTGTTGGAGTATTTCTGAGGAAACATGCACTAGTGCAATCCAAATGAAGCTTCACACAGTCCTTTTGTAATGAAACCATTCATAGAGGTTTCTCTTCCAGAATATGCCAAAGGCCAAACAAATGGCAGAAAAATGGACTCACTGATGCTGATGCCAACACAGCAAGGGCACCACTCAGTTTACAGAGCTCATCCCTTTTGTCAAGAGTTTTGGATTGTGCCAACTGCTGTGCTTCACGTGCAGTTGCAAGTATCATCTCACGAAGTGCATGATCCTTTTCATCACTTCCATCTGGCACAGTTGTGCTCTTCTCCTTCTCTTCCACTTGCTCCTCCTTCTCCTCTTCCTGTGGAAAAAAGATAAATCCACAAAGGAAAGTATGTTTGTCATTCATTGGTTTGCCTACAAGTTACTCTACACACTTTGAGCAGTCTGATAAAAAATTGTCTTCAATGAGTATCCCAGAAATCTATGTTCCTTGCTGGCCTGCTGTTTGCTCATAAATCCTGTACCTGAAGACTCTAGTTATTTACAATGTCCCTGAACTAGAGAATCATCAAGCCTTCATGTGATCCATATGTTGAAGAAAGTAACAAGACCTTTATGAACTCCTCCTGTTGCTGCAAAAACTCCAGCTTGCGCCTACGCTCTGAAAGTGAATCTTCACTTCCAAGAGCTGTGACACCAACACAGTCAATAACTTCATCTGGCAGTGATGATAGTGTGGCTTGCACAACTTCTTCTGGCTTTGTTCTGCCTGCCACGAGGAATGCTCTGCAGAAGGTCATCAACACATAGATTCACCAAAGTAATTAAATTGCTTCACTGATTGGAGGATTCACTCATGAGCATCTGATTGCCTGCAAGCTCATAAACCCTAAACCCTTCTCTCCCTTGGTGACTCTTGCAGTGTACCCACGGTCTCCTCACCAAAGAATATGTTAAAATGACAATATGCTAGTTCTTGAAGTAGTTTTTGCTATGTCTTTGGCCAGCCATGTCTCTCCCCACTAACTTCATCAGTTCCCAATGGGTGGTGTCAATAAGTACTTAAGAATTTGCCCAAAATTTAGAGGCAAAGATATAGACAAATGTCTGCATTCTGAGTTTCTGTAGTATTTCTGGAAGCAACAGAAAGACTCAGTTTAGCAAGTACACATATTGAGCTTAAGTGCAAGACAATCAATTCAGTACCTTGATAGAATGAGGAGAGAAGATGGAACAGAGTGGTTCAAAGACAAATCCAACCAATCCCGCAACTGCACCAAATCCACACAACATAAAAAATAAGTGATCTACAAACTAGATGAGTATAAGATCATACTAACAAAATTCCCAAAAGCACAGCACTGAGAAAGCACAGTGATAAATAACAGACTCTGGACTAATTGGGAGTGCTTCCGCACAGAAAACCCAAGCTGAAGATTGGAGGACAGAATCAAGAGAATATGCACCAGCAGAAGAAAAGAGTTACCTGCTGTCGCATTTCCTCAACAGATCTTATGCCCAGCATTCCCCGCTCCCTGCAAGCCGACCGGAGTTCTGACTCAGAGAGAGTATCCAGACCCTCATTCTGGATCATCCTGTCATCTTGCTTGATCCTGCTCTCCCCAACCAAATGTCAAATCCTTGTCCTTTCACCCCACACAGCAGTTAGGGAGTTTCTGTTATCTGGAGATGCATCTGCTTAAGCTAGTTGGCAACATACAACAGTGCAACAAAGTCTCTGATCTTGATCACAAGGAATCATTTGTAGAATGGTATTCATTAGATCATGAAGAGGAGGGTTAAGTAGAATCTAGTTGAAACTGGCAAAACCAACAATCTGTAACAGATTTTCTGAAACAAAAAAATTCATGTGTCATTTGTTTACTGATGAGATCCAAGTCATGCATATTGAGCATATTTTTTGGACTGAAATTTGACAAACATGAGGTTTTATGTACCCAAACATTTTCTTTTATATACTAATTTTCCACATTCTGCATACATATATTCCATGAGGGTTGCATGGCCGTCCACAGGAAGTGCATTGACCCACACCAGTGCCAAACCCAGTTGGCTGTACTACAGACGAAGAAGGTGCTTCTAAAACAACAAAAAGAGCAAAAGTCCAGAGACCAGCCCTGCACAACGGTTTGAAGTCAAGAAGTGTGTACCATGACAACTTGGTGCGAAGACTGTATCGCAAATATGCATCGGTGCCATAGGGCTGAATATTCATATACTTACACATACTCAGCAACCTTGGCCTGCAGTTCCAAAAACCACATCAACTAGATAAATCTGTGGCTACACATAGGGAACTCATACATCTGATCAAAACAGACTATCGAATTCTGTCACAAAAATTCCATGTTTGCGAGTGTGACCTCTATGGACAAATGACACAGCCTTGCTAGGACTTCTGACCCATTTGACAATATACTAGAACTTCAACAAGAGACTGGATACAAATACCACAACAAAATGTGTCCTGAGAGCTCTCTCTTAACATGCCCTAACCCACTGCAAATGGTGGGACAGTCATGCACCTGCTGATATTGTCAAGAGTCAGTTCATCATTGAAGAGTTTTGCAAATGATAATATATCATCATTCTGCACCTTTCCTCCTGTTCGTACCTGATGATCCCCATAACAGTGCATAAATGCTCTGACATAACTGCACTGACATTTGAACAGCTAAGGTATTGCACACCAGATGTTTAAGTAGTAGAGTGATGCACATATCACAGCATGTTCATGCATGAGGGGAACTCCACATTATACCGAAGAGCACCTAGTAGACCCTAGAGTTTGTGAACAAGCACACCACCATAAACCCACATGGACCATGCTGTAGGTGGGAACTGGAAAAGGCTTTGGAAAACCTTCTGCATGAAATCATCGAGATCATCTGCTGTTCGATGAAGCTCAGAACGCTTTGATGTTTTGAGCTCCTTTGCCATCTCACCCACGGTGTCCTGTAAGAACTTGGCATATTGTATCCTTGCATTTAATCGTTTCTTCAGTTCCTCCTGCAAAATCCAAGCCTCTAGTGGAAATCAAAAATCATGAAAAATCAGGTTGTGAGCAGAAACAATGAGAACAAGCAACAATGTTCACAACAGAAGCTTGTTTGTTATTGTGCAACATGTACAGTTGATTGGCTTGTCTACAAGATGAAGAATTGTACAAGATGATGTGAAAAGGTTTAACAAAACGTGGGCGTACAGTGTACCTCCTCCTTCATTTTGTCTTGGAATGTGGATGGTAACATATTGGGAAACAATCTAATTGCAAACGGCAGCAAAAACTCCATGAAGGGAACAAGGATGAACACTGCAAAGGGTACAAGACGGAAAATGTCAGCAGTCGTGCGAGTTAGCTGCTGTCTCTGTCGTCGGGAAAGACTCTTCCCACTTGCCAACTTCAGCAAAAGGCGAGATGAGATCTTCACATCTGCCCACAGTAGTTTGGTCCCTGCCCAATAGTGCTGCAACTCCACCCAAAAGGATCTCCCCCATCCCGCTATCTTGTTCGCCCAGTCCTGTCTGCCAACCACCACCCCTCGTTACAAGTTTCAGCCCCACAAGTCGGGATCTTTATGAAGGCCACAATGCCCTTGGCAAGATCAACACTACAAGCAATGAATGACCAACAGAAGAAAACAAGGAGGAATGCTTGTTCTACCATGAACAGAACCTACACAAAATGGAGATTTCTGCCCCCAAATCCTTCTCAAACCCTAATTGAAAATTCTTCCATTGCCACCTCATGATTCTAACCAAGCATGAATCACATGACAGAATGCATTCACATACAATTGCAACACAAAACTAAGTTCAAGAAACCCCAAGGAAAAAATTTCAGAAGCCGCCCACCTGCTCATTGCTGCAACGGCTTGCAGAGCCGGTCCGATACCGAGAAAAGCATTCCGGATCTTGATGACCCACCCATAGCTCTGCTTTGAGGTTTCCTGTGCCTGTTTGGCCTTGGCCTTGGCGGAGCTCAAGCCTTCCACAGCCTGATCGCAATCCTCCGGCGACACTTCCTTCTCCTTCTCCTTGCTGTTCTTCATCTTGACATCATCCTCTTCCTCGTCGTAAACAACAGCGGTGGTGGCCGCATTGGCGACCGCCCTCGCTGCCTCTTCATTGATCCGGCTGTATGTCGCCATCCATCTTCTCTCCTGAAATCCCTTCGCCAAATACGCGAGGCTGCTCCCGGTATAAACCCTAGTTTCCTCCCCTCCCATCGCCGCAAACGGCACCACCAGTCTCCTCCCGTCTCCATCCTCCATTCTCCTCCTCTCGCTGCTGCTGCTGCCGATTCTTCTCCTTCTCCTCTCCTCATTACCTGCTTCCTCTCCATCTCTAAACAAAACCCTATCGAGCAAAATTGGCAAACCCTTACCCTCCTTCAGTCTCAGCAAGTAAGACCTCGATAAATACGAATCCACGAGCTCCTCAGCGACACGACCCAGTTGCCGAGTCCTTCTCCTGGGAATGCCAAGGATCCACGACCCCATAATCTCTCTCTCAAACACCCGTCCCTCCCTCCCTCCCTCCCCACCAATAACCCTGCAGTGATTCTAGTACACCATAGTATTATAACAAAAAAATTGTTGAGCTTCTTCACAGCAGCAGAGGTAATTGTATCGTCAGCTCGCATCCTCAAGCAATTGGCAAATTCATCATCATCATAAAAACCCTTGGTTCTTTTCTTCTTTGTTGTCGTCTTCTCTTTTCTTCTTCTTTGCAGCTGAATTTTTAGGGCAAAGTAAGCTTCAAATACCCATGTTTTTTTTTTTCCCCACAATGAGACTAATGTGACGACGATTTTGGAGGAACGATCGTTCTGTCGAAATTTCCGAATCCGAAAGTTTCCGAATCCGGATCATGTGCACGCCATCCGAGTCCTTCTCGTTACTTTCCGCTTTCAGGGAAGAGTACGTCGACGTACGTATTCCACGGAGTTCCGTAGAAGAAGAAGAAGAAGAAGACGTATAATTACGTATTTCAGGGGCATTTCGTATACCTACGGAAATGAATTAGAGTGCTGGAAATGAGATTATGATGAGCGGTTTCTGACACGTGTCACATTACCATTAGTTTTCTTCTCTGATACGACGCTGTGGATGACGTGGGCCGTTAGCATTGGATGAACATGTCGACGTACGTATTTCATGGACTTTCTGTGGAAGAATACGTATCTACTGCATTTCGTATACGTAATGTATTTGACTGCTGGTGTTTGGTAAGTTGATGACTGGATTGTACACGTGGCATACTACTATTCAGTGTACTTCCTTGATGGGATATATGGATGACGTGGGTCGTTAGGATTGGATGTTGTTGAAATTTTTATTTTTATTTTTATTGTGGGTTTGGGCATGCCTTTTTTTTTAATTATTAATTATTTTAATTTTCTAATTTTCAAAAAAAATTTGCCTAATTGAGGTTTGGTGGACCAAAAAAAATCCAGTGTAACACATACAAAGGATTTTTATTTTCAAAAATGTGCCAAAATAACCAGAATTTTTTTTTCCTCAAATTGCCATATTTTAGACAATAATACATTCTAGCACATCAAAAAAAATGTAATGTCCATTTAACCAATTATAATATTTGAAATTGAATAATACTCTCATCGTAGTTTTATTGATCCAAATTCAACATCATATTGGGTTTGAAAATTCTCAATGCCTTTAATTTGAAAAACAAGCATCCCAACTTCATCACAATTAATTTTCCATACTTTTTCACCAATAATAATTTAATGATTATAAAAAATTTCTCAATGTATATTTCATAATAAACATAATATATTTTCAAACATATATTTTTAATAAATAATATACAATATTTTCCTTATACATGCAACAAACAATTTTACTCAATTCCTCATTTGTCTATTCCAAAATTCACCTACACTATTTTTTAATGGATATTTCATACATCATGTTTCTTTCAAATCGCCATTTTTAGGTGGGTGTTTCATACATCATGTCTTTTTCAAATGCAATTATAATATAATTGTTACTTTCAAAAATAACACACAACATTACAAGAGTGAAAGTAGATGAAGATAAAATTTGGTATTTATTGAACAAAAATGAAGTAAAACCAAGTACCCTTAAAACTAACAAGTCGCATAGCTTCAATTCATGTTCAACAAAATAATCACAACATACAATCATCATTCCAATGATTTATTCACTTTTAGAAGCCTCAATATTGAATGGAAAAAACTTATCGATAAATAGTTTAATGATCAACCTTTCACCTTGCCAAAGACATTAGAAAAACAAAGGATTTTTTTCACCGACTAATTTTTTATCATATGTTGTCTTTGACTTTATTTCAATTACATACTTTTATTTATTTTGAAAAATTCCATGTGGATGATTTGGCACCTCAGATCGATTGAACTATTGATTGATATGGTAAATATACAACATTGACCATCGAATGAGGCTAACTTTCAAAATATTTTACAAATTAAAAAAGAACCTAATTGAACTATAGTTGAGAAATCCACTTTGCGATGATAGACCATTTTACATCATGTTGATCACTTGATTAATTTTGTGAACATTTGTTTATGAATGGATGAAAAAAATGGATGGACAAAATATTCCATATGCTTCTCATTTTATTTCACCTTTAATGTGACTTTTTTTGTAATTGTGTTGTGACTAGGTACCAAAATTTGTAATTTTTATTACGTTGTTTTGCCACTAAACATATTAAGTGGGCTCCAAATTGTGTAACATGATGTTTAGGAATAAAACATGTACACATCTTGGTCTAGGGTCATTATGAATGTTATTATAATGACTAAAAAATGTCCAACACAAAGTTCACATATCTTTATTTTGTAAAGTATGTGTAAGTAAGGTGTAAATAATGGTAAATGGGGAAGTAACTAATAGGTTGATAAATAGGTTACACATTTAACCTAACATGTAGGTAAGGTGCAAGTAAAGTAGATAACATGTAGGTGTAACCTTCCTACTTACATATTACCTACCTATCTATTTATATTTACCTAGGTAATTCACAACTTACTTAATACTTTATTTACCTACTACCTACCTACATAGGCTAAGCTAGGTACGGTAATTAATAAGGTATAGTTAATTAGGTTTAGCTAGGGCCCAATTACTTGGTGAACCTTGTATGTTGTTTAGGAGGTGCCTTGGGAGACAAACAGACAAATGATGTGGCACATTATATGGATAAACAAATAAATGGATAATGTGTCATATAATATGGATGCATGGATTGTATGACATATAAAAATGGTGTTAATGTGTTCGCAAGAAAATTAAAATTTGAATTGCATTCATTAAAGTTGAAGATTAATTGGAACCATGTCAACTTGTGTGATTGAAAATTAATCAACATCCCAATTATAAGCACATAGTGGGATTCCACCTTATATTAAACTCCCATTCAAATTTTGAACTTTTTATTTGTTTTGGTTTGATTTTGTTTTCTTTTGTTTTTTTTTAAGCCCAACTTGTGTTTACATTTAAACCCATGTAGTTTATAAATTTGTGGATTTGTGTAAAAAATGCACCTTGTTTTTTGCAAGTGGGGAACTTCAAGCCTTTCATTATCAACTTATTTCTAAATTATTATTTTTTTCATTATGCTTAAGTTTTTTTTTTTTTTCAAATGTTGCATTCATTTCATTACAATAAAAGGTGTCCCTATACACCAAGTGATTTCATTGGTCATAGTGAACAAAACCTAGTGGGGATGTAATGAATTCATTGGTTTAATGAACAAGGTCTCTTAAACTGCACTCACATTTTGTAGTGGTGTTTGAACTCTTTAATTATTGGGCACATTAAAATCATATGATTTCAAAGCAATAAACATGGATAACATGAGGAACCAAACTTATGGATCTTTGAGCCCGTCATTACAAACACCGTTCACATTTGCAAATGCTCAAATACTCTTGTTTTTTTTTTTTTTTTTCCATTTATCATGTTATTTATCCTTTAATTATTTATCCAAGCGCTTTCCACCACATTGCCTTTAGTTTTTTCTTTGAACTTTTATTAGAATAATATATTTTCCACCATTTCAAGAGCAAAAACTTCGGTAGTGAACTTATGAAGCTTCTTAACTATCGATGCTTGTCAATAGCATTCAAATAAATAAGCAAAGATTTTTTTGTTGTTCTTCAATTTCTTCTCCATGCCCTTTCTCTATTTTCTTTCTTTTTCCAAGTAATTAACATGGTGTTATAACCATTACATTATAATTTGAACATTTTAAAAAAAATTCTACAATGTGTGGAGTGAAAAGTTTTTTTTTTTTTTTAAATTTGAATTTTTGCTTTTGACTAAATTTCAATTATGTTTTGATTGGGTTCAACTAAGTTTCAGCTTGATTTTGACTATGTGTAGTGTAAGGCAAAATATGTGTCATTTTTGTTAATTATGTAATGTTAAAGGGTGAAATTATGGCCCCCAATCATTACCATCCTCTAAGAAATAAGATCAAGGGAACAAGGTCAACACCTTATTACTCAACAAAAAAAAATTACCTTCACAAGTTTACTTTACTATAATTATTTGAATAGTAAATCAGAAATCATACAAAAGGCAAAGGAAGAATGTAAGGTTGTTGTCCCATAATAGACCTATCATCTTGTCTATAGGTTAATTGAAGGGGGCAGGGGAAGCAAATAAAGAAGGGGCAGCATGGGAAATGATCATAGCCCAAGAATAAATAGTCTCCAAGGTTCTGCAATACCTTCAACACCCTTAGATGTTGCCATAATGAGGTCTACAGACCTCCTACTTCTATTATCCCACCTTAATCATGCATGTAGGTCCTTTAATGATTCCATCATCATTTGCAACACTTCGAAATGCATGCACTCTACTCCCTACCATCTACAACAAACTACATCAATTCCTAGCCATAGATTATCACCTACAACAATACATTATAGTCTACAAGCAGCTACATGCTAATATTATCGCCCTTTTTTCTACCACCAAGTATTGGCTGCTATTTTCCTATGGTAGCCAGTAACTTATTACTCCAAAAGCTACTAAGTGATTTGCATCTTTACTTTATATTCTAAAAGAAATGTTAAAATACCATGTCAAATAGCAACCTATTTGGTATAACATCAAACTACTCTACCTTCCACACCTTCTAATAGATAAAATACATAATAAAACACATCAAGTTCCTTAACCATTTTCCATTAAAATCACACCCACATACAAATATTATTCTTCACTATTCTTTCCTCCTTACTGGTATAATTAATACACACTTCTCCAATAGAGTCATTCATTCCAACCTCCAACTACAAAGGTATTGAATGCTTTAAAAGTCCCCCAACACCCCCTCTAATCCTCCTTCTCCACAAATCACACAAGGCCCGCATTGACCCCAAGAAAATAAGGCCCTTATCGTAATCCCGTACTAAAAATCTCCTAGATGATTGGGTAGATTACCCCAACCACTCACTAACATGAACTACTTAATCCCATTAGCTTCACCCCTTGGATAAGGGACCGTAAGTCTACCACTAATAACTATTAATTACTAGGAGGCTTATGGTACTAACTAGTGTAAAAATTTCTACCCATTAACATGTAAGTTTAATTGTTTCCTTTTTCCAATATGTTTTTTTTTGGTTTGTTGGTTTCTTTGTTTTTTACTATTGATGATTTTTTTATATTGATATTCAATGTGTTGGTAATTAATGCACATTTTTCTTTTTTTATGCACATTATAATTTTGATTCATATTAATTTTTCTCATTTTTAGCAACTTTCACGTTCTTTAATAGAAACATGTAAGGTGTAACCACTTGAATAACCCAAGAAAATTGAAGTATGGTCCAACAAAAACAACAATCCAAGCACCTAAAAAAACCAACAATGAGTCCACATCAATGTTCATGCATTGGCATAAGATGACCATCTTGTGAAAGATGGTTATCTTCATTTTGGCAAATTTTTTATTAACATTAACACTTTTGGGATGTAGCTCTGACCATTTTCCATGTGGGAGCAATGATTTTTTTGCATAGTTTTCAAATTGTGTAATTGGAGGTTGTCCTTGGTGCATTGTGAGGTTTTTGAACTATGCGTGGACATGTAATTGCACTATAAGAAAAAAATTAATTGAATATAAAGTTGATTTGAATTAAAAATACTTAAAGCACAACAAATACATCAATAATCCAGAAGATAAAATATGTGTGAATAGTTATGCATGGTATTTGAATAATATTGTATGCAAATTTTTATTTTGTCCAAAATTGCACATGGTATATTCTTATTCCCAAAATAGTTTCATGTACAAATTAGGGTATTCATAAGTAACACCTAGATGTGAATATTTTGATAATTGTATTGGCCCCAATAATGAACAACCCACAAGGAGGTGTGGAAATGGATAGAATCCAAAAAGGAAGATTTTACATACCTTTTTTGGGGGCTATGTCATTGACCTACCTTTTTATATGCTAAGATGATTTGAACTAGTGCCCTATAAAATTCTTGAGAGAAAATTATAATGCTTGAATGGCATAATGACTAGTGTTGGGTGGGTATCAAATTTTTTGATACTAGTTTGATTTGGTTTTCACAAAATGGATTTAAAAATATTTTGATTCTCACTTTTTAATTTGTTTACAAAAACTTAAACACCGAGTTATGGTATTAATATTTTTTATAAAAAAAATTTACTTGGTTCTCACAATGTTAATCTTCATAAATTTGAAGATAAGTGATTATCATTTGGCAATTCTCACCAAGTGGTTATTACTTTTTTTCAAATAAAAAATAATAATCAAAATTAAAAATAAATGATTGATTCAGTTTTTTTCAAAAATAAAAAAATCATGATTATTCGTAGAGTAAAAAAAACACAACACCCAAACCTTTAAATTTGCTCGTACATGCGGTGAAATTCCAAAAAAAATCGCAAAAAAAATACATGAACATTAAAGGGGAGAGGTGAAACTCAAATCTATTTATGTGGTAAACTTAATTTTATCATGTCTTTTTTTTTTTTAAATGCCTCCATTGTTGTTACATATATTTTCACGATTTTTAATAGTACAACTATTACAACTAGTTCAAACCTTGTGCATTAAATCACCTCACATAGATAAAAGGTTTTACCTCCCTTGGGTTTCAATATTTTATTTTATTTTTCATGGATTCTATTTTTCCCACCCAGTTTTCATAAGTGAAAACTAATGACATGTTTTCAATCAAGGTTCTATTCAAAATAATACCCTAAGAAGTTCAAATGAGGGTACCTAAATGATATTTTTGAAAAAAAGATTGATACCTTGCCAACACTAATAATGACCAATTTGTTAATTTTTATGTGTTATTTCCTTGACTCCTCAATGAATATTGTGAAATATGTGTTACACTTAATAAGTGGTGCCATGTGTTTAAGGTCTTAAATTGTGTTTGTAATTCTCCCCCAATTGTTGATTATATAAAATGCAAGTTATGTGAACTTCATTAACATTATTTCTTTCTAAATGGTGGCCTCCATTTTGGAAACATTTTGCAATCAACCCATAGGAATTCCAAAATACAAAAACCATAAAATATTTGATGATTTTTAAACCATTTTAACAAATTGACATGCATCGATGAAATCACAAAGTTTATCTCACACATGTGTCATGAAACCATGGCCGTGTGTGAAAAAAAATCACATAATGTTGTAATGTTAAGATGCAATTTTGTCATGACAATAAAATATAACATGTGGAAAAAATGGAACAATATTTGGGAAAATGAGAACATATTAGGGATTGGAGAACTTTATTACTCAACATAAACATGGGGTTAAATTTTATGAACTATTACATAACATTCACATTTTAGTTAAAATTTTGGTTTTTTCAAGATATAATGTTTAGTTGACATCATCTTAACATTTCCTTAACATCAAGTTATCACTAGTTGCTACCTAAGTGGCCACATTAGATTTGATGTCATGTAACATATTGAGTGTGAATTATTATAAATTGAAAAATTCTTAACATTCAATTATTGGTTATTTATCATCACATTTGAATACTCCTTTATGTAAAGAGATGTTTAATCAAATCACTTTTGTGCTTAATTAACAAAAAAATGTCACTTCACATTTGCCATACATACAAGATTTATTAATTTTGATAATGTTTTTGCAAGTCGACACTATATTTTGAAAAACACGCCCTCCATGGTGAAAATCCATTTTGTATTAATTTGCCTTGATCATTATGTCAAGTAATGGCCCAAGAACAGCTCTAACGTAAAAAAATATTTCAATTTTCAGTTTTAGCTAATTCGCTATTTACCAATCTTTATTAGAACTAAAATTGCGACATGGACACATGGAATGTCTACCTGTCCAGTCAGATGTTAAAAAAATTGTAGTTTATTTTAGATAAAGGAAATGATTAGGTTTGATTTACTACTTATAAATCTTTTAAATGAAATTTGCAGTTGTAGTCCATCATCTAAATACTCTGATTTTTTGTTAATGATTGTTATTTTAAATCTATTTAAAAGTTAATTGTTATATGGGGGAATCAAACCCTGACCAAAAAAGGCCTTGCCCACAATAGCATAGAGCCTAACTTGCAAAAAAAAAATAGTCAATGGTTATATTGAATACAAAAAGAAGCATAAACAAGGAAGTTGGATGTAGATTGGCCTTAACCTCAACTTTTTACACCATACTGAATTTTGTTGTCCTTTCAGTTCTGAATTGCTCCACCAAAAGGAAAGATTTTCAAAATGAAAAACTTATGGCTAAACATGCAAATCACAAGTTCCAAATGCATGGTTAATCTATTCCATAGTTTCATAAATTAACAACATTCATTTTCAACAAAACTAATAAGTTGCACAATAGTAAGTTTAGCCAATTTGATGCACTTTGGGATTTTGACTTCAAGAATCTAAAATGAAGTAAAGGTTTTCCATAACTTGGTTATTGGGTTGACATCAAATAGGTTTTTAGATTACTAACTTAACATTATTTGTCATGGTGAAAACAAATAAAGATCTTTGAAGGTCAATAGTAGCAATATAAAACAAGCTTGGAACCCATTTTTCATCATGTCCTACCTTTTTAAGCTAACAGAAGGTTGGTTTGATGATTGTGAAATGAGCATTGAACCTTTTTTAAGTTCTGGTTGCAACTAATATTGTGAGTAATGCATCCATAAAATCTTGGGGGGGAACTTACCTTGTAATTCTATAATAAGTTGAATGGCAAGTTCTTGACATTGTCGCTTCACATATGCAACAACATCTATATATATGTCCCTTCTAACAAAAATAGGTGCATTCATATGATCTATAGATGTGTCCCAAATGTGGTGGTTAGCAAATTCAAAAACCTAATGATTAATGCTTATGTTTAGATGTGTAATCTAATGTAGACTAGTGTTGTCATGGGTAGTGTTTCTCAAAGCTTTGAAATTAATGAACACATCACCCTTGAAAGAGGATTGGCTATCACAGACAAAACATCCCTTAATTGTGCAAACTTAATTAAGGAACATAGTGCCTTTAACAATGACATCATTGCATTCAACCCCAATAAAGTTTCCACATCAATGAACAAAGATATATTAAATTGAACAAAGGGTATTGTGGCAACATTTAATGCCATTTTCATGAGGAGAATGTGGTACTTAGACAACACTCATTTGATAAGACTAATCATAAAATTTCATCTAATTTTGATGTTGTAGAGAATTTTGTTACGTTTAGTTTTCATTATCTTTATCAACTTAATAAACTTTAAATGCCTTTTGGGGCTATGACTAAAGTTAGCAACATAAACACAAGAGGTTGAAACATTTGGAATCTAGACGATTCAAACAAAAGCAAGAAAACAAGAACCTAGATAGTGGAACTGAAATGAAAAACATAGTGGGCTTTAAAGGGGTTCAGTTCGAGAACTTCTTGACTCATGATTCGTGAGTGAATTGTTGCAATGTTGACTCTTGAGCTCTAGTGTCTAACCTCTAGCCTTCTAAGTTCCAAGTTTAATGTCTCCTAGAGCCCAATGATTCTAATTTGTTGCAATTGGAGTTGTTAATTGCAGCACTCATCATTGCTAACAACAAACTTTAAAGAGGAGAGAAGAGAAGATTTTATGAAGATTATGAAGGAATGAAATGCCAAACCATTAGCTTGTCTCCTTCTTGTTGCGCCCAAGGCCCAAACTCCAAACTCTTGAATGTGCAGTGTGCACATTGTGGTGTAGTATCTTAGAACATAGAACATAGCAATTGTAATTAACAAATGTCCAAGCAAGGCAAAACGAGATGTCAACTAGGCATTAAGGTCGCGAAATCGATAGACTCCAAGCCTACAATCCGACGACCCGCATTAATCCTAGGTGAGGGTTTGACTACTAGTCAATTTGTCAAGGGTGGCAAGAGGGTGACACATGTTTGTGTGTTGTCTTCATCATCATGACGCCGAATAAACCTAGGGGGTCCTTTGGTAAAATGGGGCAGGAAAAAAAAAATCCCTTTGTGGGATTCGTCAATGCTCATTTTGGGTTGAAAAAAAAAGCGAAATTTTGCTCCAAAAAAAAACATTGCTCCAGGGTGCTCAATATGTGACCCTAAAATTATTTTTGACATCGAAGTTTAGTTATTAAATTTTTTTTCCAACCCCACCCATAAAACTCAAATTGGGAAGCGAAATAGATGAGAGATCACTATTAGTAGACTACATGGACCAATCATTATGATTGACCAATCAGAAACAGGGACCACCAGTCAAATCATATTTAGTAGGTACACTCTGCATGGCAGTTAGATCATATTTTATCAGGTTTTGCTGTGCCTTTCACCAACCTCAGGATCTTGTGGAAAAATGCTGGGCCAAAACTATTTTCTTGAGCCAAAATGACATGTTTTGACTTTTCTTCATCCATTTTTAATTTGTTGGGCCACATACTGAGCATCAGTGGATCTACTCCGACCACAAAAGGTTGATGTTGCCCCAGCTTGTCTTGGACATTATGTGTAGGGCAACACCCTCAAAGCGCCCACCAAAGGGCACTTTTTTTTGGAATTCCCCAACTTCAAGGGTGTTTACCAAGCGTAAAAATCAACATGATTTTTTTGTTTTTTTCATGATACATTGGAGGTATCCAACAAGTGCCCATTTCATATCATGGGGAAAAAATGATGCAAATCCGTTCAAAAATTGGAATGGCCGTGCTCGTGGGTGTTTCAGTTTTTGAAATGCCCAATGCAATTTTATGCTAAAATAGGAAATGTTCCACACAAAATTCCAAAAACATATCAAGCGACAAATTACTCACACAAGGATGAACATTCCTCAAAATGTAGGACAAATGAAGACTACATTCGTTTCTACGTAGAGTCAACAAATAGAAGAAGTTTTGCCATGCAAGAAATATAAGGTTTATAAAATAATAGAGAAAGGTTTTGCCATGGAGAAATCAGGGGTTTTAGATAATAAAATATAATTCTAGTGACGAGAATTTTGAGAAACTGGTAAATGGGTGATTTTTTATAAATTTTTGTAGGCTCCTTATTGATTTTGCATAATACTTTGTATGATCATTCTTGGACAATTTCAAAGACATTTTCAAGTATAATTACTTCATTTCCAAGCCTAACTATCTCACTTCCTTTTTAATAATTATCTCTTACCCTTTTAATTACCTCACTCCTTTAATGACTATCTCCTATCCTTATAATTATTTCATTCCTTTCATTACCCACCAACATGGATATAAAAAAACAAATTAACATGTGTCTTTTCATATCCAAGAAATTTAAATTAATTAAAATTAAATTTGCCATCGACTGAAATAATGATGAAATTTTGATAATCACATGGGAATATAATAAAAAGGAAAATTGTCACTAATAGTCCGGTGCTAGCCCAAATAATACAGGAAGTATTTGCTAAGGAAGAAATTAGGGCTTATAACTACTAACACATGAAGTTTTGCCATGGAAGTAATTAGGATTGTAACTGATATAGGAAGTTTTTTTGCCATGGAAAAAATTAGGGTTGAAAAATAAATAAATAATATACAAAATCTTGCCATGGAAAGAATTAGGGTTTGTAAACAATATAGGAAGCTTTTCCTGCAAGAAATTAGGGTTTGAAAATGAAGTAGGAAAAAAATTTGTTCACCATGGAAGAAGAAATTAGGGTTTGAAAATAAGGTAAGAAACTTTTTGTTTGCCATGGAAGAAGAAATTAGGGTTTGAAAATGAGGTAGGAAATTTTTGTTTGCCATGGAAGAAGAACTGAGGGTTTGAAAATAAGGTAAGAAATTTTTGTTTGCCATGGAAGAAGAAATTAGGGTTTGAAAATAATGTAGGAAATTTTTGTTTGCCATGGAAGAAGAACTGAGGGCTTGAAAATAAGGTAGGAAATTTTTTGTTTGCCATGGAAAAAGAAAATAGGATTTGAAAATAAGGTAAGAAATTTTTTGTCTGCCATGGAAGAAGAAATTAGGGTTTGAAAATAAGGTAAGAAATCTTTTGTTTACCATGGAGAAAGAAATTAGGGGTTGCAAATAAGGTAGGAAATCTTTGTTTGCCATGGAAGAAGAAATTAGGGTTTGGAATAAGCCAGGAAATCTTTGTTTGCCATGGAAGAAGAAATTAGGGTTTGAAAATAAGGCAGGAAATCTTTGTTTGCCATGGAAGAAGAAATTAGGGTTTGAAATAAGCCAGGAAATCTTTGTTTGCCATGGAGCAAGAAATTAGGGTTTGAAAATAAGGTAGGAAATCTTTGTTTGCCATGGAAGAAGAAGAAATTAGGGTTTGAAAATAAGGTAGGAAATTTTTTGTTTGCGATGGAAAAAGAAATTGGGGTAGTTATTACAATATAGCAAGTTTTGGCATCATCACCTAAGTTAGGGTTTGTCTTGTGTTTTGTTTCTGTGTTTCACAAAGTGGTGGTGAGAGGAATTCCAGTAGCGGGTACCCAAGAGCTCGCAGCAACGAAAGGCACAGCTTGATACTGCGCAGCGATGGTGTCGTTAGTGATCTGGTGCGACCAGTTGACGCGCAGCGTCGCGTTGGCTCCAGGTCCAACATCTTGGTACTCAGCCAAGAAGGAGGTGTACAGGCCATAGTCGGATGTGTTCCATGGAAGCCAACCTGCAGGATCAATGATGCTCTGGAGATTGCACTTGAGGTTGACGACAGTGGCGTAAGGTTTCCAAGGACGCCCCAAGTAGGTCTTGAATAGCTGCGTGTTTGCTTTGAGGTCCGCGGTGCCATCGAAGATACAGCTCTGGAAAGACAGCCCAGTAGTCTGTCCCGGGTCGGTCTTCCCTTGAGCTGTGTAAGTGTTCTGGGGTCCAACGACAGGGGATTTCTTAGCAACGAGAGTGCAGAACTGAAACGCGACGTATCCATTACCGAAGACGAAGTCGATAGTGCCCAAGATTGTGCTGTTTCTGTAGAACTGACGGAACGTATGTGTGTAGAGTGTGTCTTGCCAGCCATCGACGGTGCATTTGTAGAAGGCGACTTTGTCCGCGCTCACTCGCATCGCTACCGCTTGTTGGCCTGCAGCTCCTGCTGTGTTTTGCACTGAGAAAGATTTCCCGATGAAGCCCGATCCTTCAATAACTGCGTACACCAGAATGATCCAAAGATGTACATTATTCAGATGGCGGCAGCAGCAGCAGCTCTTAACAAGCAAGAGACTGTTCACGGACGTGAACCCTATTAAACCCTGAACCGAACTCTGAGACAGACAAATGCACATGGTCAGAGATGGATCTGCAGCGAGATTTGCAGCTGCACTAGAAGTGGAACTTGGGTAGGTAGTTTGGATTTAATTTTTTTACTTAGAGTTGCAGACATGAAAGTGGTCATGCCAGGAGTGAGAGCGACACTCCTGTTTCCAGTGATCACCGAAGCACCGGCACCGTCACCCAGGAGCATAAAGTTGGTGGCTGCTGTGGGGACGATGACTTGCTCGTCATACACGCCGCTCTTGATGTAAATCACGTAGCGTTCCGCGGTAGCGATCCCCGTCTGAGGTGCAGCATCCACCGCCGCTTGCACGGATGTGAAATCCCCTGACCCATCCTGTGCCACGACCACATTGACAGGATTCACCGACGAGGCGCCTTCCAAGTTCAACTGCTTCTTCTGCTCCGATGTCACCCAACTCGGAGGATCCTCAGTCCTCGCCTCATCTGCGAAGAAGAACGACAGAACCCACAATGCAGCAACTGGGATAAGTGGAGAATCAACAAGGAGAATGACAACATGTGAGTATTTCGTTGCAACTGCTTGTCAGAATCTTGTTGGGCGGTATGTGAGCATTGTGTACCTGGAGATGGGTAGCTGAAGAGAGAAGTCGTGGGATGCAAAAAAAGTCGAGAAATGTCCGAGAGTACTGGTGAACTCCAAGAAGGCAAGTGGTTTCCATGCGTGGAGAAAGCGTTGATGAAAGCAATAGCGTTGCTGAGGAGCTGATCAGTTCGATCCTTGACTTGGAATATGGCACTGGTCTCATGGCTCTGATCATTAGGCATCATCGACAGTACTCCAGACTCCGTAAGCGTGTCGATGCACGTGGTGTGAAACTCCATGGCAGCAGTGACCCTGGTCTTCACGTCGTCCAACAGTGAAGTAGTTCCCACTTTCTTCCAAGCAGCAGCTTCCAGCAGCAGCAGCTGGAGATCTGCGCGAGCTGCCCCCAGCTGGTGTATCGACAACGAGAGAGTGTGATCACAAACTTCCAAAGCTCCAACAGCAACAATTGGAAGCTGCAGCGGCTGCTGTACACGACGAGCCGTGGTCGCGAGTGCATCAACGGAGGCCATTGTGTTCTGCACTCCTTGTGCGGCACTAGATACGGATAGAAGCATCAGTTCCCTCGCATCGACGACCTTACTGCAACAAGGTCCATGCAGACCGGAGCTACGGAGAGTTTCGTTACAAGTCTCGGGATGAAGAGTGACACGACAAGCTGCGTCAATATTCATGTCGCGATCACCCATCATCGTCAACTTCTCTCTCATAACCCGAAGCAGCAACAGCTGATCATTCGGGCCCGCGTAGTTCGAGAGAATGGCGAGAACAAAAAGCACAAGTAGTGCGACCCTGACAACGAGACTACCAAAGAGTCTCGCTAGCTCCTTGAACAACCCACCAGTAACTGCTGCTGTTGGTATGCTTCCAACACCTCCCAAAAGAGGAGACATCACAGCTACATCCTCATCCTCATCATCATGAGCTTCGACCCACGTCGCCATACTGCGACTCTACAGTTACAAACAGTAGAGAACTATGTGTAGGAACTGCAAAGCTGTTGCCGAAGACAGAAAGATCTTAGAATCCAGGCTTCCTTATGATCAAGTGCCCTGGGATTCAAGTACTCGTTGCGACAAGCTTGCTGAACGTTCCGACTCCCACTCACCCACCACAGGGGATGAATTCTTTTGGAAGGTTTCCTAGTGGTACTTTTGCTGCTCTAGACACAGCTCCGCACGCCATGACAAGAAGGCAGCAACAGCAGCAGCAGCTTCCGACTCACTCCAAGTTGGGAAATCCTTCCGTATCATGATGCATGATCATCAACGTGATCTTGACAATATCTCGATAGCAACAGAGATCTCGACATTCGCGCTCGACTCTTGAGAATTTCAACACACGATTTTGGCAACTACGAACTGCTGCATTCGTGCTCTACTCGTTCCAGAGCTTCTCGACGAAGGGTATAGGGACGGACCCACAGCAAGGGACAGAGGGACACAGGGTAAGGGACCCACAGTACTAAGGGACCCACAGCAAGGGGTTTTTCACATGTTTTGTGCCCCTGTGAATGAGGGCGGTGCCTTACCCTACACAAAAATGTTGTGGGGTGTATGTATGTATGTGTGTGTATGTATGTATGTATGTGTATAATTTGAAGAATGTATATGGCTTTTGTGAATGAAAGGGAAAATGGCAGCAAATATGAATTGTTGTTCTAATTTTGGACCAAAGTGAACCAGCATCCACCAGTGCACCTGCTTTTTTTTTTGTTTAAAATTTATTTAATTATTATTTTTATTTTAAAAAAATAAAATAAAAAAAAAACAATTTTGTGACATATCCCAGGTGGTGGTGTTCATCCATTAAGCTGATTTAGTGAAATTTTGCTTTTAACAAACCATGCCAGGAATTTTTTTAAGTGACCTTAGTTTTTTTGGCTACCTACTTGAACCATATATAGGAATCTGGTGATTTTGTATGATTTTTAAGTTTTTTTTTTCCTCCCCCAAATTTTGGTGAATGTTTTCTCAACTAAAGAATCATACAAATTTGCAACCAAAGAAATTTTAATTTCACAACTTGAAATTTCATGAAAAGGAAAAAGGCTGCTTGAAGGACTATGGATCTTGAACATGAAGCACTTTCTTTTTTCATTTGCACCTATTCTTCTCCCGAAGCCAACCATGAATGTACTACCAGTGTAGTGCAATTCTGTTTTTTTTGTTAAACCTCTTGTCTTGATTTTGACATTTTATATTATTTGGAGGTTCTTCATATGCAGCTTTGAGCCTTGTTCTTCCGATTTCTAACTTTTCAGTTTGAGCTTAGTACTTCAGATTTCTAAACATTTCAAATCTAGTTCTGACACTTTTTTTCAAATTCAAAAACGTCAGGACCAAGTTCAAAAATCGAGGCCAATTTGATGTACACATTACACGCTTCCGAATGCATTGGTTATAAGGTATGGCAATGTCCTAAAGGGTTTCACAAGTTTAGGCAAAGGAAGGCTAATTGATCATCGCATTAAAAAGTTATCCCCCCACTTATTGTCATCCATGGTGAATCCAGGGCTAACCAGAGGTTAACTGGAGCAGCGTTGGTTCTGGTTTCATTCAAAATATGCCATGCAGGCCAGGCCATTTTAAAAACATTTTTTAATACTTTTAATACTTTTCAAAATGGTCATTTCCAAAATGGAATGAAGATTTTTTAAAAAATCAGATTTGGTTTGGATGGGATCTGGTTTGGAAAATGGTGAAATTGTTGCTTCTTTCGAATTCAACTGGCAATGGTACCACACTTTGAAGTAGCAATACTATATATTAATTCAATAAGTCTGTTTGTCTAAAGGCTATATCCAACTGACAGTTATTACTCAAGTGGCTCCAAACGGACAGTGATTTCATCGCAACGTTATTTGTAAGGTAGATAGTAGGTACCTACTAGCCTAGGTCACATAGCCTATTGAAGTCATAGGATCATCCTAGGTACCTACCACCCTACCCTAGACCGGACCAGATAGGACCCGGAGACAATCAGCCCGTCTCTCAAAAACAATGCCCGAGCTTGGCGCCCGGGCCACGGACAGTTGTTTGAAAAGAAAAGTTTTTTTAAAAAACCAAAAACATCAACCAAACATTGTTGAAATAACACACCTGTGCATTATGCATAAGGTTCACACTAGTATATTATATTTCAAGTCCACTCCCAATGAATGAATGGTCCACACCCAATAGCCACAACCTTTGGAATTAGACTCCCAATGACCTACACCAAATAGTAGTCAATCCACTATTAAAATTGAACAAATATTTGATTATGAATATGACAATATTTGTGTTCCTCCACAACACTAGCCGAACTAGAAAAAAGCTCTGGTGGATTAGTTGAAGGTTATTTAATATCAATTCAAGAATGTTACAATTGAAAGTAATGAGTTTATTTGCATTTTTTGAAAAAAATAATTAAACAAATAAATAAGAATTCAAAGTGATAGCTAATATAATGTATTGCTAGATATTTTGCAAAAAAAAATGAACACATAATAATTTTTAAAAATTGAAAAAAAAAAACCAAACAATGTGTCTTTTCATATGTAATTTAATAAAAAATATGTCTTTTCATAGCTCAAAACAATTAGAAAGCACAAATATACGTAACTTAAAGCCATAGACTCTGAATAAATCCAAAAGAGAAGACTGCCAGTCCTTTACAAGATAGGAGTACAACTGAAATGTGTTACCTGTCTCCAGTCCATCCATGTTGCAATGTGGACTGCTCTGTGCTTGGTTCACTGTGGCCTATCTCACAAGACAAGATGGTGATGCTTTGTGAAGCACTTTGTCTTTTCTCACTATATCCTCCTCCTGGCTTCTCTCCCTTGCAAAATGCCTCAATACCTGCAAGTTCTTTCCCTTTGTATTTTGACACACCTCACCAATGGAAATGTGCCTCCCATGATGCTTCAATGCAACTTTTGTTTTGCAAAAGGTGTGTCCATATGTGGAAGGTAATACAGCATGATAAAAATTTTAGGTATTTACGCTGGAGAAGGTGCCTTAGGGGACATGTGCCATGTCTTTCTTGGGCCTTGGCACTCAGGCTACCACCCTTTGGGCTCAACCCTCACCCCATGGGATGCCCTCAGGGACATGCCTTCCCCCTATACTTTCAATTTCCCAAAAAAATTCAAAGATGTTTTGGAAATTTTTCGGGGAACATGGGATCTTGAAAAATAGAACAATTATTTTGACAGTGAATTGTTGAACTTGACATTGTACTTCAGTGGGACAGAATGCAAGGCACCACACAGTTTACATGTGTGTTTAGTAAACCTAATTTTCATCCCCAGTTCAGGTCAATGAAAAAATGTGCACCTTCACAACATCAATCATTTTACATTCACAATTTCAAGTTCACACTCAGACTCTCTAGATAATATTTGAGCAATCACACGGGTGTTGGCTCCATGATCATAGAAATACCAATACCCCTTGGCACCAGTATTACTGCTTTCCTTGCAAACTTTTGTCACATGCACCTGATTTCTTTTATCAACAACAATTCTAAGCAATCAATGATGACCAAAGGTTTGCCTTTGCAAACATTTTGGACACCTTGCAACTGACTTTGGACACATGGAAGCAATTTTAACCTGTATCATCCTCTTTGTGACACAATTAGCAAGGTTAACCACTTAGGTTGCAGGCTGTTAGCAGGTTAATGGTATTAATCAGGCTGTTCCAATCACCAGATATCATACCCATGCCCTCACTAGAACATCATCGGGGCCAATATTTGTCCCAACATCATTCATGGTTACCACCTTCATCAAAGCGATTGCTCCTTTCCTTTTCTTCTGACACCATGAAACTGGGCATGCAGAATCAGAATAAAAGCAATCACTACACTAAAAACAACAGTTCTACTGAGTTAAACATGAATTTCTTGGCATATCCACCTCAGGACTTCTGATGCTTGAGAAAAGCACCCCCTACAGCATCCTTTTCACCAATTATCACATTCCAAAAGATGTCCTTACAGACTAGCAATTACCTGAGAATTGAAAGGATTTCTAATCCTCTGCTGCAAAGTCTAGACCCAGTCATGAGTTTTCTCCAATGTGACACTTCTTGAGACAATGTTCTGCTTCTAGCTAATGCCCATTGGGCACCCAAATACCGTTTCCACTGATGTTCTCTTTCTCAGTCTCTATATCAACGTTGCCCATGGCAATCCGATACAAATACCGAGCATTGGCTGCTCCAGTGCTCCGGACCATACCTGAAAACACACCATCTTTCTTTGAAAGAAGTTGTTGTGGGGTATCCATTTCAACCACCTGGCCCGCGTCAAGAACTAGAATACGGTCACTGTCAATGATGGTATTGAGTCGATGGGCAATTGTGAGCATTGTGTATGACTTGAACTCCTCCCGAACAGTCTTCTGGATAAGGGCATCAGTACCCACATCCACAGCTGCTGTGGCTTCATCAAGAACCAAAATCTTTGATTTCTGCAATAAGGCTCGTGATAAGCTTAGTAGCTGCCTCTGACCGACACTAAAATTCTCACCCCCTTCATTTACTTCAGCTTCCAGTCCAAGATTGTTCCTCTGAACAACCTCCTTCAAATGAGCACGCTCTAAGGATTCCCACAAATCAGCGTCAGAGTGTTCACCAAAAGGGTCCAGATTAAAGCGGATCGTGCCCGAAAAAAGAACTGGGGTTTGTGGAATGATCCCAAGTTTCTCGCGCAGGTCAGAGAGGCCCATCCTTCTGATATCCAACCCATCAATCACAATTTGTCCACTTTCCACCTCAACTATACGGAAAAGAGTATTGATCATGCTTGATTTTCCTGCCCCTGTACGACCCACAATCCCTACCTTTTCCATTGAACTAATTTGAACTGATAGCCCATGCAGCACAGGGGGCAATTCTGGCCTATATCTCATGACAACATTCTTGAACTCAATGGCTCCAGCAGAAGGCCACCCAGGAGGGGGTCGGTAATCCTCCACAACAAGTGGAGCCTCTGGGGTTATATCAGTGTAGTTTCCCACCCTCTCCACTGCATTGAAGCTATTCTCTGCTATGCTGGCAAGGCGGAGAGCCGTTGTCATTAGCTGGGTGATGTTGAAAGCATAGCTCAAAAGAAGGCCCATGAGAGGAGCAAAGGCTGCTGGGTCAGTTGCACGGGCATTTCCCAACACAGCCAGTGTACCTGTCATCCAAATCATGAGGCCACCAAGAAATTCTAATCTGATACTAAGCCATCGGTTTGAACTCATGTTCACAAAATTGAAACGGGCATTCGTATCCATTGCTTTCCCATTCATAATTGCCATACGATCATAGACTTTATAAGCCCGGATACTAGCAAGCCCATTCAGAGCCTCTCCAAATTGGGCATAAACAGGAGACCGGGTAATTGAATCGAGGCGTTTCACCTCCCTGGCTGTGCTCTGATAGTAAAGGTAGGCGTAATAAAATGCCAATAGCAAAGGCAAAATGGCCCATAAAGAAAGTGTACTCACAAACCCAATCAAGAGAAAAGTGGAGGTGAGCTGGAAAATTGCTACCAAAAACATATTGGCAGATATGGCTACACTACGGTCAATGTCTCCTGTGTCTTTAGCAAAACGGTTGATGATTCTCCCAACTGGATTAGAATGAAAGAATGACATTGGAGCTCTGAGCATTGCCCCCAACATCCCATTGTGTAGACGTTGTGCTGCTGCAAGGCTTGAAAATACGAGCCAAAAGGAATTTGCAAGACTTACAGAAACCTGACAGAGTGCAAGAATTGCATATACAAAGAGATAGTAAAGGGGCCCATGGGTTTTTGGCTTGGTTTTATCTGTCCAGATGGAAAGCCAGCCACTTGTGGAAAGCCGCATGACTTCAACCATTACATAGCAGAGGAAGAGTACTCCCACAACCCATGCACCACCAAGAGCCACCTTATACCTCAAGAGAACCTTCCGTGAAACAATTCCTGTTTCTCTTTCCTCTTGCTTTATGAGAAATGCCTTGGGACTTTTCTCCTTCCCTTTCTCTTTGGCACTCTTTGACCTAGACCTCTGCTTCAGCAATGGGGGCACTTTTACGTCCAGATCCCCGTCAGTTGAACCATCAATCCCTGTAACAACAAGTAAGAACAGTAAGTGGACTACAGTTATCGGCATCACTAGTAATCAGCAATCAGGATGCATTTCCAGATGAAATATATGCCAAGAAAACGAATCAATCAACAACCCAAGAGGAGAAGCAGAAAAGCAGGCTCTCCATGTGTCCATACATACCATTTATCATTTCACCTCCATCGTCAGTATCATCATCAGAAGCATTCTCCAAGGTTCCAGCTTTTTCCATCAGCTGCTTAAAAAGAGGACCATTGACCAACAAGTCATCATATGTACCCTGTTCCTTGATTTGTCCTTGATGAACCAAAATAATTCTATCAACATGTGATAAAAAATGGAGCTGGTTTGTTACTAGAACACGCGTCTTTCCCTTCAGCTCCTGCTGAAGACATTTCTCAAAGACCTCCTGGCCAACATGTGCATCCAGAGCACTCAGTGGATCATCAAAAAGGAAGACATCAGCATTGGCATAAATAGCTCGTGCTATAGACACACGCTGTTTCTGCCCACCACTTATATTCACCCCACGCTCTCCAATTTCAGTCAAGTCCCCATTTGGAAACAAAGTCAGATCCCGAACAAGAGCACTTGCTTGAATAGCCCGGTTGTAGCGCTCAGAATCATATGAAGAGCCAAAGAGTATGTTGTCACGTACAGTTGCATTGAAAATCCATGATACTTGGGGTACATATGCCACCGTACCCCGGAGCATAGCCTGGCCTCCAGAAACTGCAGGGATCTCTCCAAGGAAAGCTGAAAGAATAGATGTTTTGCCCTCCCCAGTGCTTCCCACAATTGCCACCAAGCTTCCAACTTTGACCTCAACATTTATGTTGGACAAAGTTGGGTTTGCTGCATTTTGCTCCCAGGAGAATGTCCCATTTTTTATTGAAATTGCTGGGACCCCAGATTCTAGAGGAGGGTTTGCATGCAAAACATGTTCTTCAGCTAGGAGCAAATCTTGCAGTCTCTTCAATGACACATTAGCATTAGCTACTGCAGTGATAAGATTAGGAAGCATGAAAAGTGGAAATCGTAGTACTGCAAAGAGAGAGAGGGAAGTGAAGGCCTTTGCTGGAGTTAAGATCCCACCAAGAATGGTGTAGAATCCAAATGCAATTACTGTCACCAACACAGGCACAGCATTAAGAAGAAATGAATTGATTGCTGCGAGCAACTGTGCTTTGCGGAACCAACTGATTTCTTCATCTCGAACAGCAAGGACTTTAGCTCTGACGCTTTTCTCCCAAGCATAACACTTCACAATGTCCATCGCTGGGAGAAATTCATTCATAAGACCTATCCGTTTGTCCGTGCGCTGTAACCCTTCCTTCTGAAGGTCCCGCAACCGTCTTATGATGAAAGTCTGAGTAGGAAACAATACAAGGAGCACCATTGATGCAAAAACTGATGCTATGCCCAGCTGTCGATACAAAAGTGTCATTGCAACAATAATTCGCACCGGGGCAGACCAGAGCGCATGCAGCTGCTGGCAGATTTGTTGAAGAGCTTCAACGTCAGTGGTCATAAGATTGGTAATCTTTCCTGCTGTAAACCCCTTGCGACCTGCTTGAGTTAAGCGAAGGGACTTCCGGAAAACTGCTGCAACCAGAGTTACACGAGTGCGGAGCCCAACTCGCATCACATTTTGAAAATATTGGCCCTCACAAAGCACTCCTAACATCAGGCCAACAAAGATAGAAGCAGCATACACATATCCTTTCCAAACAGGCTCCCGATTTTGCATTGCCTCCAGAAGAAAGCTCAAGAAAACAGGGCCCACAAATTGAGCAGCATCATTCCCAATCTTGAAAAATCCACCAAGCCAGAAGCGAGCACCCAGGCTTCTATTCAAAGCACGTAAGAGCCATGGGTTAGGTCGTGTCCGCTCTTCATCCCAGTACCGCTGAAAATTTGAGTAAAGCTGTTCTGTTTTATCCCAGGTATCAAGCTGCCAAATATCTTTCTCCCCAATAGGCCTCTTATACCCTAAAGCCATCAATGGGTTCAACCAGTCAAACAAAAGAAAGGAAATGATATTGCTCTTGCGCTCTGGGCAAACCTCTTGTTCTCCAGCCAGAGGCTCATACTCTGAAGATTCATGAGCATTGTTGATGGGAATGGCTATGTAATCATCAGTCTGGTCAACTAAGACTGGGAAGTAGAACAGGTAAAAGATGCAAAACATAGCAGAAAAGGCATATTCAGCTAGGATGACCCTTATCACAATCTCTTCATAGTGATCCTTGAGAGCCAGTACATACTCAAGCATGGTTGTCTGTGCAACAATCACATAAAAGGTGGCAAATCGCACATACCATACCAAATCCTTTGTGTAGCTCTTGAGTTCTAAACACAGCATGACCACAACTGATGTCCATGTTGCACTGGACACCACCAGTGCTGATACCTGCAAGTATCACATACACACATTTTCAGAAATCTAGAATCCTCATAGTCTCACTCATTCCTAACCCACTACCAAAAATGGATGTTGCAGACGAAACCAATCTATCATGTATCCACATTAAAGCATATGAATCCCAAGACTGTTTTAAGTACTGTTAAGATTTGGAATAAGACTTACAGAGATGTATCTATCTCTTGTTCTCTAATGATCCACAATTTTCAAAGGAATCTGTCAAGAATTTTGGCACAGATTGGATGTCTGGATATGGAAAATGTACTGAACTTTTGCACATGTGAAGAGGTGATGATGCTATCTTCTGTGAGAATGAAAAAGAAAGCACAAACCATAGTCATGATAATATTGTTTTTCCTTCTGTCATCAGAGAAAAATAAGTGGAATTCTTTCTCTCTAATGACAGAAGAAAACTATGGAAATCAAAGATTCAATGCTGGCATAGGTTCTTGTGTTCAAGAGCACAGATTTATCAAGAAATGCTTGCTGCTGCCACCAGGCGGCAGAGATGCTAGGACTGTGTGCAACTCTCTTTTATGTTTTGTATCTTTCTTGTAGAGACAAACACACAATCAATATGGCATCATCCCAGGCATTTCGTTCTCTACGAGACAAGCAAGCATCTATCTACAACACTGAATGAATGTGAAGAAGATGCTATACCTCAAAGGGAGGCATGGAAGTGTCACCGCCATCCAGATTGACAGCAGAGACGCCGAGCACGATTTGCAAAACGGGTGCAACTGCACAGAAGGCAGCCAACAGGAGGCCGATACAATGGCCGGCGGGCTTCTGCACTTTGAACCTGAGAGATGATGAGCGTGCATGATAACCACAGAGGCCACGGATGCGGTACAAAACGAACAGAAGCAGCGCGACGTTGGAGAGCGAAACGACAATGGAGTCAACCAAACAAGGAGTGTAAGCGCCGAATCCGGAGGCAAGCTTTGTTTCCCATACTCCTCCCGTTACTGGACGACAAAACGAAGATAAGAGCGAAGAATCACCGTCCGCCATTTCTCCAAAAGTTTTACACTTCGTCCGACCGCACTCCCGCGCCCGCCCACCCGCTCGCCTGCCTCCTCCTCTCCAATTGTTATTCCCTCAGAAGAAGAGACTCTTCACAACAACCGCTCTTCTTCATCTCTCCATTCTCATTTTCCTCGTCCCTTGACACTGCGCACGTCCAGAGCAAAAACAACCACGACAACAATTATCCTCTTCAGAACAAGACACCAACAAAATCTCCAAAAAAAATCCTCACAAAGCATTTTTCGTTTTTATTTCCCCCGTCACCATAAGATGATCTGCGCAAAAGCTTCAAATCCAAAAAAATAAAGTAAAAAATCCAAATCCTCTTCTCTCCAAGTACTTACACAGAAAACAATCCCTCATCGTCGTCTCTTCCGAATTCTTCTTTCTCCGCCTTCAGTCAGACTCTCTCCACTTTTGCGCTGCTGGAGTACTTATAGTACCATGCTCTCTATGCCAATCTGCAGGTCCTGAAATTAGGTCGTCCTGGACATTTTCGAACTCGGCGAAAATTGAAACGGCAAACCTTTGCCCGCTCCCTCCCTCTCTCTCTCTCTCTCTCTCTCTCTCTCTTCCCCACCCCCTCCCCCGCGCCACCACCCCCTCCACACAAGAACTCTTGTCCTCAGAAGTGCTGATTAGCACATTAATTGCTAATTCTGATTAGAGTACTATTATCCGATTAGCACATAATCCCTCATTTTGATTAGCCCATTAGTTTCTGATTAGCCAATAATCCCTCACTCTTGATTAGCCCACTAGTTTCCGATGAGCCAATAATCCCTCATTTTGATTAGCCCATTAGTATCCGATTAGCCAATAATCCCTCATTTTGATTAGCCCATGAGTTTCTGATTAGCCATTCTAATTATTCATTCTGATTAGCACATGTATCATATGTATTAGCATGTAATTTTCTTAAGTTTGATTATTAGTTAGGACATATTATTATTATCTCATTAGCAATATAACGGTTAATTAATTTTTTTTGTATAACATGCTGCACGATTTATAGCACATAATTGCTAATTTTGATTAGTGTAGTACCAAATTTTGATTAGTGTAGTCCAACTTTTGATTAGTGTAGTCCAATTTTGATTAGTGTAATCCAAATTTTGATTAGTGTATTCCAAATTTTGATTATGCTGTTTAAGCTGGGGGGGAGGAAACTTCCGTGCATCATCTGGAAATCAACCGTAACCGTCCCTTTTCTTTCTGGTAGACTGTCGGGTACACATGACACTTTTTGATGATTACCTTTTCTTCAAATTTTTTTTTTGTGGTGCTAAGTAAATTAGGCTCATAACCAGTTCTCAAGCGACGTGGCAGCACGCCACTGGATGGGATGAATAAAATTATGGCTCAACACTCATGCGGCTCAATTATATGCAATATAACCTGCAGCCGCAGCCCCTTTCTCGCAGGTTACCTAGTCCTAAGTAGGTTGGTACATCCATAAAATAAAGATTTTTTAAATTTTAATTTAATTAATCTGTTAAATTTTATTAAATTTTTAAAAAATTAATTTTAACACACTCTATTTTTAATAAACAAGTAATTTGTGAGAGAGTGTCCATTTGGTGTGTGAAAATCTAAACAGATCAGATCACTTTGGTCAAAAAAAAAAAAAGGTCTTCGGGTAATGGATATAATACCAAATTTCATGACCATTTTCCCCAGAAACTTCCCCAGCCATAATGGACTGATTTTGAGAAGGGAAGGAGCGCAAGAACTTTCCCCCAAACATAGAAAGGAAGCCAACACTACTTCTTCTTCTTCTCCTTTTGGATTTGTCTTCTTTTGCTTGATGAGGGGGGTGGGGGAGAGTTGAGAGGGTTGTTTGAAAAGGAAGGAAGGAAGAAAGGAAGTAACAACATAAGGACATAATCAAACACATTCTGGACAAAGGGAGTTGGATGAACTCTCTTGAAGAAGGCTAAAATCCCAAATGCTATGCTTATAAGGTACGCTTTTTCCATGTCTTTCCACTCACCTACTATCCCAACAAGGCAATTAATTGATCAAATTAATGGCAAAAAGGGTTTCTATGTTCACTTCACCATTTCTCAACCCCCACTTTTTCACCCCAAAAAACCCCACACCTGGCAGTTGCAGGACTTTGGAAAACTTCACACCTGGCAGTTGCAGGACTTTGGAAAACCTCACACCTGGCAGTTGCAGGACTTTGGAAAACCTGCACCTGGCAATTGCAGGACTTTGAAAAACCCCTAGAAAGAGGTACTGCACCCTAACCATGTCAGAATTTTTATTTTTATTTTTAAATTTTTTTAATTTTTAATTATTTTAATTTTAATTTTTAATATTTTAATTTTAATTTTAATTTTAATTTTTCTTTGCTCTTGTACAACTGGTTTTTTGAGGTAAAGTGACTGACATTTGTTGGTCTGGTGGGAACAGATTTAGGGGGAGGGGGACTCACTAGAATAGGTAATGCGTGTTTGAACATTTTACATAAAAACTCCGCAACAATTTGTTGAATAGGACGTAGTACATATAAGGGGTGAGTGGGGGGGATATCATGCAAACCTACCCTTAGCCTTGGAGGAGGAGCAAAAGACTTCATGATTGAAATTTGAAAGCCTTGAGAAAAAATTATTGGGTAAAGTAGTAAGGCAAGAATGTTGCCTTCCAATAATCGGAACTGGTATATGAGGGAATTTTGTTTTTGGGAATCCTTCATATGATCATCCATGGACCATTCCAAAGACAATTTCAGAAATAAAAAATATCTCATTTTTAAATAAATTATTTTTTTCTTTTTTTCTTTTTTTTTTTTACTAAATTTTTAAATAATTATGTCCCACCTGTCTTAATAACTATCTTCATTTTATAACTATCTCACCTTTTTTTTTTTTCTTATCCACCAACATGGATATGAGAAAACAAATTAACATGTATCTTTTCATATTCATGAAATGTATATTAATTAAAATTAAATTTGAAATTGACATAAATAACAATGAATTATTGAAAAACCATATGAAAACATAAGAAATATATACATACATATATAAATATATATATATATAGTTGATGGTCACTGGTAGTGTGCAGCCGCGCAAAGCTCAAATTATTGGGTAAAGTAGTAAGGCAAGAATGTTGCCTTCCAATTCCTTTCTATGTTTTTGTGAAAGTCTCACACAAACACATTAGTTCTTACTTGGGGGCTGTTTGGTTTGGTCCACACATGATTCATTATGTTTGCTTGTCAGATCTTGTCTATAGGAGGATCTTTTGTTCGTGAAGCATGCATTTAAGTACTTTCAATTGCCATTCTGTGATCCACTCCTTTCTCTTTTCTCCTTTCTCTTTTCTCCTCACTAGGCTACCTACCTATTACCTTAATATGCCTTCACCTTGTCCCCAACTACCCACCTTCAATAGACTTTTGTTACAAAGATGTGGTTTTCCGACACAACCCGGAACCCACCCATATAGCAAATGACTTCTCCTCTTGTTGAGGGACAATCCCTATCAAAGGAAAGGCTGTGTGTGAGCTTTGTAGATGTTGGACCCATGTTTTTTTTTCTTGGCGAAATTTCACCAAACTTCGACCACCTGAAAAATATGATTTCGACCTACACAAAGATTTTCCATGGAAAAAAATGGCCCAAATTCGCCAGATTTTTTAAAAAAAAGTTTCCAGATTGCCAAATTTTTATGATGAGTTCTAGAAGGTAGCCGAGAATATAGAAAAAAATTGTTTGTTTTTCTACTTTCATATCTAGTCTGTAGCCAAATCTGGCTAAATCATTTGATGGATGATCACCACTTCAGCTACATCACAAAATTGAAAAAACAAAAAACAAAAAAAAAAAAACCTTGCATCGGTCAAGATCTACAAGCTCAAAGCGGAGAAACCCTAAGAATATTTGACTAAATCTTAAAATTGTGAACTAAGAAATGGATCTACAACCAGTTCATTTTAGTTTATGTAATAAATGGTCACATTAACATGTTTTGAACATTCATAGGAAAAAAAACCCTTGCTCATTGTAAATACCTAACCATCTCTAAAACTGTTTGTACAGAACTCCAAAAAAATTGCCAGTGTATTTGAAGGGCATCTTCTATCTTTGAATGTCCCTCCTAGAAAAGAGGAGGGAGCTTACAATGGATCTTTGAGCTTATCACATCTTGATCTATATTTATATAGGCTTCACCTCATATATTGTCAAGAGGTTGTGTAGTCGATTCAACATGTTTTGATTGTTAGGATCTAGGAACCTCTAATCATCATGCTAACCACATCAATGATCCCTCCAATCCCTTCTCACATACAGAAAAGGCGAGCTACTACGATTGCTTAGAGTTCGAATTCCTCACATCATCACCCTTTCATTTAATAAAACAAACAAAATTCTTCCAAAGCTTCATTCACATGGATACACATATTACCAAAAAATATTCTCACATTTCATGCTTGCCAAAAAAAATTTATTAATTTCTGAAAAATGGTACTATTGAGTAACAATTACCAAGTCTAGTGCACACACCCTCACTCCCTTGAAAACCAACCATCCATATGTACTACCCACCAACTTTAGAAACTTTGGATACAATTCAAAAACTTCACCTTGAATACACAAAGTCACAAACAACTCAACCTAAAATGAATTCATGACATCAATCTTCCACATCGAAATCACACCAACTTTGTGCATTTAAAATTAGTGTTTAAAGTTGTATTACAATATGGTTTAATATAAATTGTGTTTGTTCACCCGTCACTTGATGCCCAAAATCATGAGTTGTTTTGACATATGTCAACACTTTGTTTCATACAAAAATCATGCCTTTAGAAAATCACCTCACTCTATAACTAAAAATGAATGTAGCCCTATGTGACCTTTTTTGAACCTTGTGATTTCTATTTGAAAAATGCAAACATGCACACTTTCATCAAGTTCTTACTCACCCAATCCATCTTTCATAACCTAAAATAAATAGGGTTTTTCCCAAGTCATTTCCAAATGCTTCTTTTGATTTGGCTTGTGCATTTTCACACTACTACCTTCTTCTAATCCACCATACTATTTATTACTTTTCTTGGATGCATATGACCTTTGCTACTTCAATTAAACAATAGCCATATTTTTAAGGAATAGTTTATGCAACTCCATCATCAACTTCAACTTTTGCAACATTTGGGTAGTAATTTCATCTTCAAACCATCATAATTTCATGGGATTGCACAATAAATTTAGTGCATCATATGCCTTCAATCAAAGTTTTCAACTAATGACAATCAAATATGGGGAAACCATGGTACTATCTTGCACCCCACATTGAAACCCAAATAAAACATGTGGTAAATGCAAATCCCAATCATTCACACATTTAGCTTTAGCAACTAATGCAAACAAGCCATGCTTAATCATTTTGATTGTGCATTTGTCCATGTCATTGTCATGTGGATGAATTAAAGAGTTGTGTTGGTGTGTGATCCCATATGTTGCACAAAAAATTGCAAACTCGCCAACCCACACTATTACAAAACATGTCCCCATTCCATTACACATTCCACTCACATTTTGCCCAACATTGAGTGGGAAGGGCCATTGAATAAGAATGGCCACTTCATATCATTATCAATCAAAACATTGACATGCCATAACAACAAATAATCTATGAGTCAAAAAACTTTACAATTGTGAAGGTGATGCGATTAGCCACTATTATGGTTTTCACCCACTTCAAGTAATCATCCATGGTGACCAAAATGTATTTGTTGCCATGTTTAATCTTAGGAAATGGACTTAATATGTCCAATGCAACTTTTAAAAAGAATTCACACATGGGTATGTTATGTAGCTCTTCATTTCTTCACCCCATAAACATTGCACTTTGCACTAATTAACATTCCTTACACAAGTGAATCACTTCACTTACTATTTTTGTTCAATCATGCGAAAAGTAACATTGCTTCACTTCCTCCAGTGTTTTCCTTTCACCAAGATGCCAAGTTTTTTGTGAAGAACAAGTACCAAGGCTTTGCGTTATTCCACTTTTGAAACCAATATATTTTTGTTGCATAAATCATTGTCATGCCAGTGATAATGCATCGATATTTTACATAATTTCTTTTTTTTGGGAAAAAACACTCTTATGGCAACATGCCCCCCTAAAAAATGGTGATGCACATTGCGCCCTTCGAAATGTCCATGATGCTACTAGATTCTTATTGTCACATTTTTGCCATCTCCTAAGTGTTGATTTATTTATTACCATCACCTCCTATTGTGTCAGTCTTGCCAAATCCCACGAAGCTACTTTATCCATCCACATGTTGTTGTGCAAATTGATGCTCTCTTTTCCTCCTTGTTGAATGTTTAACATAGGTAGTCAATCCTCTTCCAAATTTTTTCATCATCCTCATGTTCCTCCTTTATACCATCCTACCCCTCCATGTTGAACACATACAATGAAAACAATAGAAAGCTTAACCTTTACATCACACATATGTTCATGGTTGACCCCATAACAACAATCCACATGCATTCATCAACACCTTTAATGTAAATTGGCAATAGTTCCATCAACCTCCAACCTTGCCACTCATTGTTGTGATTAACAACAAACACTACAATGATTCCAATGTCTTGGATCTTGTTTTCAAATTCTTTGCCATTAGCCATACCAACTAGTTGTGGCTTAGAGCATCCACATTTTTTGTTTCAAATATATACACCATTTTTTTAAAAAAATTTATAGAAGATTGATCCACCTCCCCCATCTACCATATGCATTTGACACAATGGCCAACCATTCAAATGGCTTATTATCATTTCCCACTTCATGTGTAAATATTGTCAAAAATGCATCATGCCCCAAACAAAGGCATAAATTCCCCTTCCATGGGGTGATATTTGTTTTGTGTGAGAAAGAAAGACTTATTCACATAAGCAATCACCACTTCTTATGGACCTTCCTTTTAGTTTAGTACTACTCCCAAACCTCAAGTTGACCAATCAATATTTAGAAGGCACTGTTGAAATTTGGTTGTGACAACACGTGCCCATTAATTAGCCTATGTTCAATTCTTTGAATGTTATTTGACATATGGGAGTCCAACAAAAAATAACATCCTTTGCAACAATTCAAACAAGGGTTGCGCTAGTTTGGCATACCCTTTTATGAACTTTCAATAATATCTTGTGAAACCTAAAAAGGCATGAACATTAGTGAGTGTTCATGGTGTTAGAAAATGTTGAAGTACTTCAACTTTAGTTGCATATGGCTTCACACCCTTGGAAACATGACATGACCCAAGACCACCATCTTAAATGCCCCAAATGTTTATTTAAAAGGATTTGATTTCAAATTTATTATGCAAATCCATTCAAACACTTTCTCTAAATGTAGGAAATGCACCTTGAATAAAGCTCCCAATCTTGGCTATGGACATTCACATCATCCATGAACATTATAGTCCAATTATTCATCTCTAAGCCAAACACTTCATTCATGGTTTGAGAAAATATCCTAGTGACATTTAGAAAACCAAAAGACATCATTTTCCATTCAAATAATCCATTATTAGTGATTACCATTTCTTGTGCACATCTTTAGGAACCATGTGGATCTATTAATATCTAGATTGCAAATCCAAAACATTGCAAACTACAACTTTTTTTAACTTAAAAAACATAATTTTTATTACATATAAAGGAAACGCATTCTTTTAATCTATTGAATTAATGGTCAATAATTTCTACAAAATCTACAAGTGCCATTTGTTAATTGATGGTAATTACCATCACATGGTAAAATAATCAAAAGATAGTTTTTGGAATTAAAATGTTAGTTGATGGCAATACCATCAATACAATGAATTACTTACAATTAAAAGGTAAATTTGGACCAAATTTTCAATAAAAGAGTATTTACTAATGGTTAAATATCCTAGTTTAACTAACCAAGACCTTTTAATAATTATCTAGTTATTAATTATAGGTTCATGTTGATTATCCCTTGTTTACTATGGGATGAAACCACTAAAATAGTTAATTTATAAGATATGGTAGTTTGCCATTAAATAAGATATGTGCAAGAAATTAAAATTTAAGGCAACAAAATTTTTAAAAATAAGGGAAACCAATGTGTGGTGAGGGACACACTTTTGATTATTTATTGTTTTTTGGGTTCAAACCCTCATTCATTAATTCCTTGTCATTTTATTATTTTTTCATTATATCTTTCTATGTGTGTTTTTAGAAAGATTGGTGTGTGTGAAGTGAGAGAAGAAGGTTGTATTTGTGTTTAAAATATATGTAATGAATTTGGGTAAAGGTCAAATGACAATTTTTTTTGTGTTATGCCTTGATTTCTTGGACGCAAAATAGAGTATTTAATATTAGTTTGATTTAGAGTAAAACATCTTTAATTACTTAACTAATTTTCTTCATTATTTTATTTAAGAAATGTTTTTTATAATATTTTGGGCAAGATGATCATTAAAGTAAAAAGGTAGTTGACTTGAAAGCAACATCTTTCACTTTTGTTAAACTTTTATTTGTTTCATTTTGTTAAACATACTTGTTAAAAAAATGATTGTTGGAAGGTAGTTATAGTATGAAAGGAACCAAAGGAAAGTAGTGGCTACAAATATGAAAGGAACCAAAGGAAAGTAGTGGCTCCAAACCCTTAGAAAGTTAAATCATTAACATTGGTTACAAATTTTAAACTTAAATTCATATCGTCATTTTCAATGCTACATTCCAAACTCCTTTTCGTAAAGTTCTAATGTCATTCCTAATTATTACTCCTACCTATGTATAAGTTAAATATATAAAACGAACCAATAAGCAACAAACTTCACCTCAACTCTAAGTTGGGAAATGAATGGACTTTATAAACTCTCCACAAAACATGACATGCTACAATATATAATACATGTGTTTTCAAGGTACCCACTTCCCTCACCAACCCAACAAATTTTAAATCATTTACAAAATTCAAATAAGTGCAAATTAAGAAGTTCCCAATTATAATTTCATATTGTTTCTTATTTTGAGTTTCCCAAAATAAAATATTGTAAATTCATCCATATCCAAGAGTGAAAACCTTTAATGTGGGTTTACAATCACTTCAAGAATTCAACCAACCTCGCACCAATAATAGTTTAGTTTTGACATTTTAAATGACATTGCTTGTTGAACAACCTTGCCATTTTGTGTTGTTGGCCACAACATTACATTCATGGATCAATTTATCGAAACATAATTTTCCTACCCAAATAGACTTTGAGGATGAATATGTTGTCATTTGCAAATATCCATAATAGTTGGTCTATTGATTACATGTTTATGCTTCGAAACCCCCCCCCCCCCCCCCCCCCCCCCTTTTCTTTTTTTTTTTTTTTTTTTTTAATTTTCACATTATTTCCCAATGCAATTTTTTTTTTTTTTATTTCTTTTTTTCTCTTTACCACCAAATAA
>Ga0116227_10000160_pt1 | contig 114635 bp, 67 predicted proteins | sample S1TSphgellanicum_FD_89693 | JGI IMG/M metagenome (GOLD analysis project Ga0116227, IMG submission 89693) | Host-associated microbial communities from peat moss isolated from Minnesota, USA - S1T2_Fb - Sphagnum magellanicum MG | ecosystem: Host-associated > Plants > Peat moss > Unclassified...
AAACCACCAGATGCAGAAGGGGATCCATCAATGAATGAAGTAGAAGTTGTAGTTGTGATTGTGGTGGTGATTGTGGTCATGGAGGCCGAGTCTGATGCAATGGGTGCAGCATTGGAGCCTTCTAGATCTGTCGCAACTGTTGCCACAGCTTTATCTGCAATACTAGAATTATCTTCCTTTCTAAAGTCATCCACTTTGACACCCTTTTCTACTCCCCTGAAAATCTTCCTGGCATTGATCCACCCCCTTTGAAGGCCAGTGACTATGTTGCTATGCCCATTGGCTTGCATGGTTGTGATTTGGCAGTTTGATCATTTAGCTTGTATCTTATTGCATGTTGCTTCCACAAGGGGATGTAGAAGCCCACTGAGCTTTGCCACCTCAGATAATGGGTTTAAACTGAGCTCGGAATTGGATGCGGGTGAATGTTGCACCCGATGGTTGTGAAGGCTGTGACATGAATAACATAGGTGTTGTGCCCCCTCTCCACTTATGCCTATTTGAGATTGAGGTTGCTGTTGCTTCTACTTTGTGTGCACACACCGTTGCATGGCACTCTTCTCAAGCATCTGGAAACCAATCACCATTGCTAGCACCACTCCAGTTGATGGCCAACCTACAAAACAGACAATATAAAACTAATAATAGCTCAAGGTAAAGGACAAGGGGTTCCTAAGCTACTACAGACTCATTTGATTAGTTACAAAAGATTTGAAGTAACATAATATAAACAAGATAAAAAACACTAACAATTAATTCTCGGTCAAACTTAAATGCAGTTTGTTGTAGATAAGCTGTGGTGGAAGAGAGGAAAAAAGATGGACATGGCCGATAGGAAACTTCTATGAAGGTTATATTAAGTGAGTAGTAGAAAAACCCAAAGTTCTTGGTCAAATTGTAATTAGTGTTTGGGCAGTTCACTATTGTATGCAAAAACCACACTATTTTGTTTCTATGATAGATGAAGAAGACAAGGAAAAAGGACTCAAAACACCAATAGAGGCATCTCAAAGAACAGCTTGGATCAGATTTGCAAATGAACAAATGAAAGGCCTCTACTCTGAAATTCCTAAACACTTGTGAGAGATCAAGGAAGCTAAAAATAAACTTTCAAGAAAGGGGACATGAAATTAGAATGTGAGCATGAATCCAATGCATCTCTTTGTAATTTTTTCCATGAGAGAGATGATGCCAAACTTCCAAGCAGAAAACTACCTCCAATTCAAAAGGCATAATTGGGCTAGGGCCATTGTTTGCTACACATAGGCGTGGGAGTAGAGCACCCATGAAAGCCTGTGCTCCCACATTGGAATCCCACCAAACTATATCATGCTGACAGTGGTAAAAGGATAAATGTAGAACTGAATGAGCTACCATTTGTGGAACAATGTGGATAGCCCATGTATTATCAGAAAATGGAAAGCAAGAGTCATTCTGAAGAGTCATTAGGATCATAGGGTTCTATTTAGCAAACAAAAAACTAGAAACTCCATTTCTGTAACCATTGAAAATAATTTATTTTAAGATGCACCCTCCAAGGATAATGAAAACAACTTCTGTAAACATATGTTTGAAATTGCAGAGAAAATTCCACAAACATTTTTAAAGACATGGTGATGTAACTTCCAGGCAATCCATAACAAAAGCAACAAGAATGAGTGTGATTCATTCACAAAGTATTGGACCATCACCTTCATCATGAATGGTAGTTATTGGGGCTGCTATTAGTCCCCATGGACTCATAAGCTCCTGAGGGTCTGTTGCTACCACTCAAGAGACACAACTTTTCATTAAAAGTTTACCTTTTATAATCAAATACAAGAACACTCTGAGGTGTTGTTATTGCCCTTAAGGATCCAAAACTGAAAAAAATTGCTTGGTCCCAAACTTGCCACCACCCCAATCATCAATCACTTGATTCACAACACTGCATCCATCGAATCCCTTCTCCCTGAACACTCAGTTTAGCCATTAAACTAATTCCAGTACCTATATGAAACTTGTCATATTTGAGCAATGATCCTGTGTAGTTGCTCATAAGCCCACACTACAAGTTTAAGACTTTGTAGAGATGAAATTATTTTACATGTTACTAAATAGGCGAAAATATGGTCATAATTAGATTTTGAATGCATTACACTTGTGTTTATTTGTTTGCAAATGTGAAACAAATGCTAGGTTGAAACAATGCAAAACTTATTTGCAATTCTGCAAAAACTTTAAAGGATACCATATTAACAGCTGTCACCCCATTATTGCAAACCTCAAACAGGACTAACTCAACAAATTGTGTGCAGCTATTCACATCTTTGGTTGTATGTTGGTTAATCTCATTTGCTGCTTCCTTAATTCTTGTGTTAGTGTCACTTGATAAACAAACTTGAGGATGAGAAATGGAGGAACCAGAGACTTTTGTAAAAAGCAGAAGTCCTATGACAATCATAGAAAATGGGGGACGAATAGAAAAATCACAAAAGAGAAAAGGGGAGAGACAAACATAAGAGGAGCTCAAAAGAGTGCATGAAGTCCTAATCACCAATAAAGTTGGTGCTGAATTTGTGATCCATAATGCTGGATCAACACTCTGAATGTCACGTAACCGCAGGCCTGCTGCAGATATGTTTGGAAGTAGCAAGATGACATGTGAGCCATGGCAAAGTATCGACATCACTAACGCAAGCATTCAGATCAGATGATGACATCACTAATCAACATGTTTTTCTGACAGCGGAAAATGATGTAGTTTATGGACACTCTAGGTCTGCATTGCAATATAAGAAAAGGCCAAAGCAAAAAGAAGACATTACCAGTGCTCCTCAACAACTGTTGCCTACTCACCTTTATCCTTTCAACATCTCCATTTGGATAAACTTCAAGCACCTGTGCAAGCCCATGGCAATAAAATCAATCTTCATTGTCATAACAACCACATAGCAGTTTCCACAATCATGTCCAGGGAATGTAATTCACAAATTCAAAAAGGCTTATTTCTTCTCCAAGAAGCTCAGTATTGGTAATCTGGCAGGAACCTTGCCTACTGTTGTCTTTTTCACAAAAATAATAATGTCACAAATGGAAGCGTATAAAAGAAAAAAAAAGAAGCAAAGGTGTGTTCTGGATTCTTTTACACAAATTTGTTTCCGAAGGAGATGGAAACAAAATTAGGGGAGAAAGACCAAAGCCTATAACAAACTGCCATTTGGTTGAGGCTTGAGAGTTCTCTAGGGTTTGGTTCCAAGGTGAAAGAAGCGACGGATTGTCGCCATGAGATGAGAGTATAAGAGAAGCATAGAGCTACAACAGTTTCGAGTTTCCACTTACCTGGTAGACAGGCCCCTTCCCTCCGGTGGCAACAAAATCGACAGTGGAGCCAAGAGACGAAGAGGTCGAAGAAACAGTGCCAAAGAGCTTTTTCTGTATGCTCCCCTAGCTCTCTTCCTCCCCACGTAATGATCCATTACCATTCAGGCCGTCAGTAATTACCTTGACAACAATGAGTCACTACCGAAATACACCATGCCTTTTAGTTTGTGAAATAGTCATAAAAAACTTGCACACAAAGTACATTATAAGTTGCGTCCGCCCAGATCCTGCATAATTGCAGAATATTATCGATAAAATATGTCGAGTTGCCTCAAAGAACAAGTGATAAATCTTTACATAAACATCACTTTGATCAAACTTAGGTTGAAGCTAGAGCATAAAGATCAACCAACCTTCTTCTGATTACCACTATAGTGGATACTTATCTGGCCTGCTACCAACATAGACAAATTTGGGCAAATATATTGGAACACTAATTTGAAAAACCACATAAGGCATGTAATATGACTTGGGTATAATTTATATATTATTTTTAAAAAATTTAACATAAATAAACTAGACACAAATTAAGGTGATGTATGCAATACATATTCAAGTATGCTCCAAAATACAATTTACAAACAATTTAAATACAACCATTATACATAATTAGTAATATATGGGTACTTCTTAGTATGTACCCATATAATAATGAGTATAATACATTCAATACACAATTGTGGACCCCTTATGCCTAAAATATGTATAATACATTTGGAATACCGACAAGGCTACGACTCATTTGGTGACATTTGCAACTAATGGTAGGTAGAGGGGTCTTCTTGGATGGAAATTGTGTTGAAAGCTATCCAAATGAAAGGATGAAAAGTTCCATTAGTCGCAAGTTAGTCATAGAGTAGTTGCAAGCAAGACCAAATGCAAAAAGTAGTTGTAGATATAACCAACAATAGTTGTAAATGTCAAATAGTCGCAACTAGTCACAAATTCGTTGGTTACAAAAACCCAGTTTTCTTCTAGTGTCATTATTGTTGGGTGGGATCAGGGTAATGATTGATAGACCTTTATAATGGTGAGATCAGGTTAATGGTTGGTAGACCACATTTGTTATTTCGATAGTTGTGGCCAAATACATCTAGCCTTATGGAACATGTTGGTGGATGTAAGTGCCTTAGTTAAATAGTTGTAACATCCTTAGGTCTAAATTTGAAGATTTTGGTTTATGGGTTAAGTTGCAATAGGTTCAACATCCCATTAGATCTAGCAACAGCCCACATGTGTGCCAACAACCTTTGGTTATGATGGTTTTAGGGTTTGGATACCTAAGGTTAAAATTTGAACAAAACAATTAGGGTTAAACTTCACCATGGAAGTGATACAAATTCAAATATAGGGAGTAAATTCATAAATTCATCGATGAATTTACTAGGTGGGGTTAAGATTTAAACCATGCATTCCACTTGCATTTTCATCTTAGGATGATTCTTCATATTCAAAAATAGATTTATCTTCACACTTGGTTTTAACACCATTGTTGTGGGACATGGAAGACATATATGGCCGCTCCAAGGGACTTTGTTGATATTCAAGGGCAATGAGCACCATCAAACTAGATGATTTCATTTAAAAATTTGACACATGGTGAACTATGTAACAACTACTAAATCCCCAATGGTTTACTCCTTTCCTAACATGGAAAGGTTTATTCCAACATATCTAAAGGCCATCAATGGATGACTACCATGAGTTTTGCTAAGTTCATGAAATTGAGATTAAAAATTAGCACTAATATTGGTTTCCCAACTATTTTTTTATTACACAAGGATTGACTTTTACATCTCTTGGTGCATTTGCATCAAGTAATTGTTTGTCAAATGGAACTTCAACCCCTTCCATGCTAATTGCCAATACTAGCACTCATTCCATGAGTGGGCTACATGTTTTGCTTACCTTTAACCCTATCACATAATTTTTCAAAGAGTTATGGGCCAATTATTCGGGAGTCAAAACTGAGAAACTTAGCACTTCGCAAGAGTTTCAATGTAGACTTCATGAGAATTTATGGGAGGCATATGCTTGGATGCAATGATTAATCAATGTGATTTAAGGGGTCACAAAAGCCCGAGCAATCCTATTGATCTAGTATGGTATCCTAAATAAGGATCTTAAGCAACATGTGCAAGACATCATGTTGAGTTAGCCCACACATACAACCTTGGTACAAATGTTCCAAGTTTTGAAATGCGTTGAACTCAACATGATTGAAAAGAAGATGGTAACCTTTGACTTCAACATGATTATTCAAAGTCCTCCTCATAACCTTTAACCTAGTAAGCTTGTGGTTAGCCAACCAAGATTTCACCACAAAAATGCAAGTGGTTTAAATAAGAACCCAGTGGTGGTTTTTCATCATATTTTACGGAACAAGAGGGAAAGGATAAATGTTGAAGATGTGATGGGCCTCGTTGGAAGAAGAATTGTCCTAATGTTCTTCAAGCCACTACCACCAACCCCAACCATAGTCAACTTTGTTTTCATTGCAAGTTTTATGGTCATGATGCAAACAATTGTTTCACACCACCTTTTTTGTGGGGTTGAATTTTCAAGGCCATTGGCTTTGGATGATGATATTTCAAAAATTCCTTGGGGATCATGTTTTAAAGGCGGTTGGTGATGGAAACCTAGTTAGGGTTTCAACAATGACATCGATGATTACACCAATGTATATGTGTTGAAATCGCAAGGTGTTGATGAAAGATTAATTCTTCAACATGGGGAGGCCCAATGCCAAGTTCACCTACCATAATCCTTTATGGCAGACACAATTTTCGACCCTATGGGGGGGTCCACTTTTGGTGGCGTATCAGTTATAGCTAAGGGGATGCCTAATTCCACCTCTAAAACAAGAACACCAATTAGTTTGTTGGGGGTGGCAACAATAATATGTGAAACACCATTTTTTTCGCCACAACTTTGGCTATGTTTGGTTTTCAACCAATGATACTCTTTCATTTGGTGGCCACATTATGTAAAGATGGGAATACCATGGGGATGTCAACTAGACTAATTGATGAATCAAAACTTGTAACAACACTTCATAATGTTCCTAAAGCCAACTAACCATTTGTTGTGGAAATGCCACCCAAACATGCAACATCAACCAAACTTTATGAGCTCCTAGCACAACCACCCATTGATTAGGCACACATTTTTCTCAATGTGGTTGTGGTATGTAACGAGGATGGAGTTTTTCAATTGAAGGTGGTATTGGCACCACATTGTCAACCCCAAAGGATTTTGTTGGATTTAGGTGTTCAAATTTTGATATTTGGGCAAAATAATAGTGAAGGGTCTAGGTTTAACCATTGTTGATTTAAAACCATTCCCATAATAGATTTTGACACCAAGGGGTGAGTTAGAAAGAGTTTGAAGAGTAACGAAACATGAGGTTTTCATCTAGGTTAACCCCACCAAACCCACAAACACCATAGTGCAAGCTTGTGCAATGGTTACACATGTTACATCATATGACACATTGGTTGGAGGGGCAATTTTGTACCCCTTAAGAATTACCTTGGATTTTTGGGAAGAAATCGCCAATTACATAAACAAGAGATAATCCTAAGGCTTTTTTACTAGTTAATTCCAGGCTAGGTAGGAAAGTCCAATTATTAATTAGGTTGACTAGATTTTTAGGGCTTCCCCACAAGTTTGATTTATTGGAAAGTAACATCCATTATCAAGATAGGTCCCCTAGTATCGAGCTAGAGATGTTAAATGCTAGTGGAAGGACGTTCATTTAGGCCTCACCATTGGATCCCATATTATCATGGGGGATTTTGTTAGAATTGTAGGCATTGACTAGTCATTTCATTCATTAGGTTTGGCACACTTTGCCATCACGAAGCCCATAATCATATGTGGATCTAAGACCAAAACCACCAAGTTTCAAGACATGAAACACTAGCTTTATCTAATGACACATTCCCATGGATGGGATATGTTTGTTGGAAATTTTTGGAGGCATTAGTTAAAGACTTGCTGCAATTTTTCAATCTAGCATCAAAGTACATTGATATCATTATGTGGAGAAAGATTCACAAGCTTGACAAGTCTTGATGCACCACATTATGATGTTGTGGCAACAGCACCTTGATTTGTTGCCCACATCATCAATTCAAGGTTACCAATGTTCCTTACCAAATAATGTCACATTGTTGGGGGGTGTAGGATTTGGACAAGATTGGGCCAAAAGATTTGGTCATTTTAGGATGGTTGTGTTCAGGCCTTTCACAAGTTAGCACATGTTAAATCCTTTCAAACTCCATTTATAAGAGTTGATTTGTGTGTTGTAGCATTTGTAGACCACACAAATGCATTTATGTGCATACATGTTGGAGAATGTCTCACTTTTGGGGGATTTTGGCTAGATGTGTTGGTAGCATGGCACCATATTCGGGCTTGGATCAAGGAGCAAACGTAAGTGGATGTTACATTAGTTAATTCATGTTCCCATTGGTTTCGATGGATGTGGATAAACCTAACACCACCAAAGGTGATTCGTAAGGCATATTGGTTCATTTTGAGCTCACCCACATGCTTGGTGGATGACATATTGGATGTAAGTCATCATTCTTGTGTGGCCTGTCATGTGACTAACCAACTTTAGTTATGGTCAATAGGGTTGGGCTTCCATGAATAGTTCTAATTAACTTTTTGAAGTTTTCCACATTTTCATGCATTTTGGGATGGGGAACTAAGGAATGGGGGACTAAGGATGGTTGGGATTCCAAACATTCTTTCATGGGTAAAAAGGGCTAATAAAAGCCAAACCTCTTGAGTCACTATGATAAGTCTTGAAAAAATGATGTGGCAACACAAGATTGGATGAAATGTTCTAAGGTAGTGAGTGTTAAACAATGGTGATTAAACAATGTTTTTACACTATTTCACTATGCTAAAAATCGTTAATTATAAGCTTTAAAATGTGCTAAAATGTATTTTATATTTATTGGATTACTTTCAAAATTTACTAAATGTTAAATTAACATATTAGAAAGGGCTTCACATAAATACAACATATACTTTCAACATTAACTTAGTGTATGAGATTTATGAACATCAAAACCAATAACTAGTTATGCCAAAATTGGTTCCTATTAATTTGGTTTTACCTTCATGGAAAAATCCAATGCAAATGAGAAGGAACGGGCCATGGGTTTTCACACCAACACCATTATTGTGTTAGGTATTTAAAAAAGAGCTCATATGCAAATTTTAGGGCGAGTCTCTTCAACCACTTCACATGGATATTTAATTTATGTTTGGAAGAGGATAGTTGCTTTGCCCATTATTCCCCACCAACCCACCTTCATGCTTATATTGTTACACCTACATCTGGAACATTTATGTTAGTGCAAAGGGAGGGCATTTTTGGCAACTTTACAAAATCATTTAAGATGCAAGGAAAGATTTTTGGGTGTGGGGAAATTAGTTGGTGATGTGAAGGTGTTAAGTCATTTTGGCACCCTCCCATATTCTATGCAGTAATCATAGACAATGCCTTCAATTTCAAGGACTAGGTATAATCCATTACCTTAACCCAAGGTACATGTGATTGTAAAGACATGGGAATTGGAGGTTGGTATTGCAGTTACAAAAGGTGAGGTGTAAGAAGTACAACAATTATTATAAAATTGTGTTGGATGTTTTGCCTTCAATTTGAAATATTTAGGCCAATTGAAAGGATAAGAGGTCCAAATTGTATTGGAAGATAATAATCCAAATTTTAAACAACCTTATAGGCTTAATGAAGCCTTAATTTGGGTTCGAACAACAAAGTTGCTAGATGTTGGTTTGGTAAAATTGTTTAGGGGTGAATACACAAGAAATAATCTTGTCTTTTTTCACTACCCAAATTCACTAGGTTTTGAATGAAATAGGACAAAATTGACTAATATGCAACTTGTATGGTTTTAGTAAAAAAGGACTAGTTGATTATGACATTTTTAATGAAACGTTTTTTAGTCATTTTGGATAGTCACATGTTGCATTGGATAATTTTTAATTAAAATATTATGACATGGATATAGAAGATCCCAAGTTAATATGACGTGGAATAATGTGCCATATAAGTTCCGGATTGTGAAGTCACATATTACATTTTTGTCATGATATGGGGTGACAAATTTACATGTCATGAATTAAAAGTTTTTTTTTTTTTTGGTTGACAAAAAATGTGTTAACACCATTTGAACATGATGTAATGTTCATGTATTCACCATGATGCATTTTTAAAAAATTGCATTTGTACAAGATACATTAAGGCGTGCATTCATGAAGGATTAAACCTAAGACCTCATGGAAACACACTAAGACTTTAACCACCAAACCACTTCAACATGTTATTAATAAATATGAAAAAAATTAACTTTATCATGTTTGGGATAAAATTGTTTAGGAAATTCAAACTTTAACATACATTTTCTTTTGCAAAATTTATTGAAATGCTAGAAATGAAAAGACGATCTTTTTTTAATAAAAAAAAAAAATTTTTTTTTACAATGTTAAAAAAAAAACTTCAAATAACATTTTATGAATAAATCAACAAATATCTTTTTGTTTAAATTGACCTAAAATCTTTGGACATTCAATGTGAATTCAAAAGTGCATTTATTAGGTTTTATTTTTTTTATTACATAAAATATGTTTTTTAAAAAAGAATTGCAAGTTCTGATTTTCCCCAATATGATAGGTATAAAATTTGTTGTTAATATGGTAATAATCCGTAAAAAATTGCCACATTTGGTTATAGACAAGTTGTGTAGTTGGAAACTTGTTTGAATCATTCAATATTATGGTTATTTATGATATTTTATTGTAAAAACTTAACAATATATATTTTTAATTTGGCCCAAAAAATTTTCTATCAAAGAAATCATTTTTTGATGTTGTTGCCCTTGTAAATTGGCACAAATTGGTCATAAGAAGAAACATTAATTAAGTAATAAATATAAAAATTTAATTATCAAAACGGTATTTGTTTAGCAAGATTAATCATACATTAATACCAATGATTAATTACAATTAAAAAAATAAATCACAACATTTTAAAAAAAATGACGGAAGAATATATTTTACATTTGTTTCTTTTGTAAAAGTAAACAAAATTTAATTTGGCGAAAGTTTGGGTTTAAATAGTTGGATTAACCCCCATCCCCCTAACCAACATGTTTTTTTGGTTTCAAATTTTCTTAACTTGGAAATTCTTATTGGGAAAAAAATGAAAACAATAGTGCAAATTCAAGGAAAAATGTAAACAACAAACAACTTGCCAAAAAATTAGGATCATAAATCTGAAAAATAAAGTTACTTGTAATGAGTAAAAATTTTAGAATAATTCTAATAATTCCAACCTTAAACACATAAACAATTTCAACATCAAATTTATTTGAAAACATTTAAGTTCAATCTTTGAAATCATAATAAACCTTATCCATTTTTTTGAGAATTTAGAATAAATAGTAATGATGTAACCAAAGGTTTTCTTGTAATGAATTTCCATTTTTTTGCAAACACAAAAAGGGCTATCAACATCAACAAAGTTTTTTTATAAAATCAAGAATAAAAATTCAATTTCAATTTTACATTTTTAATTTAAAAAAATGATATAATTCTACAATGGGTTTTAGGACTTGTAATCAAAATATTAAAATATTTTGATCAATAATATATATATATAATTATAAATTTTAAGTTTAAAAGGTTTTTAAAAAACTTGTAATTGCATGTCAGGAATAAATCTATAATTTGTTTTTGTTTAAATTGACCTAGAATCTTTGTAAATTCGATGTTAGTTCAAAAATGCATTTATTAAGTCGTTTACAATTTTATTTTCAATACATAAAATATGTCCAATTTTTGTAGAATTGTAAGTTTGTATTTTCCCTAATATGATTAGGTACTATTTATTTCTTTCTTTTTGCGTTGTTGCTAAAATGTAATCATCCATTAAAAAATTACCACATTTGGTTATAAACAAATTGCGTAGTTGGAAACATGTTTAAATAGTTCAATAACATGTTTACTTATTATATTTTATTGTAAAAAATTAATAAGATATATTTTAAAACTGACAAAATACTTTAAATTTTCTTAATATTGTTGCCCCCTAAAATTAGCCACAAGAAGAAACATTAATTAAGTAATCAATATAACCATTTAGTTATCAAGAACATATTTGTTTAGCAAAGATGAACTATACAAAAATACAACATATATATATATAACTTTGAAAAAAAATCACAACATTTTTTTAATGATGTAAAAATATATATTTACATTTTTTTCCTTTTAAAAAGTTTTTAAAAACTTTGGTGAAATTTTTGGTTTAAATAATTGGATTACCCCCCCCCCCCCCAAAACCAACATATGTTTTTGGTTTCGAATTTTCCTAACCTTGTAATTGTTGTTGTGAAAAAATGGAATAAATAATGAAAATTCAAGGAAAAAAAAACCAAAGATTTGGGATAACAAATTTCAAAAATAAAATAAAATTTTATTCTTAACGAGTATAATTTTTAAAATAATTCTAATAATTCCAAAATTAAACATATAAAAATTTCCAAAATTAAATTTATTTGAAAAAAAATAAATTATCTTTGAATTCATTATAAACATTGCGCAATTTATTTAAAACTTTAAATTAAATGTTGTGATTGAGTTTTTTTGTGATGAATTTCAACCATTTTGCAAACATAAAAAAGGCCATCAACATCAAAAAAATAAAATTACATATTTATATCTAAAAAAATGATGTAATTCTATAATGGGTTCTAAAACTTGTAACTAAAATACAAAAATATTTTAACAAATTTGTACTTCCATATATGGCTTATAGCCAAAACATGACTAAATTTTCTTATGGATGATCTTGAAGATGATTACAAAATTGAAAAAAATGAAAAGATTAAAAAAAAACATTGATGTCATTATTATTATCACCATTTATAATTAATTAATTAATTATAAATGAAAATTTAAAATTCATCTCTAAATATTTAAACATAAGCTTATAACAAATTTTTTAAATTTTTTTAAAGCATATTTAAAATAAAAAATAATAAGTATAAGATAGTGATGATTTATAATAATAAAAATAAATGATGATGACGACGATGATGATACTTTAATTTTTAAGATTTTAATCCACTATTTTTAACATGGATTTTTTTTTCATACAACAAGAAAAAAATGGGGAAAATATTAGGGATATTTTTGGGTGTGGCATCATGAAAATTCATAATAATAAAACTTCTATCATGCTTAAAAAAAACTAAGGGAAAACCATACATTTTAATTTACATAAATATACAAGAATTTAATATATGAAAAAAATATAATTTAAAGGTTTACATGTATTCCAGACTTTGCATGTGTGAATATTTTTACCTAATCACTAACCCATTCAAATACAAATATAAGACTTGCCAAATTTTTATACATCCATTTCAAAAAATTGTGGCAAGTGCAAAATGAATAGTGGATGTAACATTCAAAGTGAATGATCCCATTCATGTGCAAATGCTAATAGTTCAAAAGATGCAAAACAATTCACTAACCTATTCAAGTATAAATGTGAAGCATTAAGTTGTTATGTGTGTTACAATATATATTAATAAATGCAATATGCAATGTTTGAATAATGGTTTCAATAAGCTCAAAATGGATGATTCGACTCATGTAAAAATGTTGATAGTTCAAAAAATATGAAAAATTCATTAAACCATTCAAATATAATTATAGAATATTAAGTTGCATGTGTCATAATAAGTGCAAAATGTAATTTTTGATTAATGGTTTTAATATATTAAAAATGAATGGTTCATCTTTGATAATTGAAAAGATGTGAAAAGAATCACTAATTCAATCCAATGTAAATGTGGTGTCAAATTGTTACATGTGTTTTAATAAATTATGGTGAGTCTAAAATGCCACTCCTAAATAATGGTTTCAACATGTTAAAAGTTGATAGTTCAATTCATGTATCATGTTGATAATTAAAGAAATATAAAAAAAAAAGATTAACCCATTATAATGCATTATGTAAGTAAAGTTGAAAGTTGCTTCAATTTTCATGTCAATAATTTAAAATTATTAAATAATTAAACAAGGTCCAAATTATATTCATAAGTGAACAACATAATGAAGGTAAAAACTATGAATAATATTGACCATTAATTAGTGCAATAAACCACTTACAAACTTAAAATGGTTAAATGTAATTGAAATGTAGTCAAATCGAACAATAATCACAATGTGTGAGAATGGAAAAAAAACAAGATTTCTTTTTGTGATATGCTTTAACAACAATGATGCAAATTAAGAAAAATATCTTTAATAATTAAATGGAACATCATATGTGTGGAGATTATTGCTCAATGAATAAACGAACATGTTTAGATAAATATTCCATGCCTTTACTGAAAAAGATTTTTGATGCGTTCTGTACACTCTATAACTTCAAGCCTTCCAAGACTGGCAAGGCAGCTATTGCAGCAGCCATTGTCAACCATCTCATGGTCCCTAGGGCTGATGTGGTGACGAAATAGGATGTGCACAATGTTATTAAGGTCACTATGGAGCAGGTTGCGGAAAACATTCTGGCTCCAGCAATGGAAGCTAAAATTGTGACCATTACTAGCCAAGTCGAAACGCTACAAAATAAAGTAGATGAGATGGCTAAGAGCTTTGATACCATGCAGGACAGTGAGGAGAAGTGGAAGGAGGTCGTGGGTAGGAAGGTTGACAAGGTTGCCAATAAGGTGGACTGGGCAACGGATGCTGACTTGGTCAAGGCCAGGGAGGCAAACATTCGAGTCACCGGGTTGACCATGAGCAAGGGGGAAACCTCAAAACAACTTATGGAGTTGGTGCAGACGGAGCTGCTCGACAGGTTGAAGGTTGCTAATCGTGTGCAGGTGCAAAAGGTGCATCGGCAAATGCCATCGGGGCGATTGGATAAGGCCACTGACAAGGCACCGGCAGTCATCATCACACTGGCGTCGATACACGACAAGTTCATGATGATGCGCGCTCGGAAAGGCCTGCAGGGCACTCAGCTTGGGCTCAACGAGGACCTAACTCCTGCTCAGCAGGCCCAGAAACGAGCTGCTTGGGCCACCTTCAAGGAGGCCAAAGAGGTTGGCGAATGGGTCTACTAGCGTGGGGCCGATTTCTACATCAACCACAAAGTCATAAACTCTCCTACTCCATAGAGGGGCGGGGGCCAGAGAGACTTGCGCATGTGCCTGTGGAACATCCATGGGGCCACTATCACAAAGCTAGAAACACAGGAACATCTGCTTGACCTATTTCAACATGTTGACGTTGTTGCTTTGACAGAAACACATCACTTCCCGGGCGATACATTCCCGGTCTTACCGGGGTTCTGCTGTTTTGATATTGCTAGGCATGTGACTCCACAGGGTGTCGTTCGAAAACACAGTGGAGGCATTGTGGTACTAGTCAGGGAAACATGGGTAAATAGTACTACTATTTGGAAGACTACAAGGGATGGGACTAGGATTTGGCTGCGCTTGGACAATGCTTTCCAAAGGCCTTTGTTCTTGCGCATAATATATGCTGCTCCACAAGGCTCGCCATATGCGGACAACAGCCTATTTGAACACATATGCCAAAAGGTTGGAGAAGCCATGAGCTTAGGCGGTGTGCTTCTTGTTGGGGATTTCAATGCAAGGACATGCACAAACACTCACTTCATTGATTGCAGTCAACTAGCAAATGTGCTGCTGGTGCCACAGGCCATTGAAGACACCTTGCGCAATGATATGCTGGAGCGCCAGAACTGCGACATTGTCACGGCTGGCTGGCATCGTGAGTTCATGGATCTCTACAGAACTGCTGGGCAGTTCATCTTCAATGGCCGCACACCAGGAGACATATCAAGGGAATACACATGCCTATCCAATAAAGTTTTTAGCACTGTGGACTATTTTCTTACGACAGCTGACCAATTAGAAGGTGTCAAACGCTTAGAGGTTAACTGCGATGAAAAGTACTTAGGTCACAAATATGCACACTCTGATCATAAACCATTGGTACTTACAATCACACAACAATGGCAACCCCCTCTTGTTCAACAAAAGGCAATCAAACACCTACCACGTTTCAAATATGACACTGCCAAAACAGCCGAGTTTAGCAGGAGTGTACAACATAACATCGGTGTGTGGGCAAGCCCAGATGTACTTGATGCATCAGACGTACAAATAACAGTCAATCTGTTACAACAGTGCATCACACAATCTACAGAAGAAGTGTTTGGAAATAGACAAGTGGCCTTAGGAAAAGCAATAAAGCATAGCTACAAACCCTGGTTTGACACAGAATGTCGCTAGACCAAAAACCAGTTTGCTAAATTGTCACATGTGCACCTAGATAAGCAGGTCAAACTTAAGCAAATGAAATAGTTGTACAAAAGCAAGAAACGTGCTTATGATGTGCTCAAGGCTAAACAACTATGTGGTTTAACGAAGGCGGATCGTGCAGCATTCTGGAAGCGGTACCGCAAGTGCACTGAGGGTGTCAATGGAATCACCAGTGAAGCACTCAGGAATGGCTTCCAGCAATTGCTCCAGCCTCTGGTGGCACCAGCCACAACAGGAGCTGTGACAGGTGCCGCTATTCAAGCCCAAGTGGTCTCCTTTCCACCCAATGGTATTGATTGCAAACAGTTGAATGTTGACATCACACTAGTTGAAGTATAACAAGTGTTCAAAAAGCTAAAACGACACAAAGTTGTAGGCATTGATGGCATCAAACCAGAGTTCCTTTTGGATGCGGCTATTGCCTTGTAGCAATCACTATTGATTGCTTTTAACAAAATTCTATGCGAGGGCTATTGTGAATCACTCTCTGTTGGGATCATACATGCACTGTACAAAGGGGTGACTATAGTTAGTTTAACAATTACAGGGGGATCACAGTAGGACCAATCTTAACCAAGGTGTTTGCAATGATTCTTGAGTCCCGCATCAGTTAATGGGCGAAGACCAATGATTTACGCGCAAAAGGATAGGTTGGTTTCAAAAAAGACTTTAGGACAACAAATAACTTGTTTATTTTTTGCATTTTGACCGAACAAGCTAGATTTCAGAAAAAAAAAACTATACACTTGTTTTGTGGACTTCAAAAAAACCTTTGATACATTACCAAGGGACATGTTGTGGCAGGTGCTAAAGGGACTTGGCATCAGTGGGTGGATATTGGAGTGCTTGTGTTCCATGTACCGTTAAGACCAAGCCTGCCTGCACCATCTAGAGGAGGGGCTCATGCCCACTTTCTTTTGCCGCATCGGAATGAAGTAAGGATGCCCCTTCAGCCCGCTCCTGTTTGGCCTCTTCATAGATGGCCTAGAGAAATGGCTGAATGCTTTGGAGGGTGACACACCACCAATGTTGGGACAGCTAGTTGTTCGCTTGCTTTTGTATGTAGACGATTTAGCTCTCATGTCACACACTCTTGTTAGATTGCAAAAGTAACTGGATGTCTTGCAAGCTTTTTGCTGTGAGTGTCAATTGACTATGAATGTCAAGAAAACCAAAGTTGTTGTGTTTGAAGCACGCAAGTCTATGTGTCAGGCTTTTCAGTATGAGGGTGAAGCTATAGAGCAACTAAACTCTTTCAAGTATCTAGGTGTTGAGTTGCATGGCACAAAAGGTATGCAAGCGACAATATAGCGGTTAGCAATGTCAGGAAAAAAGGCAATTTTTGCATTGCGGCGCAAATGCGCAAAGCTACGCATCTTTGACCCAGCATTATAATGCCAGCTGTTTGATGCACTAGTCAAACTAGTGCTTAGCTATGGGTGTGAAGTATGGTCAAACCACAAAGCACGCGAACAGTTAAAAGTGGTTCATCGGGCTTTTCTGAAGTTATTGTTGGGGGTCAGCTACACGACATCCAGTTACGTCGTGCTAGTAGAGTTTGGTAGGTTTCCCCTAAAAATATTTTGGTGGTAACAGAGCATGCGCTTTCTCTCACGTGTCAGTTTTGAGGTAGACTCAAATCGCATGCTCAGGCTAGCTTATGATGTACAACTGTAGTTGCTTACAACCAGGTGAAAAGTCTTACTTGGGAACTATAGTGCTATGGGTAGAAAGAGTCGATTACCTGCTTGTTGGCTAGCACAAGTAGATGAACGACTGCCGACGTACAATTTGTGCATCAATAACGATCAGCTGCCACCATGTGCTCACCTCAAGCAATTAGCTGAAATGCAATACATTATACACCATCAAGTGGCTGCAATTGACTCCAGCCGGGTGAGAGCCTACTTGGGGTTGAATAGCTCAGCACAATATGGGTACAAAGAATACCTCTCCAGGGTAGATAATGCACAGCTTAGGAGAAGTTTGGCACATTTTCGTTGTGCGAATCACAAGCTGCAGATTGAGCTAGGAAGGTAAGTCAAGCTAGTGAAGGTGCCGGTGCAGCAGCGTTACTGCCAATTGTGCAACTTGGGTGTGGTTGAGGATGAGGACCACTTCTTGTTGGTTTGCCCTGCTTATCAAAGTGTTCGAAAGAGGTTTAGAGGTTCATTGCCACTAACTGCCATCACACCTTTGGCTGAACTGTTGAGTTGTCAGCAGCAAGGCATCCTTGCTAAATTTTTAGTGCAATGTTAGATGGTTAGATCTGAATTGCTTCATTAGACTTAACGTCAATTGGGTTCTGGCCCGGGTGCTGTTTGGCCCACTTAATGACACTAAATTGTAAGTAAGTAAGTAAGTAAGATGCCCTTGGTTAGTCGAAGGTTTTCAATACCTTAGACTTATAATTTAGTTACCATCAATTGTCATTGATAGAAGGTGACAAGGTCAAGATGACATTTTGGGGAATGGATTTTCATGGGAAATATTTTTTATACCAATAAAGGTTTTGCCACTTGGTTTGAAAAATGCCCCTATAATATTTTAGAAGGTGATGGATTGGTGTACCAAATGTTACATTGATGACATCATTGTTTTCAACCCAACATCAAGGGTTCACTAAAATCATCTAGAGAGGTGTTTGGACGATTTAAAAACCATAACCTTAAGTTTCACTTCGGTAAATGTTGGTTATTTTATACTCGAGTGGAATACTTGGGTCATATGATTTATCCATGTGGATTTGGGGTTCAAATAACCAAGGTTGATGCCATTTCATAAGTTCCCCAACCAATACATGTTAACCAATTATGAACTTTTTTGTGCTTTTGTAATTATTATAGGAGATTTGTCAAAGGATTTAATAACATTGTTAAACCTTTGACCCAATTGACATAGATTGATTAGGACTTCATTTGGGGTGAAACATAAAAACATGTTTTTCATGAATTGAAAGCTCGACTTTCATTAACTCCCATTTTGAGATGACACATCACTAGTAGAAATTATGGGTTTTGCAATTGTCATTTGTAACTAAAATTCAATTGCATGTGACACATGCAACCACAAATTCATGTAGTTGCTTAAGACAAGTCACGCATGATGTTCAGTTGCATGTGAGATTATGTTCATCCATACATACCAATTCAAATGTAATTGCACCTTATATGCATCTCTCCTTGCAATTATAGTGTAAACAATCATTGTATGACACATGTTTAAAAATTGGACAAATTGCTTGCAAACATGTGTCATTTTAAATTATTTTTGTGTTTTCAAAATTAAAAATTCATTTAATCTTAATTGTTAAAGCTTCTACCATTAGGATGACGACATGTGGCACACCATGGAACATTCATTAACCATTTGACACATGTCCATTTTAAACATCAATTATATGGTTACATGTGGTAATTCAGGCCCATTTATCTTTTATTTTTAAATAGTAATGAATGAAATTTAAATCGTCCAATTTAGAATTAATAAAATGTTGACAAATGGTGCTTAGGTAAATAGGTAATTATTACACCTCACTAAATAAATAAGTAGGCCTCGATATGTAAATAAGTTGAAAGGTAGGCTTAGGCTAGATAGGTAGGTTTAAAATAATCTAATTTTATTTTTGGGTTTAACCATTTAAGGTCAAGTTTTTTACATTAATTCATCCCCAATGGCATTTGGTATTTGGTTTGTGAACATGGCTTTTGCATCTATTTATACAATGTGCAAAATTGGATTAGAAGTAAAAAGATATGGTTTAAAAAATTCCATTGCAAACATCACCAACTTAGCTGTACATTAGATGCAATTAGTGTATTAATACTTATGTTATGTACTAACCTAATTTACTTACAAGTTATATATCAATATATTAAAAAAAGAAGATAATAATATAATATTATTATGGTGTTAATAATAATAAAATGATTTATTTTAATTAGTCATAATATTTATTATAATTATAATCATATGATTTTAAATAATTATGATTACTTATGATGATTAATAATTAATAATTTAATAATATTATTACCTAGCTTAAACTAATAATTAACTTAAGATGTTCAGGTAGTTGTAAGTTAATTAATGTAGCCTATTTTAACACAAATAATAATATTTCCATATATAATATTTATTGAAAAACATTGAAAAAAATATTAATTATCACTATAATTATAGTAAAAATTAATTAATATTTATGATGACTTATAATAATATAATAATATAAAATTATAATTCTGGTTAACACCTAGGTCGCTAATCTAGGTTAAAATATTTATGAATGAATTAATGTATCCTACTAGCCATAGGTATATCAATTAATAAGATTAAAATAATATTATTAATATAGTAGGGTGTAAACAGGATACAATGAACCCAACATGATTACTGAAAAAAAGGATTACATGTCCATTTTCCCAAAAAATAAATTTCATTTGAATGAATTTTAGAACAATGTTTTTTTGCAAGTTGTTATAATAAATGCTTATAATTATCCAAGTACATGACATTTTTTTTTCTTCATCAATTTTGAATAAATATGAATTTTTGAAAATGTTTTGATTTTTTGTAAATTTAGTGTTTTGTTTTTAAAAATGATATTAATTTCAATCATAACCATTTTTTAATTTTTTTTACAATTTTACGTTTTCTTACAGAAAAAACTACAACTTTACTTAACACATCATGTACATTTAAACCTATTTATGTGTGGCAAAGGACTTTTGAAATTTAAAAAATTTGGATCAATTTTGAAAAGTTATTTGAATTTTTAAAATTTTAGAATTCCACATATTTTAGGGTCTTTTTTAATGTGGATAATAGGTTTCTATCCTCTTTTTTCCCTCATCAAATGTGTTTTATTATATGAGTCCTTTTGATGGTCCTTTGTAAAATTAATTCATATTTTACGCATTGTTGTGCACTTTTAGAGGTCTTTAATCAAAACTTAAATTAAAAATTTCATCAAATGGATATTTGGTTTGATTATTTAACATTGATATGAATGAAAAACAATAACTTGCCATGATTGACACAACTTTAAGTGGCAAAACATAAATTTTATTTAATTTTGATTGTTTTTTTGCGGTCTAATGTTTTTTTTGATTTGTTGTATTACGATTACACTGGGTAAAATAATGATAATATGTGTTATTTAAAAATTTAAATAATTTAAAATTATTATCCGTAATAATATTTATTATTAATAATAAGTAATTATATATAATTTTAAATTTAATAAAATTTTAGTGGCTATGATTATTTTTAATATTTAAGAATTAATTATATCATAATATTAATTTATTCTGAATAATAATAGTATTACCTAGTAATATTAACTATTCATATTAATATTAAAATTTATTATATCATTAAGGCATGTGGGCATTTTATAAAAAAATTGTGGGTTCCAAATTTTGTTAATTTTGTTCTTATTTTTTTTGCTCATTGAATTTACAGTTTTAAAAAATTTAAATTAAAAATTAAAAAATTCTACCTATTAAAAAAACATTTAAATATATTTGAAAAATCAAATTTGAAAACTTACAAAACATATTTTAACCAATGTTAATTTAACCTAATTTAAGTTAATTTAATTTCGTTTAACATAATTTAAATTATCTTAATTTAGTTTAATATAATTAGTTTAACCTTGGTTAGTGTGAGTTTATGATGCACCCTCGAAACTTTTTGATAAACTTAACTACAAGTCTAAAGGTGAAAATAACAAAAGGATAAGGAATTGGGGTACACCCCATGGCTCGTAACATTTTGGGCAGTAGAGGAGTGTGCTGGAGCTCTAAGATGGGGACTAGAGCAAATAACAAGTAGGTCAATTATTCACATGGACCTATACAAACCAAACAACAAGTTGGTTAGTGCGTAGTTGGAACATTTTTAATGCAGGATGAATCACATGGAAACATGGATTCACAAGACTCACCATGATTCAAACTTGGAGGAAACCACCACCTTCTCCCTTATAGTATTTTCTATGCCTGGCCACAAGGCATGCACCCAAATGTCATTTTGTTCCGAAACTCCCAAGTTGGGACTCCCATAATTTTGGAAGCCCATAACATTTTTTAAAACCTTCGATTGAGGTGAGGTTTGTAGTAAAGTTATAGCCCTCGTCGAAAGCTTTCCAACGATATGTTCCACGTCATTTACACTCGAATAAATTAGGGCAATTCCAGACTTTTAATGGTCAAGAGTCAAATTAATAGTTTGACTTTTGGCCCTTCTTTTGGCCATAACTTATGTTTTAGATACTCAAATGAGTCATGCGAACCCATTTTAGACATCTATGTTTAAGATCTTTCTAATGGTATAAGGAAATCTTCAATCCAATGAATTTTGACCCCTACAATCGCCCTTTGAAAATTCGGGAGTCCATTAGGACTCCAATTCCCAAAATGGGAGCCCACTTGGGAGTGTGTGGGTTCATTCTTTCACACTCTTTTATACTCCTAGGAACATGAAATGTGACTCCTAGGCTTCATTCTTGGCTTGCACCTTTACAAGCCCTTACTTTAGTCACAAACCCAATGCTAAGGTTACAATAATTTAACTATGTTTAACTAATGTTCAATCTTGGTTAACCTTAGGTAACATGGGTTTAATTTTAATGGAAGAGGTACATAATATTACTATACGTAACCTAGGTAGATATATTAGGTATATTAATTTAAATATGTATTAGTTTAGGCCATTATTTTGATGACACGTGTCCATGTTGTACATAGTTAGTTGCATGTTAGTTACACACACAACAATATGATCCACAAATAATAGAGTACCAAATTTGCAACTACAAACATGATTAATATAGTTGTAAACGACAATTAATTGCTAACTAGTTACATGCTAATTGCATAATGATTGGTTGCAAATGATAGGATTTTTATTAATGCATCTAAGGATAACCATTCCAATTACACATTGATTAAACAACTTTAAGGTTAGGAGCCATGATTACCCAATTTTATTATGATGGTTGAAAATTTGTCATGGCATATGCTAATTGGTTTAACAACAAAACAAAAGCCAAGGTATAGTTCATATGAGAGGGAATGTCTTATAATTGTTTGGGAAATTTCATCATTTTGATGTTATTTTTATGGTAGGTCATTCACCTTGGTTATCGATCACTAACCCTTCAAATTTTTGATGAAATCAAATCAACTCACAAGAAAGTTAACTAGATGGGCACTTATTTTATAAGAGTATGATTTTGATATTGTTCATAGGGCTAGTAAGGTTAATCATGATGCTAGTGGCTTGAGTTGGAGTTCAAGTTTCAATGAAGAGGATACCATAAGGGTTTGGTGGCATGATGATATGGATTTGGAAGCTTTAACAAGATGGTATGCTTTTGCATACTTATGTACCTTGTTGGGATGTTTTGGGGTTGTACCTTAGGTAAGACCAAGTAGTGAGGATTCCCAATAAAAGGATATTGAATCGGAGGATAATGGTGCCTTGGATATACATGATGATTCATTTGTTATTGCATATTTGCAAGTAGGGGAAATTTTAGTTGGATTAACACATAAAGAATGAGACTGAGTTGTGCATAAGGCCAAAAGGTTCACATGGGAAGGTAATTCCTTGCTACAAGCATGGATAAATGGATGAGTACGAGTAGTACTTTGCCCAAAACAACATGAGGGCTTTGTTCGACATCTTCACAAAAAGTTAGGCCATTTTAGGGTTTGACAAACTTAAAATTTGTTATAGACAAATTAGTGGTGGCAAGGGATGCAATTGCAAGTTTAGTAGTTTATTTCTTGGTGTATGGTATGTGACTGAATTCGAACATCATTCAATGCACCTACACTTCATTTACAACCTTGACCAGTTATGGGGCTAGGATATTGATGGAGTTTAAATTTTGTAGGCCCACTAAATTTGACACTTCAACATAACCCATATGTTTTGGTTATGATTGAACATTTTTCCAAATGAATGGAATGGGTGACATTGTCAAATTGCAATAATGAAGGAGCTACATATTCATTTATGGAGAAGAATGTTTAGTAGATTTGGTGTTTCAATGGAGGTTTTTGTTGACGAAGGTATGAAATTCCATGGGAAATACCAAGAGATGTGAAAAGGCATTGATAGATCATCAAACTACTTCATAAGATTATCCTAAGGCAAATGGGTTAATTACGTGGATGGTATAGACACTGAAACAAAGACTTTATAAGTATGGCCTTTAAAATGGTCATATTACATATTGAGACCTTTGTAGTTACCATGGTTGGCCATGGAATACAGATTCAATCTGTAGAATTCCTTTGCATCATTTCACCATATTTTCTATTGTTTGGTCATGACTCTAAACTATCACCTCCATTCAATGTGATGTTATGGTAGTAATAAGTGTGGATGATCCTACATTATGGATTCAAGCATGCGAGTAGAAAGTAATTTTATTTAGACGTGATGTTTATGGCTATGGAGAATCTAATAATTGTTCAACATTGGGTTGTTCTTCAGTATGCCACAATCCATGGACATGGTTATTAGGCTCAAATTTATAGGTTTGTTGTTGAAGATTTTGTGTATTTGTAACAGATAACACCAACTACTTTGGACATGATTTGCAAGACATGTGTGACAAATGGTTTTGTCCTTCGTGTACTAAACAAACCTAGGTTTTTATTCCTATAGTTAGATGGTAGGAAACGCCTTAAGTTTTTCTCCAATGAAACACACAATTGGTTGAAGATTTGGAGGATTGAAGTTAGGTGAATAATGGTGTACTTCCCATCCACATCTGACCTATCTTTTCATCTTTGAACCCATGTGTTTTCCTTTGAGAAATAGTGATAGGCTTTTCATGTTGTTATATGACTTTAGGGGGCTTTGACCACAAATAGGGGGGCGGTTTGGATGCATGTATTAAGTTTATGGGGTGTTAAGTTGTTTTGTTTATTGATGGTTATAATAACTAACACTGGAGCACACAACAACTATTAGAAGTTTTGTGGTACTTACATGTTTTTATCCTAATTTCCATAGTTATTTACAATAACTTAAGGTAATTGGGTTTGGAACTAATATAGTGGAAACTAAATTCCAAACATTTTGTGTTTTGGATATAATCCATTCGTGAATGGTCTCAAATCACCAAAAGTGATTTGAGATTCTAGAGCATTCTGTGTTTGGTAAGTTTAATGGTTTTGTAAGTTTTTCCTATGTTTATGTAGTTTTTTGTGACACATGATGATTTTTTAAAATGATGATGACAATAGCTGCTTGTCAATTGTCAAAACAAACGAAAAATAAGTAGGGAAAAAAGGGGCGAAAATACCAAGAAAAAATCCTTTAAAAAATGAGGTAGAAAAACCACAAAACAAATTTCTTCAACAAAAAAAAGTACCAAAAGAAAGTTTTGGTCTTCTTCTTTGCTAATTTTTTTGTTCTTTTTAAAATATTTATTTCCCCCTCTTTTCCCCCTCCTCTTCTTCCTTGATTTTTTTCTTTTCCTCCTTGTTCCTGGTTTTTTTTCTTGTTCATGCCCAAAATAAATAAGAAAAAAAAGAGACGTACTTGCAATCCATTGTCACTTACTTGATGATGACACTCCCGCCCCTCAAATTATGTTGCCTCTTCATGTACATGGTGTGCACCTCCTTACCTCCTATAAACAAAGCAATCCACATAAAACAATTGATTAAAAAAAAAAAACACACTAGGAAAAAAAATGATGACAAGCTGAGGGTTGCAGCTTGTTATTGTGCAGCAGCTCCAGGTACTACTCGGTTGTGGATCATTCACAACTGAGTCATAAGGGGCAGGCATCCAGTGGATGGTGCATTGGTGGGTGCTGGTTCACTGTGGCCGACAGGACCGCTATACTGGACTTGAGGCGTTAGTAAGTGGGACAGGCCTGTTCCAGGGTACTTAATCTCAATCCACCATTTTTACATTGAATTAGGTTTAGGGTTTAGGGATGAAAAAAATTCAAGAAAAAAAACATAGGAATTCCAGCCTGGGTAGAGAGAGAGAGAGAGAAAAAGAGAAACAGCCTTAAATGCAACTGCAAGGGTGGTGGTGTCGACACAACAAACTCCTAAACATGCACCCCAACAAATAATAATACCACTCAATGGCCAGGGAGCAAGTTTCTGTCAACTGGTTATGAGCTGCCAACTTGGAAAACCATTCAGTCAGTCAGAGGGGTAAAGGTCTCAGTTGTCAAGTATTGGAGGTAACTTGGAATTACAACTGTGTTGAACAATTCAATTTCTCTTTCTCTTGAATGAATTTGAATCAACTTTATGGGCAAACAACTCAGCTAGCATGTAACTAACTATCAATTCTCCCCGTGCATTGACACATCACTACTAACACCTAATACGTGGCAAACTGGCAAGTAAGGATGTCCATAGGTGTCACCAATTCCGTTGGCTGATATTTTGCAGTACCAGGCTAACATTATGTTCTTTCTCTCCATGTTCAGTCACTCCAGAGGCCATCATCATAGCTACTAAATGGTCTGCAAATGGCCACCAAACATACAAAATGTAACCTTCATGAGTAACAACCCAATATATTGAGTAGACAATGAAGATAGATTCAAGTGCTCATGCACAGGAGGTTTTATGTACTGAATCTGGTGGGTTACTTTTCTTTTCTGTTTCTTTTTTCTTTTTTGGGTTTGTTATTCATAACTCTGGCGACAACAAGCTTCACCCCTAACCACCTACCAGGATAGCTTATTGTCCTCACAGAGCATGAGGAGAAGGGGGGGTCCAGTTGGGATTTGAACTCACCCCTAACCACCCACCAAGGTAGCTTATTGTCCTCAAAGAGCATGAGGAGAAGGGGGGGGTCCAGTTGAACTCCCAACTGCCATCTTTACTGCATCACCCATAGCCATGAGGGTAGCTGAATGTCCTCCTCTGGTGGGGGTACTTCTTTTATGTATCTCGTTCAACATGTTGCCCAAAGTTCAGTTATAAATGTACACAGAACTACATGGTCCCAGGTGACAGTTTATTGTACAAGAAAAGCAAGAAAACCTAAATTTCCTATAAACTTAGTCTCAGTTTTGGTCCGAAAGACCAAAGTTCAGTTTGGTAATGTCTATGATAGGGTACGTCTAAAGCGTTTCAATTACCCAAATAAACTCACAATGACAACCCTCCACGTTTTACAACGTGATATGTATCACCATAAAATGTAACCCTGGTCAAGGATGTCTTATGATAAGCTTAACCTTTGGTTTGAAAGGTTGTGAAACTACCTACGAATGAATGAACAAACGAACGGCCATATACAGTGAACCAGCAGCACTCACCAGCACACCATCCACTGGATGCCTGTTATTACTCAGTTGCAGATGAACTCCAACTGAATTAATATTTGGTTTCACCTTGATAACCGCTTCTGTAGGAAATAGGTCTCATATATAGGTAGATAGGAACTGGAATCCAACAGAAAACTGTTTTATGATCACTTACCATTCATCCTTCATGGTGCACTGGTGGGTGCTGGTTCACTTTGGCCTTAAAGCATCCTTTTTTGGTTTAAATAGGTATATACTATATACCTTCAAACCTAACAAAGGCCAGCTCCAGCAATGCGCCCTTTTTATCAAAATTCATCATATCCAAGATTCACTCTTAATTACCTATTCCCCTCTCACCACCATTGGAGTGAAAAACTGAACACTATAAACTGAGAGACCATTTAAGTCTCATCACCTGGCCATTTGTAATCATTCGCCAATGAAAGGCAGTCATTTTTTCTTTTGGTGCAGCTCTTGCAGGTGTCACTGGCCTGAAAAATTGTGTGAAAATGGCAATTTCAAAATGTTTCAAAATGTTGAAATTTTGCCAAAATGAAAAATTGTGTCAAAAGGCAATTCCACACAATTCGACAGCAACACTTCATCTGATGTTTGTGTGGGTACTGGAGTTCTTACTGCTATGGGTGGAGAGAGTCTGGAATGGTCCAATGGAGTTCTTTTAGCAGAGAGAACTATTGGAGGGTTATGGAAAGTGGATTTCACAAATGAAAACTTGGCAAAATTGTGCAGCATGGAAAATTGTGAATTTTCAATAGCCCACCTAAACCATCCAACCAAATGGCACATCTCAAATGTGCTATACCTTAACTCGGTTGGCAAATTAGGAGGTACCTCATCAGCCTCTTCATTGTTGTCCCTATTGGGAATGGCCATTAGATAAGTAAATAGCAGATTTCAATGCTGTGGCGTTTGGAACCCAAACAAACCTTAATGGTGCTTGCCAGGGTTTCATCATCAATTAAGGTCTTATTACGACGATCTCAGAGTTATACAAAAAGTCCCAAGATTAGGGGGCGAGAATGGCCAGTTTCGGCATAATAGGGCATCAAATGTGTAGCTTGGAATGAAAATGTTACAAAGGGACATAACTGGGACCCAAACTAGTTTTTCCACCAAAATAGTGGTAAACTGAGTTTCATCCTGTCTTTCCTTCTTCCTAAGCGCCTCCGCTGCTGCTACATATATTTTCACTTTCCTGACGTGTACAACTACTATAATTACTTTCGAACCTTGGCCATTAAATGCAGAGATCTAATAAAATTTCATTACTTTGCATACACCCTTGAAGGAGGGGATAGGCAGGCCCAAAGACAGGGTGAAGACAGGGTGACTTTATGGATAAGTCCCATGCCTTCAGACATTTCTCACGTTAGAGTATAACGGAGGCAGTTGTCACAAATAGGTGAAAAGTATATGTTATCTCATAAAGAGTTGATGAGACTGTAATTTGTGATCACGTCTGAGTACAAAAATCTGGGCCGTATTGAAGCACGTCCCTACTACACCATTCATTGATTTCAAGTGAAGCCACACTCTTGAATTAGGTGGAAGACAATAAATGTCGTATCTTGATCTTCTTACAATTAATGGAAGATGGGTGGGCTCCCTGCCAACTCAGGTCCCAACAGACAGTATTAAATGAAATGACCTTTCTTGCTTAACAAGAGGTCTGTTCCAACTTCCCATTAGTGTTAGACAGTACTCACACCTCAATTTCCATAAAATAATGCCTCCCCACCCCCCAAGAAGTGAAGATTCAGAGTTTTTTTTAAAAAATCAAGATTAATAAGAATTTCCACAAAATAATGCAAAAAGGTGAAAAGAGTTAGAATAAAAAAAGCTCCAAAAAATCATTCAGACAATGAATTCTGGTTATTGGGATGAACATGTACCCACTAGACCACAATACATTATATCATGTTCTGCATGGATATAAGTTCACTTGTATAATATTCTTTTTCGGATTATTGGGGGGGGGGGGAGACATGCACCTAATATTAAGCCACATAGATAGGTATATCATCTCTGCATGTATATATTCTTGTGACATTGTTTCATCAGGTTTAAGGAGGATGGGATTTTGGTGATCGTCATTGTGACAATTTTAAAGTTGTTTCAGATTATAATTCTTTGTAGATCAAATTTCATTTGAGAATGGTTTTTTTTGTTTGTTTGTATCTTGTTTTATGTCTTGCACCTTTTCAATGTTTTTGTTTTGTTTGTGTTTTGTTGTTTGTCTTACATTTTTTCAAATTTTTGTTTGTTTGTTTGTATTTTGTTGTGAACTTTTCTAATGAATCAGACTTTTGTTGACATTTTGCTCAACAAATCAAGAATGTAAAAAAATATTAATGAAACAAAATGACATCTAATGAAATTTACAAAATTTTATTTAAAAAATAAATAATTACAATAAAATTATTAGGTCCACACAAAATAATTTAATCATCATCACCGGTAATGTGAAGTAACATGGAGCCCAAATAAATAAATAAATCTCTATAAGGATTCTATTTGTTTGTTTGCTTTTAAGGAGACTTCCCAAGGTACCAACCAACAACAAGCATGTGCGTGAATAGGTACCAAAGCAGCAATAGATTTTTTATTTTTAGTTTTATTTTATTTTTTTCGAGAACTTATTTTAACTTTGGTGATTTCAGAAATGCGAAAAATTGAGTGTTTTGGGGGGTTTTCTATTTGCCAATCTCAAAAAGGAAACTAAAATCCCTAGAGTCTATATTAGGTTCCAGTAAGTAGCTCAAAATATGGAAGAATGCTTGAATGTTTTTACTTTCATATTTTGTTAATAGCCAAATTTGATTAAATTATCTTATATATGGTCTACCATTTTGGCTATGTCAAAAAAAAATTAGGGGAAAAAAAACACACGCACACAAACATGCACAGACACTGCTGGTACACAGTCTCCTGTTTCCTTGGAATTAAATCAAAGGCTGCCAGACTTTTTTTTTTCTTTTTTCTTTTCCAAATTCCTCAAGCAGGTCCACTGGCGAGGATCCTCAGAATTAATTAGCATTAAATGGCGACTGTCCAAGCTGGGCTGTAGCATGTTTGCAAAAGTGCTGCTACAAGTGGCGACCTAGGAAGTGCCTAGGTCTAGAAGTGGCTTATTTTATTTTATTTTTTCAAAAAATGGCGAAAAAAATCCCTTAAAATCACAAATCTTTCTGTTTGTTCCATTTTCTAGAAAGAAAAAAATTCGCCAGAAAAAATAAAAATAAAAATAAAAACAATGCTGCTAGAGTCTAATAAGATCATGTGAATATTGTCTAAGGAAGAAATCTTATGAGGCTGCAAAATAATTACAGGTACTAATTAATTAAGTACATGTACAGCCCAGAACTTATTCCATTAAGTACCACCACATTTGTAATTCACATTGTTGTTCCCAAACATCCTGTCTGCTAGCTGGGCCTGTGGCCTGGCCATTGTAAATTCTGTCACCAACTGTTCCAACCACAATTGCTTCCGACAACCCCTAATTGGGTGAACCAATACCCACTGTTGGTTGGTACCATGGTTTTTTTTTTAAAAAATCCCAAATTCCATTTAAATTATTTCTATATAAATATTACAAATATCCCACGCCTAGACTAGACCAAAAATATAGGGTCTCTGAGGTTCAAATCTAACAGTTTTTGGGCTTTATGTATGGCCACTTTATAAGAGGCCTCATTCAAAAAGGTGAAGGTACCAACATGGGTGCTGGTTCACTCTGGCCTGCAATAACCAGTGGACAAAGGCCCCCCAGTGCCCACTCCCGTACGTACTAACTGGGTAGTCTGGTAGGTAATGAATCCAAGGGAATTGGATGAGCCTAGCAGAACACAGCTCAAAAGTGAGCCACGTGGATGATTCTCTACAAGATGTCAGCACTCTGATGACGCTAGTTGATCTAAAAGATTCACCTAGTATCATTCTGTTGATGGATGAATTTCATGCAAGTTGATGAGTGGGAAGAGACGAATCTTGCATCTGGTGAGAGACAGAAAAAAATGAAGTCAAAACGCTTTACCAGTTATGAGCAGGTCACTCGTCTCCGTCTGCGAATGTTGCAGAACTGGTTCACCTGGAAACCAGTGGTACCAGAACAACTTGCAGAAGTCATTCACCTGATGGCACCAGGGTGTCCGAGCACCCTGCTGCCACAAAAAAAGGTTCAGGATTACGTGATGAATTCAGAACAAAACCAGCTTATGCCAAATGGCTTTGCCCTATATGGCAAGTTCAAATAGAAATCATGAGGAATGATGGAGGTGTATAACATACTTTTTTTTGGAATGGCAAAAAGGTCATGCTTTTGCTAAGCCATTGTCGATTCATGTTCATTGAATAAGAGTCTAGTGTCTAAATCGATGAACATGAATGGGCGATGGCTTAGCACAAGCATGACACCAAAGAAGGAAAATGCTAGGTGAGCTCAAATTTCCTTGTATTTACATCATGTTGTTCACACAGATGAGGAGGTTTATCAATTGCTTGAAAAGATAGGTCTAATTTTCCATGCATGCATATCTAGCTTGGGTCAGTCATCAATGAAATTTGTGAGGCCCAAACATACCAGTATAACACATTTAAAAGTTTGGACCCATGTCAAAAGCACGGGCTCAATGTCAAAATCTCGAGCACCATGCCAAAAACATGGGCCCAAGTCCAAGAGGCCTGGCTTCTTGTTTACCACCTTTACAAGGTAAGTTTTTGTGAAGAGATGTCTGAAGAAACAAGGATGAAATCTTTGTATTTGCAATTGTTGTGGAGACAAGTCCAAGAGGACTTGAGCCCACATTTCCTTGGTCTAGAGGTTGCTTCCTTGGAATACTAATTTCTTATTAGACAAACATGAATGGGCCATGGCTTACCCACAAGCATACTATGGTACCACATTCAACTAATTGACTTATGGTGGCAAATCAGCCAATATTTTTGAAAGTTTGGTGAAGTAAATAACAGAATAGTGGCCGTATGTACAGCCAAGGGGTATGTACAGCCAAGGGGATTCAGGGCAAGTACTTTCCCATACAACCTGTCTCCTCTTGTTGTTAGGGATCTAGTCTAACATATGGGTTGATGCGTTCCACTGTGTAAGTTAGTTGGGCACATAGTTCATCATGCAACAGTTGTCATCTTGACTTTAAGGTTCAAGTCGATCTCTTGGGTCCCAATTCATGATCTAGTTAGTGTCGTTTGTCGTGGGAAATTCCAGATCTGCAGTTTTGTTAAAACTTAGGTTCGTTGTTGGACTGCCACAGGTCGTGTAGAATTCCACCCATGAAGAATTTCACCCATGTGGTAAGTTTGTGTGGGAAAAAGTGTAATGTAATGTAGCATTATAAAAGGGTGTCAGATTATGAGATATGAAAGTAAGCATTCATATATGCATTTGCTTGTGACTGCAAAAAGTGATTGTAATACATAATCTAGTAATGAAGTGGCTAACAATTGGGAGACCCTCCTCGAGTCTATTATGCTGAAAACCTGCACAACTTCATTATCCTGGGAGGCAAGTGATTGTGGAAAACAATTTAGTAATGTGAAGTGGCTAAGGATTGATAGACAGTCAGTAACAGATCACCTACTACAGTGAGATGCTGCATAACATACTGTGCATAATATAATGAAATGCTGCAGGAAGTGATTGTGGAATATAATTTACAACCTTGACATGATTCAGGATCAGGTGTTTTGTTATTAAAAAAAAAGTGATGAAACCCTTTTTTATATAAAGGAAAAGCAAAATCCTAGAGCACAGCAAAATCAAGCAGCTCATCACATAATGGCTCTGCCCTTTATGACAGGGTCTTTTTTTTCTAGACCATAAGAAATGATGGAAAATGAACTTGATAAAAAAACAAATTCAGCCTAGAGAGTACAACTAGGTCACAGATGTCACCCCCCACACATTGGTTTTAAGTTAAAGCCAAATTTTTAACCCATATCCCTACACTGATCATGTGAAGTTTCTACTTTCTACCCTTTGGGCAGAGCCAGTCAAAGATCACACCCAGGGTGAACCAGCAGCCACAAACCCAAATGGGTGCAAAAATAAAGAATCCGATCCCCAATAATATGAGAAAGAACATAGTACTAAAGGTCAGTTCACACCAAGTGTTCACTTAGCAATTTGTAAACTTTGTTCAAATTCAACATTGGTTTTTGGTAAGTAGTATATGCGTCATCCTGGTATGGCACACTATCAATAGTGTTGTCACTATATGATAGTGTAAACACTAAACTATTAGTGTCTCAATTAATCTCCAAAAAAATATACATTCAGTTGCCCGTGACAAATGCTAACGTATCAAATCTTGCACCTATGCTCAAAAAAATACTAATCTATCGCCAAGCTTCTTTCTTGTGCATCTATCCTTTTGAACTATTTAAACAACTCTCTTGTGTGCTTTTCTAAGTTTTTTGCAACAGCTTTGCAAGGCAAATATAAATAGACGATCTTTGCAACAACCTTGCACAACAAAATCCTACCAGTTTTTGGGGATGGATAGTTCAAATTTTCAATTGTAACAATAAAATTGCATAGGAAGAGGGAGAAGGAAAGGCAAGGGAAAAAGGAAGATTGACTTGGATGCCACCTTGTCAAGCACAAACAAAAGTAGGTGTAGTGCCATGTGGAGCAATCACAATGTGAAAGAAACTATACCACTAAGAGCAACAATCACAAATGTTACACTTTTGTGTTGAAGACAAGGTAATTAGCTAGGAACACTCAAAGGCTTTGGCATTGATCCAATGCAAGAAATTGGAACACGTAGCTTTAAAGGAACAAATTGATCCATGCTTTCACATGTTACCTACCACACATAAATGGGATTAGATTATTAAAGAATTGTAGAAGGTCACAAAATCAAAAGTCCCTTGCAATGGGAAAATGTGCAAAGATAATGGAATGGCCTCAATTCCAACTATAATAAAATATGATATTATCACACATGAACTAGACATTACATTATAGGTGTTGACAATTGAAGAATGCAACCAACATTATTTTCCAAGGCAATTTGACAAGGAATTCTATAACACTACCCAAGCATTTCACACAAAAAGGATGATCAACACATTCAATGATGTGAAAGATGGTCAATTTGTGGGAAATGCAACTTGCATGTAACCAATTTGATATAGAAAACTTTTTCACACTTCAAACATTTATGATACAAGACCTTCTAGGAATTGATGACATTCATGAAAAACATGTAAATGAAGGATCACAAGCTACAAATGTAGGAATACAAGGAAATCAAGTAAATTTCATAAACCCATAAGATTATTTGTAATCCAACCAAGGCAATTAACATTGTAGTTTCATCAATCTAGTGAAAACTTCATCAACTATAACACTTACAGGTCATCTAGTAACACCTAAATACATAAGATCTAATGTTTTCTCCTTAGTCATTGAAAATTTAGATTAAAATAACAAAGTCATTGTTGACACTATGGAACACATGAATTTCACACAATTGGAGATCAAAAAACATAGAAACAAAGTTTAAAAGTAGATAGCAAAGCAACAACTATAATATTTCAAGGACAAAGACATGACAATTTGTCACACAAACAAAATTTGGTTAGCATTGTGGCAAATTTAAGTTCGACAATGTGTCATGATGTCATTTAGCATAAAACTAAAATATTTCCACCTATGGAACACGTTTTTAGATTTTTCCAAAGATGCAAATATAAAAGCCAACATACATGTGGTTAACAATGATGATAATGAAAGCAATTGAAATTTTTTTAATATAGTTTAGTGAGGCAAATGTAAAACATTATGAATGTCCATTTAAACTTCAATTTTCAAGTCAAATTTTCAATATGATAATATCTTAAGATTTATTTGTGTGTGCATTCTAGAAAAAACAAAGTCACAAGCTATTTAAGGTGAAAACACATTACGGGCAAGCCACTTTTCACCCAAAAAAATGATGTATAACAAATATGGTAGGTATGTAGTAAGCTACAATCTTGATGGCATTTATTGGAAAACCTAAACATAAGAAGAAAAAAAGTTTAGAATGTACATGACAACATTTTGGAGTTCAAAGCTCATTTTGAATGAAAGTTAAGCTTGATTCAATGGTTAGATGAAGAAAATTAAATAAAATCAATGTGCATAAAGTATATAACATACATGTTTTCAACGACCATAAGGCCTCATCTTTGTGATTCATGACACATTACCAAACCAAAGAAAAATGACAAAAAAAAATGTTCACTTATAAAATCTCTTCCTTTTTCCTTAAGGAAATGGTTTTTTTTTTATCAAAAATAAGAATTTTATTGCTCAATAAATGTTTAAAACATATTTTTAATGGATTTTTAACCAAAAATTTTTAACTTCTAAATGGTCCTAAATTTAGTTTTTATATATATATCAATATCATTCACCACCAAAAAAAAAATCATTACAAAACTCCACCCATAACCTTAATTTTGAAATATATTTATAATTTTTCATACCATGTGACGTATTTATTTTGACACAAATATACTTCATATTTTTACTTAAAATGAACAAAAATAATCCAAGATATGATGTCTACATGTACCAAAAAAAACCAAATGCAAAAAAAATGTTGTTGTGACTACAATTTTTGGGGGGCATAATTTGTTTTCACCCTTTAATGCCTTTGACTTTGTGACATATGATTTCCAAGATATTATTTCAATTGTGTCCATTGTATTGTTCCAATAATCTCATCACCTTATAAAAGAACCTATTCAAATTCAACATCAATGCTTACATTTTGTTCTCCATCTCTTCTCCTTGCACCTAGTTTTACTCAATTTTCAACTTCCAATTGGGCCATCTATGACTATATATTCTCATCATTTCCATTCATAATCAAATTATGTAACATATAATAACACATTACAACATTAGGTAGAAAAAAGATATGTAGGTTTATCTTTTTTTGTAGCTCTTGAATCCTTGAAACACCTTCAAGATTACAAAAACGTTCACTCCTACAATGACACAATTGTTGATTCTATAACAATTCAAAAATAGTATGCCATATGCCAATTTGCTTGGAAGACATTGTCAACCAAGGCAAGAGGCGATACCCCTTGTCATTGAGAATGTATGGCCCAATTCCTTCTTGTCCACAATCTTGGGGAGGTTACTTACATTAGTTACAAATGACATCATTTCAAAATGAGGTTTTTTTTTATTGACAATTTGGAGATAAATTTAATAAGCATTTACAAAATAAAACATTCCCATAAAAATTCTTGAAATTTTTTATAAACAAATAAGAAAATAACAAATATTCAAAATTTACCCCCATAAAACATGTAAATAATGTCTACTTGTAATTATATGTTACATCATATGTATGCACGCACACATGTTCCATAATTGCAATTCTACTTCTCTTCCTTCCAAAAAAATTCTTCTTTTTGCTTTCAAATACCTTTCCAACCAAAGGTATATTAATCTCAAGAAAATTTAAGAAAAGTGCAATGCACTCGTACGAAATAACAAAAGATGCATTTGAACGTTACAACATGTAGGAGTATGTGGCCCATGGGTGTATGACCAAAATGGTTATGCTTGTAATGCCTATAAATGTTTTTCCTAGTCCATCCTATTTGTGCAAAAAGTCTTGCCTTTTTCCTTTGTTCCAAATTTCATTTTCTAGTTTGTGTAGTCCCAACCAAAAAAATTCATAAAAAAATGAATGTCAAGACTTACTTTTCAATTCTCATGCTATAATTCAAGGAACACTCATGGTATGGATCAAACGATATTGTTATATTCAAGGGTAGTAGGACATTTTTTGGGTTGGCCTTTAGAACATAAAGGATGATATTTGATTTTTATTAAATTCAAGTTTGAATTCATGCACAATTGGAAAAAGGTTGGCTTAAAGGAAAGTTTGAAAAATATAAGGGGCTCAATTAAAGGGATTTATTACATTTATAAATAAGCTTAAATATTTTTCAATTAACAAAACTTACCACGTTTATTGATAAATCAAGGAATATATAAGCATTCGCTTAATTTACAAATGCATAGCAAAATATAAGTCTTTAAACATAAGTGGTATCCAACAAATACATTGAATTACCTCCATGAATCCATGGTGAATAACAAAAAAATTCTATCAGTAACTTGACAATATAATGAAAAAAGCCACAAGACTAGGGCATCATTAATAAAGTTCGAAATATCAGCAAAGTCAATGTCCCAAAACTACCTTCAAGATCATGATCCACTATAGTTTGCATTTGGATTTGTACACTTTTGACTTGAATAAATGGTAATCAACTACAAAAATTTCATCCATTGCCTTCTACAAATATATTTGTGTTACATCTATGGTGCCATGAATTAACATCAAGCTCGAAAAATCTTTGAATCTAACCATGATGTTGATCATTTCACTCCCCTCATGCCATTTGAATTGATTATTCAAAATTGTATTCATACTAGCACATGCAAAGTTATGTAACACCAAATGCATAGTAGATTTCTTAACAATGAAAAACTCATAACAATATAAATATTAAGATGTGAACTTATACAAGTTGCAAACCACAATGGATACTCATAGGCATTACAAACCAAAATTAAACTTGGTATTATTCTTTTTCTCCAAGATAGGGTTCAACTTTTGTGTTAGATGTCACACAATTTGTTTATTGACACAAAAATGTTTAAGACAACAATGATCAACCATAATATTGCATCATCATGAAGTGGGAATACTAGGTGGTGGATCTCCATTAACTTAATTATCAAGCTTCTTGCTCCCTAAGGGTTCATATACTTAAGAAGTCTAAAACTAATGAAGAATCAAATCATTCTTCATTGTTTCAAAGAAAAATCATACATCATTTTATGGAAAAGAACCATGTAAAAATGACTTGCCTCATGGCCATGCATGATCAAATTTTGCATTTACAAAACCAACTATAAGAATTACACCCAAAAAATAAACTTCAACCAATGCATTGCAACTATAAGAATGGTGATGAGTAGAGAAAACTAAAGAGTTGACAATGACAAACAACTCAAAGAAATTGAAATATTTGACACAAAAAACAACTTAAAGCAATTGAGGACTCAAAAAATTCAAAGTAATTAAAGATGAAAAAAGCAAGATCCAATGTCAAGGATACGAAGGACCACAATGAAAAGTTATAAGCACATAAAGGATCCAAAGCTTTTAAAGCGATGAAATAGTTATGCTTCTAAAATGATCACATAACTTTTAAAATGATTACACATATGTGCTTCTAGAACAATGGCAGCACAACACATATGTGGTGATGACGAAGCTTTAGCCATGAAGATTCATCATGAAATTTGAACAATGATGCACAATATAAATAAATTATAAATAAGGACAATAGGTAGGGCTTCAATCATTTGGAGGTCATTTGAATGGCAATAACCCTTTTGGTTTTGAAATTTTTATTTACTTGACTAGGTATATCATATGTGTGAATAATGGTAATGAATGAGGTTAGTTAAAATTATAAAATTAATAAATCACCCATTTATTATCTAACTACCATTTTTGTCTTTTTTGGTCAATTAAACTAACAAGTGTGAATTGGCCTTAAGGTAGGTAAGTTTGGTGGCTCCATAGCCAAGATTGAATCAAAACCCATTGTTTGTAAGTCAATGATAGTAAATAAGGTGTTGTTGAAATTAAACTAGCCATACCACCCTTATGCAAATGATAATTAACCAATATTGCATTATGAACCAATGAACTTGTTATAATGAATTATACCCAAATGAATGTTCAAAATGTGTAAATATGTAATTAATAAGAGGTGTTTAAAAACACTTTCTACTCAAGGCTTTTAAGCAAGTGTTTTAAGTTTTCATACTTCTACACAAAAACTAAACCTTAAGTGAATGATTGATCTTGGTTCATGACACTAAAATACATCATCAATGTGGTGTGGGTATTTATCTTTCTAATTATATCTACTCATCTACTAAAATGGTCTATTTGAGAAATAACTATAGGTTCAAAACCCATCTTGAACTATTAAATTGTTAGTTTTTTGAAATTTCAAATTTCCTTAGCAAAAAAATGAAAAAAGGTGATTAATTTATGTATGAAATCAATCAAACATTCACACTACTAATGGAACAAATACCATCCTTGAAGGTGACAATATCAATCATTATTTCCAATTGATTTGGGCTACATTTGAATTAAAATGCCATGAGTTGAAATTGTGTGATGAAGAAGATTAGGCTTTTTGGGGACCCTAGCCTAACAATACAAGCCAATGTTCATGCCATCATTGAACAAAAAAATATTAACCCAACAATAACATTGAAAAGATGATGACACGAGGATGCATGAAATCAACTTTTTGACAAAAGGAATGAAAGCCATCATGAATTGTGGCATTGTTAATCTTTATATTCATCTTCATTTTAAATATAAAGTTGGATTTGAGACATGAAATATAAATATTTTTATTAACCTTCAATTGAAATTAGACCAAAAATATAATCCCAAGTGTAAAGAAGTTACAACCACCAATTCGCTTGAAAGTCATGTAAAATGTTGGAGTTTTGAAAATCATATTATTGAAGTTCTACATGACTTCAACATAAATCTATTGAAACATTTGAATTTGGTCAATGAATGGAAAAATCACTTTGTTCAAAATGCAAGACTACTAGTTATAGGCAACTTTCAAATTTTCACGTTTTTGGAGAATTTGATTAAGTTTTCATTATTCATTGATTGTAAAAATGATAGGGTAGGTAAAAGGCATCCATATGAAGTTGATGAAAAAAAATTTGGTCCATTTGGACTTTGGATATTGAAGGATAAACAAATGGTCAAATATGCACACCCAATGGGCATACACACAATAAAAGAAAATAATTTTTTTTGACAATTTTTAAGCACCTTGATTTGTTCCCAACCTCTCCCACATTCCCCAATCAAAAAGTGGTCCATTTGACCTTCAATTCACATATCCTAATCTTGAACACCCCCCACCACCCCACCCCCTCCAATTGGGAACACTAAACACATCTAGCACAAGCATATAACATATATTTGTCTACTCAAACCTTTTTTCAAATTGGTTAGGTTGTTCCCTTACTAGAAAGGTCAAAAGACGTTGGTGAGATTTTTTTCTTGTTTGAAAGCTAAAAAATTCATTAAAAAGAAGGTTGAAAAACATGGGAAGGACATCACAAGGATGGGAGAAAATGAACCAAGTGTTTCCTACAACATGTGCATTGACATGTTCAAAAGAGTTTAGGGTTTTAGGGAATTTTTTATGGCAAGGTTTTTTTAAAGCTTGGGCTTTAAAACCCTTGAATATAAATATTCCCATGACTAGGGTTCAAGAAACACATGTAACATGGAAATATTCTATACAATGGGTTATGGTTAGTGATAATAATATTTTTGTTATTCATGTATGCATGTCATCAAGGTGGTCATTTTCAAAAAACTTCCAAAATTCACTCTCAAATTAGGACACATTGTGTTTCAAATATTTAATATTTGGAGCATTATGAATCTTTCATAGCACATTTTTAAGAAAAATGCAACCCCACTTTCCTAAAAAAATCAAAGATATCTTTCCAATGAGTCAAAATTAATCTTGACTAGTGTTTAGAACATGATCTGAAGATGATATGGAATTTTAGTCATTTTGGAAAAGCCACTTCCTTGTTCATATTGAAAGTTGATCACATACTCAAGGGAGGGTTGGCAAGCAAGGGTTGACACTGACATGGAGAAGATTTTTATGTTCATACCATCTATAAAAAAGGTCTATTGATAATTGGAAGAATGAAATAAAGGAAAGGGATCACAAAAAAAATAGATCAAATTTTTAATGACCATGGGATGGGTTGTAAGCAATAAAACATGGCACCACAAACCTAGAAAATGGTAGCATAAAATCTTCATAGGGACTTAATTGAATAGCCTATTCCAAAGAAAATGTCACAACTACAAAAAGGAAACCCTTTAATGTCACAATTAGAATGAAGGATTTAATGATGGAAATGTGTAATAAATTTTGAAAAGGTTCAAAAGTGACCTCATGCTTGAATAAAAGATTACTTAGACCCTTGCCTTGACAAATATCCATGGCAAATGAAATAAAGGGAAAATCTCCATCAAGGTTTTGAAAATCATGAACCAATGGAATTGATACTGTCAAGTATCCATTGCTTGCTTGTATATCTTGAATCATAACAATTTGATGACTAAGTTAAATGAATTGCAATGTTGATTTGCAAACTATCCAATCCATAAAATGGTAATAAAATTGAAAGCATCACATGAAAGATTGATTCACCCCCTTTTAAATGGGTGGATCATATTAATGACACGAGGAAGTGAAATTGTTAAAAAATGAAGGATATAACTTTTCTAATAAAATAGTTCAAAACTTACAATTTATAAGGCACACATGACCATTGAATAGTTTAACCATGAAAATACGGTTTCCAAATATGTATATAATTTATGGATAAAGGTGACATGACAGATATTGTGAAAACATAATTCAAAGATATGTCATGGTAAAACCAATTGTAAAATCAATTCAATGAAAACAACCAAACATATGTTTTATCATTGTGCCCTAGTGGGGAACTTGTGATGTGATCAAAAGAGGTTCTAAAATATTTTTAAAAAAAAATTGAATTCAAAAATCATGTTGAAGTTTCCCATAAATAGTGGAAGAAAACCATTTTTTGGGTCAAGGACTTAAAGAATATGTCACAAATGGCATCCTATAATTTACCCCAACATAGGACAACAAAATATATATTAGGATTTTTTTCATTCACCATCATATAGCTCATTGATCATGAATGAAATTCATCCATATTGAAAGAAATTCATCAAACAATGTACACCTTCATCCACAAATGGATAAAGTTCATTGACCACTATCACCAAATCTTCACAAATAAAATATTAATTGTGCACTCAAACATTAGTTTTCACACCAAAACATAAGTTCATAATTCTTACAAAGAATTAGTATTATGTTATATTATTCAAATTGGTATGTAATCCTTGATTAATTTCACCATCCAACACTAATAGACACCCATCTAAATATATCATACAATTTTTGATCAATTTATTATATAGTGACCATTACTAAATGATTTTTCACATATGGTGATTGATTTGTTAATATTTTGTTTTTGCTTGTGTATGTGCAAGTAATTGAATCTAGCTCAAAATGCAATCATGACATGATATTATTAATCTTAAATGACATTGCATGTGTACCTTATAAGTTTTCATATAATGATTAAAATTAAAGTGCACAAAATTATTCATGAAAAATGGAATTAATCTTATTATGGTTATTAACATAAGACTTTTGAAATGTAATGAAATTATTAATTAAATTTGAATTACTATGCTTTAATTGACATCTTGATTGTCACATCTTCTTGGAGAGCGATCAGAAACATAATTTGATAATTTGATATTTTTCATTTTCAATTTTCCCTTAATGAAATTATAACACTAGAAGAAAAAAAATGATTTGCAACCAATTTTTGCGATTAAAACAAGTCATTTACAACTACTTTTTAGTTGCAAAATTAATTGCAAATAACATTTTCTCTTTTAATGTAATGTTACATGCCAATTTCCATTCCATATTTAATTTACAAAAATTCATTTTTCATGCTTGTAAACTTAATAATCCTAAAATCCAAATTATTGATTTTTTAATGTACATGTTTACTAACTTTGTTAGTGCATGGTAAATGTTCTTCACACTAGAATAAAAATTAAGTACACTAATCCATGGTTGCATATCTTTTGAAATGCCATGTTAATGATATTGATCTTATATATTCCACAATAATATGCAATTTATATTCTAATAATAATTACACATAACATGTATGATTAAAATTATCATAAGTATGATAAAATACATAACTTTACATGAAAATGAAAAGATTTCAAAATGGAATTGAAAAAATTATATGCATATTTTTGTGAAATAAATCATTTCAAAATTGTAATATATATATATATATATGATTAACTACATAATGTAATAACCTTTAATTTATCATGTTGAATTATCTCTTATCGTGTGTTGCAAAAGACTTGTAAGCCTTGGGTGTGTTCCTAAGGGCTTCTTTGTGTTGGAACAAGAGGTGGTGTAGGAACTTCAAAACAAGATTAGGACAAGGTTTTTTTGTTCACCTTTCAATCCACATCACATTGAACAATCCCAAAAAGAAAAAAATGAAATTAATGCAATTCAAACCAGTTTTACTTCATGGACTAGTCATGGATTCACAAAACTCATCATAGTCTAGATTTGTGAAGATGTATCACCCTCCTCCCTATAGAATACAGATCATTGTTGCTCATGTGTTGACATGACAAATTTTCCGAGACTTTAAAGACCATCTCTTGAAATTGACATTACTTTTGTCACACCTTGAGCTAATTAAACTTGCAACTTTACTTTGAACTTGTGACGAAGGCTAGGGCATGACAAGGTAAGTGAGTTAGGAAAGTGTCTTGAGATTTAAACATGCTTTCACAATTGTGAAAGCTAGAGTGCAAGAAAGCGAGTCCCAACATTCCCAAGTGAATATCCATTTTTGGGAATTGAGAATTTTGAGTTGTCTCAAAACTTTGGAGGAAGGTTTGAGGAATCAAACCTTGTACAAATTAGGCATTATTTGGAGTATTGGAAAGGTATTGAAGATTACAATAGTTTAGAGACGTCACACTGAAAAAACCCTAACTTGGCACTAAGGAAATGATGATTTCTCCCCAAGTTCAAGCCATGGTGTCTTTTAAGTATGAATTGTTCATGGTTTGTCCATGCACAATTTTGGCTCCAATAAATGCACTAATCATTTTTTTTCTTGGTTTGTGAAAATTGACTTCACCTTAAACTCAACTTAATGAACTTGTTTTAGTCCCATCCCTCTTTCTTTGCGAAAGTTAAATAATCCACCATAGGTTTGCATTTTGTTACAAAATTAGGAATCTACATTTTTTAATCCCCAATTCCATTTGACAAACCTAGGGGTGCATCACCTTTGTTATTTTGTGACTTTGAAGGCCCACGACTTTTACACACCTGAAGGGAATCAACATGTGAATAAATTACATTGTAGCCCTTGAAAAGAATTTTCCAACACTATATGAAACTTTGCAATTAAACATCATTGGGTTCCTCAAATGCGGTTTAAGTGTTTGTGATAATCTTGGTAATTTTTATCCCTTTAAATGGCCATAAATTGTATGGAACAAATGGTTTTTATAATGCAAGCTCACTTTCTTGTAGTGTTCAACAAGATCTCTCCAACAAGCTAATGAACACTTGACTTGGAAAATATTTGGTCCTTTAAACCTTGTGCCAAAAAGATTCCCAAAGTGGAATTGCACCTAGGATTCATGAATTTTTTTTCCTTTGCATTCCCGCACATTTCTCATTCCCCTTGAGAGTGTGTTTGAACCTTGTTGTACCAAGTGGCTTCATTGTCGACCCATTTTTTTGTTTTGGCCCAAGGCCAAGGATGGGAGAAAAATCGTACACATGACAAATTTATTGTGCATTGCCAATATTATCAAAACCAATAAAATCACACACATTGAACATGCATATCAATAAAAATGTATTCAACTACAATGACAAGAATTCAACTTCAAATCAAAAACAAAATGTAAACAAAAATTTAACATTCACCATTCCTCCTATTTCTTTTGTATCTTTTGGAATTTTGAAACAATAATGAAGAGGCTCCAAAGACACACCCTGGGGGTAAACCTCCCACACATGAAAAAATTGGAACCTGATTCACACTAAATTATATTTCAATAACAAGTAAACCCCTATAAAAAATTAATTTACATGTTTTGCGATGAATAATTAACAAATTAAATCAAATTGTAAAGTTGGACAATATGTGATTTTGATGAATCACAATATCCTCAAATCTCTAAATGTTAATTATTAAATGTTTTGAACAATCAAAGTAAATTTTGTTAGAATTCATTCCAAGAAGATTTACAAATGCATTAAATGAGTCATACAAATATTTTTCCTTCAATTTTATTATGACCTTTTTCATTACATAGAAAATTTTAAATTTTCCCTAGTCCCATAAAATACATCTTGAAAGATTTTATGAAATCAACTTTTCTTTTGCTTTCAATATGATATGAAAGATTCAAAATAAGCTAAATTTTGTCAACATAATTTACATTTAAAGTTAAACGAATATATTTTTTACATAAATCTTGAAAATAAGTGTTCAGTTGTATATTTTAGCAAGATATGGGAGAGAAAATACATTTCAACATTTGGATATATAAAACACCTTGAAATGAACATGTTTACAATTATGTGTTGACAATTTTGTCATGACAAGGTGTGGTGAATTGATTAAAAATTTGGTTTATGATTATGGTTGTGAAGGGCTCAAAATTTTCTTGTGATATCTTATTATTTTAAATTAAAATATGTTTAGGGGGTTAGGATTCCAACTTGACCTATGACCTACCTACTCACCTGCCCACTTGCCCATGACTTACTTGCTTGGCTACTTGGGACATAATTACCAATTAAATTTTTGGGTTGTGAATTTTTAAAATGTACATTTTATGACCTACCTACATCTATTTATGAAGTACTTATGACCTTTTTACCTAGAACCAAAAAACATTGTTGAATATTTTCCAAAAATAAATGAATTAATTTTTAGGCAATAATCTTTAAAAGGAAGAAGTTAAATTGTATATATATATTTAAAATTGTTGCAAGAAAAAATCCACAACCCAAGTTCGATGTTCCAACATTTCCATCTTATGAATCAAACTTATTTGTTTGTATTTTTTTTCATACTTCATGATCTTTGTTTTAGGCTATATTTTGTGTGTGATTGAATTTAACTTTATGCAAATGCTATAACATCTCAAAATCCTAGGGGACATTCCTTAGCTCCTTGTAACAACTATTAAGGGTGAGAATTTTGAGATGATTATAAGATAGAGTGACCTGAAACATGCACCCTTTTGTATCACTTCAACTACACAAATTGATAAATGCAAATTTGAAGCAAAATTAGGTCATGGATTTGCTATGGACTTGTCCCAATTTTTCAAATGGACATAACCATATTGATCAAACAACTTTGTCTTGGGAATGTAAACCTTTGTTATAGTGTGTTTCAAAACATGTTTAATGAATTTAAGATCATTTGATTTTTACATTATTTGTGTCAAAACCTTAAGTGTCCCAAAGTGGAGTGCAACTTGGGAGTTTTAGGAATGTTTTTAATTATTTGCAAACACTTTCATTTTTATCACAATGATAGTTCCAATCTCACCATGTCTTGGGCTTAACTTTAGCCCAATTCCTTCATTTTGCCTTAGCCTTGGTTATGAAGCCAAAATCAACATGACAATATCCAACCTTAGTATTATAGTAACGCCTTTGATTGCCCTCACACAATAATTGTCATTTTGGAATAAATAAATTGTAAATTCATTTTCAAATTATGATTTTTTAAATTTGTATATTTTATTTCAAAAGGGGTTCAAACGTATGTATGTAGGGTTAAGATATCATCTTTTATGAAAGGTGACATCAATGAAATGGATAAAACTAAACAACAAATATCAAATTTTCATTAGGAATGTAATCGATGATATAAATAAATGACCATCTAGATGATGTTTATACAATGATGAAATTAATTGGATGAATTAGTTTGATCATATAAATGAAATTTATGGCCATGTAGATGATTCATGACATTATAATATTACATGGAATCACATATAAATGAAATTTCCACATAGATGAAAATTTGTGTTATATCAATGAAGTTGAATCTATTAAGGAGATTCATCACGTGGATAAAAATGAAAAATTAAATTAAATTAAAATTTCAACACATCAAAACTTCCAAATAGATGAATTGATAAAACAAAAAAAATGGCCAAACATACAACCTTGATGACATGGATGAAATCAAACATATGGGAATGCAAATGAGATAACATGAACCACACCCACCCCTTGGGTGACTACTTATTGGGTGTTTATCTTGGAATATTTTGAACAAAAGTCTTTTAAAAATCTTGAAAAATCTTGAAAATTTTCATCACACTATTATGTTATAATTTACATCAAATTTTGTTAATATGTCAATTTCAATAAAAAAGAAAGTCCATTTACAAGTATTTTTATTGTTTAAAAACATTGGTTGTAATGTTTTCAAAGTGTTTTTGGGTATTTTTCAGCCATTAAATGGATTTCAAACTTTTAGAATATATATACAAATACATTAAAAACAACAGTATATAAAAAAAATTTGATTTGAAGTTATTTTTTTTCCTAAAATGCTATATACACAAAACCAAACATTGGTTACACTTGTTGTGGTATGTGTTAATGTGACTACACCCATGGTTGAGAGTTAAATGAAAATAATTGATGAATTTTAAATGTTAATGAAATTCATCATACAAATGAAATTGGAATATGCAAATGGAATCACCACTTGAATGATGTGGGAGATAAATGAAAGATGAATTGAATAATAAACATAGATGAAAACTTGGTGTTGATTCCTAATAATGGTTTTGATGGTGAAAATATTCCTTTTATTTGTCTTCTTGTCATGTTGGGATTGTTCCCAAGTGGTTTCAAGATTAACCTTGGCTTTTGGAGTGGTTTCCTCCATGATGATTTCATGTTCAACCTCGTTCCTCTTTCATTTGGCTTTTTTAGCTATCATAATTGGAACAAGCTTGGTTCTTAGATCAAAACTGCTACCAAAGATATAATATCAAGTGATGCACCTCTAGGTTTGTCAAGTGGTATCAAAAAAATTTAAAACTTGTTGATTCAAGGTTGCAATAGAATGCAAGCCCAAAGCTTGTTACATTCCCAAGCTCCCAAGAGAGAAACGATGGTGGGAACTTTAAAATGGGATTAAAGCAAAATCACAAGTGGGAGTTCAAGGTGAAATCAACCAACACAAATTAAAAATGAATTAATGCAAATTGAGCCAAAATGGTGCATGAACAAGCCACAAGCAACCCAAATTCACAAGACACATCACAATCTGAATCTCGAACTTGGAGAGAAGCCATCACCTCCTCTCAATCATTTAACTTTTAGCTCATAACTCCAAATGGAAAATGTGGGCCCATTTGGAATATCCAAACATCAAGATATTTCCAATGGTATATTGAGGGCTCAATTTGGATCAAATATATTTATTGCCTACAATTTTGTCCCAAATATTTGAAACTCCAAGAATTCCAACTCTCCAAGTGGGAAAACCACTTAAGAGTGATGGTAATATTTCTTCATTTGAATTGCATGACACTTTCCCAACCCACCTTTTTGTTTTCCCTAGCCTTGATCACAAGCCTAAGTTTAGGGTTACACACAAAGGTTTGTCATGGGTGATAAATTTACATAAAACATGGTGTAGAAAAAAAAACCTTGGGCCATAAGTCGGTAAAAGCACATCATGATGAACTTTTTTGGATGCCACGGTGGTAGTTTTTATGAGTGGGTCAAATATTGTTGCATTGTATTCAAATATATTTGAAAAACTTGACAAAAGTGAGATGAAAAATTAAAACCTACATTCTAATCTTTCAAACCCAAAAAGAATTTACCAAAAGGATAAATGTTCAATCGAAGGTGAACTTTACAAAGGATGGTACATCCAATATCACTGTCCAAATGACCCCAAAAAAACTATCATTATGGACTTTTTTTTTCTAGTGGAGTTGGAAACTAAGCCTACAACTTTTTACTACCCCACATTGGAGTACCATAACACTTAAGATGAAAAAATCAAGTAAGAAAAAATCTATAAAGAATTTTGAGATTTAAAATGAAAATTTCAAATTTGTAAATTCATTTCAATATCTACATTGATTTTTTCAAGGCCCATATTTTTAGAGGTTTAAAAAAAAGGTTTAAATTATGGTGGTATGAATTTGGAAATGGGACAAAATGTGAACTTCAACACCATTTAAATGTTTTAAAAAAAAAAAAAAAACTAGATTTGGATTCTAAAAATGGACTTTGAACTACCAATTTTGGTCCAATGTAGTGTGCTTTTACCCAAGTGTTCCAAATAAAAATAGCATGGGGGTAAATAAGAACATAGGACTTGAAATGGTTTGCAAGTCCAAGCAATGTAAAAAATAAGAAGGCATACCCATTGAAGAAACAAATAACCAAGATAAAAACACTTGGGGAAATAGTTTGTTCAAAACATAACATTGATTAAACAAGGGGGGGAAGTTTGGAGGAAATGTGTTAAGTGTCCTTGCATAAAATAAAAACCAAATTAAATGGACAAGTAGAAATTGCACAAAATGATGGGGTTGGGGAAAGTTATATATTGAAAAAAGTGTACAAGAGGACTCAAGTTGATTTGTATGTGACAACTTGAAAGTGGATAGGCACGTGCCAAAGAAAGAAATGGAAATGAAGTGGTTGTTGGAACAACGTAGATATTAAAGAACAAGTCAAGGAAGGGTTGTGAAATTAAAACTACGTCATGTAAGGTAACATGGATGGTGAAATAGAAAACACAAAAATACAAAGAACATTATTTCAATGAATGAAAATGCATGATTTGAACTAGGAAAAGTTATAGAAGCACTGTCAATATTGAAGATGATAAACAAAGCTAACAAGATTTAAGCATGTTCCATAATCCAAATTCATAAAAATTTGCAAGCATAAAATCATTGTCATTGGTCAAGGTAATCTCGAAGTTGTTGAGTTAAGGTGCCTACTTAACAATATTAGAATCGTAAATTGATGTTGTCATTGAAGTCATTAGTGGTTGATTAAATATGTTTCATGTTATGTGGAGTTAAAACAATGGGATTAGACTTGTAAGAGATGAATAAAACCATGGATGCCATTGAAAATTTGCGAATTATGTGGTAAAATGGCTTGCATTGCATTTGAAATTATTGGATGTGATGCAATAAAACAAAGAACGACAAGATGTGAAACTAGTAGTTGAAGAAGAAAGAAGAAAAATAAAGACAAAAGTCTAATTAACACTAAAAACAAGAGATGAAAACATCATCTTTTTAGTTGGAACTATGAAATCTTTTTATTTTCATTTTTATTTTTATGCAAACATGAAGCAAAGAGCTAAAGTAGTTGGGACCCATGCTTGCTTGCAAATGGTTATCAATAAATCACCACTAGACCATTTTAGATGTTGCCTATTAAAACAATAAACCTAATTGTTTTGTCATTGAAAACCATGTGGATATGTTGGGTTGAACCTTGCTTGGGCATGTTTGGCAACTACATTGCCCCCATTATTACAATTAGAGGATGTCCAAAACGGACATAATATTGATCTTGGAAGAAAGCCACATCAATCATGTTCAATTACCGAACTAGATATTAATGTTCTTTCTAGTGCATGATAATTGTACATGTAACTCAACATTATCAAGTGGTATATGATATCTTTTTAAAAAATAAATAAACTATGCTTGTGGAATACCAAGGAAAATGGATAATGTTTGATGTAAAGTATACTCAAAAAGTTGGTGAGAGTAAACATGGATGGATCAAAATTTCATAAACATTCATATGTGCATGGAGTACCACTATATTTTTCAATGAAAAGCTAATCCCATTTAGTGGTTTGCATTAGGTATATGCCTTAATCCCCAACCAACTAACAACATGTCTAGATTGTTGCAAGAGCATTTAAGCTATTTATATTTTGAAGATAAATAGGTCCTCACTTAGTTATCCTCATTAATACCTTTTGTTTTTGAAAATTACCCTACACTTCTGAAACCCATAAGAAATACTACATGTGAAAAATGTTGTGTGCCCTTGATTGATTCAACTACTGCTTACCAACAAAATGTTTCATGAATAACATTCTTCAAATTATATCACCCTTATTGTTTTGCACACACTTTGGGTATTGGTTCATCTCACATGTATAGAATCTTGCCTTATTCCTTGAAATGTGTCAACATGGTAAGGAAACCTTTTTAGTCCTCCTCCTTTGTATAATGGTAACCTTATTTTAACAAATGGCCATTCTTCCCTTCAAAGTTTACTAGCATTATAAAACCACAAAGTAAACAATAATAGTGGGTGCATTCACTCTAGTAGTAATCACAAAATGCCCTTAGACAAAGTTTTTATAAGGAGCGAACTATCTACTCAAATTGACGTGGCATAACATCATTGATCATTTGGGGAAAATATTTTTATAATCATGATTTAGAAATTTTGTTTTTTAAAAAAAATGGTTATGACCCAAAAACAAAATGCATTATAATATTATGCGAAGTTATATTTTTAAAAATTCTTATAAATATGTCATAAATAAATATGCATGGAGACTTTTTAGGAATCCTTTAAGAACAAAAACATTGGTTATAGGTACATTATTGTGCTTTTGCATCCCATATTTTTGTTGTCATCATATTTTACTTTGGATTCTAACAACATAATACATAATAAAAAGCCCCATGCAAAAAAAAATACAAGATTATATCAATGCATTAATTTTGAATCATAAAACCTACAAATTTAAACAATGGTTGTTGCCAAGGAGACTCCTAAAAAAACTAATGCACCCAAATATCCTTTCTCTTGCTTTGTTGGCAAATTAGGTTTACTTCTAAATTTATCAAGTATTTGGGTGTTATAACATATGTAGAAAATATTTCTCCTAAATGCAATAGGATAGATAGGTAAATGAACAAACATTTAAATATTTAGAGAAGTTGGTTTCACTAACCATGTAATTTATGAACATTGAGTTCACAGACTTTTGGTAGAGCTTATGCATTTGCAAAATTAACCATTCAATTCAAGTAGGGAATGCAAAATATGGCTTCCCATAATGCCATGATTTTTTCATGTTGAAGTTGCATGTTTTGAACACATTCAACTTCATCCATGATTTGCAATATATACCTTATAAGTAGACACTTTAAGTCCTACACAATGACCTCATCCCCCATCCCCCCCCCAACCAACCTTCATCATTAGCATAATCATATTTGGAATACAAAAATGTTGTTTTGTATTACCATTCACATTTGTATGATAAATGAAAATTTGTCCATAAACCTACAATAAGCACATAGTCATGGGCACGTTAGTGTTCTAAAAATGGTTGACTTTTTAATTTGATTAATACAAATCTCCTCTTAAATTTGCTACTTTAAAATCATGTGAATTTGGTGCCACATGGGGCCAACCATGTGGACATTAAACTACATTTACAACGTGGGTTCTTGTTTACACAATTTCCTTCTTAGGGTTTCATTAAAAGAAAAAGGCCATTTTTTAACCAACTAGTTTTTGACTTCATGTCAGGCTCAACTTGCCTTTGACTGCATATTTATATTTATTTCAACAAATTCCATGTGGCCCACTTCACACCTCAACTTAGTCGACTTTTTGATTAGGTTGGTAAATGTACAATGTTGATCATCACTACCAATTAACCATTGATTTTTATTTTTAATTAATAAATTCATAGTCGAACTATAATGGAGAAATCCACTTTCAAAATTTGTCAAGCTCCATCATGTCAACTATTTCACTATCTTGGTTAGTCTTGTTTATGGATGGATAAATGTTGAAAATTTTGATGGATGAAATAATGTCTATGTTTTATACTATAGTTCAACTTTGATTTGACTTTAGGTTCAACTTAATTGTGACTTTTTTACAACTTTGTTGTGATTAGTTTCCAACTTTGGTAATTTCAGAACCCCTTAATCTTGAAATCAATAATTTTCATTACACTGCACCTTGCCACTAGAAACCCTGTGTTTGTTGGAATTTTTTTTGTTTCATGGTGTTTGGAAATGATAGAACATCAAAAGTGGGAGAACACAAATATCTTCGTCTAAAGTCATTGGGCATGGTATTGGAGTGGTTAAAAAATGCGGAACATTAAGTTGACATGTCCTTGCTTATTGAAACAAATGTTTATTTCCCAGAAATTCTTCCTTGGGATTGTCTTTCAAGGCAAAATTGCTTTGATTCATTGAGTAATAGTGACTCCTCCTTAGAAAGGAATATTGCACCAACATTACTTGGAATGGTTGGTGCATTTAGCATTTCCCCTTGTGCATCCAACACATTTCCATACTCATTTGTGTTAATGTACTCCCCATAGGTGTTTAGGAACACACATTTGCTCCGTGGTTCCTTATGTAATATAACCTTCCACCATGGGTTGGAGCATCATCCGAATAGAAAACTTCTTGGACTTGTGATGAGAAGACAAATGGTTCATTGCCATTCACCAACATATGCCAAAAGTTGGCAATTAAAAATTTGGCCTCATTTCATTTATAAGTTGGATTACCCCATCTATATAATTATGGTTAATAATTAATATTTTTTTATGGTTAACTATTAAAATAATTAACTATTCATGAGTTAAATTATTTATTTAATATTAATTATCAATTAAAAATAATTTAATATATACAAATTAATTTATTAATTTATTTTTTAGATAGTTAATTAAAAATATAATTATTTTTTATTTAATTGGTTGATCACTAGAATTTTTTAAAATTATTTTTAAAAGTAAAAAATAATTTTATTTAAATTTAAATAAATAGAGAATTTTTATTTAAAAAAATAATTTCCAAATAATTAAATACATTATTTTTTAAATAATTAATTTGATTTGTGAATTAATTAATTAAATACTAAGTACTCACACACATGGCATGCACCAAAGGTTTAGGCATGGTCTAGCTAAGTTTAGCCTAGGTGCTTCATGGATTAGCCTTAAGTGTACTTTATGTGTCACATTAGACATGTAATTAACTTTAGATGGTTAGCCCTAATTTAGCCAAGCTTAGGCACCATGTATGTTAAATTAATTAATAAGAATTGACTATTAATTATTCACCTAAATTAGGATCATATTATTAATTATAAAAAATATAAAAATATAATTAGCCTAGCTTAGAACTAATTATAATTTAACAATTGAAAATAATATTAGATTAATGTTTGTATTTGTCCCAATCTTTAAACATATGCCCACATTAGTAATGCTCTACAAGGCCATAAAAAAGACCATAAAGTGAAATGATTGTTTTTTTTATTGGCCAACTAAAATGAAAAAGGAAAGATAGGAAGAAATTCAGTTCAACACCAAATTTGGTGGAAAAACTAGTTTGGGTCCCAATTATTTCACTTTAACAAAAATTTCATTCCCAGTTACACGTTTGACACCACCCTATTGTGTCAAAACTGGCTATTCTCACCACCTAGTCACCACCTGACTTTACAAATAATAACTCTAATATATGTATATACTACATATGTGCAAGAATCATTTCCCTAGTTCTGGAATGCCAGGCCAGTTGCTTGTAAATAGTGAGTTACAAGGAACCAAATTCCAGCAAGAAGTAATGAAGAGCTGACACTGGGATCAGAGTCAGAATCCATTTGCAATGTGGAAATCTAATAGAGGTGGTGCCACAAAACACTTATTCTTCCCCAAGTGTTTTGTGGAGGTCATGTCATTTGATCCCCAGAGATAGATGGAGGTGAAACATTGACAACAAAGTGGTGCTCAGCAATGTGCAGCTTTCCACATGCTCATGGTATGGAGGACTCCTTTCCCTGGCATTATGAGTGCCTGAATGTGCCTGGCTATCAGTTTGAAACCGTGTTGGGTGGGTTCTTTTAAGATTATGAACAACCTCCTGTTTTGGTTCTACAAAATGAATTAGAACAGTTCCAGTGGAACCGACGGTTAATTTCTGGTTAAATTCCAATTAGCCCTCAGTTCTAGTTTTTCGCACTTTTAGTTCCCACACATAAAAATGGAACTGGGAATCTGGTTCTTTCAAAAGTGTAGATTTTGTTTCTGGTTTTGGAAAATGGAATCACACCCAATTTTGATTTGGTTTTTGCTAACTAGTACCTGAACTGAAAGTGACAATCTAACCCTCAAAAGCAAGGAATTGTTCAACACTCGTTCTAATTAGTGTTGGGTGATTATTTGAATCTTGTAAGAATTGTAGTTCCAACTCTTTCAAAATTCACATTTCTAACAACTTGAGGTTTTCAATTTTTAAAATTTTTAGGTTTTTGGAAAACCTATGCAGTTTTCTCTCTATCTTTTTTTTTTCCCCCCTTTTTTTCAAATTTCATTCATTTAGGTTCCTTATAGATTGATTATTTCAAAACCATAAAAAGATGTGATTATATCTAATGGTTCTTTAACCTAAATAACCTCGCCATGTTAGAATTTTTTGTTGGTTCTAAATTCGTTCTTGAATTAGCAAAGAGTTTGACATAGAGTTTTTATATTGCAAACAAATACATGCAAATAAATAAATGAAAGACACATTCACATAATTCATAGCAACTGAACTTGGGAGGAATCATCATTCTTTCTTTTATAATATATATTGTAAATGGTGGTGGGGACTACATTGAAATGACATAAATTCCTAGGACTCCAATGTGAGAATCTTGAAAATTTCAAGTTATGGATTACACTACTTTATCGGCTCATAACTTTCAAACATGAATTTTGATTTGCAAGATTTCACAAGAAAAATTATAGCTCTTGACAAGATATTTGCAAAGTTGTATTTCATGCTTTATCAAAGGTGATTTGACCTTTTTTGTTGAATGTTTTAGTAATTAGGATTTGAAATGTCAATTTGATTCCCAACTTTTCATTTGGCCATAACTTATGGTTTAGATTTCCAAATGGGGAATGTCACCCTATTTTAATTATCTATTATTTAAGACCCTTCCAACATTTAGAAAGACACTTGATTTGAACAAGGCTTTGTCCCCAAAAAATTGTTCAAAAAATCAAAAACATTGCAAGATTCCAACTTTTAACATGGGAACCCATTGGGGAGTGACGCAAAGTTCATTTTCTCACACTTGTGAAAGTATTCTTGAATGCTAGGACACTCTTTTGATTCACCCCTTTTGTAATGCCTTAGCTTTAGTTGTAAGCCCAAGGTTATGTTGCAACAAATAAATAACACATTTGTTCTATTACAAAACCACAATGAGCTCCTAAAGATAGATTGAACCACCAAAAGAAGACAATAAGTTGAGTAAGCAATAGATCCTAAAGGAAAGAAAATGATGATATAATTATTATTACAATGAGTTCATCTTTCCAATACATTTGATCTTGCATCTCAAGTCTCCAAAGTAATACATTAAAAAAATCTCTATTTTAAATAACCAAATGTTAAAACAAAACATAATAGACATCATAGAAATGCAATATTGATTGAACTTTTGTTTCCCTATTTAGGTCAAAGAAAAACATGATTGAACATGTGAATTCACTTGACAAAGGTTATAGTTTAAAACTACCATAATTGTCAATTTCAATCATTGTCATTTGGTTATTTTTATTTTTAAAATTTTACAATCAATCCACCTCCCCCCATTGCCTTAGTTTCCACCAATCTCCTTAATGCTAATACATATGCAAACCTTTCAAGCCATATAGACTCACTTGGAAAAGCCCAACATGAGGTTGTTCCCATTTCAAAGAGAATACCAAATAGAGAATAATAATGGTCCCTTTGTCCTCGTAGAAGAAAAAAGGATATGTAGTTTTGTATTGCAAAGATTAAATAACCTTGTATATGATTGCAAATCATCAAATTGGACATCAACAAGTATTTCCATTCACAAGATCATTGAATTTTATGGGCACCATTCAAGCCATTGGAAAAGACTCTCGTAGTAGCTTTCTCCATGCCTATTACACCCATCATTGCATTAATCATCTCTCTTGCAATAGCTTGGAAAAGCTTTCACACACAAAACTAATGATCCACAAACACTTTCAATTCAACACTTCACTAGGAGATTGTTGTTCTCTCTTTCTACTAGAACATACATGTTGTCACCATTGTGATGATGATGTAACATAAGTGAGTGGGGTCTTTCATTGTGTTTTGTCATCAAGGCCAACATAGACTCAAGTGGAGTTTCTATTTCCCTTCAATGCAAGAACCGGCCACAAAATGTTGCAAACCAAACTGGAGTTCATGCAAATGTGCAAGATTTTTCAGTTGGTGGTTCTCTTGTTTGCACGGTTCTTTCAACCATTCACCGGAGTGGTTCCTACCACGTCAGGTTTTTGAAGCTTTCACCTTAGGCGATTAAGTGAATATATGCCTTGATATCTAACCGCTGGAGGTCTCTTGCAATTTGTATTAACCACTCAACACTAACTATCTACTATGTGACAAATTGGTGCCTTATGGGTTTAGGATGAAGGAAGTTGTAGCATTACTTCTTATATATATATATATATATATTTAGAGAGTAAGCCTATGATACTTATGATGATTTTCAACATGTCAACTTCATATTTTCACAAAAATTAATTTCACTATTTTGAGGATTATTTAAGAACAAAGCTGACCTTACGTAAGGTAGTAGCAAGTGATGATCTTGGAGAGTAGTACCTAGTGGCCTCATCAGGTCCACCTGATGTCTGCTGTTGAATCTAGGGCAATTTATTTTGTTGCCTAAGGTCCACTAAACTTCTTTTCCCCTTGTGATATGTGCTAGGTACTCACTGGTGTTGGCCAGTTGCTGAGTTTTGACCCGGTTAGCAAGCTATTTGTTAATAACCTATCAGTCGGTTCTTGATTTTTTAAAACTGGTTAGATTGATAGCCTACCTGGATGCCTCGATACCTGGTATTATCATCCACGCAGGTTATCAATCTTTAAATACTAGTTAAACAACAGAATAAATATGATTTTAATTTAATTTTTAAAAACCCTATAACTGATGTATAACCAGTGGTTATTAATTGATTATTTGATAACCTACCCTTATGCATAATCATCAGTTATTACCCTTTTTTTTTTATAACTTACTTGGCACCCAATTTCGTTTTTGATATTGAAATTGATAACCTGTGTGGTTTCAAAAAAATTCAATAAATAACCTACCCATGGGCTTGACCCAATGGAAAGCAAGAGGAGAACATTGCCATGAACCTAAACATACATAGATCTTGATGTTCAGCAAGTGAAGGGTTCTTACACAAACTCCTTAAGAATGAGAGGGATAGCATGGAATGAGGGGCTGCCCTTCCCCTTTGTCAAACATTGGCCTAATTTGGAAGGAAGAAGGAACCTACTAGGAGGCCCTTACCAATTTGCAAGGTACCTCCCGGTGTGCTTGAAAGTTGTGCCAACGGAAGTAGTACCTCCAAATAGATAGGAAAAATTAGGTCGATCTTTTTAGTTGCCTACCATCAATTTTCTTCTTAACACCAATGTTATTAAACTTGCACATTATGAAACTTCTAACTTAAGTTCATTTGTTGATTTTTTAAAATAGAAGTTTAATAATGTGCAAGTTCAAAGATATGTATAAAAGGGAGCAACCTTGTTGATCCTTCAGTGTTTCCATTCCAGAAGTCTATATAACCCACCCATCTTCCTTGTGGGTTGAACATATCTCCAAGGTCCATTTTCATGTGCAAAAGTTGCAAAGAAGACTTGCTTTTTGTATGCCTATATCAGACTCTCTACCCACCATAAGAAATAGAGATTATTGTTATTTTTTAATTTGGCAAATGTTCAGGTTTGGTTCTTTAGTGTAGAAGTAGGTGGAACCTATATGTGCTGGAGAAAGTTTTGCATTACTCCTCCTCAATGGCATAAAAAATGTCAAATTTACACTGAATGATTTCACTTTTTTCCCATTTTGTCTCCATTCTACATAGTGACAACGTGCAAGAACCTATGGTCTAAATATAGTGATTTCAACTTTTTTTGTTCCCCTTGAAATATGGTGACTTTGGGGGAATTTTTCCCAAAATAATTCTTTGTACAAGTCATAGTCCCCCCCTTTTTTGGTTGCCAATTGGAGAAACTTCACCACCACATATCAACACCCATATGACCTATATGAAAATATGAAAATTTATTGATTTTTGGTGATGACTGCAATATCTTCTTCAACACAGATTCGAGTTGAATGTTTTCTTCAATAAATGAAATACTACTCCCAAGACCAAAAAAAATATGACATTGAAATTATGTTTTGGGAGTTTAGTTGAATGAATGTTGGTTTTTGAAAGAAAAAAATATCAAGAAGTGCACATAATGTTTCAATAAGTCATCAAATCCAAATTGTAATATTTGCAACAAATTTGATTTGTGCTCTTGAACAACATCCTTTGCTTGTAAATCAATCATGGGATACTATTACACTCATACAATATGTGCCTATACAACTTTGTATCTAAGACAAACAACATACACCAAGATTGTGATCATGAACATCATACATGAAGTCAAAAGACCCCGACAAAATGTTAGTCTATAATCACATAGACCAACCATTTTTTCATCAAAATTTGAAATAATATTAACATGAGTGTGATTGCAAAATAGACGGGAAAAGGAAAACACAATCGAGGGCATCATGTGGAAAATAAACATGTATTCAATGTGGCAGATTGAAAAAATTAGAATATGGCCATGTTCATCAGATGGCCATATAAGATCAACCAAGTTGCTTAAGGACACTACCCTTGTTGCTTAAGGATCACTACCGTCGTGTCGGTCACCAAATATGATTTGCACCATGGGTCCTTACTTTGAAGACTATCAAATAGAGCTAGCTACAAGCAAATATTAAATCCAACATGTTGAAATAGCTAACCGAGTTTTTTTTCATTGCCCTCCCTTGCTCTAGGAATGGATTATAAAAACTTGAGTTGAGATCCCAGGCCCCTGATCCCACCATTACCATAGTGCATCATGGCATCCCTCCATGCATGCATGCCTAAATTGCAAGTCTATCTGGCTCCGGTTCTCAAGCCAGTTATTAACTATAAAGTTTTCAGTTTCAAGGTATGCATTAACTGGACATGGTTAGGACCTTTACTTACTTACTTACAATTTAGCGTCATTAAGTGGGCCAAACAGCGCCCGGGCTAGAACGCAATTGACGTTAAGTCTGATGAAGCAATTCAGATCTAACTGTCTGACATTGCACTAATAATTTAGCAAGGATGCCTTGTTGTTGACAACTTAGCAATTCAGCCAAAGGTGTGATGGCAGTTAGTGGCAATGAACCTCTAAACCTCTCTCGAACACTTTGATAAGCAGGGCAAACTAACAAGAAGTGGTCCTCATCCTCAACCACACCCAAGTTGCATAATTTGCAGTAATGCTGCTGCACCGGCACCTTCACTAGCTTGAGTTGCCTTCCTAGCTTAATCTGCAGCTTGTGATTCGCACAACAAAAATGTGCCAAGCTTATCTTAAGATGTGCATTGTCTACCCTGAAGAGGTATTCTTTGTACCCATACTGCGCTGAGCTATTCAACCCCAGATAGGCTCTCACCCTGCTGGAGTCAGCTACAACCACTTGATGGTGTACAATGTATTGCCTTTTAGCCAATTGCTTGAGGCGAGCACATGGTGGCAGCTGATCGCTATCGATGCACAAATTGTATGTCGATAGTCGTTCATCTACTTGTGCTAGCCAGCAAGCAGGCAATCGACTCTTTCTACCCACAGCACTCTGGTTCTTGAGTAAGACTTTTCGCCTGGCTACAAGCAACTGCAGCTGTACATCATAAGCTAGCCTGAGCATGCAATCTGAGTCTACTTCAGAACTGACACGTGAGAGAAAGAGCATGGTCTGTTACCACCAAAACATTTTTAGGGGAAACCTGCCAAACTCTGCCAACACGACGTAACTGGATGTTGTGGTGCTGACCCCCAGCGACAACTTCAGAAAAGCCCGATGAACCACCTCTAACTGTTCGTGTGCCATGTGGTCTAACTATACTTCACACCCATAGCTAAGCACTAGTTTGACTAGTGCATCAAACAATTGGCATTATAATGTTGGGTCAAAGATGTGCAACTCTGCGCATCTGCGCCGCAATGCAAAAATTGCCTTTTTCTCTGACATTGCTAACCGATGTATTGTCGCTTGCATACCTGTTGTGATGTGCAGCTCAACACCTAGATACTTGAAAAAGTTTAGTTGTTTTATAACTTTGCCCTCATACTGAAAAGCCTGACACACAGACTTGCGTGCTTCAAACACAACAACCTTGGTTTTCTTAACATTCACAGTCAACTGACGCTCACAGCAAAAAGCTTGCAAGACATCCAATTGCTTCTGCAATCCAGTAGGAGTGTGTGACATGAGAGCTAAGTCGTCTGCATACAAAAGCAAACGAACAGCTAACTGTCCCAACATTGGTGGTGTGTCACCCTCCAAAGCATTCAACCGTTTCTTTAGGCCATCTATGAAGAGGCCAAATAGGAGCGGGCTGAGGAGGCATCCTTGCTTCACTCCGATGCGGTAAAGGAAAGTGGGCGTGAGCCCCTCCTCAGGATGGTGTAAGCAGGCCTAGTCTTGACGGTACATGGAGCGCAAGCACTCCAGTATCTGCCCATTGAAGCCAAGTCCCTCCAGCACCTACCACAACGTCCTTTGGTACTATATCAAAGGTTTTTTTGAAGTCCACAAAACAAGTGTATAACTTTTTTTTTCTGAAATCTGGCTTGTTCGGTCAAAGTGCGAAGAATAAACAAGTTATTTGTTGTCTTAAAGTCCTTTCTGAAACCAATTTGTCCCTTTGCGTGTAAATCATTGGTCTCCACCCATTGACTGATGCGGGACTCAAGAATCATTGCAAACACTTTGGCTAAGAATGGTCCTATTGCGATCCCCCTGTAATTATCAAACTGACTACAGTTCCCCCCTTTGTACAGTGCATGTATGATCCCAACAGAGAGTGATTCACAATAGCCCTCGCGTAGAATTTTGTTAAAAGCAATCAATAGTGGTTGTTGCAGGGCAGTAGTTGCATCCAAAAGGAACTTTGGTTTGATGCCATCAATGCTTGCAACTTTGTGTCGTTTTAGCTTTTTGAACGTTTGCTGTACTTCAACTAGTGTGATGTCAACATTCAACTGTTTGCAATCAATACCATTGGGTGGAAAGGAGACCACCTGGGCTTGAATAGCGGCACCTATCATAGCTCTCGTTGTGGCTGGTGCCACCGGAGGCTGGAGCAGTTGCTAGAAGCCATACCTGAGCGCTTTGTTGGTGATGCCATTGACACCCTCAATGCACTTGCGGTACCGCTTCCAAAATGCTACAGGATCTGCCTTCGCTAAACCACATAGTTGTTTAGCCTTGAGCACATCATAAACATGTTTTTTCCTTTTGTATAACTGTTTCATTTGCTTAAGTCTGACCTGCCTATCTGGGTGCGCATGTGACAATTTAGCAAATTGGCTTTTGGTCTAGCAACATTCTGTGTTAAACCAGGGTTTGTGGCTGTGCTTTATTGCTTTTCCTAAGGCCACTTGTCTATTTCCAAACACTTCTTCTGCAGATTGTATGATGCATTGTTGTAACAAATTAACTGTTGTTTGTACGTCAAATGCATCAAGTACATCTGGGCTTGCCCAGACACTAATGTTATGCTGTACACTCCTGTTAAACTCGGCTACTTTGGTAGTGTGTGAGGTGACTTTCCGTCCCTTTACTCCCGGTTCTACGAGGTGATTATGCATGAAAGCACAAATGCTACTAATGAAGGAAAAATACAAGTGTAATTCTAGAAGTTAGATTACGTTTGTAGTTGAAATTAAGTAGCCCACCTTTTATGCATCATTTATGATTAGAACTGATGGATATATATTTCCAAGTTCACCCACTACACATCCTAGGACTTCATGTCAAATTGTCATTTAATTAAACTAATGCTTAAGGATTCAAGACCATGTCCAACATAGCTGCAGACCACTAGTTACTTGAAATATTATTCCTCACACATATGTCATTCAAATCCGGCTTGCCATAGCTTTTTAGAAAGTTAATAACAAGGTGCATCTTGCTACCAAATCCTAGGCTCTACAGTTAAACCAGCAAGAAGTTATGCTACAAAACCCGAGAGGGTTTTACAAAGGTGATAATTCAACTTGCTGCAGACCGTCAGTCACTTAAAACATCATTTCTAACACATACATTGTTCAAATCCTGATTGCCTTAGTTCATTGGAAAGATAACTACAAGGCGCACTAACCTACCAAATCTTAAGATCTGCAGCCACACCAGTAAGGAGTTATACTACCAAACCCGAAAGGTTTTTTATGAAGACAGTCGGTTCAACTTGACTGCAGACCCTCAGTCACTAAAAACTTCATTTCTAACACATACCTTATTCAAATCTGGCTTGCCTTAGCTCATTAGAAAACTAACTACAAGATGCAACTTGCTATTAAATTTCAAGATCTGCAGCTAAACTAATGAGAAGTTATGCTATGAAACCCGAGAGGGTTTGTGAGACTTTTCTCAAGTTTCAACCTTCCAACACTATCACTACCCACCTTCATCCCTTTAACACTATTACAAGATTTTAATTCTACTTTCCTTCCTTCTTCCCCCTACTAAGACTAATCATTATTTGCCTCTTCAAGAAACTTGTGGAAAACAAGTATTCAAGATTGCGTGAAAATTCCTCCGAGGTAAGAGAGCCCCCAATGATCCGAGTCCGCCTTTTAAAGAGAAGGAAAAGGGAGATGAAGGTGGATCCAAAGCTTGGTGGCCAATGGAAGGTTCCATGCTTGGTGGCCAATGGAAGGTTCCAAGCTTGGTGGCCAATGGAAGGTTCCATGCTTGGTGGCCAATGGAATGTTCCAAGTTTGGTGGCCAATGGAATGTTCCAAGCTTGGTGGCCATTGGAAGGTGAAGGAAAAACACCTTTTCACCTCTTCCATTTCCCCTAACATCTTTATTTACACCCTCAATTTTTTTCCTTTGACCTCACGGTTTTACTTTACCATGGTCTTAAACTATTACTCGCGCCTTTCTTTCCTTTTCTTTGATCTATAAATTACGATTGCGCACCTCAATGTAACAAGTCCTTCACACCTTCATTGTCAATTTGATTTCGATTGAAAATCTGACCTTTTTTCCTTTGCTTGAAATTATGGCGTTGCGCATGGTCACATCTTACGGGCCACAAGACGCACAAGCGAATGAAGAACTGCCTTCGGAGTCGTCTCTAGATCTTACCCTAACACATCATCCTCGTGATGAAGAACCCGGACCTCGAGAAGTGCGTGCTCGTCTTGAAATCAAACCTCCTCGAGCCTGGTACTATCGTATTTCTCCGAACTCTCGCACCCTGGTGATCTTGCTGCAAGTTGACCCCGCTTCTGGTGACGAACCTGAGACCATTTGTGAAGGTTGTTACGAAACTGAAGATACTTCTATCTTCACATGGTCTTCAGTTCTCGGCGTTAGTCACTATCGTTGGTTGCGCGGTTCGATTCGTCGATTACCTCCCAATAGCAAGGCGGACTACCTAGTTCGCACCATCCGGCGCATCCTAGATTTCCTGCAGTTGTGAACCGTCACTAAGGCATAACTCAGGATTTTACATGTACTTGCAGCTCCTTGCTAAGCTTATCCCTATTATAAATGAATGTTTCAATTATCATCAGACTCCTATCGCCATTGGCACATTATCATATTATCTATTTAATTGTTGAATTACCTTGAATTAACCTTATGTTCAACGGCTTGAAGATTATTCTACCTCTATCAAATCATTCATCAACATCCCTTCAATTGCTTTAAAATTTTTTAACATCCTTACTACTTCCTAAATACCATAACAAGACTAATGTTGTGTTGAACACCGTAAATTTTGGTCTCTACTTCTACCCCCAACCTTCTAGAGATTTCTCACCCCTAATTACGCAACAGAGTTCTTAAAACTATGGTTATTAGCCTTTGCTGAAGAAAAAAACTAATCCAACTCCTTATTCACCAATGACGCATGTCAGAAAAAAAAATAACCCCCCTTCGCACCATGCACATTCATCACCCCCTATGAAGTCGCTAAAAGCCCTTAATAACCTTACGCTACTCAAATAACCCTGATGTAACTTTTAAAAATTAAGACTACCGCACATGGTTGTGTCGGTATGGCTCACATAGTGTCATATTTGAAATGTGGTAGGTGTTTGATTGCCTTTTGCTGAACAGGAAGGGGTTACCACTGTTGTGTGATTGTAAGTACCAATGGTCTATGATCAGAGTGCGCATCTTTGTGACCTGAATACTTTTCATCTCTAAGCGTTGGACACCCTCTAATTGGTCAGTTGTCATAAGAAAATAGTCCATAGTGCTAAAACCTTTATTTGATAGGCATGTGTACTCCCCTGATATGTCTCCTAGTGTGCGGCCATTGAGGATGAACAGCCCAGTAGTTCTATAGAGATCTAGAAACTCACGATGTCAGCCAGCTATGACGATGTCACGGTTCTGGCACTCTAGCATATCGTTGGGCAAGGTGTCCTCAATGGCCTGTGGCACCAGCAGCACATCTGTTAGTTGACTGCAATCAATGAAGTCAAAGTTTGTGCCTGTCCTTGCATTGAAATCCCCAGTAATAAACACATCGCCTAAGCTCATGGCTTCTCCAACCTCTTGGCATATGTGTTCAAATAGGCTATTGTCCGCATATGGCGAGCCTTGTGGAGCAACATATACTATGCACAGGAACAAAGGCCTTTGGAAAACATTGCCCAAGCGCAGCCAAATCCTAGTCCCATCCCTTATAATCTTCCAAACAACAGTACTATTTACCCATGTTTTTTTGATTAATACTGCAATGCCTCCACTGTGCTTTCGAACGACACCCTGTGGAGTCATAGGCCTGGCAACATCAAAATAGCAAAACCCTGGTAAGACCGGGAATGTATCACCCGGGAAGTGATGTGTTTCTATCAAAGCAACAATGTTAACATGTTGAAATAGGTCAAGCAAATGTTCATGTGTTTTTAGTTTTGTGATAGTGGCCCCATGGATGTTCCATAGGCACACGCGCAAGTCTTTCTGGCCCCCGCCCCCCTATGCAGTAGGAGAATTTACAACTTTGTGGTTGATGTAGAGATCGGCCCCATGCCAATAGACCTGTTGGCCAGCCTCTTTGGCCTCCTTGAAGGTGACCCAAGCAGCTCGTTTTTGGGCCTGCTGAGTGGGAATCAGGTCCTTGTCGAGCCCAAGCTGAGTGCCCTGCAAGCCTTTGCGAGCGCGCAACACCATGAGCTTATCGTGTACCGATGGCAGCGTGATGATGATTGTCGGTGCCTTGTCTGGCCTTATCCAGTCGCCTCGACGGCATCTGCCGGTGCACCTTCTGCACCTGCACACGGTCAGCAACCTTCAACCTGTCGAGCAACTTCGTCTGCACCAATTCCATAAGTTGTTTTGAGGTTTCCCCCTTGCTCATGATCAACCCGGTGACCTGGATGTTTGCCTCCCTGGCCTTGACCAGGTCAGCATCCGTTGCCCGGTCCACCTTGTTGGCAACCTTGTCAACCTTCCTGCCCATGACCTCCTTCCACTTCTCCCCACTGTCCTGCATGGTATCAAAGCTCTTAGCCATCTCATCTACTTTATTTTGCAACGTTTCGACTTGGCCAGTGACGGTCACAATCTTAGCTTCCATTGATGGAGCCAGAATGTTTTTTGCAACCTACTCCATAGTGACCTCAATAGCATTGTGCACATCCTGTTTCATCACCACATCAGCCCTAGGGACCATGAGATGGTTGACGATGGCTGCTACAACGGTTGCCTTGCCGGTCTTGGCAGGCTTGAGGTTGTAGCGTGTATAAAGCGCCTGGAGTTTAGCCGCCTGCATCTCCATGATCGTCAGCGAGTCCTTGTTCCATTCCCATGCTTTAGCGTAAAAAACCATGGCATTCGTCATTAACCAAAACCCTAAACCCTAACATCCAATGGAAGGCTGTTGGGAACTCACAAGGTAAGGTTGGTCATGTAGTTTTTTTGATGTGCAGAATCTTCATGATAATCTTGAAATTCTCCAAAACTTGTTGTTGCACACTACTCTACAACTCTACTGCTCTGCTTTGCTCTCTCTTGTAAGCTTTTTCACTCAAAGATCTTTAAAGAATTGTTCAGTGTAGTTGTTGTTGCAAAGCCGTCTTCTTCTTCCAAATGACCAAGCAAGCTCTCTTACAAGCTCCAGATACAACTCTCTTCTTCTTCTTCTTCACAATTCGAATAGGAATAAGAAGAAGATGAAGAACCTTACTTGGCAACAACAAGCGAAAGTCTCCGGCTACTGTGCAAGGAAATGAATCTCAAAGCTCCGGTTCGTGTCTGCTTTCTCTTATTGTCAAGATTATTGTTTTCAAGGCAAAGGCAAAGGCGGTAGTAACAGAAGTGGCAACAGTAGTAGCAGTAACAGCAATAGCACCTCCTTACAAGAGATTTCCTGCCACACCACCACCACCAAAAAAATTACCAGAACTAGATGATCATGTTACAGTCTCCATGATAGTTGAAGTATTTATTGCAAAAACAAGAAACACAAGCATGCCACCACCAACCTAGCCAAAGAACACTACTAGTGATCGGGTTCATCGTAGTGTGAAACATTGATGTTTTAAAAGAAACACAAAGAGGGGCTCCCTGATGAGATGACTTTGAAAGCTTTCATCTTTCATCTTGAGAATTGTTAAATGTATCCAAAGGAATTGAGGCCATGTTGCAACCGACTTGGGAATTTTTTTGAAGCATTGAAAACTGGGAGACTTGAAATGTGAAGAACCAGATCCAGACCCAAGGTTCTCTCAAAATTTCCAAAAATCCTTGAACTGAAGCCAAAGGTTATTTCATATGGAACAAACTTGTTGGAACTGGGACCAGAGGTAGAGGTTCTATTGAAAGCTAAGAACCAGATAAGTTTAGTTTAAACTAGTGTTGTGCAATTATCTGTTTTTTTTTTGTTTTTTTCTAGAGAACCTTTTGTTAAGTTTAATGTTCATCTTTCAATAAATGGACGTTCTTTAATAATAAGGTTTATGTTTTTGACTAGGGAGCGGTCCAGTAGTGGTTAGGGTTTAGGGTTTAGGGTTAGGGCTTTGCTTGTGAAAAACCACAAAAATTGTTGATTACAATTACAACCAAATACACATTGCATTTGTTTCAATTTTAAAACCATGAAGTCTATTGATGTGAAGTTTTCACTCTCAATAATACATATTTTTATTCTTTGCTCACATGTGAAATTTTCACTACCAACCAATACATATGCCTATTGATGTGAAGGTTTCACTCTCAATAATACATAATCTTATTCTTTGCTCACATGTGAAATTTTCACTACCAACCAATACATATGCCTATTGATGTGAAGGTTTCACTCTCAATAATACATATTCTTATTTTTTACTCATATGTGAAATTTTCACTACCAACCAATACATATGCCTATTCCTTATTCAAATATCTAACATCTTTCCTTAGATTTGGGCTTTTGGGCACATTTCACCTTGCAAAACTTGGAAAAAAATTAGAACTTTCATCCCAACCCAAATTGAATTCTAACTTATGACCATAGCTACCATGTTACATGCCTTTGCTTGATTATAAGTTGATGTAAATGTTAGAAAAGGTGTTCGAATTTTTATGGCATGTGTCATTATTCTCAACTTGAACTCTTACAAGTTTGAATTGAAATCTCACAAATTAGTGGGTGTTGTAAAGTTTTAATTTTAAGCACATCAACTTTCATGGCAATGCATAAGTTGAATTCAAAATAAAGTGCATCTAACAACAACCAATAGCCTTAAAAAAGTTTCACAACAAAGAAAAATATACATGTAATGACTTTAGCAACATTCCAAGTCTAGACTGTTGGCATTCTAGAAGATAAATGTGTAGCTTGTTGTTATCCATAACAAATGGAAACAACATTTTGGTACTCCAATGTTTCTTGGAAAAGGATGACACAAAAAGCAAACCACATCTTTATTGGGGTTTTCAACATCTTAACATGCAACATTGTAACCATACAAGATTGCTTCCACTCCTACCTCCCCATCTTAGATTTTTTGGTCCATATAATGATTTTTTGCAAGGATGATTGAGTGTCTTTCAAGTTAACCTCTAAAAACCAACACAAACATTAATATCAATAGTAGCACATTGGGTTGCCTTTCACATGCCATGCCCAAAACTTGACCCTACAAACATGCATGTTAATTGAAGGGCATAACAAAACACTATTTAAATCATTGTAATAATCAAAATGTTTAAACCCTTCATCTTTGATGTATGTAATTTTGTTTGTCAAATGAACCAAATTAGTCTAACAAGATTTTTATTTGTCTTAAAGTGGTTGCACTTGTTGTGTTAAGCACTTCAAAAATCTCAATAGTCACATGGGTGGGCACCCATGAACTATTGATGAAGTGATAACCATAGCAAAGATATCATAACCAACACAAAACATCCACAAGTGAAATGAATAAATACAAGTTATGCAAGATGCAAGGGTAGGGATGATATAATTCTCATTGTCTTTACCACCATATTTGGGACCATTTATTCACCATTTAGTGCCCGGATGGAAATTACACCTTCTTACATTGTTGCAAAACTAATTGCTTCAACCATGGATTTTCAATAGAAAAAGGAGGTTGATAACTCTTTACAACATATAATAGCATATATTTTTTAAATACATGTTGTGCATTATCTAATTTGTTGTAGGGACAATAGCTACCAGAAAAGTTTGTGTTTTGAAAAAAGGCAATAATTTTCCTTTTTTTGGTAAGTTCCTTCTTACTTTTGGAATCTCCAACCCTCGGGCCAACAAGAATAATTCCCATTTATTGTATATATTTAAATGGTCATGAAAAATGTGTTTTTTAAAAGCATTAATGTCATGGTTTCTATTTGTAGCTCACAAATCCTTTATGTTTCCCCCCAACCTCATGTTCCAATTCATGAATTGGGTGACACACAACACACCACATCATTTGTGGGTTACAAACATTTTTTTGCTCCATCATTCATCACAAAAAATGCCTAATACCCTGATGATTGATGGATAGGAGACTACAAATTTCAATTGGCTAGGAGCTTTGGTGTATAGATCCCCCAAACTAAATCTACCTCAACATTGGAACCTTCATATGATCCCAATTCAACTTCAATTTGAGATGAAAAGTTGGTGTCATTTCTTCATCACAACTATTGTTGAAAGTATTTTGCCACTTGTGGATGCCATTATAAGAATCTATTTATGGGTTTTGTTCTTCAATTACTACCATAATTACAAGAGAAAAACAAAAACTTAATATTATAGGTTGTAGTTACAAAGATCGTTCTAATAAAAACTATAAAGTTCAACACCTTAAGAAGTATTAAAAGGAAATCAAAATCACAATAATGTTTAAAGATGAACACCATGATGATGATGATGATGATGATTACAATTTGCAACAACTTCACCAATTTTACCACAATGGTGACATGAACACTTGCAATGATAAAATAAAACTTAATGATTACCACAAAGATCACTAAGATGGTGAATTTGAAGCTATATAAATGCAACAAAAAATATCCCCCAAAAATGGTAAAATATAGAAATTTACCTACCATGTGATTAATGGTGGTGCAACACCATGGTAGAAACTTGTTACACTTGGATGAAGAGAAAGATTGTGATTGTCGACTAAATTAATGACCACCACCAAGATTAGCACCATGCCAAAAATGAATGTGTGCAATGACAATGACTTGGGGAGATCCCTAAGTTTAAACCTAACATGTTATAAAAGTTTTGGGAGTCTCGAAGATGAAAATAGTTGAAATCTCTATCATGGGGTGTGGGTTCCAATATAAAGTATAAAATAACAAGTTTATTTATGAGGCAAGCTATAGTATGAACCTAGAGGTTAAACCTGGAGCCTAAAGTTGACACTTGAAATGGTAAAATGTTTTTTCCCTTATACACATGCAAGTAAAACCCAAGAATTTAACCACAAAATGAATGTTATACATGTAAACCTAAAAGTAAACATGGGGATGAATGTAAGTACTCATTTTCATTATGGATGAATGGTTTTTTTCATTCATCTAATGTAAGGATGAAAAAATAAATTGAATTTACATGTTTTTAATATATAGAACTTCCATCAAAATTATGGATGAAAGTTTCATTTTATCATTAAGTTTTTATAAATGAAAAAAAACTTAATTTTAATTAATTAAAGTTTGATGAAACACAATTTAAATCCATATGCTATAACATGTGTTGAATAATATCATGTAAATTCCATTATAAATGCATTTAATGGTTATAGTTTCAAATGCCATTACTTTCAATATGTCTTAACTATATTACTATTATCATGATAACATCCACCCCATAGTTGTTGTTTATTATATATATATATATATATATATTTGAACAAGTTGAACCAATGTCATTGATGATGATTGGTTTTTTTTCCCTCTCCAAAGGTGCCACAACTTTCATCAAATCTAATTAATGTTATTGATAACAATGTGATTGAATGTTTTAAATATCTTTAAACTACCTATTGTCATTAATGACAACTGGTTTTTAAAATAAACTAAAATTCAATTTCAAACACCTTAATTAGTTTTCTTCAAACAACCTACTATCATAGATGACAATGGGGTTGTTGTTAATAATTATTTATTTTTAAAGCGCCCTAATATTTCACAAAGTACATATATTATGTTGTTGACAACAATTGGGGGGGGGGGGCAATTTTTTTTAATTGTTTAACATTGTTGATGAAAATGAATTTTTAAGAATTAAAAAAAATTATTTTGGTCCCATCATCATATTTTCCACTATAGTTACATTATCGATCATTATTAAATGATATTTAAGTTTGAAATATTAACACTTAAAAAAATGAAGATGGATATAAATTAAATAAAATATATTTATCTTCCAATCATGGATGAATTTCATCCAATGATTTATTTGTGTAATCCAACTCATAAATGAAATTCATCCATATGAAAGCATTCATCTATGGACACATTCATCCATGTAGGTGGATTAAAATTACATGAAGCTACAAGTTACAAGCTTAAAACTCCAAGCTCAAGCTTTACATTCATTCACAAGACATCTTTATTTATTTACATGTAATAGGATTGGAATTGAATAATGATAATAGCCCATCGTGCTTGTTGTCACTACATACATTCAAAACATAACAAAAGAGTCTCGGTTTGAGTCAGGTCTTGATGGAAAACAACATGATAAAAGGAATAGGCATGAATAAATGAATTTAACTTTAGCTAAATTTTCCTCCCAAGGATATCTAGTTTGTTGCATGCATTACATCACTAAAAGCTCCTGTTTAATAACCTTTTGATTTGCAAGTGTAAGGGGCTTGGAAGAAATATTTATTAAACCATTATATTGTGGGTTAATCAAGATGTGAAGTGAGACTAAAGACATATAATAGTCCATAAAGTTTTGATGATCATCATTTTATGAACAAAACAAGAGATTTGAAATAACAACCTTGGATATTCACTTTTATTTGATTTTTTTGGAGTGAAAAGTTGGTGGTAGTCCCCAAATTTGAAACTTCTAGTAATTTGAAAAACCCAACCAAATTTTTTTTTGTACAAGCATTTAGTGTGTTGCAATAGGTTTACAACACAAGTTCAAATGTTAAAAGAAGAACAACATCAACTACAAAGAATGACATTGATGTTTTCTATAGGTACATAAAGTGTGCATCTCCTTTGTGGACAATTACAACCCAATTCATTCAAAGTGAAGTGCCACATCAAGGATGAAAAGGATAGACAAGGAGACATGGAAGCTTGCATGATGGTCAATGCCAGATTCACACTGATTTTGGTAGCTAATGGCTATCATGTGATAGTGGAGACAACTCAACCATGAACACCTAATTATAATCTATAGTTACCTTTCAAATGTCCACAAAACAATCATACAACTTGTTAGCAAAAACCCTACCTATATCCCTTTTTAAAAATGAAAATGCAAAAAAACTAAAAGAAATTATGACAAAGTATAAAACTTACTTGTAGCAATGATCATTGATTGCTAATGGTGGTTTTGCAAGCTACCAATAATTACAACGATGAAGAGCATTGGGACTATTGATTATTTATGACCACTACCATCATGGCAAAAACAAATGCAACGATGATGATGATGACCACTAAAGGCATAAAAAACAAGGTGCATTAGTGATCTATTGGAGAAAGTTGCAATGGTGACACATTGGAGAAAGTGGTGATGATAACATGTTGGAGAAAGCACCAATGGTGACACACTACAACTAAAGATAAATCAAGGGTAGCAAGGCACCCTAAGCCCCACTAAAGGTGAAAAAACAAGGCACACTAACAATCTATTGGAAAAAATCACAATGGCAACATGCTCAAAAAAATAGTGATGGTGATGTGTTGGAACAAACAATGATGGTGACTCGTTATAACTAGGCACCTTAAGCCTTGAGCATTAATCCTAACACCATAAGCTATAACCTTAACCAAAAATACCCAAAACTTTGATCGAAAAAAAAATCTTATTGGGCCAAGGTTTATAGACATTTACAGAATGTTAGAATCCGGATTGTCATCTAGATCCTACAATGGGGTGGGTATGAGGTTAGGTTATATAAATGGTATCAAAATCAAGGTTTGGGTTAAAGTAGGGCATGCATACCCATAATTGGAATTGGTGGGTAGTACCCAAATTTTTAGATACCCACCCAAGATTGGTTTAAATTGAATCACTTCCATGCACACCTTCCCATCATTAATATTTAGAGCATCCCAAAGGGGGGATGTCATGCCATTTCATGTGAAAGACTTGTGCAAGGTGGGTTTCAATTTGGGACCACTATGATGGGGCACTATGGCAGCATGGGAGGCTTCAACCATAAAGGTGGGCTAGGGTTCAAATCTAGGGAGTTCACCATGAAGATTGGGTAGTGGGCTATTGGGTTTGAAATAGAAGGGCAAGCATGGTTTATTTCAAAATCAACATAAGGTTAATTCTTCAAGATGATTTCGGATTGTTTTAAGGTGACAATTGGTGTCACCTATTAAAACCCTTTGGGTGTGATTGGGGTGATTCTCAAAATCACCCCATTTTTTTTCCCTTTAAGACAACATAAGTGTTGTCCTAGGGATAACTTAATGTTGTCTCGAGGCATCCAAGTGCGTTGCCCTTTGGGAACGAAAAAATGCCTTAGGCATGTTTTGGGTGGATTCCAAGTGAGTTTGGGGATATTCACATTAAATTAAATCCTAGCCATGTAACAAGTTTCGGTTGTTAACAAATCAAATCTTAGGGTGGTCGAAAAGGTTGTTGTTAACCCTATGTGTGTGGCATGTGTAGATAATGAGGAATTAAGGACAAGAAGGCATGCAAAGAGCTCTACAAGCGCAAAGGCAAGAAGGAAAAACAAAAAATGGTACTTCATTTGTTATTAAAGCAAAAAAATAGATTTGTCACCAAAATGATGGAACCCATTGTGGAACCAAAGAAATCACAAAAGTGAAAAACAAAGGTTGATATCCAAGCCAACAAGGTGGCAAACTTTGTAGCTGCAACAAATGGATCCAACAAAGTAGAAGTCATCATTGTGATTGGTGATGATGAATGTAGACTAAAGGAAAAAATAAAATAATACCTTCCAAAGTTAAGTGTGAGTGTGGAAAAAGTCCATTAGGCCAAAAGTAAGTTCAAGCTATTGGAGACTTAAGACTTCTTGAACTCAAATAATGATGAAAACTAAAATAACTTCATAAATGGTTGGGACATTATGATGCCTAAGAAGGTTTGTTTAAAAAAGAAGACAAGAAAGGAAAGGAAACCTAAACATGAAATCATTTACCTCCAAGTGGAATAAAGGGCCCAAAGTAGGAAAATAACACCAAGGGGTGTAACATGAAGGAGGTATTAAGTCATCAGTACAATGGATGGCCCAAATAGACATGAAAGATGTTTAAGGTTCTTTTATTGTCGAAGTCAAAAGTGCTTCACACGAATAGAACCAAAGTTGGGAAATATTTATTTTTAAATGGTTTGTGGTAAATGGGTTGTAAGCATAAGGGCTTGTCATAATAAGGTTACATATCTTAAATGTTAACAAGGACATTGACCTTCTCAAAATGAGGTGAGTGACATGCCCTTTCACATGAAAAGCTCACACAAGGTGGGCTTCATGTTGGGACCACCACGATGGGGCATTGTGGCAACATAGGAGGCTTTAGCCACAAAGGTGGGGTAAGGTTCAACTCTCTAGTTCACCTTGCGAACAAAATTGTGGGCTCTTGGGTTTGAAACAAGGGACAAGCAAAACTTGTTTCCGAATCAACATAAGGTTGGTTATTAGGGACAATTTGGGGTTGTCCTAAGGTTGTCCTAAGGTTGCACTTGGTGCCTCCCATTAAAACCCTTTGAGGCAATCTTGAGGTTGTAATGGGGTGATTTTTGGAATCACCGCATTTCTTCTTCCCTTTGGGACAACATAAGTGTTGTTTTGAAGACAACTTAGGCATCCAAGTGTATCGCCCCTTGGGAGTGCGATAATGCCTTCAACATGTTTCGGGTGAACTTTTAGCGAGTTTGGGGAAACTCACCTTAGATTAAGTTTTAGCCATGTAATGAGTCTAGCTTGTTACCAAATCAAGTTTGAAGAGGTTAGTAAGCTTGATGCCAACCTTGTGTGTGTGGCATGTGTAGGTATTTAGGAATTAAACACAAAAGGTTTGTGGAGACTTTACGAATGCAAGGGTGCAAAAGATGAATAATAAAAAGTGTGTCAAGGAAGGTAGCATGGTTGAGAAAGTTGGGTGGTGGCATGGTTTGGGAGGTATCAACCTCACAAAACAATTTGTTTTCCTTAATAGTCAAATTGGGCTAATTACACAACATGTAAAACAATTTTGTTTAATGTAATGCTTAAGGAATGAGGTGTTCTTGAACTTTTGCCTCAAGAGTACTCCACCTTGGGTGGGCATTTACTTTGGGAATGACTTGATTTTTGGACATTATATAATGTAAATATTATTGTTGGGTAGGTATCACAAAGAACCCTAGGCATCACTCGGGTATCATCTGGGCATCCCAATCAAATCCCTTCAAGGTATCATCACGAATGACACCCTAACTAAAAACTGACTATTGGTTCTCACTTTTGAATGTGATAACTAGTTTTTTTGTTTTAAACAAAAAAAAATTGAAAAGCATGTAAAGTTTAACCTTTTACCCAGTCAAGGTTTCAAAATTTAGCCACCATAAAAAATTAGTACAAGCAACGAGAAAGAAGTTATGAACATCAAACTTAATTATGTTTTTATGCAAAATGGAACAACGTTTTACTTATTGGATCTTGTTGATCATTCATGGACCATGGGTTTGTACTTTGGAGGTATGGTGTTAAATTAGCCTAATTTAATTAAGGCTAAAGAAAGGACATTTGCATCATTAAACCCACATCGAAATTTGCTTGTTAGGTTTAATTTGCCTTGGGAAATGGGAGATCCAAGGGAGGGCTGGTATTTGGTGGTAGGTATTTATTAATGGTAGGCCATGTTAGACGGTAATGATGTTTGGAGAGTTTATTTAAATGATGATTTATTTAATTTTTTTTTCAAAAACCTTGAACTAGAAGTCCTTTGATTTTGAATTTTTTCAAAAAGCCAAAGCTGTCATTTAAAATAAATCAAATCAATAATTATTTAATCTTAATTTGAATTTTGAATTTTGAATTAAAATAAAAGTAATACCCAATTTGTGAAAATCGACAAAGGATAACCAATTGTTTTCAAATTTCAAAAAATCGACATTGTGAGAACTGGTTTATTTTTTAAAAAATGTTGATACCATTGCCTATTGTAAAAAAATTAGAATTCTTTTTTTGGGGAGGATCAAACCCTTTTGTAAATTACTTTGTGAAAACCGAACCTAGTGGGTATCATAAAATTGTGATACCCACCCAACATTGGTAAATATTTCCAATAATCTTTGTTTTCATTTTCTTTTTAGTGATAGATTTTGCCCAAACCTTTGCCTTGGGACTCCACCTCAAGTGGGTGTTTACTTTTGGAACACCCTTTTCTTAAGGCCTTACCTAGTGTAAATACTTGTAAGAAATTGTTGTTCATGGGAAAGGAAAGGAAAGAAAACATAGGTGTTTTTTGAAAAGTGCAACATCTGCTTCTTGTACTATAAATAAATGCCATTCTACAAGGTTACTTTAAAGGTAGGCCTTTATGTACATAATAAATTAAAAAATGAAGTGTTTTAAAAAATCTGAAAAATCATACACAAATCTTTGAGAAAATGGAAAACATTTATGTTTACAATACTTAATTTTGTGAAAGTTTCAAGAAAATTTACTAAAAGTGAATTTCTTAAAGATATATATCAATAAAATGGTGCATTGATACATTTCTAACTTTTTTGAAAATTGAGGATATATTGAACCATGTGATTTCACATAGTTTGAACCATGTTTGTGAACAATTAAAAAAAATTCATTTAAAAAAATGGGTTTTTCAAGAAAGATGAATAAATGTGTGGTAAATTGAAAATTTGACAAATAGGCAAATTCACTTGGAAGGTGACAAACATAACTACAATGATTTTGTTTGAATGTTTATTTAAATGACTAATGAAGCCTTGATGTTAATGTAGTTTGAAATAAAAAATTGACTTCGTTATATTTGTGTATATGAGAAATATACATGTGGATTTTTGAGTTTAAATAATATAAATACTATAAATTAAAATAATATCAAATAACACTAATTTTGTAAAAATCAATATTTTAAGCCCCAAACACCAAAATTGAAACTCACAATTAAATGCATTGCACTTTTGGAACAATTATATTTCACATATTATAATACTAAACCCAAAAAGGCCCAAAAGGCCCCTCATAGGGTCCAAACATGATTGGGGTACCACATTTGAACCATAAAGACTCAATCCCAAGACTCCCAAATTCACTTTTTTTTTCATTTTTCCCATGATGTTTTGTATTTCACCCTTTTTTTAAAAATGTCAAATGAAATAATTTTGTTCCAAATTTTATGTCGGCCTCTAAAATATCTATTGTTTTCACTTATAGAAGTGGGAATAATAAAATTTATCCAATGTGGGCCATGTTCAATCAATGGCCCAAAATTCCCAAAAAATTCACTTTTTGAAACTTTTTACATTATAATAGTGCATTTGGTTTTGTCACATTCATGCATTTTATACACATTAGCACATAAGGTGTTTGTGGTAAAATCTTGGGCCAAATAATGTTGTTTAAACACTCCCTATGAATCTTTGAACTTTTTTTTTCTCATGAGACAAAATCTTTGATTTTTTTCAAGGACTTGGTAGGAATCTTTAAACTTGTTCAAATTTGACATTCTATGCATAGAACAATACCTTTGTAATGTATCTATCTATGAACAAAATCAATTTTTCAATATGAATGTGTCATTAAGTATCAACAACATGTTTAAATGAAGGGGTCTAGTGAATATAAAATGAGACAATATATCCTTTTGGGTACCCCAACCATGTTTTGACCCCATAATGTGTTTTCACCCCTTGCAACAATGGGAATTGAGATTCAAAACAAAATATATAATGAAAATGAAAGTTTTGGTATCATCCAAAATTGTTTCTTTTGAATTTTGTGCATGCTTTTATGTGTGTGATTTTATTAATTTTGACAATGTTGGGCACTAGTTTAGTAACACACAATAATAATAACAATCCTTGTTATATACATGTCACCATGTAACATAACATTGTTTTCATTATTTTTAATTAGAGGTCAATTTCAAGAATTGTGGTTAAGTAATAAAAATGTTGAAGGGTAGATGAAGGGGAAATAAGATAAGCTAATTGAACGTGGATAATAAGTTGATAATGTTTTAAGTGACAAACCAAGATAATGCAAGTCCAATTAACATGTGAGTTTGAGTAAACCCTAAAAGAAAATCTAGTTTTTAAACCGGGGTATACAATTAATTTTTAGTTGCATGCAACACATGCAATTGGATTTTGCCCCAATTACATAAAACAAGTTGCAACATATATGGAATTGCACATAACAATTTGCATTTGACATGTATAAACATTGTCATTATACATTTCATCCATTTTTATTTTACATAAAGAGTTGAACGTGCAACTACGTGTAGAATATATATCATGTGTATAAACAAAATGGTGACTTTTCTCTTTACGACACATGTCCATTTTTGAAAGCCAATTATGTAATGACTTTGATATTTTCAGCCCTATTTCAATATTCAATATTATTTAATAAATTTAAGCTATTTAATCCATCCAATATAATGTGGATAGGATTTCAACACATGCATCAATATAATGGCAACACATGGCACTAAACCCTGATTTAATATTTTATAATTATTGGTAAATGAAATGAAATTCGGACCATTGAATGTTGGGTGAACAAAATTTTGTCATGTGCATCAAGGAAATGATGACACATGGCAATTTGAACTTTATTTCAATATTCATTATTATTAATCTAGATGCAATTAAAAATTTATAATATTTTGACATGTGTTCAATGTAATGGGCAAAACAATGCCATGTGATAATCAAACATTGCTTGCGCAGAGCTAAGTCAGTTAGGTATATTGAAAATCATCCAATTTTGTTTTTGGGTTTAGCCTTTAGGGTTAAACATCTTCCATTGGCTCATCCCAAATTGCATTTGGTACTTGGTTTGTGAACAAGACTAATGCACCTAGTTATATAGAGTGCATGCTGGGAATGAAGGGCAAAAAATATGGGACAAATTTTTTTGTCATAAGTGCAACCAATGTAGTTGCAACTTACATGCAATTACTAAATGTTACATATGCCATACTAACCTAGTTTACCTAATAGATATATTAATTGTAACAAGTAATATTAATATATTGTTATGATAATAATATTAATTTGTTAATAATAATAATAATAATAATAATAATTTGATAGGTACAATTACTTATGATAGTTAATAATCAAGAATATTATGATATTATGACCTAATTTTAGTTGATAGCTAACTTAGGTTATTATTTAGCCTAGGCTAAGGTACTTACAGGCTAATTAATGTAGCTTGTTAGCCACATCTATATTATCATAATGAATAATATTTTAATAATTAAAATTAAACTATTATTGTTGAAACATAATGACAATAACAATAAAAAATCTTATAATATTATGACATACCTTAGGCTAGTTAACGTAACCTATTAGCCATAAAAATATGCAAGTATTAATTAATAACATATAATAAAACTAAAAATAATAATGATTGAAGAAGAATGATAATAATAATAATAATAATAAATAAATAAATTATTATTATTATTATTATTGAAAAAAGAATGATAATGATAATTAAAATAATAATTAAAAATATTTAATATGAATAATAATTAATAATATTTATTAATAATTAATAATAAGTAATTATAGGCAAATTATTGTAGCCTATAACCATAATTACTAATATTATAATGAAATTAGCCTATGCTAGTGTATTTAAAGGTTAGGTAGTGTAACCTATTAACCAAAAGTATTTTAACATAATTAAAAACACTATTAAATTTTAAAACTAATTAGTTTAACCATGATCAATGTAGCCTCCTAACTAGTTTAACCATGATTAATTTAGTTTAAATTAGTTTAATTTAAGTTTAGCCTTAGTTAACATGGGTTTAGCTTTAATATTAAAGTTGTAATATTATTATATATAGCATATGTAGATATATTTGGTATACTAACTTAGGTATGTATTGGTTTAAGTTGTTATTTTTATGACATGTTCATTTTGTACACCATTGGTTGTATGTTAGTTGCATGCACAACTATATGGCTTTAAAATTATATGGTATCAATTTTGAAATTGCAAGCATAATCAATATAGCTGTAAATGACAACTAGTTGCATGTAGATGCATATTGACTAGTTACAAATGATAAGATTTCTTCTAGTGAAACTAAATTTTAATAACTAATAACTAACAAAGCCAATGGTGGCAAAATAATTACATATGGTTAGAGTTAATTAATGTTTATTAGTAGTTGTAGTCATGATTAATGAAGTATAAACAACATACTCAAGGATTTTTTGGGGTAGTCAATTTTGGACCTGAGTTAATGTACAATTCCAATTTTGTACAAAATATCGTATAATGAAAGAACTATTTGATGTGACCTCTATTTCAATTTTGAATATTGTTTTAATATGTTTATGTAAAAAAAAAACATGTGATGTTATGTATGTGTGATAGCCCCACACTAAATAGTCACAATTTTAAATGTGGCACCAGGTTCAATGCATTTGTCATACAATGCCCAACATGAAAAGAAAATTTAGATTTTTTTATTATACCCGCACAATGATTAATGTTGTAATATATTTGTTACATAATAGTTTCAAAGAAAAAAACATGTGATGTACTAGTTAAAATTCTCCCTTTAACTCAAATTTCTAGGGTTCAATCCTTTTTCCAATTGTTTTTTTTACAAATGAAATGGATGAAAAAATCCATAGAACATTTAAATAGTTTTTTAAATTACTTGCCCTTAGGAAATAACCCTAAACAACAATGTGCTTTCCTTAAAGAAAGGCTTAAGTTCCCCATGGAAACATATGTTTTGAATATTTTTGCAATCATAGTCATCTCATATTTTTTATATATAGTTTTGTGACCCATCATTGGAAAGGTCTTGAGGAGAACTACAACTTTGTAGTTAGAAATACTTCAATTAGAATTCATATGCAAAAATTATGATTAAACAAAATTTCAAACACATTTGTTTCCCACAACAACTTAAGCTCCTTCTCCTCGGGGGACATGATTGTTCCCTAGGAAAAAAAAGGTTTAAGTTTCTTACTAAGACATCTTAAACTCCTTCTCCCCTAGGACATGATTGTTCCTTGGGGAAAAACCAATTTCCTTGGACAACAATGAACTTCCCCGGAAGAAAGCCCGAGTTCCATGGGGAAACATATGTTCCAAATTTTTTAGCAATAAGAGATATCTCATATGTGTTTTCATATAGACTTGCAACCTATTATTGGAAAGGTCTCAAGGAGAGCTACAACATTGTAGTTGGAAGCAATTCAATTAGAACTCATATGCAAAAATTATGAACACACAAAGTTTTAGATATATTTGCTCCCTAGGGGAACATGGTTTAGGTTGCTCCCCAAGGGAATGGCTCCCCGAGCACATAGGGGAGAATCATGTTGCCCCACAAAACAAATGTGTCCAAAACTTTGCATGAACATAAATTTTGCATGTGAGTTTTGATTGAAATGCATTTGACTACAAAGTTGTGGCTCTCCTTGAAACCTTTCCAATGATAGGTCGTAAGCTTATATAAGAACATATATGAAGTGATTGTGATTACAAAACATATGTTCCTCTAGGGAACTTGGGCCTTTCCCCATGGAACAATCATGTCCTTAAGGAGAACGAGAATTAAGTTGCCTTGGAAAAGAACTTAAACCTTTTTTTCCCCAAAACCATATGTCCCCAGGAAGAAGGAACTTAAGTTGCCCCGAGGAACAACTTAAACATGTTTTTCCCCAAAATAATGATGTCCTTAAAGAGAAGGAGATTAAGTTGCCCAGGGAATGACTTAAACCACTTTTTCCCAAGGAACAATCATATGTTTGAAGATTGAAGAGAAGGAACTCTTTCTCCCTTGAAAATATGGTTGTTTTTCAGAGCAACTTAAGCCTTGCTCCTTCGAAAACATGGTTATTCCCCAAGGAGCAACTTAAACCCCTTTTTTACCTTGGGAATTCATTTTCATCCATTTCATTCATAGATTAAAAAAAATTCAATAAAAGGTTCAATTTTAAGACCTTTGGGTTGTAAGGGGGATTATAACCACTGGATTATTTTTTTCCTTTGAAAATAATGTAAAAAATAATAATTTAACCATTAATCATTGTATGGGTACAATAAACAAATTGTTTTTTTTTCATGTTGGGCATTGTATTGTATTGTATTATAGTTATGTTGAACTTGGTGTTGCATTTAATTCATTGCTACTATTTAGTGTTTGCTTGTGTGATGCTAGGAGTTAATGTGTTCATATGGTTTAAATGTAAAAATAATTTGTGAAACGATTGCAAGTATACATAAAATCTAAATTAATTTTTATAAATTCATATTAAAAAAGGCCTTATTGAATGACTTTGAAAATTTGATAAAAAGAACTTTGCAAGGATTTTGTAAAGAAAATAGAGATAGGAACAAGGGTTTAAAATCCCATAACTTCAAATAAAAGTCTTGTAATGTAAAAAAATTCAGTTGGCTTCGACCAAAAATAATTTAGTAGGCAATGAAAAATACTCACAAATTTTAGATTTTTGGAAAATTCACTACATTCTTTTGCATCAAACTAGCATGTTTCTTTTCCTCTCAAGAATAAAACTAAGTAGATTCAAACATGGTTGAAATAACAAACAGATAATGAAATAAATTATGGGATTTTACTAAGAAAATGACATTGTCCAAGTACTAAGAAGAACATACTTTTTTTTTGGTTTTTGGGATAAGTTGTATTCTAATGAAAAAAGTCAGTAGAAATGATTAAGACTACCTTAAGACATTACTCCAAGTTGAAAGCAATAGAGTCAAATATTTATATTACTATTGAAAGGTGATACAAATCTTCTCAAGGAGCTTTTGATAGGGGCAATATTGACCAAAGAATTGGTTGGTACCCCATTTTGAACCTTTGGTGACTTCTTAGGGTCATTGTCTTATAAACTACTTCTATTAGCATGAAAAATTTCTAAAAACTTGTCAATTTGGTATCAATCATTAACAAAGGCATAAAACACCAAAGTTTTGAAAGTTTTCCTTCCTTAATAACTATAGTATTTAGTTGATTGAGATTACGGTCTTTATTCTCAAGGGGTTGGTGATGGACATAAAAGACCAATTAAGAGAAGTGCCTCGAGATGAAATAATGTTAAGGACCAAGAAGATAATATGATTTAGGAAATAAAGGGCTTTGAATAGTCAAGTGCATGGTACATTAACAAAAGGAGCAAAAACCTAAAAACATATATTTTTCAATGTAATTGAATTGCAAAAATGTACCACCACGTAACATTACATTAGGTTTACTTCTAGTTGAATTTTAAAGATGTTTTAAGAAGGAATTTTTTGGGGTATTCCATAATATTTTCACTAATATATTGTGATATTTTACAAAAAAAATTACATATATTTTTAATTCAAAACCAAATTCAAGTCAAAATAATAGTAAACTTGTTGTTCATCACAATTAAAATTCAATTTTTTTGTTAGGGCATATTGTAAATATTGTAGTAGGTTATTACATTTGAATGTAATTAATTTTCAAAAAAAAAAATTTGAAAATTTGAAAATTTATTGAAACATTTTTGTAGTTAATTAACAAGTGAAAAATACACTTTTAGAGTAAAAAGTTAAGTCTTAATGATTGTCTTGGAATTGAAGGAAACAAGATATTAAATATTCAACATTAATCTATTGAATTTACAATGCTAATATGATAATTAATACCCTATGTTCAAGTTTGATTTGGGGATTAATACACTAAGGTGGACCAATTTTGGCATGTGATGTCTAGAAAAAATCTAAAAACTTCTTGTTTATACTTATAATTCAAATATTGGGAACCACATGTTAAAATTTTGTTAGGATTTTGGAAACCCTAGTTTAATGTTGGAAAACCTTGTGCTTGAAAGATGAACATCTAGATTATAAATTATAAATAAATGAAAGACATTATCAATCGATGATTCAATGTACACCTTGTTATTCTGGTTTTCAACAACCTTCCAAACAGTCTTTTGTATCATAATCATAGTATACCATATTTTGTGCCAAATTATAAACTAAAATGTGCATAGATGATATCATACCAAGTCCGTTTTCATATATTAAGAATTGTTACAATGTTTGTTGTACAACATTTTAAAAGTCCATCTTCTAATGAAATGATGACATTTTTATCATCTTAAATTTCTATTTCAAGCATTACAAATGAGTTAAAGTCCATTCAAAATAATTGAATCCATATTCCAATTCATGTTGGAACAAGCTGATTCTATTATGTTTTTGTGCTTTCACAAAGACAACAACATGCATTGGGACCTCATTTGTCATGTGCCATGGTGGTCTATTGATGGGGTTTGACCTATCATACATTTAAATGCATTAGGGTTGGCATTTGGGTCTACATTGAAGACATTGGGCATGACATAGTTCGGTTGCCATTAGTAATGTTCTTACTCACTAAAAATTCCTTTTGTAACATAAAAAATGGATTGTGTAGTGTGTTTTCATTGTCAACACATCTTACATTTCCAAACATTCGATTTCTTTAAACATGGTTGTTTTCAATATTTAGGAAGAAATGGGTGGAATTTTTGACAAATGAATTATTTACTTATTTTTCATTTCTCCTTGACAATTGTCAATCATTTTCATTAGAATAAAAGCTTCAATTTGTGACTTTAATTTGCAATTAAAAAAAGTTACAACCAACATGTACATTAAAATTTCATTAGTTGCATAAGTGAAGTCGCATGCAACATCTAATTGCAAATGATGACTTAACACGATGTCATGACATTCCACATGGATGATGTATATAGTTAACATTTACACCTTCATTTATTGACCATTTGTATAAAGTTTACAAATAGTTTTCATTATTTGCAACTATGTTATCACCCATCAGAAAGTGCCATGTGACAACATAATATATATTTTAAAATTGTGTTTTAAAATACATAGTCAATTTTCATCATCTATTTTAAATGGTGTTAGATAATGTTAGTGGCACAATAAAAGTTTGCCATGTGACATGTTGATTGAATTTTGGTCAAAATAAATTTAAATCAATGTTTTGATAAGTATGTAGATAGGTAAATAAAATTAGATAGGTAGGTAGGTGGGTAGGTAATCTAGGAGATAAATTTGTAAATATTTTTATTTTGTTTTAGGTTTAGCCTTTATAATTAAGCTTATTTGATTGGCTCATCCAAATTACACATGTTTTTAATATAAAAATGTGAGACAAAACACATTATTTATATACATTTACAAGATGGAAATGGAGGACAAAACATATGGGATAATTTTTTTAGTTGTAAATTAGTTTGCAACAAATTTGCAATTAAATTGAAACAAAAAACTTTATCCCACATCCTTTGTTTTCTTTTTCAATTTTGTAAACTATATATATACAAATTAACTAATTAAACCTAATTGATTAAACATGCATTAACAATTATTTACCCATTTATGAACTTACTTACTATTTATTGCTACTTACTAATTAGGTAATAGCTAGTAATAACATAAATTATTGAAAATATTACATAAAATTTTAAATAATAATAAATTTAATTAAAATTTAAAATTATCGAAATTTAAAATTTAGGTCAAAATAATAATAATTCAGTAATAATTAATAAAATTGTATAAAGTAGTAATATTGCAATGATTATTCTTTTGTTGAAAATAATTAATAATTGAGTAATTAAGATAAATTTATTATTATGAAAGTTTATGCTACTATTAATTAAATAATGAATGATAAAAATTTATAAAATTTATATACTAATTATAAATATTTAAAAATAATTTTTAAATATTCACGCAATCATTATTAGTTAATCATTTTTATCAAAAAATATTAATTTTCCAAATAATGAATTAATAATATTGAATAAATAAATAAATATTTAGTAATAGCATAAAAATTAAAATGAGTAAAATAAATAATAATTTTTTGATAATATTAATTTCAATAATTAAAATTTAGTAAGTCATTAAATTAAAATAATAATAATAGATTATATACTACTAATAATATTATTATTACCAAATATTAGTTAATTGCTATTAATAATACCCTAATTTATGTTACTATTAATTTAAAATTAAATTATGAAACAAAAAAATATTGATTATAAATATTGACTACTAAGTAATTATTAAATAATTATTAACTATGAAATTAACTAATTATTACTATGAACATATTAATTAACTTGTAATTAGTAGTAGTTATTATTTATATTAAATATAATGGGTCACTTGTAAGTTACTTGTTAGTGTGGAAACATATTTGAAATTTTAACACATCACTAATCAACAAAGCAAGGGTGACTCAACAAAAGATAATTCCTCATAATTTTCACGATCAAGAAGACTTGTTCTCAATGAACTTGAATTGAGCACAATCATCTTTCTTGCAACCTTTATGACCATTGAAGTACTACATGATCATTGATGGATGCATCGCATGTTTTTTCGTTTTGCATTTCATTTTACCTCCCACACGATCTTTAGAAAGTTTTGATACAATTTTATACTTGGCACAGTTTTTTCGATGTTTTTTACACTAAAGGGTAAAAACATGACATGTTGGACCAAATTGGATGTCACATGCATTGCATTTGGATGGGATGAAATGTAATAAAGTGCTATATGATAGTTGCATTGAATCTTTTATGGTTTGGATTCAAATATGTGTGATAATTTATATGTGTAGTGACATAATACGTAAAGCACATATGCAATTAGAAAGTGGTACATATAGTATATTCAAACTTTTAAATGTTCTTAAATATGTAGATTTTTTTAATATCAAAATATGTGATTTTTTTTCAATGAAAAAAACGAATTAATTTTTTTCAATTGGATGAATGACAAAACATATTATATGTCACACACACACATATTACATGTGCACTTTGAAGTTAAATACCTTCCAATAATGGACATAAAAAAGAAGAATTAAAATAATTTGGGTTCCATGTTATTGCACATTATCAATGATGGTGAACTAATCAATTGATGAAAAAAATGAATTGATTTTGTGAAAATTAAGTTCCAATCAAATGGAAATATTGAATGACATTACATGCACCTTGAATCAAATGAATTGAAATGGATTCATATTTAATTGAATCGAATTCAAATTCTTAAATTGAATTCAAATACAATGATTGCAATTTGATCTAATTTGAATTGAATTCCAATTCAATTAAATTCAATTCAACAATTGGATTAAGATTCAATTAAAACAAAAATGGGATAGAAATTTGTGCAGACAATATTTGATTCTTTTGGTGAATATGGTGTTGGGAAAAAAACTTTAAAAACATATGTATCCAAAAAAAAAACATTTCTATGTTTCATTATTTAGGAATGGTTTAAATACATTTTGGGCTAGAATTTGGTAAAATGAGATATTATGAGACCCTATAGTTGTCCTACCTAAATTAACTACGATGAATCATCATCACTGGAATTATATTAAAAAAAATGTTTGTGTTATCAATAGGAAGAATGGTGTGAACTCAATGATCTCATTAAATGTATAATTAAAACACAATGAATGTCCAACAATTTCTAGGTTAGACATAACTATGATTAGAAAATAAATAAATAAATGAAAATAAATTTCACATTGATATTAACCATTTTAATATATTTATATAGGAATGAAATTTGTGTATTGTATTTCTAAAAATTGTGTATTTATGTGTGGACTTTGCATGTAGTAAGATTGGTCCATCATAAGCTTTTTATCAACCTAGTGGTGCTTTAGGTGCTTTGTGGACATTAACAAATAGAAGAGTTGTTGTGACAAACAATTTGCACAATTTGCACATCAATCGCATAATTTTGGTTGTGAAGAAGAAAAAATGCCCACATAACACTTGAGCAATGGTTTGACATCAAAAAATTGGTTTTTCTTAAAATAACAAGTAAGTTGTACCCACTAAAAAATAAGACTCCTACAACAAGAGTTGTGATGGTAAACCGATACATTGATACCAACTTCCAAATGAATGAAAAAAGAAGCACACAAGCCATTTTTATTCTCTCTTTAATTTCAAAACACAAGTTAGTGGGTTGGGACATAAACATCATCTATTATTTTTGTGCACAATGCACACAAAGAATGATAAACATTATTGTTGCAACTTATATAATTAATTGGACATGGCACTCCATGAGAAAAAATTACCAAACACAAAACCATTTTAGTAGAATCATGCATGTGTCACATTCAATGGAAACATGAGTATGCAAATTGACTAGGAGAAATTAATTCATCCTTGTGGAACATATGAAATAAAGGGGTATTTTTTTGGTATGGTACGAAATAGTAATACAATAAAGAAATATTATATTCAAATTGAGAATGTTTTAATTATATTATCATAATTCAAAATTAAAAAAAAAATCTAAATAAATTATGGTTTTTTTCAATAAGTTGCACATTATATTTTCTTGCACATTATTTAAAAAAAAAAGAAAAGTAAACTTCCCTAACAAATTGAAGAAGATTACCATGATTTGCCATAAAAAGAACAAGTTTTGATCATTGCAGAAGTTACAAACTTCTGTAGCATGAACATAAAAAGTTTAATGTGCTCCTCATATTCCTACCTACCTTCATCATCACCAACAAGCCTAAGTATTGGTATCATTCACAATATCACAAAACCCAAGACCTAGATTGGTTTGGTATGATAGCTTTAAACCCTGAAGACATACCCAGCTCACTATGAACATCATTGGGATACATAGGTGAACTCATACCCGATAGGTATGTTGTTCAAGGGCAATATTCATACAAATATCTACCCCAAGTTTCACCTTATGTCCTAGTACAACAATGGTTTGTTCATCTTGAAACATCTATTTTTGTTAATATGGACTAAACTAGTAATTCTGATTTTTTTAATCAAATGGTTAGGATCAAATATTCTATTGAATTTGAGATAAAACATTGAAAACATTTATTTGTTAGATCATCCAGTGAGACAATACATTATTAATATCTATTGTTGTATCATATGATGGTCTTCAAATCATATATTTCGCTTTAAATTTTGAATCTTCAAATGATCATCGTTAATTCTAAAGTCCAGAATGAACTAACCACATGATTTGACCTTTTGATTCCCAAAAAGCTAAATGGAAAGAAAAATAATTTAATCACTTCCCCAACTAGTTTTGATTTTCATGATGGAAAATATTATTTAGTAAATACAATTTTAACATGAAAATTTAATTTGATTGTGTTTGATTTTACAGTTTATTTTCATAAGATGAACATATGAACATGTCCTTTTTTTTTTTTTCCAATTATCTTTCACCATCCTTTGGTTCTAATATTTTTGGAATATAAAATCTATTGACAAACAAATATTCTTTCTGAATGTCTATCATGATAATGCCAAGGTCTGAATATGTTTAATTTCAAGTGGGTATGAATTCTGTTTTCTTGCTTTTGTTTCACAATAACAGATTTTTTGTCTCTTCTAAATTGGCAATGGGCATCTTCATGCAACACTTTTTAGATTCTAAAGATTTTCACCTTTAGATTCTGAAAAGTGTTACATGTGTTATGAGCCACAAATTTTTGTGGAGTCACAAACTTTTGTCTGAGAAAAACCACATTCTCATGCAGTGTAAGAGGCCTCACTCAAGAAAGTGAAGGTACCAACTGTAGGCACCCTGGCCAAAGTATACACTATGCGAAAGTAATGCTATCACTCTAGCCAAAGAGAACAATGTTTATATGCACAAAACTTAGGGCCACTTTAGATGAGGATTGAAGGTCTAGGGTCTAATGAAATAGAGCAACCTTATTGGATGATAGCCATAAATTGGACCCACAACTTTCAGATGAGGGCCCAAGACCAAAAAAATGGCAAATCAAGGCTAAATCTACATGGCACCATTTTGCAATGAAAATTTATTAGTTCAAAGCCCCCCAGAAAAAAATGCTTAAAAAAAGGCAAGCTCATGATTTGAAGAACCAAGATGCAAGCTAGGGTCCAAGGGAGGGTCCAACCCAAGGAGTTCAGTTTTGCTTCAAGTGAGTCCAAATTGGTTCCTACAAATTTGGACCAGGACTCCTATCTAGAGTGGGCCTTAGTATCTGGAAAACAGGAAATCTTGCTATAGGCTTATTACCTTCCAGAAAAACATTACCTAGCCTAGTTGGATCCAAAGGGCTCTTCAGAGTCAACAACGAAGTAGAGGATAATGTTGGCAAGAATTTCAACTATCCTAAGGAGCCAAGGGAATTGAGGATAGTTGAAATTCTTGCCAATATGTGTAACTTATAAATAAAGAAATAAATAAAAATAAAAATCGTTATAGAAGTAATAAAGCCATGGGTGAGGAGGAGGTTTCAACTTCCCACACTTCTGTTGACTCAGCACTACTACGTGTAACTTAAGCACAAGATCATAAGAGTTAGGTGGGGAAGCTTAAATGCGAAGATGGCGGGTTGAAAGAGAAGAAATGGCATAATTAAACAAATAAATAAATGAAAAAAATAAAGAGAGGGGGGGGGGGCCCAACCCTATAGTGACCACATTAATGGACTAAAAAAGGGCTAGTCTACAGGGGAGGGGAGGAAGCATTGATGATACTAGACCTGTGGCTGCTTACTGTCTTCATTATACACTCTTTCTCCTTCCCAGCTCTTCACTCCTCCCTCTTGCTTCTGTGTCTCCCTCTCACTCGCTCTTCTCTCTTCCCATTTGTGTGTTTGTTTGCTGGCTCAGTCATTCAGTAGCCTAGGCTAGTGATGGTGGTTTAAAAACACTTGGTTGGTTGGGTTTCCTCCTCCCTTCCTCCCTCCCTTCCTTCCTTCCTTCCTTCCTCATTTAGGGTGGAGGGTTGCATGCATGTAATCTCTTTTATTTCAATGGATGGTGTGTGATATAAGTCACTCTCTCTTGTAGTGGTACTAGCTGACCGACTGACCGACTCTTTAAGAAGAAGTGATTTTGTTGTTGGGTTTTTTTTTTTCCTTCCATCAAACAAAGAAGAAATTTTTGCCATCGGTTTACACAAACAACCCCTAGCCTACAACTCTCTCCGTGTCTGACAAAAAGTGTGTACAGTTACAAAAAGTCTTTGCATTATTACTGCACTTTCCTCACTCTTATGCTGCTGCTAGTTGCAACATTCATAGCCGGGAGTATATGTTTTTTTAATTTATTTTTGGGCGTGTGAACATCATCTCGTCCCTTACACGTCCTGCATCGATCCCCTCCCCCCCCCCCGCGCCCTTGGCCGGGGGGCTATGCTGCTTTCCAACGGGTTCTATAACTGCCGTCACTTGTGAACCGATCTGCTCAGTCGTTGTTGTTGCAGCAGGCTCTTCTTCTTTCCCCCCTCCAACGCACGCTGTCTGTCTGTCTTCTGTGTCGGTTGTTGTGCCTCTCACAGTCTTCTGTAGGTATTCCTCCTCCTCCTCCTCTTCCTCTTCTTCTTCCTGCATAGATATATAGATAGATCTAACTTAACCCTCCTACAAGTCTTCTGTGAAACCTGCTTCACTAGTATTTGCTCATTCAATGAAAATAATATTCGTACAAGCTCAAGAGGTGCTCGTAGACTAACTAGCTTCTGAACTCTGCCTCTGAACTCTAGATCAGGTGGCTAGACTCCCCTGGGTTGTGGCAAAACCCTGCTCCGGCGGGCAGGCGGCTGCACTTGGATCCTGTATCTCTCTTTTCCCTTCTGCACTCTTCTCTGTCCGCATTCTTACTTCTCTTGTCTGTGATCTCGTGCTGCGTGCATTGGGTTTTGCAGTATTGTACTGTTGTTTTTGTGGGTTTTAACGTGTTGGAGTTTATGCACAGCAGCTCTTTGATTTGTGGCTGCTGCTTTGAGCTGAGATTTTTCTTACAATGCAGCTGCAACCAACTACTACATTCTCCTCTTCAAAGTGATATGGTCATGCTGCAGAGTCTTGGATCTGTTCGACTCTTCTCCGCCGGTCTGACAGTCGCAGTACTAGAAATCAGGAGCTGAATAAGGCTTCCACAAAAAAACGTGACAATGACAACAGCAGCAAGTACTAGTTCTTCAGCTTTCAGTGGAGGAGGAGGAGGTCGTCTGAATATGGGCGGGTGGGGGGAGCTGCTGCAAGGAGGAGGAGCAGCTGCTGTGCATGTGTCGACGTTTGCGATATTACTGTCGACGGCGGTATTGGCAACGGCGTGGTGGGTACTCCTGCACAGGTTGAAGCAACGACACTACAAGGGACCCAAGAGCTGGCCCTTGCTGGGTTGCCTCCTGGAGCAGGCGGCCCATTTCGACGACATGCACGACTGGCTGCTGGATTACTTCAAGGATCTCCTTACCTACTCCGTGCCCATGGTGAACTTCAACAATACCTTCACCGTCGACCCTGCTAACGTAGAATGGATCCTCAAAACCAACTTCAACAACTACCCCAAGGTTCCGGCACTCATCCTGCAACACATTCATGCCCTACCTAGCGTACCCATTCCATTCTCTCTCTTCACCGGTGCTCAGTATTTGACCCTGCAAATTAAATTTGGATGAACAAAAGTCAAAACATACCGGTTTGGCTCCATCAGCAAAATATTGGTTTTGGCCCAGCATTTTTGCACAGTTGCCTGCCTTAGGCTGTTAAAAGGCACAGCAGAGCTTAACACCATCCCCTGCTGTTCATTGGCTACATAGTTTGATTGGTCCTCCAGGTGGGTTGCTATTAGTAGTCTCCCACCTATTGGCCCAGCATTTTTGCATAGTTTGCTGAGGCTGGTAAAAACGCACAGCAAAACCTAACACTTCCTGCTGCTGAAAAAAGCAAGTAACTAAAATTTGGATGCGAGAATTATTTTTGCAGGGTCACTCACATGCTGAGCACCGCTGGAGATGCTCTAATCAAACCTCGAAACTAATAGAATTCTCGAAGTTTTCCTAGGGGGCAATCATGAGTTGCAACCCAAAGTCCATTTTTCTTGTCTATGCTGGATATATATATATGTCTTGTCTAGAGTGGTTGCATGAGGCAGTCTATCATGGGTGGTGGTAGATTTCTACAGTGGATTTGGTGTGAGAGGATTCATGGTGGCCAGTAGGGGGAATTTACACTGTTGCATGGATATGAGGAGAACAGTACTCATGACGTGTCTACCAAATCACATAACCTACTTTGACACTCCCTGATAATGTAATGTAGCAATAAGGTCAGTGTGCAGCTATGTGTCTACACATGCACTTGGTTGCAGCTGTGAGGACTAGCTACAATTGCATTGGATGGTCAAGTTTAAGAAACTTCTGATTCTGGTTGAAGAAGTTTAGGGCAAGTTGTAGCTACTCAGAGACTGAATGCTAACTGTTTACATGGCAACAGCAGCACCAGTCTAGCTCTCTCCTCATAGATGTATCTCTGTTTAGTTGTGATGTTGCTGCCAGTAGATTTGCAAAAGCTTACAGGATTTGGGTTCAGAACATGCCCGGTGAATTACACCCCGTATCTAAAACCCTGGACAAAACTGAGGAGGATATGAGCTATATGGCAATGAAGAATGATGTCATCAATCCATCCCCTGTGACTCTAATTTTTGCAGTCACATCTGTTCTCCTATCAAACGCTTCACCTCAAGCTGATTTGCTGAGGCACATATGATTAGCTAGTGTACCCATCCAGGTCCACACCTTTTGAAGGTTGGCATCTTCTGGAGAATATCTGTGGACCCCACCATCAAAAAAGAGCATTGGTGGTGCTTGAAGAGGTTTTTCCAAGAAAATGTGAGAAATACCTGTTGCAAATTTCATGTCCTGTTCAATCTCTTTATGACTTGAATATTGAATCTTCTTGCTGTCTGGATATTGTCCAATTCAGGGGGAGTTGATCAAAGAGCGGTTTGAGGATGTGATGGGGCATGGGATCTTCATTGTGGATGGTGAGCAATGGAAACATCAAAGGAAAGTTGCCACTGTTGAGTTTTCCTCATCAAAGTTGAGAGACTTCAGTGTGCATGCCTACCGAAGTGAAGCCTTGAAGCTTGTCCAAATCCTTGCTATAGCTGCCAAGAACCATGAAATTGTAGACCTCCAGGTATGTCACTTATTATGCATGGTCACCAAGTGCACCTCTCTGAGACGGCAAAATTGTTCTTGAACCATACCCACACTGATGTAATCGAATTGCCCTGATGCAGGATCTGTTTATGAGATTAACACTTGACTCCATTTGCAAAATCGGATTTGGTGTTGAGATTGGGTGCCTATCACCATCGCTACCAGAGGTGCCATTTGCAAAGGCGTTTGACGAGTGCAATCGACTAGTCATTCGCCGCTACATTGACATATTCTGGAAGATCAAGAGGGCACTAAACATTGGTACTGAGGCTCAGTTGCGGAAAAATATTCAGGTCATGGACTCTTTCCTGTACAAGGTTATTGAAACCCGGCGTGCAGATGTGGATGCTGCTAAGGCCATTCATCAAAGTGAGGTAATCAAATCTTCCACTGCATCACCTAATCTTAACTGCTGAAGAAGTGAGATGACAGTCTCTTCAGTCATCCCAAGCCTTGTTTAAGGGTATATGAGTATTGTAGGTCTCATTCCCATCTGCCATGCAGGTGAGAAATGACATACTGTCAAGATTCATGGCAAAAGATTTGGCATGTGATGGGGAGGTATATGATGACAAGAAACTCCGGGATGTGTGCATCAACTTTATTGTAGCAGGACGTGACACCACTGCAGTCACTCTCTCATGGTTCTTCTCTGAGCTTTGCAAGCACCCTGAGGTTGTGAACAACATTCTTGCTGAAGTTTCTGAAGTTTTCCACAAGGAGCAGGAGTCGGTCCAAAATGGCAAACAAAACAAAACAAATTGCAATGGAATCAGCTTTCAAGGTTTAGGGGACCAGATCCTTGAGTTTGCACAAAGGTTGAACTATCAAAACCTTGCTAAACTGCAATATTTGCATGCTGCCCTGACGGAGGCCCTCAGGCTCTATCCAGCTGTTCCTTTGGTAAACACTTCTCCATCCCCCCATCTATCTATTGTGCCAATCTGCACTCAAAGTGAGATAGTTTCCCATCTCATTGTAGATTGCAAAATGTTAGCTCTTGAGTAGTGACGGGCATGCACGGGTTGCATTTACAGGAGACCAAAGCAGCAGTGAATGATGATGTGTTCCCAGATGGCACAGTTATCAAAGGGGGCAATTTTGTGAGCTTTTCACCGTATGCAATGGGTCGGTTGGAATGTCTGTGGGGGCCTGATGCATTGGAATTCAAGCCTGAGCGATGGTTGAAGGATGGTGTATTTCAGCCAGAATCTCCATTTAAACTCACTGCTTTTCAGGTGGGCTACTAATCCATAAGGTTTGTTCTGGATTTATGTGTACCCCATGTTAAGGGAATTATCACAGAATCACTCATGGACAAATGATCTCATGATGATCTTTGCTTGGATGGATGAATCCAACAGGCTGGTCCAAGGATGTGTTTGGGGAAGGATTCGGCTTACCTCCAAATGAAGATGACCACACTACTACTCCTTCAGTTCTTCAATTTTGAGCTAGTCCAAGGCCAAAACCTTAACTACTCCATGATGGTTATTTTGTCCATTGCAGGCGGCATGAAAGCACACGTAACCCAGAAAACGATTTAAACTGATTTTCTTTTCGATCACCTGACACACAAAGGTGGAGTTGCGCAGAAAGTGAAGGCGATCGCAAAGAAAATTGGTTTAGATTGTTCTTTTCATTTGTTCTGAAAGTGGAATTCAATTGCTTCACTTTCCTACTTTTTCTCTGGTGAAGCTTTGTATTTCACCACTTAAAAAGTGGTGAAGTCCAATATGCTGCATTGCATTCCAGATATTAGCCAAACCCAATATTTTCAATCGTTAATAAGCTAGAACAAGTTCTCCAAAATTGGATCCACACTTAGTATTGAGGTGTACAAAGAAAGCGAGAGGGAGAGAGAGACAGGAGCAAAGCACATGGATCAAGTGCAGTGGGATCATAAGACCGGAAGTGTTTTATAAGATGTTATCAGCAGTTGTGAAGTTATTATTTCTAGTGCAAAAGCAACAATGATGTCACTGGGTTTACCTGGGCATGTACAAATAAAACACTGATTATCATAACACAAATGCTAGTGGCCTAAATGGCCTTGTTGCATCAAAGTTCTTCATTACAGAACATCTGCAATAAAACATCTTAAGTCATTGTGCTCTGGTTTTGGACGCATGCATTGTTCACAAATTCATGCTATAAGGAAGGCAATTGGTGTTGGGGTCAAAAGATTATGAACAAATTTGAATTGGTTCCCTTTGCAAAATTAGCACTTTTTATTTCGAGGCATATCTTGATAACTAGTCCAAGTTTGTCCAATTAGTCCAATTTGAGAAGGTTAATTTGTGCAATTACTGTTGCAGTCCGAAGGGTGGGCACTCTAAGAAACTACAATGCAAAACTCTTGTATAAGGAAAAGGAATTGAGGAGTACAACTTTTTGGCAATTTTGGAAGGGTTTAGGGTTCACACAATCGTATTTCTTGTTCACACAACACTTTTAAATTCACGAAACATTTTTTTTCTTGTTCATGGAATTATTTGGTTTTGGGCAAAACTTTTTATTGTGTACAAATTAGTCCACCTCAATTCTTGCACATAACCCATCCGTAACGAGATACTCGACAACCTGATTGGCTGTCAGGTCACAAGTTATGAGTCATAACCGTCTACCTGTCTGTCATTAGTGACCTGCCAGCTACCATGAGGCTGGCCACTCATTGGCACAATGATAAGATAACCCTCTGCTGTGTGGATGAATGCTTTCACAACCTCTCCCTGCATGGATGCAAAAGGGTACATCTCGTATCTCAGGACCGATGGTTATGTCTGGTAACCAACTTGAGGTCACTGTATACCTAGTACATAGCAAAAGTTTATTACATGCATGCATGCATGTAAAGGTTTTGTTTTTGTCGAAATAACGTTGTTCTAGTGCACTTTCATCATTGACAACATCTCATAAGCTTCCTCACCCTAATCATATTTCATTATCGGAGTTTGTTGATCATGGATGAAAATAATTTGCAAACATCCATTTGTCATCCATATTGAATGCAATTCATCAGTTACAATAAATTGTTCCTTCGTAATAGGTGTTTAGAAGCATGCTTAAAAAGGTTCCTTGAACGATGGACTATATGGAATCTTCTATGGAAGCCACCTTGAACTAAGTTTTCTATGTTCCACATAGATAGAGATAAACCCTAGTTACTTTCAATTTCAATCATTTCATGTTTTGAATAAGATGTTATTTAAACATTGTAATACCTTTTCATTCCTTGTCAATGCCAATTTTTTTTGAACTTGAGATAGTTATGCATAAGTTGTTTAAAGGGCTTATCATTTTTTTAAAAATTGTTATTTAGTATTCAATAGGTACCTAATTTACTTGTCACTTACCTATAACAACTCCAATGTCCACTACAACTCATTTAAGTTGTTGAATAAAGTGAAATCCTTGCTATTCAACAACTTGTAATGTGGAAAAAAAATTATGGAATATTTTGTTCTATTCAACACTTGAATATTGAACTAATAAGGTATTACACTTTTTTTGTGGAACACTTTACGATGTTTTTTGTTATCATATTTTGTGGTTCAATTTAAATAAAGGCCTAGTTCTAGCGATGGTGACAATGTGAGGATGATAATCAAAACCGGTCTAGGTGAAGCAAATATATGCTCCAATAATAATCATTGTTAGGATAATTCCAACATGGTTGTTCGGTTGACAATTACACCTTCATTTTCAAGTCAAACGACCTCATTTTTTCATATTAACTACTTCCTTTCATATTAATTTTCCTAATAACTACCTCTTATCTTAATGAATATTTTGCTCCTTTCCCCTGCCCACCAACGTGATATAAAAAAGGCAAATTAACATGTGCATTTTCATGTTCATGATATTTGATTCAAATTATATTAAATTTAAAATTGACATAAATAATGATGAACTATTGGAAATCATATGGGAACATAAGAAGAAAAAAAAAATAATTGATCATCATTGGTAATGCAAAGGAGCATGAAACCCAAGTTTTGTTATAACTTGTTTTAGTTCTTGTGCATGTGGAGAATTCTTTGTTTATGACAATTTTCATGACCATGATACTTCAATAAGTTTGGACTTGACTCACAACATTGACTACTTTTTGAAAACTCATCCAAGTTCACCACATTAACAAGTGTGCTTGTGGATTGCTTTAATTATTTTCTAGTACTTATTCTTATGGTAGGTAATAAACATTCAAACAATATGGTTGTGTAAAATTTTATTCTTCTTGTGTATCAATTTTCAATAGTCATACAATGTATTATTTCCCATCCCCATCAACTTATAAATCCTCAACATGAAATGAGACATTAATTGTTTGCTTTGCCTGAAATGTTTCATTGCTTCATAATATTCCCAATTGAATTGTTTTGACAAATGATATGTGTTGTGTTCATCAATGATTAGTTCCCAAAATGAAATTTTGTGGTTGGTCCATTTGTGACAATTTGATATCTTTTTTAGAATTAAAGTTTAAACTATTCCATGTGTCCTTGCATATTTAGCCAATCCTCAACATTTATGGAGGTCATTCATAATTTTGGTCGAATCTTGTACGCCAAGAACCATGTGAGTTGTAGGATCCATGATGCCATTTGAACAACATATTCATCATGTTTGCATTTGATGAGTGTGGTTAAGGTGCTCTCAATTTACTTGTCATTGACAAGTTTTATTGGTGGTGAAATCACAATGTGGTGAAATAATTTTAGATAGATGTGGAGTCCATAATAAAAATAAATTAACATTATGAAAGTAAGATTCAATATGATATTTTGAATCACATGAACCATGAGGCAAGGTGTCATTAGAAATCCAAGATTTGTACTTCGAAACACTAGTTTAATTCATGAAGATCTTATGTTTGAAAGATGAACATTTGATCAATTTATCTTATTAAATCAAGGACTTCATTAAAAAATCAATATTTTCATATATGTTTTTTGAAGATGCATGACCTTTTGAAAAAAATAAATTTAGTAACATTGTCACCACACCATATTCCATGTCAAAATATTCATTAAAATTTGAATTTTATTTAAACAAATTGAGTCCATATTCATGTATTATGAACCATATTACTTGGTTTTTGGTAGTCCTTTGAAAGTTCAATATGTTACGACAATTCAAAATATATTCATGAAATTCACAATTGATGTGATTATATCATATAGAGTATTGTAAAGTTGATTCATTTATATTTTAATCACTTTTATTTTGTTCCATGGCCAAATATAAAGTCTAAAAAATTACAAAAATTGGCCTATGATGTGGTTTTATGCATAGTGTAGTGTGCTTTCACCTTAGCACTACTAGATCTCTTCCTTTTAATCATTTTCCTTTTCCTTTTGAATTCATTGCTTTCATTTAAACAAAATGTGTGTGCATGCGTGTTATGATTATAAAAATGTTATGTGTTGTAAAAGGTCAGTTGCAAAAGTGGGCAACTAGGAGGCAAAAAGTGATGACATTGTAAAATGCTCATTGTAAGAGGAGAGAACTAAAACACACAATATAATGACAAAATTGTTAGAAAGGTATTAAAAAAAAAAAATGTTGGAGATGATTATTTTACATGTTGTATTTCTTGAAGTGGCTAATTTATTAATAGCGATAGTCATGGGAATACATGAACTATGAAAATTTGGAATAACTTTTTGGTAGTTTACCACATACATTGCCACAAACACTAGTGCTTGAAAAGATGTGCCACATAGTCTAATTGGTGGATACATGTGTATTGTAAATAATTTTAATTTATAGTCATAATACCAACACCGTTTACCTTATGCGTGAACAATATTAAATCTTACAACTAGTAGTTATAAGGTTCATTTAGAGGGCAAATCATTAAAAACCTTGATTTACAATTGAAGAGTTAAACATATATGATAGACTCACAAAAATAGTTCAAACCAAATTTAACACGTGATTTCATATTTGATTTCAAACATATAAATGCATGAAACTAGTTGAAAGTCACATCCAAGTCCAAAAATTACATATAACTTTTTCATCCATTTTTCATCATTGAATTTATTACTAAATGAGCAAACCCATCCTTGGGTGATATCATTAAGAACCACCTTAGGAAAATCTAAAGAAACGTGGACCCAATTTTATTAAATTAAAAAAAAAATAATCTTTTTGAAATGTCCTTTTAATTGTTGACTTCCACCACATGAGCTTTGTTTCCCCACCTATGTACACAATATGAAAAAATTGTAAACACATGTATAAACTAAACAAGTAATTAAGAAATTTTTGTTTTTTGAAATGTTTTTGATGTGTGTTCTTGAGATTTTTTATCCCTTATTGTTAAATGTCAAGTCACACCATTGCAAAAAAATGTTCTATTTGGTTTATCAACTATAGTTGCTAGGATATGGTAATAATTTTTGATTGAAACAAAAAGATGGGAATTATTACAAATTTGTAAACATGAATGCAATGACCCTTCAAGGCCTCCTAATCTTGACCTTCAAAAATTGTTCAAAATTTTACGATTGCTTCAATTCATTATCTATTAATCAAAATTTTTAAAAAAAACCATCTTAGGCACTCCTACAAATTAGAAGCATTAATGTTTTTTTGAAAAACATGTTCGTTTTGTGTCCCTAAACAAATGAACTCAAAATGTTACTTTCCTTAAAAACTTTCTTGCAATTTTTTCTTTGACCACTCATTTGGAATATTAAAAATTAATTTAAAAAAATTCAATTAAAGTTTCAAATTCTACATGACTTGGGTTATTTTTTGACATAAAATTCAAATTGAAAAGTCTTTTTAAAATGAGTCCTATGTTATTGAAATCAATTGAGTTAAAAAACCTTAGGGTTAATGTTCCTAAAGATACCACCCAAGGATGGGTTTGCCCAAAGGACTTTTCCAATTGAACCAAATTACATTACAAAATTTGAACAAGAAGTGAGAAAATACCAAGGATAATAACAAGAGTTGATGCAAACTCTCCATCCAATCTCTATCCAACCTTAGGATCACACACATTATTGCAACCTTTATGAATGAAACATGAAGCTTTGCCCTATTGTAATAGATCACATCCAAGGTGAACATTTCATGCCATGACCATTTCATGTTATGCCTAGAGTATGTCATAATTGAAAGCATAGAAACATGAACAAATATCAATAATGAATTGAAAAATGTAACTGGTTTTAGGGTTTTATTCCAACAATTTTCTAAGCTCTTTTTTTCTGGGTGGGACATGCAAACATCTACAAAGCTTCACTTTTTGTGTTGTCAATATATGTTCTAATGTGAATCAACAATTGAGAGTGTGATTGAATGAAGGGTGAATAAGGTCTATTCCATAGTACGTAACTTGGTGGGACATTGATTCACAAATAGTAATAGTACATTTTTGGGCAACTTTGACACACGTTTGTCAAATAATTAATTAATTTTGAAAATTTCCATTTTTGAGAAATAAAAATTCTTGAAAATTCAAAAAATTTCCCTTAAAAAAATTGTTGCCTGAAACTATTATTTTTCAACATTTGTGAAAATAATATAATTGAAAGTTGTCAAGGTAGTGGGGGTATCTAACAAGGAGGCCCTTGAAGAAGGTCTGCAGTTATAATTAGCCTAACTATTGTGGGTGAAAAACAATAAAGATTCTAACCCATTCCATCCTGAAATTGGGGATCTGGAAAGAAAAGCTCACTGTGACCCTGTGCAAAATTTGCCCAAAAATAAACAGCAAACAAAGTCCTAAAGTAATGTGCCAAAACCTTGTCTGTAAATTATAGCTATTGCATTACCCTAAGGAAAGTTTCGTCATTAAATAATCTTCAAAATAGTGAAATGAAATTTTGTGAAAAAATGAAGTTGACATGTTGAAAATCATCATAATTATCATAGGCTACACTCTGAATAATTTCACTACTCATAAATCACAATATTATAGTAGATGATGGAAAAATATATAATTTCAAAATTAAAAAACGAATTCATTTTTTGAAAAAAAATAAATATTCATTTTGTCAATGTGGAAACTGACCCTCAGTTACTGTACACATTGAGTGTTAGTTCACTCAAGATAATTAAAAAAACAGATTCAGACCAGCAAGCAAATCCAACAATCTCATTGGCCTGAAAAATAATAATCTTCAGGCCTATACACAACCCTATTCTGCTTGCAGAACGTTGAAAATAGTGATCCCATTCTAAGAGCATCCCCAGAGCTGCTCAGTATGTGACCCTGCACGTTACAATCAGACGAAGGAAAGTCAAAATGTGCTGGTTTAGTTCAGGAAAATAGTTTTGCTCCCTTATATGTTCTCAGTTGGCTGAGTCTGGCAAAAGCTGTGCACCTGCTAGTGAAGAGTGTAATAAATATGATTTTCGACTGGCAAAACATAATGATTGGTCCAGGTGGTTTACTAATTAGTATCTCCCAAATATTTGCTTGCAGTCCTGGTTTCAGTTTTATGGGCGGTGTTGCAAAAGAGAAAAGTGGATAACTAAACTCGGTTATCACAAATATTTTTGCAGGGTCACATACTAAGCACTGGTGGGGATGCTCTAACATTTCCATTGGTCCTCTAAAATTCTCACAAACCCACCAAACCCTGGTCAGTACACATTTAACTCTTAGTTCACTCAAGATAGCAAAGGAAAAAAAATTCAGACCACCAAATCCAGCAATTTCATTGGCCATAAAATAAAAAATTTCTGCACACCTTAACACAAGCCTATTCAACACCCTCCGTATAGTATAGTAGTACCCTCGTATTATAACGCTTGGCTGTCTGTACACAGACAAGGTTAAAAACTGGACTAGGGTTTTTTTTAGGGTTTCTGGAATTAGAGAGAGAGCTAGTATCTATCACTCTTCGTCTTTCTCTAGCTTTGGTTTTAGCTGTTGTTGCTGCCGCTGCTGCTCCCACGAAGGGGTGGCCACCGTTTTTTCCTTGTGTATCTTAGAAGACGCAGGCTTCTAGGGGCAGAGAACTTAGTATCTAGTTGGTGGAGATGGAGTATGTACGCAATGTGTGCAGCGATATACAGGTGCTGCGTACCATGTGGTTCTCAAAGATAGCCGGTGACACTCACAAGGAGCGCCTGGAATGCTTCTATGGTCCTCAAGCTCATGCATGTAAGCTTTGTTTTGTTATGCTTCTATGGTCCTCAAGCTCATGCACGTGATCTGTACATCTCTCTCTCGTTTTTTGGGGCTTTTGGGGTTTAGGGTTTAGAACTGCCACCTTTGCACCAGTGGAGATATTATGTACCTATGCGGTCCAAATTATTTTTTTCATTTATTTATTCATTCTTTTGATGGTCGGGCAGGGATGCCAGGTTTTGTCGGTGATGATTGATAGAGACAATCTTGACCAAGTCCAGCAAGCACTTGCATGCTAGATCTTTACATGTGATGGTCATAGCAGCTCCAATTAGTTCACTAGGCCAATTGGTTACGTATCTAGAAGTGTGTGGATGCAATGTCTCTCTTTAGAGACTTGAGCCAACCATGTTGCAGCATGTAAGAGCTTGGAAGCAGATGAAGATGGAAGTCATATGCAAAAAGTTGTGCATGTGACTGACATGCGATTTGTCATTGTGGCAGTTAGATTGAGATCCTAGAGCTTTTTGATATATGTATAGCAAAAGTAAAATTTATTTTTTCTTTTGATTGATTGGGATGTTCTATTAAGAATAAGTGGGAGATGTATACAGATGACCACTTTCGAGCCAGATTCTTACATGGGAGAGAGGGAATGCTTAAAGCGTGTGCACAAGAGATGAAAAGGTTGCAAAATCAAGATGGTCTTGTGTGGGTTGACCTTGGAGGGGGAACTGGACAAAATGTGGAGACCATGGCTAGGTTTTTTGATATCTCTCAGTTTGAGAAAATATATGTAGTCGACATCTGTGGTCCCCTCTGTGAGATGGCAAGAAAGAATGTCAAGCAACGTGGGTGGACCAATGTTGAGGTCTTTGAGGCAGATGTTTGTGAATTCAAACCTGAAACGGCACCTGCTACTCTCATTACGTTTTCCTATTCACTTTCCAGTAAGTATACCTCTAGCCATTGCATGACGCTAAACCAGTTTATTATATATCTAGGGTTAGGTGTGCTCACCCCTGTGATCAGGCTGCATGCAGGTGAGGGATGCTGCAAGTCCTTAAGCTAGAAAGATGGACTCAATTGGTGTCTACAGGAAACAAAATGGGCTTGGAATCTTTCATTGAGGTCTTAATGTGAACCAATGTCAGGAGGATTCTTTGAGACCTTCAATGTATCCATAGTAGCATCAACATTGATTAGGAATTTAGCCTGTCTCTGTATGCCTTCAACTTGAATGTGTGCTTCTACAGGGACAAGCTAGAATGAAATGAAGCTTACCCGCAGAAGCTAGTTGCTGCTTTACTGATGATAATATTGACTTTTTGATTGGCTACACATCTTGAGTGCTAGCCAACATCATGACTGAATCTTCCCATTCCTTCTGGAAATGCTACAGATACTCAGGGGACAGATGTTTACCCTAGGTTTTTGGGCAGATGTATTACTGATCTGTCAATCAAATTAGTATCTACATATCTACACCCACTATTGGGAGCCTTTTGACATCAGTAGGGAGTAATTTCAGCCAGCCACTGCCATTCATGATGAAGGTGATGGTCTGATACTTTGTGACTGATGCAAGGTTATGACTTACTGTGTTCATTCTTGTTGTGTTTTGGTTGGGTCTGAATTAACACAACACTTATTTGGTTACATCACATGTTTTTGTGGAGTTTGTCTCTGCAATCCCTGTGATATTTGAGTGAAACTTGTGATGCTATATAAACAGCTGCAGCATGGAAAAGTGACACCATCTTAGCAGTTCCCCTTTGGCTTGCAGCATCCTTTGTTCCAGAAATTGCTTTTGGGCTAGACCCTGCTGTGAAATAAAAACCCTCTTGTTGCATTGAGTGTCATGAAGAGATCTTCTTCTCAGTAGTAGGTAGTAGTGATTGCCCTCCCTGACAGATTCTACTTTTGCATGGACTAGTGATTCCTCCATTTTTGGATGCTGTGGACAAAGCCGTGTCCTATCTGGATCCTGCTGTTGGCATTATTGGTGTAGCTGATTTCTTCACTTCATCAAAGTATGACTCCCCTGCCCGACAACATAGCTACTTGACTCGCTGGTTTTGGAGATGCATATTTGATCTTGACAATGTTGACCTGGGACCTGAACGGAGGCAATACCTTGACCGTTTGTTCAAAAAAGGTAGGTCTTTTTCACCTTAAGCTGGGTAAAAACCTCAGATCTTGTTGATGTAGCACCTTGCTTCTTCCTGTTCTTTGGCTTCTGTGTTTGTCATACCAAGGCATCTAGATATCTTCTTAGATCATTTGGACTGTTGCCAGAAGATATCTGGATTCATTGGATTTTCTGACACTGCCTTGTGGATGATGTGTGTAGTATATGAGGAAAACAGGACTGGATACATTCCATATGTGCCACTGCTGAAGGTCCCTTATTACATATGGTTAGGGAGGCTAAATTAACCTGTCAGCATGGACATGATGGGTTCTGCTGAGGAGCAGTGACTGGAGCAGCATGGACAAAAGTCTTCCAAGTGAGTTTTAGGCCTCCTGAGTGCTAAATTCTTGTGGTGTCAAACAGTCCACTTCAAGCCTTGATAAACTTGAAGATGTTTGGTGGTGTGGATCTCCATCATGAATCAAGACAGTAGTGGACCAGAGTACAATATCAGGTTGTTTCAGCTGTATCATGAGAGTGGTCATTCTTTAGACATTAGTGTTTGCAAGTTGAAACCCTTGTTGGTCACATTGCATTGGCACATGAAGGTAGTCATGTGCTTGAAGTCAAATGGTGCATATGATTCTCAATTGTGCACAATTATCTAAATTGCAGAATTTTTCTTGTGATTGTGTTGTGTTGGGATTCAGCCTTTTGCACTACCTTGACCTGAATGCCCTTGTTATGGTCTCAATTATTTTGTACCCCAGATGCTTGAATAATGATTTGCCTGAAATTTGGGCAGATTATTATATACTTACCTGCACCCATTGTTGATGAAGTCAGTAGGGAGTCGTGGCAGCTTGTTGCTGTTATTCATGACAAGGTTGATATGGTGTGATACTTTGTGAGTGGAACTCACTTAGTGTGGGGAGAGGATTATTTCCTAAAGTTTCAAACATGGTTTCCCACCAGTTCATTGATTGGAGCCTTCCATGAAAGGACCCAACATCTTTGGTTAATCACATAAAGAGACATGCCAGCCAAATTTTCCAGAATGATGCACATTAGGAAATTGGAACTTAATGCGGAAATGTTGTCAATCTGAAGAGTTGATTTTTTTCTTTCTTTTCTGATAAGTTCACCTCAGTATGCATTAGAGGCTTTCATTCCACAAGAGGAATGGTGATTGTTTGCTTTAATTGCAGTACATCAATAACTAATATTTTTTATTTTTTTGCTGGGAACAACAGTTTTGTTGACACAAGTAACTTCAAAAAACCCATGAGTTTTGCAACATTACAAAGGTGCACACATTATTACAAATGCCAACCTTGTTAGGATGTGGTGAATTGTCTTTGCTGGACTAGGAATGCAGGCTGCTGTTGAGAATTGAAGCATTTGGAATCTGAAAATGTTATGTGACACCTTTGCTTGCTATGGATATTCCTTGGCTAGGCCATGTATCTGATAAGTGAGTTGCAGGCTTCACTAACACTTGCAGTTGTCCTGGCCACTTTCACTTGAACAACACAATTCTCATGCCTTGACATGAAGGAGTCTAATTTTTGACAATGCGGCTTATTATTTTTCTTGTGATGCAAACTCCAACGGTTCTGTTTGAACTGCACAAGTGATCCTGCAACATGCCACATTTCTAGCTCTTGTTGCGAAGTACTTTTTCAACACCCAAGTATGATCTTTGACCATCATTTTGTGCTTTTGTAAAACTTCACTGAGGTTGGTAGCAAAAAAAATTGTCCAGTTTCTATGCCACAACCAATCCATGATTTTCTGCTGCAGTTTTCTTGCATGTAAAATAATGGCTGGATCAGCTCTACAGGATGCAGTTTGCAACATTCACCAGTATTTTACTCCTAGGAGATGTTATTGTAGCACTACCACATACATACTCTGTCAAAACACATTCAGCTCTGGGTTTCTTCTCATAAAAATCTGGGCTTCAGTGGACATTTCTCCTCTGCTTCCTCCCTTTTCCCCCATGCATGATTGTCAAGAGGAAGCAAGTAAGGTTCAATGCTAGTTGTTCAGTTCTTTATAAAAGGAAAGAATCAGCTGACACAGAAGTGCAATGTACACCAATATTCTGGTGGGAGAGATATTTGCACAAGATAAAAGTAGACCAAAACAGAAAGAAACAAGACTTCACAATGGCATAGCAATGTCAAAGAAGGGAAAAGGATGTCATGATAGAGAACTTGTAACATTCCAGCACCAACTCTTTGCATGGTGGCAACGTTACAGGGTTACTAGTGATACCACTGAATGTGTTGCTACAAGATTAAATGTAATTCTTCCCAAGGTTGAGGTTACTAGCCTGTTCAGATGAATTCTGGTTTTTTCTTCTATATCATGCACTACTAGATTGGTGCCCAACATTCTTGAACCAAACAAAAGTCACACACTTAAAACATGCATGCAAATACTTCATGTCAAAAACCATTTGCCTGTAAACCACAGGATTCCAAGTTCAAAAAGCAAAAAAAAGAATCTAAAATCAAACATGGCATCAAATTGACAGCCTCCTTTCTTTGGTGTGCAGCTTTGAAATTTTAAAACACAAAGGATGAGACTCTACTAGAGCCATGCTGTGGGATAAACCCCAAAAACATGAAAAAGTTAAAACCTTGTTCACATTGAACTGGGTTCAAACAACAAATGAATACTCACCGATAACTATTGCTATGCAGTGAATACTTGACATCTACACTAACTTAACCTGGAGGTGTTTATGAGAATGTTTGTGGCTGCAATGGAGACTGGAAATGTATTTCTTTGTGGCTACAAACAGAGTACAATGAGAAGGGTTAAAAACCACATCTCTACTGATTGCCATATACATTCTCCCTATCCACCTAACGTGAATTGCATGCTAACAAAAGATTAGCTGACTCCATAACTTTTCTCTTAAATTATAAAACTTTTGTCCTAAACGCATTAACAATTACCCTTCTAGAGATCTGGTAGTCATCTTTGATTCCACCACTATCCTTCTACAAATGAGGTAGCCACTTAAGCAATATCAGTGTTGACAGAAACATCACGTGTTTGTTCGTCTACATGAGACAGATGTTCTTCCATCCGAATTTCTCAATGTGCAACTACACAATCCTGGTCATAGAAACCTGGTAAAAACCTTCCTTTTGTCGTTGTACCTTCATGAAGCAATCGGAGAGAGCATGATCAACAGTAGGGGTGAACAGAATTAACAGTCTCTCTGAGGAACTGTGTAGTCTTTCCAGGTATTCTAGCAAAACCCAAGTCTTAAAGGTTCACAAGTCCTGCACTTAGAAATAAAATCCTGTCACAGGTGAGTTGGGTAATGTGCAGAGGAACACCCATAAGAGCAGCATCACTGGGGATCACATGCATAGGTAACTCTTAAAAAAAAGGGATATGAAGTCTCTCAATAATGCAAATCTGAACCGGAGCTGCCCCCTCTCATCACTTTTTGCCTTGCTCATCCTCTTCGGCATTTCAGCTCCCCTGACTCCTTCACAATGTAACAAAATACATGTAGCTGATATAGATGTTGTTAAGAGAGATGTCTCAAGATTGTAACAACATCTATATCAGCTACAGAACACCCATTGTGGGGACACCTGAAGCTTAGATCAGCCCATCACCCAAAAGAAATTCATACTTTTGATAGTCACAAAATAGAATAATTCTAATCTTTCCTTTCAGCTTACCTATATAGGTTATAAAGTAAGCTTTGGCAGTGTGGTACTATTGGGAACAACGTTAGGAACATGTGAGAGCTTGATGAGAAAACATTGTGAACCACCAAAATCCAAAAAATTCAAAAAATCTCACCCCTCCCTGCGTCCACCCTTCCTTCTTGAATTTCTACTCTGCCTGTGTTCCTCACCATTCTTGGCCCAGGCTAATGGCAGGGCTGTGGAAGGGTGATGACTATGTTGTGAGCTAATGAAATTAGAAGCATTCATCCAGAGGGACATAATGGTTTGATATGATGACAATGTTGATGATTTTAATGAACATTAATAAATACACAAGAATTGGTAACCATCTTTTATATTTTGTTAATCCTTTAGTATAAATAGTTACAATGTCCTTCTCTAACATCCATACCTTGGTTCCCTGATGAAGTTTAATAAAAATCAATTCTTGCACAACTTTCAATAATTCATGGAATTGATCTGCAAAGCAATTTCACTTATCTTGTTTTGGCTTATTTCTCAAGGTATGTATGAAATCATCCCATGTTCAATCATAGTGGCGATGTTGTCTTAACACTTCCTTTGCTCGTTCCACTATAATAATAATAATAATAATAATAATAATTTTTACATTTAAAGAATACCTTTATAGTGGCAAATTATCTATGTTGTTTCAAATCATTCATCATAAGTGAATAGATTTGTGAAAGTTAACAACAAATATGTTCCGTGTAAACTCAATGGTTCTATTATCAAACTATCTTTTTCTAATATGTATGCTCCCATATTGAACCCTTTTTCTCAATTCCTTTTAGCTAGCATTCTATAGATTAATATATTTAACCAACAAAATCTTAAATCACACTTATACGATTTCACCCATTCTTGAGTAGAGTTTGGAAATATTGATTTTTTCATTATAATTTCAATGTTGAAAAACCTTCTTCAATAGAATTGTCAATAGGTTGATATATCTCATTTCCATAAGTACAATGCTAATAAATCTCTTAATTATAATCACATTCTACTTGAAGAAGATATTTTGGCATCCATATTTTAACAAGTCGGTTAATATCTTGATATTCTCACATTCAACCTAATCATTGATATATACAAAATGATAAGTTGCTAATATTTGGTCAATTCTAGTGAAAGTCAACAAGCATACAAATATCGAAAGCCATTTCATGGCATTTGTCAATCGGGATACATCAATAGTTAAAATGCAAACTTTCAAAATTCACACCATTGTATTACTATGAAGCTTTGTAAAAATGATATCCTAAATGTTGATAAAAAATGCTTTAAATTGATCAACAAAACAATTCCAATCATCATTTTTAGGTTGATTTCTTGGTGTTGGTAAGAATTCTTTCTATGTCCAACCATACATACAATGATTTTAAAATAATTTGTTAGCTTCATAAAATGAAACAGTTAATTAATCCCAAGAAATGCTTGTACACATTTTCAACAATTACTTAATCCCAAGCATTTTGATACTCCTTTTGCCTTAACCATTTTGTGACAAATTGTTTCCCATAAGAGAACAATTGTGGAAAATCGCATAAAAGTTTTGTGCCTATATCTAGACGATCTTTTATTATATATGTTACTAGTTTCTTAGCACAAATAACCCCGATAAAAATATATCTTCTTATTTTTTCATCCTATTTGTTAAAAATAACCAAATAGCATAAAACTAGTTTTTACACATTCACCTCAACTTCTCCCATAAGTTGATTATTTGAAGAAAATTATTCCTACCATGGTTGCCAAATGTTAATAATAAAATTTTATCATCACTAAGTTCTTGTCCATCACATTATCCCAAGCACCATGTGCCAAAGTAACCAAAGGAGTCTTCAATATTGGAAATGTTTTCTATACCTTTGCATTGTACTACAACTACTCATGTAAATTAAGTACCAATTATTTCTCTCACAACCATGTCATTATCATTGCCACTAACATTCTTAAGTCAGTGTAATATTTTGTAGATATGAAACACAAGACAATGGACCATATTCATTGCAATCAAAACACTCAAACACACAACCATTTTGAAAAATCATGTCCATGGCAATCAAACTATTCTGCAACTATAGCTCCAAAATAATTAACATACAACTATACTACAATTGTCCCATGGAAATATTGGGAATTAATAAATAAAATGCCATGTCACAAAATTAGGCAATTGTATTATAGTTGTAAGTTAGTTGCAAAATGAACATATATACATTAGAATGTACACATTGTAAATATAGTTGTAATTAACCATCTTTGACATTGTTGGCAAGTTACATTTTAGTAACATGTGAAAAAAAATTACAACTAAGGTAAATGTAGCACCTAATCAATAATTACTTTGCAACTAGTGTACAACTTTGACACATATGCTCATGCCGTATGTATGCATTTTCATTGCCCATTAGATATAACATTGTTAACTTGTTTGCAATTAGTTGTGAACTACAATTCCCATTGATATAACTAGTTGTGCCACTAGGTTGCCATTAAATAAGTACTATTTTTTCATTATTTTATAACTATTTTTCAACTATTTTATTATTAGTTTTCCACTACATTGCAACTCATAACATCATGTCACCCTACAAACCTATCATACCATAAAATTCATTAAAGGTGAAAATCTACTTTTGAAATGAAAATTTTAAAATGTGTATATTGTATTACAAATTTGATTAGGGTGTACATATGGATATGCCTTCATATACCTTGATATTTTATAGGTTGAAGGTTCTTGTTCTTTTTATTGAAGGTTGAAAATTTGTGATTTATGTTTTGTGAAATGTTTATTTGCATAAATATTAAAGAAAAATGGTGTAAGAAATCTTTCATTCTCTTTAAAAATTGACTTGTAAAGTGTAATTTATAATGATGAAGGATTTGTGAGGGGTGAATTTTCTAATATGGGAATCATGTTGTGGCTTTTTTTGTCTATTTGAATATTGGAATTTTTACTATGGAAGGTTGAATGGAAATGAAATTAGTTTATTCAAACACACATTTTTTTGGGTGCATTTATGATGATTTTTGTTGTTCTTGTGTTGTAGGGTTGAACTTTGATCATATTCAAATCCATCATAACTAAAGTTGTGCATACAAGACAAGGTTTTTTCAAAAATAAAATGGTGGTTTTATTTTTAAAATATAGTTTTGAATATAAGAACATGCATGTGTGATGTTGTATAATTTGATTAGGTTGTTAATAATTATGTAATTGAGTGTGTTGTTGTTTGTTGTGTCATAATCCAAACCAATACATGTAAGAAGACAAATTCCAAAACAACAATGGTGAAATAAGAGATCAAATATGGCAAATTCTAACCTCAATATTCCAAGTATGTGATGCATTTTATTTCAATAACCACCATTGTATGCAAGTGTAGTTGATTGTACTTTAGTTTATATCAATGTTATGTATGTTGCATTTTAGTGATAAATAGGTTTTGTTAGTGGCACTATAATTGTAAACTAGTTTTATTTAAGTTGAAAGGATGGACATTTATATATCTTTAGCATTGCAATGTTATGTATATGTTATCGATCTCATTTCACATGTGACATTGAATGTCATAATATGGAAGATTTCAAACAAACAAGGTTAAATGAAGAAATTGAGGATCAAGTTCCATTTCAAGAAAAATAAAAGAAAACATTAATTTATAGAACATAATGTTTTAGATGACAAAATGTGGTTGTTTAAGTAGAAGAAATTTTTAATAAATAGTTTAACTAATAAATATAGATTTATAGTCAAATTATATTTCAATAAAAATTTATTTAAAAAAATGTTCTTGTAATGCATTTTCCAACCTTAAATGTCAATGCATACAATTTTAGATCCATTTCATGTTTATAAATAGTGATGGAATGTAATTTTGCACTATTTATCATAATTTGGACAATGATAATGTGTGTGTAAGGTTTACACATTTACATTGTAAGTTGTAATTTAGTTATCCAATCCCTCTAAAATCAATTGCCATACAATTACATTGGAACCCATAATTAAACATTTAGTTGCAAAGGATATCAATAGATTTTGTTTATCAATGGATGAATGAAAAGTCACATAAATATTAGGTTTATTGATGGACAAATGAAAAATCATGCAACTTAGGTTTGTTGATGGATGAATAAAAAATCGCACAAACATTAGGGTTGTTAATGGATGAACCCGCCTAGTAGTAATTCCATAGTAGTTACCTAGTTGCCATTTGCAAATTGGGTACATTGCAATTACACACAAGTACAACCTTGTGTTGATGTGAGTTGTCACATAGTTGCCAATTAGTTGCAACCACTAATGGGTTTCCACTACACTTGTAAGTTGCAAATAAGTTGCAATAGAAATCAATAAAGTTCATCATTGATGGATGGATGAAAATCAACATTGTCATGACATTACAACAATAGTTGCAAACTAGTTGCATTAAAGTGGCATACTAGTTATTTTTGAATAGTTGCAATTGAGTTGCATGAATTTCATATGTATATGGTTCCACATGTGGTGAGTTGCATATGTCGCAACTCATGTTGTAGAAATATGTTGAGTTGCAATAATGTTGCAAAAGGTCAAAACCCAATTGGAAGGCTAATAGAAAATCACTTTATTTTTCATAATGAAC